>Ga0208522_1000023_pt1 | contig 89931 bp, 76 predicted proteins | sample ETNtaG_25_FD_185763 | JGI IMG/M metagenome (GOLD analysis project Ga0208522, IMG submission 185763) | Marine microbial and viral communities from oxygen minimum zone, Eastern Pacific Ocean - ETNP201302SV86 (SPAdes) (version 2) | ecosystem: Environmental > Aquatic > Marine > Oceanic ... | reverse complement strand
TAGAATTCTCACATATGTTCCGGTGGAAAACCAGTCCTGGTTCTATGGTGTATTAGCCACTTTCCATTCACTCAACAGCCACTGTCCAGCCGAGCTCGTCCGGCTCGCGCCTCTGCTGGATGGCGGTGAGGCCCTCGTAAAGCTCCATGGCGATGGGTCCGACCTCGCCCCCGCAGTACTCCACGACACTCTCGCCGTGCTCTATCCTGCCAATGGCCGAGATGACGGCTGCCGTGCCTACGCAGAAGCACTCGTCGGCGTCCATCGCGTAGCCCACGTCCACCTTCTCCTCGCGTACCTCGTAGCCCCTCGACTCGGCCAGCTCGATCACCGACATCCGAGTCACCCCGGGAAGTATAGTCCCGGTCAGCTCGGGGGTGGATATCACCCCGTCCTTCACGCAGAAGAAGTTGGCAGCACCGACCTCCTCGACGTACCTGTGGTGGACCGCATCGAGGTAGATTATCTCAGAGTAGCCCTCCTTCTTGGCCATCTTGGAGGGCACCATCCCAGGCGCGTAGTTGCCGATTGCCTTGACGCCACCAGACCCGCCTGGAGCCGCCCTGTGGAACTCGTCCGAGACCCTCAGCGAGGTAGGCGTGATTCCGCCCTTGAAGTAGGGCCCGACCGGCGAGACGTAGACGAGGAACGTGTACTCCGGGGCCGGAGCGACGCCCAGTATCGCCCCGCTCCCGAACAGCAGGGGCCTGACGTACAGCGCGCCCTTGCCCATCGGTGGCACCCAGCGCAGGTTCTCCCTCACGGTCTGCTTGACCGCGTCCAGGAAAATATCCTCGGGAACCGGCGGCATCCCAAGCCTCCGACCACCGTCCTGTGCCCTGCGGGCGTTGTGCTCGGGCCTGAACAGGACAACCTTCCCGTCAGCCGCGTACTGCGCCTTCATCCCCTCGAACAGCCCCTGCCCGTAGTTGATCACTCCAGCGGCGGGAGACAGGCTCAGGCTCTGGAAGTCCTGCATGGCCCCAGGCTCCCACTCATCGCCCTCCTTGCAGGTGGCTATGTACATCCTGTCAGTCTCGGTGAAGCTGAAAGTTAGCTCGTCCCAGTCTATGTCTGGCCCAGCGTCCTCAAGCATCCCCGCACCCCAGTTGTTGGACAGGGAAACGCCTCGGCTTTCAACGGTTCCGCCGAGGAGCCCCCCCGACATCGTTATGGCCCCCCGATATGGGGTGAGTTGAAGGCAATCGGCCGGACCAGGTAGTGTGAGAAGCCATGAGGTGGGAGGAGGACGTCTGCATCGTCTCGGGCGACAACAGGGCATGGCAGCAGGGCGACGAGCCGAGGACGGTCATCGAGCTGTGGTGCCGCTCCAGGGAAGGGCACTCGACCCTGCTCCTGGTCAACGGCCTGAGGCCCTACGTGGAGATATCCGACCCCAAGTCGGACGACAGCTCCGGGGACCCCGAGTTCCTGGGCAAGGTGACCTCGGTGAGGGACGTTCAGGGAGACCCCGAGCCCAGCGGGATGAAGCTCTCGCAGGACGGCGTCACGAGGCCCCACTACCGGGTCTACGTCAAGGACACCACCAAGGTGCGAGGTGTCAGGAAGGCTCTCTCGGAATCGGGGTGGAGGGTGACCAGCGCCGACATACTGTTCGTCCAGAGGCTACTGCTCGACCTCGACCTCGGCCCCCACATCAGGGCCGGTGGCGAGGTCCTGTGGGCCGGGGACCGTGCTCCGGAGGATGCGAAGACTCCGGAGTCGACAGACCCCGAGATCGCAGAGGCCCGGATCAAGGAAGTGGGCGGGTCCGGAGTATACCCGGTCGACATGATACTCTCGTGCGACATCGGTGGTCTGGAGAGGGCCGAGCCCTTCCCCGCCCCGTTCGTTACCCTCTCCTTCGACCTCGAGACGAGCATCGCGAACAACTGGATACTCTGTGCGGCAGCGGTCGTCGACAGGGCCGGCGAGCGCACGGAGTACCCGATAGTGGGCGAGGAGAACGAGATAATGGAGAAGCTGACCCAGATAGTACGCTCCGAGGACCCCGACTTCATCACCGGGTACAACATCGACAACTTCGACCTCCCAAGGATGGAGGAGAGGTCGGAGTACATCGACACGGAGTCGGAGATGGCCAGGGCCTCGCTCCTGGGGTGGGCCAGGGTGCCTATGAACGACGCCGAGACCAAGCGCGGGTGGAGGAGGCCCGGGCGGATATTCCCCAACAGGGAGCAGAACAGGGTCTGGACGATCAAGGGCAGGATCCCGCTCGACGCATGGTGGCAGGCCCGGCAGACCTTGAGACCGCAGAGGGAGTCCCTGCGCTACGTCTCCCAACTCCTCTGGCCCAACGACGAGGAGATGCAGAAGATGGACGTGGACGCCAGCAAGATGGACGAGGAGTGGGCCGCCAGGCCCGACGAGGTCCTGGAGTACTGCGTGCGCGACACGGTCCTCCCGCTGGACATACTCGCCAAGATGCAGTCCATCGCACGCAAGGAGGCACTCGCATCCGTGTCGCTCACCACCGTCGACATAGCGGCGACCAGCACCACGAGCCGCTGGATCGACTCGCTCGTGATACGGATGGCAGACAGGAGGGGGTTCGCGGTCCCCAACACCAACCAGGGACCTAGGAAGCAGGACAAGATAGCCGGCGGCTACGTCCACGAGGTGGAGCCTGGCGTGGAGCCGTGGGTGGTAGTGCTCGACTTCAAGTCGATGTACCCCTCGATAATGATCTCGAACAACATATGCTCGACCACTCTGGTGAGGGACGATAGGGAGGACACCTCGCACAACGTCTCCCCCACGACCAAGACCCGGTACATCTCGAAGGAGGAGAGGCTGGGCCTGATCCCCCAGCTCCTGGAGGGTCTGATGGAGAGCAGGGATCGCCACAAGGCAGCTCTCGCGAAGGCGAACGAGGAGGGCAACGAGGCCGAGGCCTTCCTCCAGGACCAGCTCCAGTACGCAGTCAAGATACTGATGAACTCGTTCTACGGCGTATTCGCCTCGAACTTCTACCGATTCACCCACCCGAGCCTCGGTGCCAGCATAACCGAGTGGGCCCGGCACAACATCAAGGGCATCATCTCCCGAGTCGAGGCGGACGGGAACTCCGTGGTATACTCGGACACGGACTCCATCTTCGTCCGGGCCCCGGTGAAGTCCGGGGCCCCGATGAACCGGCCAAAGGACGCTGCTGACCTCGATTCGTGGGAGGAGGCCAAGCAGACGACCCTCGACTTCGGCGATTCCCTGGCAGAGGAGTTCACCAGGGAGGGAGCCGAGCTGGAGTTCGAGACTGCCCTCTCCTCCTTCTTCAGCCACGGCGCGAAGAAGCGCTACGTCGGCCGGGTGATATGGCCAAGGGAGGAGATGCTGATCAGGGGTTACGAGGTTAGGCGCACGGACTCCTTCCAACTGCTCTCCAACACCATGACCGACATGTTCGAGATGATACTAGACGGCGACACGCTGGCTGCCGTGGACATGACGAAGTCCGTGATAGACAGGGTGAGGGAGGGCGGCGTGGAACCTTCCCAGCTGGTGATAAGCAGGTCCTGCAAGGGCAAGTGGGACTCCAGGAAGAACGAGTGGGACTTCAGCATCTACGCGAACCCGGACGGGCTCCCGTACGTGCGAGCCGCGAGGCAGAGGATAGCCGCCGGTCTGCAGTTCACCCCCGGCATGAAGGTCGGATACATCGTAACGGAGCCCGACGAGGGCGACAAGAAGCTCGGGGTCAGGGCATGGCTGGTGGACGAGATAGGGGGCGAACCGCCCGAGTACGACAGGGAGTACTACGCCGGGAGACTGGCCAAGTCCCTTGGACGCATCACAGAGGCATTCGGATGGGACGAAAAGAACCTACTGAAGGGAACAAGGCAGAGCAGCCTCTTCGACTTCTGAGACTCCCAGAGAGCCGCAGGTTTGATTTCACCGAGCTATTGCCCGTAATACATGGCGAGAGCGCGGGGGATAGCTTGCTTGCTCGTGTTGGTGTTCCTAGCACCCATGCTGGCAGGCTGCATGGACCTCATCGGGGGCAACAGCCCGCCCACGGCCACAATGACGGTCAGCCCGAGCGGGACGGTGAAGGCCGGGGACACCCTGACCTTCAGCGCAGCAGGCTCTTCAGACCCCGACGCCGACTCGATGACCTTCGAGTGGAACTTCGGGGACGGGAACACCGGAACCGGGCTCACGACAAGCCACAGCTACGCACAGCCGGGGGAGTACTTGGCGAAGCTGGCAGTGGGCGACGGGACCCACGAGACCATCACTAGCACCACGATCACCGTCGTCGACTCCTCAGCCAGGGAGCCGAAGGCGGAGATAACGTCCAACAAGGACGACGAATGCGACGGAGAGGACCCCCCGAACGGCGACTTCGTCATCGTATGGGTCTGCGAGGACGACAAGGACGAGAACGATCGAGAGATCGAGGTGTCAACCACGGTCACGCTCGATGGCTCGGGATCCTGGGCCGGCTGCGACCCCGAGGACTCGAACTGCTACGCGGAGGAGTACCTCGTGGAGTGGAGGTGGGACCTGGACACCTACACCGACTCGGACAACGACGGGGTGACTGACAACGACCTGGATGCCACGGGCGAGACGTACGATTGGACTGAGAGGCCCGCAGGAGCCTGGGAGGTCAAGCTCACCGTAGTCGACAACAACGGGTTCGAGGACAGCACCGAGTCCATGGTGTACGTCAACTACAGGGGTGTCTGGGCTGACTTCATCATAGACAGGGCAACCACGAACCCCGTGATAATGACGTGGGAGTACCCCGTGTCATACGAAGAGGACACCAAGGACAGGATACGCTACATGAGGGCCATGCTCTCGTACCCCCAGGAGGACGAGGACCAGCCGGCCGGGGGACTGCCTGGCACCACCACCAACAACAAGCTCGACCTCTACATGTACAACAGCACAGAAGAGGAGGTTGCGAACACCTCCGGAATCGAGAACGACAACAGGGACGCCGGGGACTGCGACAGCGACGAGTACTGCGTCTGGATGGTCATCGGAGGCTCCACAGTGAGGGGGTACCTACCAGGGGACTGGACAGTGGACCTCCAGAATGCCGAGACACACAACACAGAGGTCAACGAGCTCATCATCGAACTGCAGTACAGATAGCGGACTGAGGCTAAAATTCTCGGAAAACGTGAATTGCCTACAATCTTGTACTAGCCCACCGAAAACAGCGGGGAACGGTTCATAAAGGCCTCTTCGGTCGGCGGGGCACCTTAGGGGTGTAACAAATGAGTTCACAATGGGAAGACAAGAGCAAGCCGCATCTGAATATCGTGTTCGTCGGTCACGTCGATCATGGAAAGTCAACTACAGTAGGAAGACTGTTGCTGGATACCGGTCACATAGAAGGGCACGTAGTAGAGAAGTTCGAGAAGGAAGCTGCAGAGCGAGGCAAGGCCGGATTCGGCTTCGCATACGTGATGGACGGCCTGAAGGAGGAGAGGGAGCGTGGCATCACGATTGACGTCGCGCACAAGGAGTTCTTCACGCCGAAGTACTACTTCACCGTCATAGACGCACCTGGTCACCGGGACTTCGTGAAGAACATGATCACCGGAACCAGCCAGGCAGACGCCGCAGTTCTGAACGTAGCCGCCAACGACGGCGTCAACGCGCAAACCAAGGAGCACGCCTTCCTCGCAAAGGTTCTGGGAGTCAAGCAGCTAATCGTCAACGTCAACAAGATGGACATAAGCGGTGTGGACTGGTCCCAGGACAAGTACAACAGCGTCGTTGAGGAGGTCTCCAACCTACTGAAGATGGCTGGATTCAACCCGACGGACATCCCCTTCGTCCCCTGCAGCGCCTTCGATGGCGACAACGTGTACAACAAGAGCGACAAGTCCCCTTGGTACAACGGACCGACTCTGTTCGAGGCAATCGACTCGATTTCGATGCCTCCCAAGCCAACTGACAGGCCTCTGCGCCTGCCCATACAGGACGTCTACAAGATCAGCGGAATAGGGACTGTCCCAGTCGGCAAGATCGAGACTGGCGTTCTGAACTCTGGCAAGACAGTCGTGTTCAACCCCAGCCAGCAGGCGGCCGAGGTCAAGAGCATCGAGATGCACCACACGATTGTCGAGAAGGCCGAGCCAGGCGACAACGTCGGCTTCAACGTGCGTGGGCTAGCTGCAACCGACATCCGCCGAGGCGACGTCGCAGGATACCAGGACAACGAGCCTGCATTCGTCCGACACGACGAGACCTTCGTCGGGCAGATCCAGCTTATGGACATCCCGAAGGCGATTGGAGCCGGGTACACCCCTGTGTTCCACGCTCACACTTCGCAGGTAGCAGTTCGATTCGTCGAGCTGCTCGAGAACTCCAAGACCAAGGAGGCCAACCCGGCCTTCCTGAAGACCGGAGATGCAGCGCTGGTAAGGTTCGCGCCCACCAAGCCGATGGCCATCGAGCAGATGGATACGTTCCCCGAACTGTCCCGCTTCGCTATCCGAGACATGGGTAAGACCGTGGCCGCTGGCGTCTGCATGAAGATCGAGAAGAAGTGATGCAGCGCTGGTGAAGTCGATGCCGGTAGTAACAACGATCAAGCTTACCGGCGACAACCATCCTGACGTCAATCTGGTCTGCCAGCAGATCAAGGCGATTTCCGATGAGACCGGAGTGAAACTGAGGGGACCGATTCCTCTTCCGACCCGCCGATTGGTCGTTCCATGCAGGAAGAGCCCCGACGGAGAGGGCTCAGAGACATGGGACCACTGGGAGATGAGGGTCCACAAGCGACTTCTGGAGCTGGTCACGAACACCGCCAAGGACGAGAAGTCGTTGAGGAAGGTCCTCAGGATACCCATCCCAGACTCTGTCACCATCGAGCTTTCGCTTCGCAACCTGAACTAGGGCTGCCCGAGAGCCTCTTCACGCGCTAGTGAGCCCATAGGGTCCCAGGCAGGCAGAACCACGGGCTCCCCATCGAGACCAGCCCTCATCTGGTCGGTCAGGTAGTCCCTCGGCGCTGCGATCTCGAACATGTGCTCGTCGTACCAGTTGTCGTTCATCGTGAAGAATCCCTTGATACCGCTCTCCTCTGAGCCCCAAGAGTTCTCGACTCTCCATCTCCTGGGCTTGCCGTCGATCACGTCCACTCCAGTGAACAGCATGGCATGGGTCATCATCGTCTGCCCGAATCGCAGGCGGTCCGCCTTGTCCATGCCGTAGCTGACCCCGTACAATCCCTCGAGCTCGTACAGCTCGGCGTCCCAAAGGCCCCTCTTTCGCTCCATGTGCTTGCCAACATCGCATCCCATCCAGACAGGCATGCCGTCCTCCAACAGCCTCTGGGTAACTGACTTCATCTCATCAGAGGGCACGTTCAGGTAGACCACCGGAGGCCCTCCAGCGACGTTCTGCAGGAAATCCACGGTGTACGTCCGGTAGTACTCGTTCCGGGGGTCGTTCACGATGCAGACGTAGTCCTCCCAATCGATTTCCACGTACTCCTCGACGAACTCCAGCGGGGTCATCTCGCCCTTCCTGTGGAACTCCTTGTCCTTGTCGCGCCACTGCCAGTCGAACTTCTCGGGAGGGGTCCCGAGGTGGATGCAGAGGACCCTCCAGACGTCCGCCATGCGTCCCTCCTTGTGGTCCCGGGCCTCCTTCTTGGAGCCCCCATCGTCCAATATCGCCCTTATCTCGCTGGCGGAGGATCTCAGAATGTCCCTCAGAACGGCGTTCATCCATCTGGTGCTGCTGCTGCTGTGGGACTCGGGGTAGGCGGACATGGGGACGAGGCCATGCTTCCTGATCAGGTTCATCGCCATGTTCCACTGCCCCCCGTCGCCTATCGGGTCGCCCAGCAGGAAGTGGATGGTCCGGTCGTCCACGGGACGGTCGGAGGTCTCCAGAATGGCCTCTAGGAAGTGGTTGGCCCTCTCGAGCTTGTCCCAGAAGTGGATGTGTGCCTGGCTGAACTCGAACTCCTTCACGTTCATCTTCTTCATGGCCCCGACCCTGAACAGGTTCAGCGTGGCGAACAGCCAGCACCTCCCGCTACTCCGTTGGTTGGTGACGCTCCACTCGTCCAGCTTGGTGCTGAAGGAGAAGTCCATGTTCTGGACGAGATCCCTGCTCAGGGCGAGCGAAGCGAGCTCGGTGTTGCTGACTGCGTTCTGAGCGACCTTGGCGGACTGATCCGCGTCGAATGACTTCCTGAATCGCTTAATCTGTGTGTTGGTTACTCCTTTGCCCATTGTTCAAGCCTCGGTCACAGTGCGGCGCCGGAGAGCGTTAGTAATTGCCCCGCTATATCGGGGCCGCCTCCGCCAGTCCGGCTGCGATCAGGGTCTCGGCGAGCAGTGATTGGCAGGATTCTACGTCTCCCTCCGCCAGGGTCATCTCGGTCCCATCCGCTCTGATAATGGGGTCGGTGACGTCCTTCAGTATCCTGATTCTGAGCAATCCATCACTTTCCTCAGGCGCCTCTTCCTCCATGCTCCTCGACTCCGCCAAGGACGAGGCGTGCTCCGGGAAAACGTCCATGTCCCTTATCCTGTCCTCCTCGTCCAAGTCGGGCTCCTCCCACGCACCCCCCTCACTTGGGCGGGCCCGTGGCTTTCCGACGGGAGCCTCCTCTGGCTCGGTGAACCTCGTCAGGGTGTCGAGGACCGCGGGACCGGGTTCGACTGCCTCCGCATCCGAACCGCTGAGCATCGTGGACCAGGACGTATCCCTCTTGTACCTCTCAGTCAGCTCCCTGATGCCGTTGTAGAAAACCCTCTCAGCCGGATCGTGCTTCTCCCACTCAAGCCTCTGGAAACCGCTCAGAGCCGATCCTTCGCTGCTCTCGCTGATTAGGTTGGACATCACAGCGTGACTGGTGAACGCGTTGAGGCGCATCCTGGTTAGGTCCCTGATGGAAGTCCTTGCCACCCCGAGCCTCCTGGAGAGCAGCTGCGCCTTGGCATTCATCCCCTCGTCCCGGACAGTCTCGGTAAGCTCGGTCTCCATGTGCTGCAGTAGCTGGCCGACGGAGTCCCAGAAGCTGATCCCGTCGGGCATGGCGATCTCCACCGGCGAGTCCTGAACCTTCTGCTTCCTAGTCAGTTCGAAAATCGTCTTTTCCACTGCCATCAGCTCGTTCTTGGAGAGCCTACGCGTCCTCGAATCAACCGTCATCATAAGCGACCTATGGCCGATGCCACCGAGGCGATACATCAACAATTCCTAACCGGCTTCCAGAATCCCTCCATGCGCGAGAATCAAAGCCACGACTCCTTTCGGGAAGATGCAGGTGTACCCGAGTGGTCAAAGGGGGAGGGCTCAAGATCCTCTGCATAGCGCTTCGCAGGTTCGAATCCTGCCGCCTGCACCACCCACTTCCCTAGTTCCGGGAAACAAGCTCCTTGAGTAGTTCGACCGCACCGTCCTTGCCCCTGCGCTCAGTGAGCGCGTCTGCGGCTTCCACCACCTCGGGAAAGCGGTCGCTAACTGCGACCGAGAAGCCAACCGTCTCGAACATCGGAACATCGTTTGGGGCATCGCCGCAGGCAATTACCCTCGACGGGTCAATCCCCCTCTGCTCGAGGGCGAACCGAAGGCCAAGCGACTTGTTCAGCTCGGGCCTCGATATGTGCACCGCGAACCCAGTGGTGACGACCTCTAGGTCTGACCACTCGCTCTCTGCCAGCATCTCCCTGATGACATCGTGCTCATCCGTCTCCTTGAGGCACCACTCCGTCTCCCTCCATCTGTTCGACTCGATGCCCTTGGGGTCCAAGCCCTCTATCCTGGTCGCGAGCCACTCGGCTGCTTCCCTAGCGCGAGAACCATCCGCTAGAGCAGTGATATCGTGACCCTCTCCGCTGTCCCAGACCATGCCACCGTTCTCTGCCACGACGAATCCGGAAATCCCCAGGGACTGCCTGATTGGCGTGACGTTCGGGAGAGTCCTCCCCGAAGCCAGAGAAACAGTCATCACCTCGGAGTCAACCTTTCTTGCTATTGAAACGAGGTCGTCGTGAAAACCATCGATGTCCATCAGCGTGCCATCTACGTCGAAAACAATCATGTCCCAATCCGAAGATTCTGGCAGCTCGACCATGGACTCTCGGTAGGACGCGTGCTGATGATTCCACCGGCTGCGAATCATCATGTTCAAGCGGGACCGGACGATGGGAGCCCAATGTCGGACGAATCGGAGGACTTCCTTTTCCTGGACGACGAGGATAACGCGCCCGACTCCCCGAAGGAACAGAAAAAGCCCCTTTCACTCCCAAAGATACCGATTCCGAGGATCAAGCAGCGCAGACAGAGGACAGCCGGAGAGTCGACCCCCAACGAGGTCGTGGAAGAGGCTGACATCTCCCTCTCTTTCGATGGTAACCATACGTTTGACTGGGGCATCAGGGGGATGGATTGCCCTGACTGCGCGATGAAGGCCACTCGTGCAGTGAGCCGACTTCCAGGGGTTGAGTCGTGCAAGGTTTCGGTTGCCGATGGGACGGTCGAGCTATCCCAGGACGTCTCCAGGGGGACGACCTCCAGGGCCTCGGCAGTACTCTCTAGCCTTGGACACACCCCAGACGTGGGCTGGCTTCACGTCGTGGGCGCGAACCCAGAAGGACTCGCAGCAGAGAAGGGCCTGGACATCAAGATGCTCAGGGACTGGCTCAATGGGGTACCCGGAGTCCTAGACGTTAGAACCAACGACGGCAGGATAGAGATTCAGAGAATTTGGATCAAGGACCCCGAACTCCGTGATTCCTCCGAGGAAAAGCTGTCCCAAATTCTCGGTAGTGGTTTCCGGCTGGAGCAATCCCATCAGTCTGGGTTCAGAAAGGACCAGATCAACCTCCTTTCAGCCATATTGACCATCCCCCTCATTCTGATCATAGCCGCAATAATGGCAGTCGACTCGATTCCCTCCATAGTAGCATGGGTCCTTGCTCTGGGAGGGGTCGCATTCGCTGGCTCACAGCTCTTCATGGAGGCGTGGGCAAGCCTTAGCAACAGGGTAGTTGGCTTTCAGGTGCTCACCTCGTTGGCGATAATCGGGGCGGTTGCCCTAGGGGAGCTGATCGAGGCATTGATGGTGGTCGCACTGGTCTCATTCGCCTCTCACTTGGAAAATAGAGCCCTAATCAGGGCAAGGGAATCTATGCAGGGAGGCCTGGACCGTCTCCCCCGAAGAGCTAGGCTGGTAACCAGCCATAGCGAGCCCAAGCAGGTTGGCTCCGAGAGGACCCTGACAGTAATCCAACCCTCGGTCACACCCTCCATGCCCGACTGCCACGACGACATGGTTCCGGTAGAGGCGCTCGAGGTCGGGGAGATGGTAGAGGTGCGCTCGGGGGAGACTGTCCCCGTTGACGGGGTGATAGTAGAAGGAACAGGGGCCATCGACAGGGCACCGCTTACCGGAGAGCCAATCCCGATCCCGGTAAAGGAAGGCGACCGGGTCGAGGCAGGCCTCACCCTGACTCGCGGTCCCCTGGTGATCAAGTCCGAGGCAACCGGAGAGGGAACACGGCTCTCCAGCCTGATTGACCTAGTCAGGCACTACAAGGATCAACCTACCAGAACCCAGAGCGTAATTGAGCGGTTCACGCTCATTTGGACCCCGCTAGTGGTCCTCGCCTCCCCCATCATAGCCTTCGCCTCCGCCGGCGGGGCGACTGAGCAGGCCGTACTCACCACACTGCTCCTCTGGGTCGTATCCTGCCCATGCTCCCTCCTCCTGGCATCCCCTGTCCCACATGCGGCAGCTTTGACCACAGCCTCCTCCTTTGGGCTGATCGCCAGAGGGGGGGACGTTCTCGAGTCAGCCTCTGAGGTGGAGCTCGCCATGCTCGACAAGACCGGGACCCTAACGAGCGGGAAGCCCACGATTTCGGGAATCTCATCCGCCAAGGGGGAGTCGGAGGACATGGCCCTCGGGATAGCGGCCGGCATGGAGATCCGCTCGAATCACCCATATGCCAGGACGATAATCCAGGAAGCCGACACCCGTGGAATCCAACCGTCGAAAGTCGGACAGATATCCGACGGAGAGGCCGGAGTGGTCGGAACCATGGATGGCAAGCCGGTCATGCTTGGGCGCCCAGACTGGCTACGTTCCGAGGGCGTGACCTTCCCCAAGGAGATAGAGTCAGCACTCAAGGAATCCAGAGAATCTGGTAGAGGAGCCAGCGTGCTGTCCGTCGACGGCACTGCAATCGCTGCATTCGGCTTTGCCCACGACGACGCCAGGGATGGCGTTTTGGAGGCAATAGATGAACTCAGGTCAAACGGAGTCAAGGTAGAGATTCTCAGCGGAGACGAGCAGGCCAGCGTGGAGGCTTTCGCCAGGGAGATAGGGATTGACCCCTCTCTTTGTAGGGGAGGCGTCGATCCGGAGGGCAAGGCCAAGTACGTCACTGAGAGATCGGTAGACGGTCACACGCTGATGGCTGGAGACGGCTTCAATGACGCAGGGGCTCTAGCCGCTGCTGATCTTGGCGTCGCAATCGGCAGCGGCGACCAGGTAAACCTCGAGGCAGCGGACGTCCTAATCCCCGGACAGGATCCAAGGGCCCTGTCTAGGATGGTAGTCCTTGCGAAGAGGACCCGGAAGGTGGTATGGGCAAACATCGCGATTTCGGTGACTGTCACTCTTACCTTGGTTTTCGCGGTAATCATGAACTTCCGGATCAATCTAGCTGCAGGAATAGCCCTGCACGAGGCCAGCGCCATTATCATCATACTCAATGGCATGTGGGTGTCTGGTTCGGGGACCAAGCGCCTTTCCACCCTAACCGCCCTCGGGAGAGATCTCGTCTCTGATATGGCTGAGATAGCCTCCCTCCTGCTGGGAAGGGAAGCCGAAGAAGCATCAGCGACCGCTTGATTAAGTGGGCTCTTTTCGGACTCTCGTGGCACCGCCTGATGTAGAGTCCAAGCACGCACCCCCCCTGGCGGAGTGCCCAAACTGCGATCACATGCTTCCACAGGGGCTTGGTGAGATCGAGTGCGAGCTCTGCGAAGCAGTCTGCCGGGTGTCTCACGAGCCAACTGTTGAGCTCCTGAGGAACGAGAAGGTTCCCTGCCCCCATTGCATGACCGTGGTGGTTTCCGGGACCGACAAGAGACCGATAGAGCTCACCTGCTCTGCATGCTCGGGGATATTCAACCTGACCAGGAAGGTGATCAAGGTCGACATCCAGTGCCCCGCTTGCGAGAGGGGGCTAAGAATTAGGCCAAGACCAGGCAAGAGGGAACTCTCATGCCCTGCCTGCAGTGAAGAATTCAACGTCACTTTCTAGATTCCCGCGGATGAACCACAGCCCCTAGAAACCGTATCCTGGAGGCCTCGGAGACCCTCTTCCCTCAAATACCCCGAAAAGTGCGTGAGCATGGGGATGGGCATTTGAGTGAGAGCAAGTCACCAGATTCGGATGACCCTGAGGGCGTCGATGAGTTAGATACCCTCAGGGCCCAACACGCGCTATCCTCCTCCTCCTCTATCAGCAAGGCTGCAAGGGCCAGGGAGCGCCTAGAGGAGGAATCCACTCTAAGATCGGGCATCCGAAGGGAACGGAGGATGCGCATCGCTGAAATGACCGAGAGGGTATCGGGAATGCACGGTGCCATGAGGAAGGCCAACGAGATTCTGTTCGAGGAGCAGCTTCAGCAGATCGAGGCTGATCTCAGGGACGAGCTAGAGGACGAGATGGAGAGGCTTGAGAAGGAATCCCTGGAGAGGGAGGAGAGGCTCCTCCGTGAAGAGATGCTACACAGGCTCCGGCGAGAGGAGAACAGGCTCCGAGAGCAGCTTGACCTAGAGAGGGACCGGAGGATGGAGGCCCATTCGTCCAAGGTCAGGGAGAGGCTAAGCCAGGAGATGGAAGTGGAGTTCTCCAGGAGGAATGCCTTCCTGGAAGAGAGGCTCGAACTGGAGGCTGCTCAGGGCATCGATAGGATGGAGCGTAGGGTCGAGATGGACCTCAGGGAGTCCATGGAGTCCGAAGTCCACCGGAAGATCGAGGCACATCGGCTGGATCAAGAGATCAAGATGAGAGACAGCGTCGCCAAGAAGCGCCGAAAGCACGAATCGAAGATGGAGAAGCAGCTCGGTAGCGAGAGGGAGTCTCTCGAGAAGGAGATGATGGCGGATATCGATGTGAGGACAAAGGCGCTCCAGGAGGAGTCCGAGAGGGCCGCCCTGGCCGAGCTGGACAGGAGGTTCAGAGCTGAGAGGGACACCATGGAGACCGCTCTAGCCCTCAGGAGGCAGGAACTGGCCCTTGAGAGCGAGGTAGAGATGGAGCAGAGGGTAGCCGACTTCGTCAAGGAGAGGGAGTCAGAGATGATGTCAAACCTCGAGAAGCAACTGGCAAAGAGAGGTGACCTCTCCAACAAGACGGTCAAGGAGATGCTAAAGAAGATGGAGTCCGAGATAAAGGTGAAGATGGAGTCGGCCCTTCTCGATGCCCGTCAGAAGGTTATGGAGAGATCCAACGAGTAGACCAGCCTACGGCTCTTTGATCGCGCGAATCCTCGAATCTGCCTCCCTGGCAAACTCCCAGTACGACGTACTCGCCGGATTGGATTTTCCCGGCTTCTGAGCTATCACTATCGGGGCACCTTCTAGTGGGGACTCTGCAATGGCTACCGAACGAGGTATTTGTGCATCGAAAACCCTGTCCCCGAAGTGCTTGCGGGCTTGCTCGGTTACAGTCTCGCACAGCTTGCTCCTAGTCTGCACCATCGTCATCAGAATCCCGAAGAGCCTCAGTCCGGGGTTCACCGACTTCTGAACGTCCGTGATCGCAGTCATCAGCTGTCCCATCCCCTCAAGGGCGTAGAACTCCGCTTGGATGGGTATCAGGATCCAGTCAGCGGCCGAAAGAGCGTTCACAGTCAGCAGTCCGAGGGATGCGGGGGTGTCAATAATGATCAGGTCGAACTGTCCCACTGCCTCCTGTAGGGCCAGTTTGAGCCTGTTCTCTCTGCCTACTCTCGTGGCCAGGTCTACCTCGATGCCCGAGAGGTCGAGGTCCGCGGGTAGGATCCAGAGGTTTCGAACGCCTATGTGCTTGGGAGGCCCCCTCTTCTTGTCCGGGTTATGGCTCCTCCACGCCTTGCGCATGGAACGCGTCAACGCATCAGGCCCCAAGGTGCATTCCTCCAATCCCAGAGAGGTGTCGCCCACCCTTCTCGCGAACAGCTCGTTCATGGTCGGGCCGACGCTGCGCTTGTCCACCCCGAAGGTCGTGGCCACGTTCCCCTTGGGGTCCATGTCGACAAGCAGCACCTTTCTTGGGCTGATTCCGTACTCCTCGTTCCCCAATGCAAGGGCCGAGGCCAGGTTGACTGCTGTTGTCGTCCGGGAGCAACCTCCCTTGTGGTTTACGCAGGCCACCACCAATGTCACGACACCGAGTTAGACGCACGGTTAATTGGGCTTTCCAGACTATTGGAGGACTGGGACGTGCACTTCACTGAGGATCTTGTTGACGATCCTCCTCCCTGTCACCCCACGAATCTTGGACTCGGGCTTCAGTACGATCCTGTGGCTAACGACGTCCAGGGCCATCCCCTTCACGTCGTCCGGGATGACGTAATCGCGTCCATCGATAGCCGCAGACGCCCTAGACGCCTTGAACAGACCCTGGCTCGCCCTAGGCGACGCACCAGCCTCGATCCTTGGATCGGCCCGGGTCCTCTGGACCACCTGGACGATGTATCCCAGTATTGCGGGGTCTATTTGCACGGTCTCTAGCGCCTTCTGCATGGCAACGACCTTCCTGGGCCCGACAATCTGCTCGACGTCATATTCGTCCTTGGCCCGCAGCTTCCTCCTCTGAAGTATGGCCTTCTCTTCGTCCATGGTGGGGTACCCCATGCTCATCTTCATCAGGAACCTGTCCATCTGAGCCTCCGGAAGCGGGTATGTCCCCTCCTGCTCAATCGGGTTCTGAGTTGCCATGGTCACGAATGGGGCCGGGAGCTTGTGCGTGATGCCTTCTATCGTCACCTGCTTCTCTTCCATGGCCTCGAGCAGTGCCGCTTGGGTCTTCGGAGGTGCTCTGTTGATCTCGTCTGCCAGCAGAATGTTGGTGAAAAGGGGGCCGAACCTAGGCCTGAACTCGCCTGTCTTCTGGTCGTACATGTACGTCCCAATGATGTCGGCAGGCAGCAGGTCCGGGGTGAACTGGACTCGCTTGAACTTGCAGCCAAGGGCCTGTGCGAATGTATTCGACATCAGGGTCTTGGCCAGGCCGGGATTGTCCTCGATGAGGATGTTTCCGTTCGCTAGAATGCCTATGGTCACCTTCCTGATGTTCTCTGGCTTCCCGATTATTACCTTGGCAACCTCGCTCATCAGGTTGTTTGAGTGCCCTGAGACTGACTTAATCAGGTCCCTAGAGCTAGATGCACCGCCTTGAGCCATTGACATGTAGAACCCTCGAGGTCCCGAGGCCGATTCGGTGACTACTTGAGTGTTCGGGACCAATGAACATCGCATGCTCGCGACTCATCGTCCCCAGAAGTGGTCATCCTTCCTGTGTAGGGCCAGAAGCTCCTCGTAGACCTCCCTCTCAATCGAGGTCATCTCCATCTTCCTGAGCTTCCTTGCATGCGACTCCGGGATGTCCACTAGTAGGACATCCCCTTCGTCGACCTGCCTTCCAACGGTGACGCCGTCCACCGAAATTGCCACCTCGGCACCCTGATGGGCTTCCTTGAGGCTCTCTTGGCCCGATCTGATGGACTTGATCCTCCCTATCCTCTTCCCATCCTTCAGCAGCCCCTGTCCGATGTGCACCCTCCCTGCGAGCACCCTAACTCCGACGACTGCTGGCTTGGAGACTCTGAAGGTGTGATCGGGGAGCAGCATAATCCTGCCTGGGTAGACGACTGTCTCCCTACGCTCCTCTTCAAGCTCGACCCCCCTCTTTTCGACCCACTCCTCGTGCTCCTCGAGTATCCTGTAGATGATTTCAGAACCGATGTGCTTGACCCCGGCCTCCGAGGCCTCAATCTCGGCCTCGGCCTCATCCAGAATCTCCGTGCTGAACGCCATGATCACTCGGTGCAGGGGGTCAGAGGACGACTCCGCGCTCCTGACATCGCGACGGCTGACCTTCCCAATGCTGGCCTCCCTGATTGGGATATCGATATCTCTGAGCTCCTTGGCCAGTGCCTCTAGGCCGCCGACGGTGTCCGACTTGATGCAAACCCCCTCTTCGTCCAGCTCTATGGAGAGCTTGGACTCACGGCTGGCAGCCTCCATCGCAGCGGCCTTCTCCTCCTCCGAGTTTACCACCCTCAGTGTGGTACCGACTAGGACACCATCGAGCGATGGCGCGCTGATCTTGATTCCGGCTGCTGCATATGCGACCTCCGAGTCGTCCCACCGGTCACCGGCGTCCCGCATCTCGCTCATCCCCCTAGGGGAGAACAGGCCCTTCACGTGGGTGGGAATCCCCCCATCGCCCCCAACCAGGACTATCTCGTCGCCCTTCCGAATGGATCCTCTGTGGAGGATCAGATCCAGAGTCTTGCCCAGTCCCCGCTCCTCCTTCATCTCCAGGACGGTAGCCTCCCCCGAGCCCTCTACGTCAGTCAGCTTCTCCCCGAGATACCTCTCGGCTAGCCCGATCACTACAGCGAGGAGGTCCTGTATGCCCTCTCCCTCCCTGGCCGAGACGGGAACCAGTGCGATCTCCTTGGTGAAGTCCTCGATTCGGTCGTACCTCTCCAAGTTTAATCCCTCCTCCGCAATCTGACCCACCAGATCCCAGTATTTCTGCTCGAAAAGCCCGAGGGACTCCTTGCTCTGGTCCCTTAGTGAGAGAGCCATCGCCCTACCCCTCTCCACTCCCCATCCGTGGATCCGATCGACCTTGTTCGCCGCGATAACGAATGGGGTCTTGGACTGCTTGAGTATGCGAAGGGACTCCCTGGTCTGCGGCCTGCAGCCTTCCATCACATCCACGATCAGAATCGCAATGTCTGCCAGGGAACCACCGCGTGCCCTGAGCGAGGAGAAGGAGTGGTGACCGGGAGTGTCGATGAACAGTAGGCCGGGAGAGTCGAACGTCTTGCCTCCTAGGAGGGGCGCGCACAGCTCGTTCAGAATACCAGCCGGGATCTCCGTCGCACCTATGTGCTGGGTAATGCCCCCAGCCTCTCTGTCCATCACTGAAGATCGACCCTCCTCTCCTAGTGACCTCACGTGATCAAGCAGAGATGTCTTGCCGTGATCTACGTGACCTAGCACAGCGACGATGGGTTGCCTGCGTCCTGACATTCTACCCACCTCATGCTACTCACTCTTTTCAGTCCTCAAGACCATCTGGGAACCAAAGTCCCAATTCGAAGGCTGCTGTGTCCTCGCCATCCGAGCCGTGGATGACGTTGTGGTCGATGCTCCTGGCGAAGTCTGCGCGTATTGTCCCGGGATCCGCCTCTTCCCAGTTCGTCGCACCAATGAGCTTGCGGGAGGAGGCTATCGCGCCCTCGCCTTTCCATGCCATAGCCACAACTGGCCCGGAAGTGATGAAATCGATTAGGTCGGGGTAGAATGGCCTTTCTTTGTGAACGCCATAGTGAGTCTCTGCGAGTTCCAGCGTGGGAGTCAGGTCTCGCCTACCCACCAAACGCAAACCAATCCCTTCGAACCTGCTGATTATCTCGTCAGTCAGACCACGCTCCACGCCATCTGGCTTGATCATGATGTAAGTCGTCTGCTCGTCTCCCATGGGGCGCCCGAAAACCCACCCCTATTTCAACGAAGTCACCCGGCCAAATTATTGAAGAGTACGGCTTCTCACGAATGCCCATGAGGAAATCGATGCTAGTGCTGCTCTCTCTCGCCCTCATTCTTTCTGGCTGCATGGAAAGCGTGAATGACACCGTCAACCCCGAGCAGGAGTTGTTCGACGACGCCGTCTTCATTGACGAGGACGCGCACGTCAAGCTCACTTGGTCCATCGACTCTGTGGCAACCATCAGGATAGCCTTTGAGAAGAATGAGGGGCCTAACGTCGACCTCTACACGATGACCGAGTTGAACTACGAGGATTACAAGAGATGCGCTGAGGGCGAGGAGTCGACTTTCTACTACATGGAAGAATTGAGCGACCCGGACACCGCAGCAGCGAACCTGGAGGCTGACATCGATGCCGGTACGTACGTCACGGTCATTGACAACACCGATTGCGGCCAGGCAAAGCCCCCGGACCAGAGTGGCCTGTTCTCCAGTGACGAGAACGACAGGGCCGGGGTAGACTACAGGATTACCGCACAGTGAAACCTGCCGTGCCAATCTTGAAGCATCGGCTGCAGTATCGCCAACCGTGTCGACCGGGGACATGTCATGCGACCTAATCCTGATCGGAATCGCCGGCATAGCATGGGTCATCGACCAGATCTTCTTCGACGGCCAATTATTCAAGTCCTCAGAGGAGAGCGAGGAAGAAGATACCAATGAGTCTCCCTTCGTAGCAGAGAAAGCAGCGGCACGTCAAGGCAACCAGATGAGGGGCTGTGCCATGGAGGGATGCAACTCCCTGACTTTCAGGTCCACGGAGTACTGCTGGAAGCACCAGGACGGCAAGCCACACGCCTCAGATGGGAGGGGCTGGTGGGAAGAGGACTTCGAGTCCCAGTGATCACTTGATGCCGCCCTTCTCGTAGCGACGTGTCCACTTGAGGCGCCTAGCGTTCCTCTTCAGCTTGAGCATGTTCTTCCTGGCCTTGCTGTCCTTGAACCAGTAGACGGTGCCATCCCTCTTCACGAACATCATGCCCGTCCCGGGCTCTATCTCCTCGTGGCTGAAGCTGCAGATCCTCTGCTCCGGCATCAAAATCACCTCGAGCCTATCCTACGTGCCTCGCGCCCGGTGTCGCGTAGCATCAGGATGTCCCCACCCTTGCCCGTGACCGGGTCGGGTCCCCTGACGGGACCCAGCACGTTCCTCGTGATTATTCTGCCAACGTCTCGGGGGTTGTTGGAGTCCAGTACCCTGACCTTGACCTGCATCGCTTCTCCAGTGAGGCCTGTCCTACCTACTATCTCAACGACCTCGGCTGGCCATGCTTCAGTTGCCATCTCCATCACTCCCTATCTCATGAGGAGAGGGTATCGTAGTGGCCCTTAACCTCGTTGAACCTGTCCATGCCTTCCTTCTCGACCTGCATTACCGCGATTGCCGCAGTCCTCGTGCCGGTGCTCATCCCAGCTGCCTCGGCCAAGTAGGCCTGGTCTTCGACGTAGATGAAAGGGATCCCCTTCTCCTTGCAAATCATGGGTATGTGAGCCAGAAGCTCACCGGGGTTGACGTTCTCTGCCATGACCACCATCTGGGCAGTCCCCCTCTCAGCTGACTTGGTTACCTCGTTCGCGCCCTTCTTCAGCCTGCCCTTGCCGTCCTTTCCTAGGGACTTTACCATCTCGTATACCTGTTCTTGTACGTCTTGCGGGGTCTCAAATTCTATGTGAACACTCATTGGAACATCTCCTCATGCTAGTAAGCCGCCGCACGGCATGACCGATATAAACGCAGCGTATAGGGACTCGGTTGCCCATATTCGTGACTACTGCCCAATTAGCGTTCTCAGACCTCTGGCGAGGGCGGGTGCGGCCGAAACGTTGGCCCTCGGGTTTGGCAGTGAATCTGTGGTGTGAACCCCGTCCACGTGACTAGCAAGACGGGAAAGAGCCCCCCCGGTGAAAAGCCCGTGCGTGCAAGCAGCATGGACCTCCTTCGCACCCTGCCTCCTTAGGGCGTCGCTGGCCCTGCAGATGGTCCCACCCGTGCTGATCATGTCATCAACAATCGCAACCACCTTTCCGGAGACTTCCAGGTCCTTTGGCGTGTGCTCGATGGTGTGGGGGTCTATCCTCGTCTTCTCCAAGTAGGAGAACTCGCACCCAATCAGTCCGGCGACCTCAGATGCCCTGTCAATGGCACCCTTGTCCGGACTTAGAATGAAATCCGGACTGACCTCGCTCTGGAGTCTCTGCGCGATTTCGGGCATGGAGCTTACCAGCTCAATCGGAATGCCCATTCCATCCAGTACTCCCGGAGCGTGCAGGTCCAGGATTGCTATTCCATCACAGTAGCTCTCCAGAACATCTGCTACGATCCTGGCAGAAACCGACTCGCCCGCGGAGAACCGCTTATCCTGGCGCGCGTACCCGAAGTATGGGATGGCCAGGAATACGCCTGGCCCCACATCAGGAAGGTCATCCGAAAACTCCCCCTTCAGATTCGAAACGTCTCCCCTCCTCACGTCATTTATTGCACCTAGGAGGAGTATTGTCTGCATGATCCCTGAATCTGGATACGTGTTCGAGACCAGAACAACAGATTCTGATCTAATCGACTCTATTGCCTCAGAGGGCACTCTGACGTACGCTTCTCCGTCCGGGAATCTCCTGCTTTCTACCCTGATGTGTTCCATCTCAAGAATGGGTGCTAGTGACTCGGCGACTCCAACGCCCGATGCCCCGCTAAGTACAGGCATTTGGTCTGAAGCGGGAAGAGGTCCCTTCATGATGCTTCTTATCCGACGAATGGTCCCTCTGGCGTCGCAATTGGTGGGCACGACAGGATTTGAACCTGTGACCTCCCGGTTATCAGCCGGGTGCTCCAGCCAAACTAAGCTACGCGCCCTTGAGCATCGGGACCACGCAGGTAGATGATTTGAAGGCTACTCAAGACGGGAATCACTCTTCTTCCCAGTGACCATTCAGCTTCAGGTAGCTTGGGAGCGTTGTAAGCCTGTTGAATGAGCACTTTAGGATGACCTCATCGAGCCTATTGGTTGTCCTTGCCAGTTGTCCACAGGGAACAGCGATTGTATCGGGAAGGCCATGTCTAGCTCTCACCATGAAATGAGGCTTCACTAGTAGCCCCTTGTATGTGCGCTTGATCTTGATCAATTCGATTACGTTACCTATGTCCATCCCATCGTTATCCAGGACGGCCCTGTCCACAAGCTCGTCAGGAGCATAGAGATCTTGCTCAATCCTTACTGTATTTCTCCACCTTCTCTGCAGTTCCCTCATGGATTTCGAGAGCTTGATACCCCCATCGGGCCTGATGCTATGCACCAGTTCCTTTGCCAGGGGGGCTAAATCAGCAGGCTTTCGCATGAATTCGCTAGCAATCTCGTCTTCCACCTTTATTCTCATTGATCGGACAAACTCGTCTCTTGGGTGGAATCTCTCCCCCACTATCACTCCAACGTATTTGTCTCCAACGTATACATCTCTTTGTATCAATTCCTGTATTTCGTAGTCCTCTACCATTTCATCCCTCCCGGGATAGAGTGCATCCCCCGTGCTATCTCCGAGCCCCGAGGACGCGTATTGGCACTTATATTATTCGTTAATTAAGACTGATAATCCAATTGAAATTTTTTATGTTGATAGAATTTTTCAATTGGAAAATTAAATTTAGTTTGATTTTATTGATGATTATCAGAAATCCACATTCTGACACCTTTTTCGATTTCGAACACCCTGGAAACCCATATCGGAGAATGTTGATGTGAGGTCGGCTACTGCATAGGGCGATGACGACGGGGATTGGTACTCTAGAAGAGATACGCTCCAAAACCGGAGATGCCAGGACGATCGGTCTAGGAGACGAAATAATCGCGGAATTCCTACTTTCCGACCCATCTCTGAGCCGTGCGTTAGAAGAGGCCCAAGCAAACTTCCACAGTCTAGAGAACGATATGGGCTCCGATGTCCTCGCTCTCGATGAGGAGGAGCTGACGGCCCACCTACAGTCTGACTACGTGAACTTCTACTCTGCGCCCACTGTGAATCCCTACGTTGCTATCGCAGCAAGAGGCCCGTGGATAGTCACGTCACATGGGGCTGTGTTGCACGACAATGGTGGATACGGCATGTTGGGCATGGGACACGGGCCTGATGACGTGATACACTCAATGCAACAGAATTGGGTCATGGCCAATGTGATGACCCCTTCCTTTAGCCAGAAGCGCCTCTCAGACAGGCTTCGTCGGGAAGTAGGCCACAAGAGGGGCAATTGCCCATTCTCTCGATTTGTTTGCTTGAACAGCGGATCCGAATCCGTGACCATTTCCATGAGGATTGCAGATGCTAACACGCTCCAGATGACCTCCAAGGGGGGACGTCACGAAGGAAAGCCGACAAAACTGCTTGCCTTGGTGGAGGCCTTCCATGGAAGGACACAAAGGCCTGCGCAGATTTCCGACTCTTGCAGTGACGGCTACGAGAGGAATCTGGCGTCTTTCCGGGTACGAGACAACGTGATGTTCGTTCTCTCTAACGACGTGGAGTCTCTAAAGGCAGCGTTTGCTAAGGCTGAGGACGAGGGCTTCTTCATCGAACTAATGGCCATGGAGCCGGTAATGGGTGAGGGAAAACCCGGACAATGCGTAACCAGGGAGTTCTACGATGCGGCAAGGTCTCTTTGCTCCGAACACGGAAGCATGCTGATTGTCGACTCCATCCAAGCAGGGCTGAGGGGACAGGGATGCCTGAGCATCATCGATTACGAAGGATTTGAGGACTGCGAAGCCCCTGACATGGAGACATGGTCCAAGGCATTGAATGCAGGGCAGTATCCCCTTTCAGTCGTGGGCCTCTCCGAGAGGGCTGCAGAACAGTACGTAGTCGGGATATATGGCAACACAATGACCACAAATCCCAGGGCGCTTGAGACCGCTATTTCAGTCTTGGACAGAGTCACCCCAGAGCTTAGGAATAACATCAGAGAGAGGGGGATTGAGTTTGTCACAAAGCTCAAGGAACTCGCAGAAGAGATACCTGGGACAATAACCCAAGTGCAGGGAACCGGACTGCTGCTTTGTGCCGAATTGGAACCGTCAAAGCTCCCCGTTGTTGGCTTCGGGCATGTAGAGGAGTGGTGCAGAATGAGGGGACTGGGAGTTATCCATGGGGGGCAGAACGCCCTGAGGTTTACCCCTCACTTCGCAATCACATCTGCTGAGATTGACCTGATTATTGGCATTCTTAGGGAGGCTCTGAACCACTTTACCTCTCCCGAGAAGAAAGAGGCCAAGCCTACAGCATAGTGGTAAGATGAGCAAGCCTGTTCACGTTGCTGGAATCGAAGATGGGCTGTTTGAGGCACTGGTGGATAGGCTCGTAAGGGCGGGAGCCACCATTTCCAATAGAGAGGATGCTGAAGTCGTAGTTTACCTCGGTCCAGGAGGAGACGGTGATGTTGTTGTTGCTCCGGATGGCGCCACTCAGTCCGACTCGGGCTTGAACGTCGTTCTTACAGACGTAATTATTCCTGGATGGGATTCCGGTTGGGGGAATGAGGATTTTGTTGGATTGGTTCATCTGGTGAAGAATGAGGATCCCCACGCGGCGGTCTACCAGGGTGCACGTCACTGGGTCCACGTCAGAGATGTGACCGATGCCCTGTGCACTCTTGTTCTAGCCGAAAGCAGTGAAATTCGACAAGGCACTGTGAACATGTGTGGTAGAAGGCCATGGACCGGCGACGATGTTTTGGATGAAGCCCGCGTTCTATGGAATCGCTACAATGACGCCCTTAACCATACACATTCGGTGGAATCACTCAGTAGCATCCCCAGTCCAGTAAGAGGGAAATCGACGGTAGATGTCACAAGGCCAGACTTGGGGCCGCTCCACTCAGCACTGATATCCTCAGGAGGGGAAGGGTGGCATCCATTGGTCGCAATGCGAACGTCCCTGATGGAGGTAATCGCCCTTTCCGAGTGATCTAGCGGTCGTTCTTATCGCTCTGAACCTTGACTCTGATGTCCTGTGCCATCGACTTGCACGCTTGCATCACCTTGCGCACTCGCGTTCCAGCCGCACCATTCCCATCATCGTGCTTTCCAGCATCATCCAGTGCCTCAGTTAGTTCGTTAATCATGTCCTGAATCTTATCCTTGATCGACATGGGACTCGGAATGCCATCGGATTATTAGCAATTGCTCCGGAATCTCACTGTTCTTCTGCAAATAGGTCCGCTCCGAGGATTGGCAGTAGCACGCTAGCCTCCCCCTCCAGGACAATCTGGGGGGCATTGGGGCGAATCTTCCCCCAAGAGATTGCCTCACGAAGACGGGCCCCAGAAAGGGATCCATCGTATTCGGGAGCCGTAGTTATGGAGACGGCAGAATCCATTCCAGAATCCTCCCTGAACTGATTCCACCAAATCACGTGATGCTTCGATATCCCCCCTCCCACCATTAGGCCATGGCTTTCCCCGGCAGTCCAGATTAGGTCAGAGAGTACTTGCTCGTCCGCAAGAACGTCAACCATGAATCCCGGACTTCTTTGCCTATGCATGAAGAGCTGTGATCCTATTGATCCATCAGTGAGGCCCGGGATTACCATTGGTATCCGATGCTTGGCCACCCAGTGTAACAAGGATGTCTCGTCCTCTATCCTGTCTCCCATTGCCCAACACAGCTCCACAGAGCCGAATCCGGTCCATGGATTGGATTCAGAGCCCGCAGTCCTCTCCTCTTCGATTTCTTCCAGCCAAGGTAGGACTATTCCCTCCAGGATCTCCCCATAGCACTCATTTGGAACCACGACGTTTCCAAGGCGGTTGAGCCCCTGCTCCCCGAGGGCTATGTCGTCGAGGCTGAAGTCTCCGTGGAAGTAATCCCTGAAAGTCCGGGCAATGTCGTGATCTAGGGTTCCGCACGTAGTTATCACCACGTTGAACGCCTTCCTCCTCAGGGCCTCAACGAAGAACCCCCTGGTTCCTGTTGCGCAGAGGCAGGCTGGGAAAGAAAGCCAGTTTAGCACGCCATCCTGGCCCGCCTTCCCTATGGCCTCCCGCAGGATGTCCCTGGCCCGGGCCAGTTTTGTTGCAGTGAAACCCCCAGCCCTGCTCATTTGGTCTATCAGGGATCTGACGTCGGATACCTCGGAGAAGATGTAGTCTTCCACGGGGACGTCGAAGTCATCCCTGGAGTATCCGACCATGCCTGTCGCATCGCTCGCAAGACTTCAATTGGTCGCATTCTGAATCTTGTGTATCCTGTCCCTCAGGTTTGCTGCCCTCTCGAAGTCAAGTCGGTCGGCTGCCTGTCTCATCTCCCTCTCCAATCGTGCAACAATGTCGGCAGGAGCCCCTTCGTCGTCTCCAAGGGCCTCAAAGGCCGCCTCGACCCAATCCGGCTGACTGACGTTTTCCAGTACCGAATCCGAGCTGTTCCAGGCACCTGCTCCGAGCTTGAATTTCTGAGCCAGACCCTCTAGCCCCCTCTTACCTGGGCGCTTGGCTACCATCCTCTTCCCGCCGCTCTTCCCTGTCCCCGCCACTCCTGACAACAGGTCCTCTACCTCTGAACCCATCACTGGCAGTGCCTTCTCGATTGTCTTCGGGGTGATTCCATGCTCATCGTTGTATGCACTCTGCATCTCTCGCCTCCTGACGGTCTGACTAATCGCTGCCTCCATGGACGGGGATACCGAATCCCCATACAGAATCACTGAGCCGTTCGAGTTTCTCGAAGCTCTGCCAATTGTCTGGAGAAGTGAACGCTCGTTTCTCAAGAAGCCCTGCTTGTCCGCATCGAAAATCGCCACCAATGAAACCTCGGGGATATCCAAGCCCTCTCGAAGTAGGTTGATACCAACGACTACGTCGATGTGACCTATCCTCAGCGCCTTGATTATCTCGGTCCTCTCCAGGGTGTCGATCTCGCTGTGAAGATAGTGCGCCTTAACCCCCATCCGATCTAGGTATTCCGCCACTTCCTCTGCGAATTTGATAGTCAGTACGGTGACCAGGACCCTCTCTTGCTTGCTCACCCTCTCGTTGATCTCGCTAAGCAGGTCTTGGATCTGCCCCTCGGTAGCCCTAACCTCAATTCTCGGATCCAGCAAGCCAGTCGGCCTGATCTCCATCTTGGCGACTTCCTCTATACTCTCCAGAATCTTCTCCATCGTAGGCTTCTCTCTGGGCTTATCGACCTCCGACTTCCTCGAACCACCACCACCGTCTACGTGCATCAGGCCCGTCGGAACATCCTGGCCTGTGACCTCTGCAAGATGCCTCAACTCCCTCTCTCCCGGAGTCGCACTGACGTACACCATCTGTGGAACCAGATCTTGGAACTCATCTATCCTCAGTGGCCTGTTGTCATAAGCAGACGGAAGTCTGAAGCCGAAGTCTACCAGGTTCTTCTTCCTGGAGAAGTCCCCTCCGTGCATCCCTCCGACTTGGGGGAGTGTAACATGGGACTCGTCCATGATGACTAGGTACCTTTCCGCCCCCTGGTGGAACTGTTCGGCGTTGCTCGCGTAGAAGTCGAGCAGGCAGTATGAGCGCTCGCCTCTGCTCCTTCCGTCGAAGTGCATTGAGTAGTTCTCGACGCCCTTGCAAGAACCCACCTCGCTGAGCATCTCCAAGTCGAACCTAGCCCTCTGCTCAAGCCTATGAGCCTCCATTCCCTTGTCCTTCGACTCGAACCAGTCTAGACGCGTTTCCAGCTCCTCCTCGATGTCCTCGAGGGCCTGGTTGAACCTCTCTTCGCTGGTCATGTAGAACTCCCTCGGGTGGATCCATGCTTCTTCGAAGTCATCCATAGGTTCCCAGGACACCGCTTCGCAGACCTGGATCCTCTCAATCCCCTCCCATCCGAAGCGAATTCTCAGGGGGTCGTCCCTGCTTGGCATCCAAACATCGAGAACTTCGCCCCTTAGCCTGATATCACCTCTTGTGATCTCCCCGGTCGTCCTTCGGTACTGTAACCCCACCAGTTCCCGAACCACCTCCTGTGGGTCCGCCTTCTGCCCCACATGGAGTCTGAGGTGATTCTGCTGGAAGACCTCGGGTGGGTTCAGTCCGTATATCGTCGACACGGTTCCCACCGTAATCACGTCCGGACGAGACACTAGGGAAGCCACTGTTGAGAAGCGCTCCTGCTCAATCCTCTCGTTCATCTGGAGCTCTTTGTCGATGTACAGGTCCCTTCCTGGGATGTATGCCTCTGGCTGGTAGTAGTCGTAGTAGCTGACGAAGTACTCCACAGCGTTCTCTGGGAACAGCCCCGACATCTCCTGCCAAATCTGCCTCGCCAGGGTCTTGTTGTGGGACAGTATCAGCGTGGGAATCTGGAGCTTCTCAATCAGCTTGGCCATGGCGAAGGTCTTGCCAGAGCCCGTGACGCCAAGTAGGACACAACGTTCCTGGCCAGCCTCCAGCTGTCCAACCAGCTGGTCTATGGCCTGCTGCTGGTCTCCAGCAGTGTCGTATTCCGCATGAAGTTTGAACACATCCAACCCCCCTATACCAACCCGTCCTCGACATAGGCAAGGCTCGCCAGCAAGATCCACCCAGTGAGCATCGAAGCCTGGAAGAGAACCCTCTGGTATTGACCCATTGACTCTTCAGACTCGTATGCAGACTCTGACTTCTTGGCCATTACGTAGATGTTTAGCAGTGACATTACAAGAACCATCGGAACCCATAGCGGGGCCTTGAAACCCCTTTCCTCGGTGGAACCATGCAAACCAGTCAACAGGAAGCTCGTGACCCAAACCAGAGTTAGGGCTATGCTCAGATTCCTAGTTGCCCCGCTCCCGTGACTGGCAGGGAATGAGCGAATGCCCTGTTGCCTGTCAACATCGACGTCCATCAAGGCGTAATTGATGTCGAATGCAGCTATCCACATAGCAACCCCGAATGAGATGAAGAAAACCTCTGGGAACCACAGGAAAACAGTCTCTGGGCCCGATAAACCGATTATCGCCTCCCATCCGTGAGTGTCAGCAGCTATTGATACCCAGGCTCCCGCTGGAGCCAGGGCCAAGCACAGACCTAGCCAGAAGTGGCATATCCATGAGTTCCTCTTGGTGTAGGGGTAGACAACGAATGCCAGAACTGGGAGCCATGCCATCTTCAATGCGACCTCGTTCAACTTCCAGGCTGCGAACAGCAGGGAGGCTAGGAAGATCACTGCCAGCGACCACGCTGTCGACATCGACATGGTGCCCGATGGGAGATGCCTGGATGCAGTACGAGGATTCTCTGAGTCAATATCACGATCGATGATTCTGTTTAGAGCCATGGCGAGTCCCCTGGCACCAACTGCTGCAACAAGGATCCATACTAGATCCATTGCTTCCGAGCCGAACTGCTCCTTTGCGAGGACGTACCCTATCAGCACGAAAGGTAGGGAGAAAAGGGTGTGTTCAACCTTGACGAACTCGAGAATCTCCCTGTATCCCATTTCACAACCTCTGAGAGAGCCATGCATCGACGCTCTGAACCAGCTGGGGTTCATGCAGCGTGACTGCCGGCCAGCGGCGGATGGGAAGAGGCCCTCTGTTCGATGGAACCGGGACAGTCGCATCCCAAGCCACCCTAGTCCCCGAATCGTCGAAGTGCAGGTCCCTGCCTACGTCGAATCGGCAGAATAGCTGCCATAGCAATCTCCTCTTCCAGCCCTCTGCTTCCAAGTCGGCATCCGAGTCGGTGATGAACAGCCACTTGAGTCCCTTTGCAGACTCGAGCTTCCAGATCGACTCCCTGATATGATCTATCTTCTCTCGTTGGTGAGACGCAAGTGCCTCATCCGCCTCTTCGATGCTCTCCTCCAGGAGGGATCCCCCGATTTCGGTGGTAACAACCATCATCGAAGGCCTGAGCATCCTCGCTTGCACCACTCCCTCAACTGCAGAGGTGGTTATTGCCAGAGACTCCCCGACACCCGTGCCCTCGGGGGGAATTATCGGGTCCCCCTGAGCAGGTGTCGTGGCATCGATAATGAGCTTGTCATGGATGTTCTCCCATGGGGCGGTGTGCGCTAGAGAGTCAGCTACCATGCCTTTCAGGACAACTAGGTCATCTGGGATGCTAACATTGCTTTCCATGGCGTCTAGAAGCGCTTCTAGGTCCTTCACAGGATGCCCGCCATCAACCCCGACTACCACTTTCAAGAACATCATCTGTCCAGCTCCTAGGAGACCCAGTGCAGTCTTTCGAGCTTGCCTCGGGAACCTTTGCTTGGAAGCGACGATTGCTAGGTTGTGGAAGCCAGTTTCCAGAGGGAGGAATACATCCCTGACGTCTCTGTGCTGGAACTTCAGAACTGGAAGCAACGCATCTCCGATTGCCTCTCCTAGGTAACCGTCCTCCATTGGCGGAACACCAACGATGGTCATGGGAACAGTCGGGTCTTTCCTGTGAGTAACTGCGGTGACGTGCATCACGGGGTACTCGTCCTCGAGTGAGTAATGGCCAAAGTGATCTCCGAATGGTCCCTCTAGACGCGTCTCTCCAGGCAACGTGTAACCTTCGATGACGAAGTCGCATTCCGCGGGAACCCATAGGTCGTTTGTCAGACACTTGGTAATCCTGAGTCTACTGCCTCCTAGCAATCCTGCGAATTCATACTCGGACAGGTTGTCCGGGAGAGGGGAAATTGAGCTGAAGATAATCTGTGGAGGGCCACCAAGACAAATTGCCACTGGCATTTTTCCATGAGACGACTCCGCGTGATAGGCCCCGTGCTTGTGCTTCTGCCAGTGAAGTCCAACTTCCTTCGGACCGAATACCTGGCTTCTGTACATGCCCATGTTGTGTACTCCCGACTCTGAGTCGGCCGTAATTACCAAGGGCAGGGTCATGAACGGTCCACCGTCTAAAGGCCAGGTCGTAGGTATCGGTAGCCTAGTCACGTCGGGGTCTTCTATCCTGATCTGCTGGCATGCCCCCCTGGCTACCTTCTTCGGTGTCATGGAGAGTCCCTGTCTGAGCATCCTCAGTCCCTTCCAAGGCTTCTTGATCAACTCACCAATATCCGGCTTCATCAGCTTCACCATCATTTCACCTATCTCGCTGGGCTCATTTACGCCAAGCGCCATGTTGGTCCGATCCCTGGTTCCGAACAGATTCATCGCCAGTGGGAACTTGCTGATGCTTCCATCCGCCAGTCTGGGTTGATCGAAAACCACTGCAGGCCCTCCCCTCTTCACCAAACGGTCTGCGATGCATCCTGCCTCGAACCTCAAATCTACAGGATGGCTCACTCTGAGGAGCTCACCATTGGCCTCCAGAGCCCTAACGTATTGCCCCAGGCTGCTCCATCCCACGCCGTCGCGAAGACTCCCCATCATGAGAAGGTTCGCTCGCCACCGAAGGTGGCGAACCGAGGGTTTCTTTGTTGGGTGCCCAACCGCTTGCTCGTGGAACAGGGAGTCACGGCTTGCGACGTCCTGGTTATCGGGGCCGGCCCGGGAGGGGGCAATGCCGCTCTTCAGTGCGCTCGTAGAGGCCTTTCTACCATTCTAATCGAGGATCACCAGGAGATTGGAACGCCAGTCCATTGTGGCGAGTGCATTTCTGAGATTGCTTGCCACAACCTCAACCTTGAGCTTCCCGAGGAAGTAATCAGCAAGAGGGTCCATGGAATTAGGGTGATCTTCCCCGATGGGACCGAGAAGTGCCTAACAGAGGAGGGATACGTTCTCGAGAAGCATTTGTTCGAGCGTTGGATAGCCAAAGAGGCCGAATCCGCTGGAGCGAAATTACATCTCGGTCACAAACTAACATCAATGGAGAGGATAGAGAACGGGTCATTCGGAGGATGGTCGTGTGACGGGAAGGGGGACAAATTCCCTATTCAGGCTAAGATTGTGATCGATGCGTCAGGAGTCGCCGCCGTGTGCTCAAGAACGGTCAAGATGGAGGATGGAAGACCTCTCAACGAGAAGGGAAAAGTCGTTGCTGGGATGCAGTATGAGATCGCAAACGTCCCGACGGATGACTATCTCGACTTCTATATCTGGCCCAAATACGCGGAGAAAGGATACCTGTGGATGATTCCAAAGTGCGATGGAAGGGCAAATGTGGGACTTGTCACCGAGGATCGACCCAGGGCGAAGAAGGCTCTCGACGAATTCATCGAGGACACGCATTTCAAAGAATTAGAACAGGTCCTACCTCCCTGGAAGGAGAAGGGAAACCATGCCTTCGGAGGCACTATCCCAATCTCCGGCCCATTCCAGAACACTCACTTCGATGGGCTAATGCTTGTGGGCGATGCAGCGGGCTTCACGTCTCCATTGTTTGAGGGGGGCTCTCACCTGGCCCTCAAGTCCGCGGTGTACGCGTCCCAGACTGCAGCCGCGGCGATTTCCGAAGGTGATTTGAGTGCTGATAGACTATCGGAGTACACTAGGCTATGGAAGGATGAGTTCCCTCCCTATGATAAGATTCTGAGGGGGAAGAACGCCCTGTTCGAACTAACGGACGAAGAGATGTCCCTCATGGCGAGGTGCTTCCCCGACGAGATGTCAGACATGGGTCTTACCGGGAAGGCCATGGTGGGGATCAGGCTACTTTTCAGGAGACCCCTCCTATACACCAGGAGCATTGTCTCCGCTATGCTGGCCTTCGGTTATAGCCGTGCGAAGTATTACGGATGGTGAACATGCTAACCTTGCTTGGCAATGCCTTGATCCTACTAGCCCTGCTAGTGACTTTGCATCAGATTCTCAGGCCCGAGGCTGGGGCCGATCCCCTCGCAAGATTGGTTACCCTCTCTTCTCAAGTCTCCCCTTTCATCCTCCTAGTCATGGCATTCCTGGTCCAAGCCACGACTCTTGAACTAGTCTCTGACTACGTAGGAGACGAGCTTCCCTTGTTCTACAGGATTTCTGCGGTTTGGGGCAGCAGGGCAGGCCCCCTCCTGATGTGGGCTGCGATAGTCTCTGTGATTACCCTAGCAATGGATATGGGTAAGAGCAGAGTCAGCACCAGTGCCAGGATTATGCACTCGTGGAACGCCATCCTATTGTCTCTCTCACTGATTATGGAGCCCTTTGCTTCTAGCGACGGAGGTCCTCGGGGAGAGCTGAACCCGCTCCTTCAGACGGACCTAATGGTCATCCACCCCCCAGTGGTCTTCCTGTTCTACTCACTCTGCCTGGCCGTGGCTAGCATAGCTCTCTCGGGATTCATCAGGATGGAGCCACCAGAACAGACTCACAAGATGCTGCTGAAATGGGCGAGATACGCATTCCTAGCAGGGACTATTGGGATTGGTCTTGGTGGCTTGTGGGCCTACTCAGTTCTGGACTGGGGTGGATATTGGGCATGGGACCCTGTAGAGACAGGGTCACTGCTCCCTTGGCTTGGTCTCTTGGCCATATTGCACGCCCGTCCAAGACGAGACTCTGACAGTAAGCTGGGCTCTTCCCCTGCGATAGCCATGATCGTCGGGGCTTTGGTCATGCATGCCACGCTGGTAACCAGGGCAAACGGAGTTTGGGCATCAGTTCACGCATTTGTCGGGGACGGAAGCAACTCCATGCCAAGCGACCCCTATGCGAGGGTGCTGCAGATTGCCGATACCAGCGCAGTTGGAATCGAGGTCACCACGTACCTATTGATGGTCGTCTCTTTGGGATGCTTCGCATTAGCGCATCTGGTCAGAGAGCAGATTTTGGATCTGGAGGAGAAGGGATCTTCTACCCTTTTCAGGGCCAATAGGGGCCTGTCATTCTCCCTATTGGGCTTCTTCGCTGCGGTCGGCTTGTGGATTGGCTCCACTGCAGTGGCCGCCGTGGGGCTGGCGATACTATTTCTCCTAGTCAACGCTGACTCCGAGAGACCACCTGGCCGATTGGTCGCGGCTGGGGTCCTATTGATGCTATTCTCAAGTTGGGGATGGGTGGCGGAGTGGTACCAGGCGATGGCTGGAATCGCCCCCTTCCTGCTCGTATGGCTAATTCCCGATGATGAGGAAGGGGAGGCCTCCATCCTGAAGATGTTCACGGAACCGTCTGTGCGAACCAGAATTGCTGTGTCTATTCCGTTCCACGCATCGCTGGCCTTCCTGCTACTAACTTGGCTCCTACTGACTGTAGAGATAGATGGAACCAACCTCGACGCTCACGAGCTCTATGGTGCACCCATGCTAGCCATCCTGGCGTTGGCATTGTCCTGGTACTCTGTGGGAAGCCTGGCTGGGGCATCTAAGGTAAATGCAGTAGTGGCGGCTGTTCTGATTTTGTCGTTGTCCCTGCCATTCCTTTCAGGCTCAATCCACCTCCCTGGAGACCCCGACCTGCCAATTACGCCCAGCCTCTCTCGGGGGGATCTCTCTATTTTCATCCTCTCATGGTTGGCTCTAGCGCTTCCTGCCACAGCATGGAAACTCTGGAAGACAATACGGAAAAGCTCCTCGGGTTCTAGAATCCTTGGCTCACATTTAGCCCACTTCGGCATCATCCTTCTCCTAGTTGGCCACGTAATGACCACAACCCTCGTGGATAGGTCCGATCCATCACATCTAGTGAACCTGGAGAAAGGGGAACCGGTAGAATATGGGGGTATGGAACTAGTCTTTCTTGACGTCGAGATTGCATCCTCTGAAGACGAGGGATACGCGTATGGCATAGGTGATGGCTTCGTCGGCGTTTTGATTGAGGTGAGGGTTGCCGGCGAGAGCGTGGGGACGTTGGAACCGGGGATGCTAAGATTCGATTCTCCATCTGGCTCCGTCACCGCTCGTTCGGAGGTGGATAGGCTGACCCGAATTACTGGCGACACAATCGTAATCCTCGATGTCGCCCAGTCGAACGAACTCCTATCCGCTATGATCCTGGGCCAGACCGAGCAAGTAGAGCAGATTCGGGTTACCGTTCACCACCTCCCGGGTAGCCACTTGGTATGGGTGGGCTGGATGCTCGTAGTGATTGGAAGTGGCCTTTCATCCGTTTCAAGTCCCATAATCTCCCATGAGCAGGAGGAGTAATTTCTGAATCCTCACTACCGTTTGAATGAAAAAGGGGAAGCGGGTCGCGTGGCCGCTTGAGGTGGGCATAATGGATAACGGCTCAATCGTACACATCGACTACGACCTATTCAACGCTAGCAATGAGAAGCTCATTGAGACGACTAGGGAGGAGGCCGCCAAGGAGCACGAACTCCATGATGAGACAAGGCCCTACTCGCCTATGATCACCATCGTAGGTGACGGCAGGCTCATTCCCGGTTTCGAGTCTCACCTGGCAGATGCCGAGTCAGGCAAGGAGTACAATTTCGACATCGAGCCCGAGGAAGCCTACGGGGTCCGAGATGCAAGCAAGATCGAGACAATATCCCAGAACGTCCTGCTGCGCAGCGTAAGGGATCCAAACTCTCTAGCGATAGGCTCGCCTGTGGATATCGGGGGGCGAACAGGAATCCTCCAGTTCCTCAGCGCCGGTCGAGCAAGAATAGACTACAATCACCCGCTTGCCGGGGTCACACTACGTTACATCTACCAGATTGTCAAGGTCGTAGAGGATCGCGAGGAGAAGGTCCAGACACTGATGAAGATGAATACTGGAAGGGACGACTTCGAGATAGAGTTCGAGGGGGACGACCTCACAATGACACTCCCCGAGGAGATGGCATACGACCAGAACTGGGCATTCACCAAATTCACCCTAGTCACAACTCTCCGAGAGCATGTCGGTGTAGGCAAGGTCGTTTTCCGAGAGGTCCACGAGCCACGTCAGATCGACGAGGAAGAGTAACTAGAATAGCCTAGGAATAAACACCGGTACGGCTAGGATAAGTAGAATGAACAGGCTACTCAGGCTGCTTATCCTGTTGGCAATCTGCTCTATCCGCATCGGGTGAGTCTCTCGCTTGATGAGTCTAAGAACTGAATGCACGCCATCCCTGACCAGATGCCCGCCATCGAACGGGACCATTGGTATCAGATTCGCGAAGCCAAGTAGGAAGTTAATCCAGACTAGCCAGAAGAGGAAGTCGAAAGCCATCAACATCCCCTCTGTGCCTAGCAAAGAGGCCACCATTCCATCACCAGCAACTAGCATCTCCCTCTCCTCTAGGTTCATCGTCTGGCCGTCGTTGGCAATTGGTTCGTTCAGCATCGCCAGTGGCTCCAAGATCACAAATAGTGCCGTCCATCCCAAGCCGTAATCCCCTTCGACGATATAGGAGTAATCATCCATTCCACCGGTCCCGGAAACCGTATTCGAGACCCCGAGGAAAGCATCTCCCGGTTCGATTTCCCATTGTGCCAACAGCTCCTCCATCTCTTCCACACAGGAATTGCTATCATTGCACTGTTCAATGTAGTACTGGTAACGATCGCCCATGGTCACTGTCACGGTTCTCTCAGACATCAAATCACTAGAACCGGGGCTCGAGAGAACAGTCAGAGAGACCTCGTCTCCAGCTGAAAGTTCTCTCATCTCTTCGGAGAAGTCTTCGGTTGTGGAAATACTCTGTTCACCGATGCGTGTGATAGTCTCGAATGGTTGCAATCCCGCCTCATCAGCTGCCTCACCCTGGATTATGCCCCTAGCATGCACTCCGTCATACTCTGTTGCCATGCCACTGGCTACGGCTGAGAGAACAATCAGGACAACGTAAGTTGCTAGAATGTTGATCGAGGGGCCTGCTGCGAACAGCCTCATCCTGTCTCTTCTGGGTGCCCTGTTCATTTCGGCCTCTTCGGGCTCTGCGAACGCCCCAATGGGGATTGGCCCCACCAATAGAAGCCCGAAACTCCTCAACCTCATTCCGTGGGCCCTGGCCTGAATTCCGTGACTGTACTCATGGATGACTAGGGCGACGATAAGAGCTAGGGCTGGCCACCAGAAGGGAACGAAGCTAGTCACCCCGGGGATCAGAAGAAGGTCGCTTGCGGGAAGATACTCCTCGGGAGGGCTGATTGCAGTCAGAATTGCACTAAGGAATAGTAGCATCACTACCCCAATCATCACCAAGAAGCAGAGCCAAATGGAGAACTCACCATAGGCCCGCCAGAAACTCTTTTTTCTGGAGATTTTGTCAAGGAGCACCTTGCCCTTCCTAGTCCTAAGCATCAGAATTGCACCCAGGACCCTTGTCGCATCCATTCTATCCAGGATGCCCCTTGTCTCGGAAACCACTAGGACCGCATACCAAATCCCTATCAGAAGTACCAGCCAAAGTGGAACTCCTACAAGGTAAAGCATGCAAAGGAGCAAGTAAGGCATCAAACTGACTCCTCCCCTGGATTCTGCCATGATTCTCACGTCCGACTTACACACTTCAACCTGCGTCTTCCTATCGCAAGTGAGAATACCAGCCCCCTCATCGGGGTGACGTGCCGAACAGGATGAGTGGCTCGGGCAAGAGCGTCAACAGGAGGATTGACTCCTTAGTAAGGGAAAGGGACAGTGTACGCAGGCTCCTGGAACAGGCAAACCTCTCTGTAGTCTCCGAAGGACTGGAATCTCTCAAAGAACGCCTGGATCACATCGAGTCCAGACTTTCCGGGGCCGAGGACTAGCCCGAGGCGAACTCCAGGGCGGGGTTCCCAGTGCTTCCTTCCATGCCTCTTGCTCCGAAAGATTTGCACACCAGTTCGAGGAATCGGTGCATTGGCATTCCATCGTGCCAGTTTAGATGAGGTGACCCCCTGCTCGTCAGAGGGAGCGCGGGGATGCTCCGGGCGAGGTGCCTCAGCTTCCCAGTCAGTCCATCGACGTCAACTCGCATGATTCTCCAACTATCCCCCCTCACCCCCTTCAGTCTGAATGCATAGAGGGGAAGCAAGCCACACCTTTCTCCAGTCGACTTGAGAGATTTGTATTGTGCCATCGTCCTTCCTGAGAGGTAAATCCTATCGCTCTTGGAGGATTTAACTTCGATCGGGAAGCACATATCCCCCCTTAGGGCTAGGATATCCCCAGTTCCCTCTGAACCACTTCCCGGGGCCCTTACCACTAAGAAGGGCCTCTGAACAACTTGCATTGCCCTAGCTCGCTCAATCTCGCTGCAGGAACGAGTCACCGCCCTAACCCCAGACAATTCTCCGGCAAGTACCGATCTCAACTCTCTCTCGTAGTTGGTTCCCACGGTACTATCCGATTCTCAGGGTTATTGAGAACACCGGTCAAAATCACTGAATCTTGCCCTTTCTATAGTCCCTTGTCCTATCCACGCCAGGGAATTGGTCCTCGCTTTCTCGGTATACAGTCTTCATGTTGTTCAGGAAGTTGTCTTCGTGAGTGACTATGAGGACCATGTCAACTCCGGGGTCCTCCTCTCCATCCATCCAGGCTAGAACAATTTCCATGGTCTTTCTTGCCCCTTCTCTGTGAGGGTATGCGAACACGTCCATCCCCAATGGGGGGAGTACTAGGGTCTCGCGTGGTTCAAGATTGCCGACTTGGTCAAACAGAGCTACATATGAGTTCGCTATCAACTCCCTGCGAAAGTTGTCCTGGGTCGGCCTCCTGCAGTCTGGACCCACAACATGGACAAGGTGGGAAGCCGGTAGATCGAATGCGGGCGTGGAAACAGCCTCACCTACGACACATGGCTGAAGATTCAACTTCCTCCTTTCCTTGGCTATCCCTGCGCAATGTTCTCTCAGGCCCGTTCCAGCTGCCTGTTGCATCCTCTCGTCTAAGCCCTCTCTACCTGCAAGCCTGCTGTTGGCAGGGATGACCATCACGTCCCCTTCTACCCCCACAATGTCCCCGTACAGGACACGGACTTGGCCGTGCCTGCACTCCCTAACGATTACAACATCGGCCATAAGGCAACGAGGGTAGGCCATACGATATGTATCCATCGTAGGAGATAGCATGGCTCCATTTGGGGAATAATTCATGCCCTATTGCCCCTACGGGGAGATATGTCTACGGGATACGTGCTAGTGGATGTTGAGCCAGGGAACGAGTATTCGGTCTATGAGCAGGCCTCAAAACTCCCTTTCGTTTCCGATGCTCAAATCCTTTTCGGCGACCATGACATGATCCTCAGAGTAGAGGCCGAGTCCATGGGCGAGATAGCAAAAATGGTAGTAGATTCGATTCGCTCAATTGATGGCGTAAAGAACACCAAGACACTAGCTTGCGCCGAACTATGACCGCGAAAAAAGCATTTTCGGCATGCTTCGGCCCAGTTGGTCGATTTTTTCGGCTCAAGTTTAATACCTATCAAGCATTGCAAGCTACCGGAGGAATCCAATTATGGCGGAGAAGAAATATTTCGTATTAATGAAGAACGGAAATGACACTGCTCAAGTGTTCCATAGCAGGCAACCTAGGGGAGCTGCCCTTAAGGCAGCATCCAGGGGTGAGACTGACATCCATCTCAGGGAGAGAGGGACAAACCGAGTGCACGTGTTTTCAGGTGAGAAGAAAAAAGTACCCAAGGGAGCAAATGCTCCAGATTGGTTGCCCGATATGATTAACCGGGCCAACGTGAAGAAGTTACGAATCGACCGAATCTGAAACTGGAATTATCTCCCAGTTCATGTGGTCTTCATGACGCCTGCGTATGCTTTTAGCTACTTGGATCTGAGCCTCTTTCGGGCGTTTTCGACCCTCTGCAGGTCCTCTTCCCTCGCCTTGGCGGCCCGATCCTTCTCCATTTTCAGGGCTTTGCCAGCCTTCTTCAGGTTTCCAGGGTCTCTCGAAGGAATAAAATCGTCAGTGAAGTAGCTGAAAACTCCCGCGGCTATCCCCTTCGCGGTGGCAATGGGGCGCAGGCTTGGGTCATAGTACCGAGTCACTACCCTCTCCTTCAAGGGGATGATGGCGTTGTCAGTAATCTGGATTCCCGCAGGGCAAACTTCAGTGCAGCACCTAGTGATGTTACAGTAACCAATCCCAAAGTCTTCCTTGATCTGGGGAATCCTGCTCTCGGTGTCCAGTGGGTGCATTTCTAGGCTCGCGAGCCTAACGAAGAACCTAGGCCCAGCAAACTCGTCGAACATCTGATGCTCTCTGAGAACGTGGCATGTATTCACACAAAGCATGCATTCTATACAGGACCTGAACTCCTGTAGCCTATCTGCCTCCTCTTGGTAGAACTCCCAGTCTCCCTCGGCAGGGCCATTGATAGGAACGATCCTCTTGTCGGTTTCGTAGGCCCAAGATGTATCCGTAACCAGGTCCCTCACGAGGGGAAATGACTGCATCGGTTTGACTAGAACGGGCACGCTCACGTCTTCCATTTCATCGAGGACCTCCTCCATCCTAGTCATGCACATGAGCTTTGGGTGCCCATTGATTTCTGCGCTGCACGACCCGCACTTGCCTGCCTTACAGTTCCACCGACATGCCAGATCGGGTGCATGCTCTGCCTGAATACGATGGATTACATCCAAGACGACCATGCCCTCGTCTAGATCGACGGTGTAGTCTTCGAGACTCCCGAACGGATCGCTATCCTCATCGGGCTCGCCCCTGAAAATCTTGAAAGTGATTTTTTCGCTCATTTCACTCCTCCTCGTGCAGGTCACCCGAGTCGAGCAACTCCCTCAGTTCACTAGGCATCTTGGGATATGTCACGAAGTCGATGCTCATCGACCCCTCGCTGCCTTGAGAAATCACGCTGTTCACCTTCCCCCAGTGGTGGTGGTCGGTTTCTGGGAAGTCGTCTCTTGTGTGCGCTCCTCGACTTTCCTCCCTGCGAAGAGCGGCAAGGGCACACATCTTGCTGACGTCAATCATGGCACTCAACTCTAGAGACTGGTGCCATCCTGGATTGTATATCCTCCCTCCCCCGGGTGATGACTTGGAAGACCTCTCCTTCAGCGATTCCAGATCTTCAAGGGCCTCTTCAAGGAGCCCCCCCGTCCTGATTATTCCTGCTTTCTCCTGCATCATGCTTCTCAAGTCACTCGCTATCTTAGCCGGATTCTCCCCACCAACTCTATCCAGTGGAGCTAGGGTTTCTGCTACCACCTCATCTACATCTGATTGGCCTATCTCTGAATGGGAATCTCTCTTCTTCGCCTCTTCGGATGCATGTTGACCAGCAATCTTCCCAAACACGATTAGATCCGATAGCGAATTCCCACCTAGTCTGTTCGCACCATGCAGTCCAGTAGCAACCTCCCCAGCGGCGAAGAGTCCTGGAATCGAGGACTCCTGTGTCACCGGATCTACCTTTACCCCGCCCATCACGTAGTGAGCGGTTGGACCAACCTCCATTGGCTGTTTAGTGATGTCAACGGCTGCCAGTTCCTTGAATTGATGGTACATCCCGGGGAGCTTCTTCTTCACTTCTTCCGGATTCCGCCAAGAAATGTCCAGGTAGGCACCTCCGTGTTCTGAAGACCTTCCAGCCGCCCGTTCGCTGTTGATAGCCTTGGCAACTACGTCCCTAGTCAGTAGTTCCGGAGGCCTTCTATTGGTGGCTAACTTCCCTGAAACGACCTCCTTTACCCATGCTTCAGACTCCTCAATGGAATCTGCAAACTCATCAGCGTACATCTCTGGGACGTAATTGAACATGAATCTCTTTCCATCCTTGTTGAGCAGCTTTCCGCCCTCGCCCCTGACTCCCTCGGTAACCAGAATTCCCTTTACCGACGGAGGCCAAATCATTCCAGTAGGGTGGAACTGGACGAATTCCATGTCACCCATTTCTGCTCCGGCCCAGTACGCAAGAGCATGTCCCTCGCCAGTGTATTCCCATGACCCAGAACACACTTCCCAACATCGAGTGATCCCCCCAGTTGCAAGGATAATTGTCTTGGCCTTGAAGATGTGAAGAGTTCCGTCATTCCGGTTGTAAGCAAAGCATCCAGAAATCCTACCTTCAGATTTGAACAGTCTTCTGACTGTGAATTCCATGAAAACATCCATCCCCGTGTGAATTCCTTTTTGTTGAAGGGTTCGAATCAGCTCCAATCCCGTAGCATCTCCAATGTGCGCGAGTCTAGGGTAAGTGTGGCCACCGAAATTCCTCTGGCTTGTCATTCCTTTTGGTGTCCTATCGAAGACGGCACCCCACTGTTCCAGCTCTCTAATCCTATCCGGTGCCTGTTGGGCGTGAATTCGAGCCATTCTCCAATCACCAAGGTATTTTCCTCCCTTCATTGTGTCTCTGAAGTGGGTCTGCCAAGAGTCCCTTGGGTCTTTGTTTGCCAGTGCAGCAGCAGCCCCGCCTTCTGCCATCACTGTGTGGGCTTTCCCCAACATCGATTTGCAAATCATTGCCACACTTACACCAGAGGAACTGGCTTCAATTGCTGCCCTGAGGCCTGCCCCTCCGGCTCCGATAACTACCACGTCATGTTCGTGGAAAGTCACCCCATCGCTCATCAAACTCCTCCCATTAGAACGTAGTCAGTAATGCCGAGGTCAGTGCAGGCCCAGATGTAGAAGTCAGCAAACATTACCCAGAAGAGGCTGATCAGCGCCCAGTCTTTGTGATGCTCGTTGAGCATCGTTGAGAACTTCCACATCCTGTACTTAATGCGGTTCATCGGGGCTCCAGTCCAGTGGTTAGAACCACCTCCAACCACATGTCGGAATGCATGGCACCCGAGAGTGTAACCAGACAGCAGTATTACGTTTAGAAGAAGAACCAACGAACCAACAGAGAAGCCAAAATGATCCCCAGAGGCACCATGGAAATTGATTGATAGCCAGAAGTCGTAACTTAGTATTGGGAGGTAAATCAATGCAATGTACATGAATATCCTATGTAGATTCTGTACTACTAGGATACCCTTCTCCCCGCTATACTCGTTCCACGGCTTTGAGACCGCGCATCCGGTCGGTTGCTGGAAGAATGCTCGGTAGTACGCTTTGCGATAGTAGTAGCAAGTTCCCCTGAATCCAGCTGGGAATACCAGGATGAACATCGCTGGGCTCATCCACCAAAACTCCTTGGGAATCCATGAAGACTGAGGGAATATCAAGGGGCTGTATAGGGGAGAGAGAACATGGCTGCCTTGGCTCTCGATTGCCATTGTCTGGCATTCAGAGACGTCCTTGAAGCTCTGAGCCGAGCTCCAATTCTCGCATGTAGAGGCCCCGAACTCGCTGAAGAACCAGAAGTCAGACTCCATGAATCCTCGCCATGTGGCATAGACAATCATGAATCCGAGGTAGGCTGCCATAGCAGTGGGGCCTTTCCACCATCCATCAGTGCGATCGGTTTTTCCGAAACCCCTCTTCATGGGGAGCTTCCTGCTTTCGCTCAAACTTAGCACCCCGTGCCCTTTGGGCACGGAAGATTAGCCATAAGGGATTGCATTGGCTAGTCCGCATGTAGTCAAGATTGAATTGGTGGCACAAGGTCCGGAGTATGATGGTCAGCGGGGATATTGAGACTTCAGTTTGCCAAAACTGTGGATACATGCCCGGGGCATGGCTACCAGGTCTTCCATGCTCACAATGCGGGGAGACTCTCCTCTAGGCAAGTGAGGAGTAGTCTGCGTCCGCTTCCTCGATGTGTATCTCATCAACATCCATTTGGGCAAGCTGGAGCTTTCCAGACAATTCGTCGTTCACTGCATGCCAGTAAGAATATGCCTCGATGACCCAAATTCCAGACTCCCTGGTCCCATTCCCGCTTCCCTTCACCCCTCCAAATGGTAGATGGGCCTCAGCTCCAGTGGTGGAGTTGTTAATCCCCGTCATTCCGGCCTTGATGCCAGACTTGAATCGATAAGCTTCCAACCTGTCGTTCGTATAGCATGCGCTTGAAAGCCCATAGGGAGAAGCGTTTGCTAGATGGAGTGCATGATCGAAGTCATCTGCTCTAACCACCGTGACTGCAGGGCCAAATATCTCCTCATGGAAGCACTCCATTTCTTCAGTCACATCGGCATAGACGTGGGGCCACATGTACACGCCTTCCGCTGCATCCCCTAGGAAGTTCTTGGGTTTGCTTTCGTTTGTGATCATCCCCTCTCCCCAGAGTTTTGTTGCTCCATCGGATTCGCACATTCCAAGTGCCTCTAGAAAGTCTTTAGCGTACTTCTCGGATAGCATAGGCCCGTAAAGCACGTCTTCATTTCTTAGCGAGTCTCCAATTCTTGTGCTCTCGACCTTATCCATGAATTTGATCATGAACTCATCGTACACGTCCTTGTGGATAATCAGGTTTCCTAGGCTTGTGCATCTCTGACCAGCTGTTCCGAATGCTGCCCAATAGGCTCCTTCAACAGCATTTTCGATACTGGCAGAGGGCATGACAACAAGTGGGTTCTTTCCTCCCAATTCTAGGGAGCAGGACACTAGGTTCCTTCCGCAAGTTTCCCCGATCATCTTTCCCACTGCAGTCGAACCTGTGAAGCTAATTTTATTCACCATTCCTTCATCGGCCGAGTCGACCAGATGCTGTCCAGCACCGCTTCCTCGACCATGGACTAAGTTGATCACTCCACTGGGAAGGCCAGCTTCATGCATGATTCGTGTTAGCATGAAAGATAGAAGAGGAGAGTCTTGGGGGCTCTTCCAAACACAGGTGTTTCCACACATTATTGCAGGAATCATCTTCCAGAAGGGTACTGCGGCAGGGAAATTGCATGCATTGATAATCCCACAAACTCCCAATGGTCTCCTATAAGTGAAGAGCTCCTTATCGGGCAACTCCGAGTTAACAGTTTGACCATACAGCCTTCTGCCCTCAGATTGGAAGAAAAGGCATGTGTCTATTGCTTCCTGCACCGATCCAGCACTTTCCTTGATAGTTTTACCAATCTCCCTTGTCTCAACTCTCACAATGTCGTCTTTGTAATCCATCAGGAGCCTTCCCATATTCCCGATTATCTGGCCTCTTGTTGGAGCCGGAGTTGCTGACCACGATGGAAATGCCTCCCTCGCAGCATGAAGTGCATCATGCACGTCTGATTTTGTCGATTGTGGGAACTCTCCGAGGCAGTCTTCGAGCCATGCAGGGTTTCTGCTTTCGAATGTCTCTCCGTCGCTAGACAATCGCAATTCCCCGTTGATGATGTTGTAACCCCGAACCTTGGGTTTTCCATTCGGGTTGTTGCTGTCTATAATCTCGAATCCGGTTGCCATCACGTGCGTCATGGTTTCGCGAATGCCACTTCTGAAATGAATTATGCGCATCACACGTCCAAGTTCCGATAACCATTTTACCCCGAGAGAATTCTGGAATGCTGGGTTTAACTACCCCCAATGCACGACAAGTTGCGCAAGGAAGTGATATGGTGGCGGACGATACTTCAGAATCTCTTACTTTGAGAGTGGCCAAAGCCATACCTAGCGACGTCGGTCATGGACGTGCACGGGTCCCCTTTGACAACGATTTGAACCTAAAACCTGGAGATATCGTGGAGATCGAAGGAGAGAGGAAAACCGCTGCAATAGTTTGGCGTTGCAGGCCAGAGGATGCCAATCTGGGTGTGATTCGGGTTGATGGGATAATCCGAAAAAATGCAGGTGTGAGCCTTGGGGACAGGGCACAGATAAGGAAGGTAGAGGTCGAACCTTGCACGAAGTTGATCCTTAGCCCAGTTATGGCCAAGCAACAGAAGGTCAGGTTTGGTCCTGGAATAGAGGGCTTTGCTAGAAGAGGCCTCAACAAGAGGCCAGTAGTTGCTGGAGACAGAATCTTCATTCCCGGCATGACTCTATTCGCCGAGGCACTTCCATTCGCAATCGTTCAAACTTTCCCCAAGGGTATCGTACAGGTTCTGCCTGACACTGAGATTATCATCAAAGAGGATGCAATTGACCAGGAAGAACACGATCTAGTCCAATCCATTTCCTACGAGGACATTGGAGGCATCGGAACCCAGCTTCAGAAAGTAAGGGAGATGATCGAGCTTCCACTGAAACACCCGATCCTATTCAGGAGACTAGGAATAGATCCTCCGAGAGGGGTTCTCTTGCATGGTCCGCCAGGGACAGGAAAGACCCTGATCGCAAAGGCCGTTGCTTCTGAAACTAAGGCTCATTTCACATCTATCAATGGACCAGAGATCATCTCCAAGTATTACGGTGAGAGCGAAAAGCAACTAAGAGAGATTTTTGACGAGGCTGCAGCCAACGCACCCGCAATCATCTTCATCGATGAACTTGACAGTATTGCACCAAAGAGAGAAGACGTATCCGGCGAGGTAGAAAGGAGAGTAGTAGCACAGCTCCTCACTTTATTGGATGGCATGGGTGGACGGGACAACGTAGTTGTGATCGGTGCCACCAACAGGAGAGATGCAATCGATCAGGCATTGAGACGCCCCGGAAGGTTCGATCGAGAACTGGAAATTGGGGTCCCAGACAAGAAGGGCAGAGGGGAGATTCTGGAAATCCATACAAGGGATATGCCAATTAGCGACGACTTCAACCTCGATTGGCTACTTGAGAACACTTACGGATTTGTAGGAGCGGATATTTCCGCCCTTGTTCGCGAATCTGCAATGAAGGCATTGAGGCGATACCTCCCCGAGATAGATCTCGATGAAGAGGAGGTTCCTCCAGAGGTCATTGAGAAGATGGAAGTGAGAATGTCAGACTTTCAGGAAGCTGTCAAGGAGATTGAGCCCAGTGCTCTCCGCGAGATATACGTCGAGGTTCCCGAAATTACATGGGATCAAGTCGGTGGACTTGAGGACGTAAAGGAGAGACTCAAGGAGAGCATAGAATGGCCCCTAAACATGCCAGAGAAGTTCGAACACTTTGGCATAAACCCCCCTCGAGGAATCATGCTTTTCGGGGCTCCGGGGACTGGGAAGACTTTGATTGCCAAGGCAATAGCAAAGGAGGCCAAGGCTAACTTCATCACCATCAAGGGTCCAGAACTAATTTCAAAGTGGGTCGGAGAATCTGAGAAGGCGGTCAGAGAGGTCTTCAAGAAGGCCAAGCAATCTAGCCCCTCAATAGTATTCCTGGATGAGTTCGAGAGCATTGCTGGAATGAGGAGGAGCAACTCTGGAGATGGTTCTGACGTGATGAACAGGGTCGTTAACCAACTCCTTAGTAGCATGGATGGAGTCGAGGGGATGGATGGAGTGATTGTGGTCGCAGCAACCAACAGACCAGAGATGATTGATCCGGCCTTGATGCGTAGTGGGAGGTTCGAGAGAGTACTTCACATCCCACCTCCAGACAAGGAATCGAGAGTTGCGATTCTGAACATCCACGCAAAGAATATGCCACTTGGAAAATTCAAACTAGACGATCTAGCATCTAATCTTGACAACTACACGGGGGCTGATATCGAGGCAATCTGCAGGGAAGCAGCCCTAATTGCAATGAGAGCCGGAAGGAAGACCGTATCAAAGAAGCATTTCGAAAGTGCTGTGGAACGGGTGAGGCCCACCGTCACTGAAGAAATGATGAATTACTACTCCAAGATGGAGGAGACGCTAACGAGCGGTCTGGAGTCAGTCAGGAGGAATTCTGGCGGAATTCCTGGGATAGAATCAATCTGAGGAATCATATGAAGACAACATTCGGCCAAGAAATCCTCACTAGGAAGGTTGTCGATGCAGCCGGGGATCTACTTGGGCACCTAGCCGACTTCAGCATCGATGTAGAAACTGGCAACATTGTAGCATTGCTCGTCGTCACTGATTCGGAAATCGATCCCAATGAGCTTCCATGGCCGACATCTGACGGTCTACTTTCAGTCCCAGTTGAGGAAGTCGGAACAGTCGGAACAGTGGTTGAACTATTGAGATAGTAGATGCAAACACCGTTCACGGTCGCATAACGGTCTTAAGACCAACTTGAGGCTCAAACCAACATAGTAAGCTGGGGGAGCATGAATGATGGACTGGAGCAAACTCTCTCGAACCTTCAATTCTAGAAGGAACAGACGTACTGCTCTGCAGGTTTCCTTCTGGGCGCTTCTCTTTGTGCTTATTCTCTCTATTGCAATGACCTATATCGTTCCCGGTCAGACCCAGCAGTCGGCATATGGGGATGAATGGAATGACCTAGGGGCATTTCGGAATGAGCTGAATAGCAAAGGCGTCGAGACCACGGCTCTCGTTTCAAGCCCCTTGCTTCTGAGTGACCTTGACCATCCCGAGCAGACAATTTTCGTAATCTCTGGCGTCGAGAGAGACACCATCTCTCTTCCGCGTTTCACCGGTGACAGCGATGTAATCCAATTCTCCGAGGGAGACGGATACACGTCATCGGAGATAGTCGCTATTCGGGAATTCGTAGAAAGAGGCGGTACTGTAATGCTCATGGATGACTTTGGGTATTCTAGCAATCTAGCATTGGAGTTTGGACTTGAATACACCAACCACAGGCTGTTCTCCGATCACAGTTTCGACAGTACTCTTGGTTCTGATTTCGTTTGGGTCAACACTTCCTCAGCATTCAACTTCACTTCCTCTCCCGGTACCCAGATAGGAGTAAACCCCTGTCTTAGGGATGTAGACAATGATGGAGTAGTTGACGTTCTTGACAGCGATCCTAACAACCCGGAAATCGGGGCGACCTTCGTAACTGCAACCTCATCCGGCCTCTGTTCTCACAGGTTCCTCGGCAGCGATCAGACGGGAAAGCCAATCTGGGACTGGTCCGAGGAGTATCAGCTTCTAACAAACACGCCATCTGCCTTTGAGAAGACTTCTTCGTACAACCCAGCTGAGCATAGATATGTCATTTCCCGAACAACTCAGGACTCCTGGTTGGATAACAACGATGACGGAAATTACACTGTTGGAGGTTACGCAGCATTCGGAATCACTGGTGACGAGCAGGGGCCTTTCCCGGTTTATGTTAGGTACTGTGAAGTAATTCTGTGCCGTGAATCTGACTCCGGAAGGGTTCATTTTATTTCTGATGGTTCAATTCTTATCAATTCCCTTTACGATCCAGAATTCGAGTCAAAGTACTTCGGACTCGTCCCTGATAACGACAATCGGAAATGGATTCTAGATATCGTTGCAGAGGCACTGATATTGGATGACAATGGGACCACTGCCGGAGAAAATGCATTGGTTATCTTCGATGAGAGCCGACACCAACAACCTACTCTTTTCGGCGACACTTACAACCTTCTGTACTACCTACTGATCTATTTCACCAATGACTGGATGGCCATGCTGATCCTGTTCCTAATTCTATTCATCTTTCTAGAAGCAGTTCTGATTAGAAAGGATGACCCGGAGGATTGGCGGCACGTATTCAGAGTCGTGTACTATGGCTTTGGAGATGCTAGGAGGTACGAGTATTACCAAAAGCCCGAGAAGATCAGACAAGTCCTCTTAACTCGAGTGAGGAACATCAACGCTCTAACGCGTGAAGAGTTTGACTCAATGCCAGCAGCAGAACTACAGAATCTGATTAGGGATCCTGTGCTGGTCAGATTCATCTTCGAAGAGAGAAAATACCGAGCCGACGAACTTGTCGGAATCGTACGACGAATCAAACAGTGGGGGGAATCTGAGACGGGGGTGGTTGGAAGTGTGGACTAGGAAGGCCGCGATCATGCTTGCAGGAGGAATCAGTCTGATTCTTGTTGGGATGATGATTTCTAATTTCCAGATGATGATCATTGGCCTCACTTTCATCGCTTTCATCTCGATAAATGGCTGGATAATTGGCCACACGGAGCTAGAGATTAGCCGCTTCGTCCCTCATTCTAACGTATACAAGGGAGATCTCATCGAGGTTTCACTGACTATCACGAACAAGTCCTATAGAAGGACACAGCAGCTAGAGGTATTCGACAATGTCCCACATGAGATGAAGATCAGGCGTGGAATAAATCAGATCAGAATGAACCTTGGCCCCGGGCAGACTACTAAGATTGAGTATATGCTACGATGCCCACTTAGGGGGCATTACTCAATTGGCCCTATTTCAGTCAGATACAGGAATGCCTTCGGCCTCTTCGTTAATGAATCAAGAATCGACGATATGTGCGACATTACAGTCTTCCCACAGGTCAGGGACATCGAGGACGCAATGCTAAGGGCGGATGTTCCGAAGATGTACACAGGAGCAACTACTCTCAGAACACCGGGTCCAGGGATGGAGTTTTACTCATTGAGGGAGTATCTGTCAACTGATTCTCTCCGTTCGATAAACTGGAAGGCATTCGCGAGGACCGGAGACCTAATGGTCAATCAAAAGACTAGGGATGCGGTAACCGATGTTTTCGTGATTCTTGACACTAGGGAAGTTAGTAGGATAGGGACCGTTCTGAAGAATCCACTAGAAATGGGAGCCTCTGCAGCAGCCTCGATTTCAAACCACTTCCTTAAGCGAAAGGACTCAGTTGCAATGGTAACTTATGGTAAAAGGATGGACTTCCTTCCTGCTGATACGGGAGACAAGCAGAACTACAAGATTCTCAGTAGACTCGCCTCGGTTTCTCCTTCAGGTTCAATGCCTCTGCAGGCAGTAACCAATGCTCTGGCACCGAGGATTAGTCGAGGGTCTCCAGTTTTCATCATCAGCAGCCTTGAGGGAGATGGAACAACACTTCCGGCAATACGGAATCTCTCTGGTAATGGTCACGAGGTGATAGTCCTCTCTCCAAGCAGCATCGATCTTGAGAGATTAGTAAGCAGGATCCCTCGAATGTCATACGAGGTCCTCAAGTTGGAGAGACAGAACCGACTTACTGCTGTTTCAGGATATGGTGCCAAGGTGATTGACTGGATGCCAGACGTAGAGCTCTCTCAGGCTCTGCAACAATCGAGGGGCTGAGTGAATGGAGTTGAAGGGAAAGAAAAATGAGATTACCGAGACTCTTCACATACCCATTCTAAGGAAAAAGTGGCAGATAATTGTCCTGCAAGTCGTTTCTACCGCCTCTCTTCTATTGCTGCTCAAGAGAATGAGCGAGATTTATGGCCCGTGTAGTGAGCAGTTCGTCTTGGATCATAGCGAGACTAGTTGGTGTCCCTCCTATGAGCACACTCGGGGACTGATTTGGCTATCTAACCGCGGCGACCTTTTCATACCCGATATCTTGTTGGGGATAAGGCAGACTGGCACCCTTTCCCTCATCGCCCCCCTGCTATTGTGCGCAATAGTAGCATTCGCTGCGGACAGGTTCTGGGCCCTATCCTTTGAAATGCAAACAAAAATCAAGCAGGGTGCATTGATAGCATTCGCAGCTTGGGTGATAGTTCCATTTGTGTTCTCCTGGGTTATCTCAATGGTGTACAACGGAATGCATTTCCCCTGGAATCCAAATGAAGAAATGAACCACATTGGCCATCTGTTCACTCCACTCGGTTTGCTGCTCGAACTGATGTTCTTGGGAATCGTCTTCGCTCCCGTTCTTGCAGGATTGATAGGAATATGGGGCCTCTCTAAGCGCTCAATTTCCTGGTCTGTAGGATACTACATCATAGTAATTGCATTCCATTCAATCCTGACCTTCGAGCCTGTCCTATCTGAGATCGAACTAGGTCTCAGGCCACTACCAACTCAGATTGGAGAGGGAACTATGTTCTGGGGATTGGTCTCCCCACTTGCAGCCTCCCTACTCGGAATTGCTCTTCTTATGCTGTTATTCATGGAATCTGGAATCGCCGCAATCAGCCATCTTGAGTACGCCGTCTCGTTGCCAGAGGATTCCAAAAGGGACCGTGAGTATATCAGGCAGTTCAACAATGTGGTCAACTCCCATCTCCTTCAACTGGTCATTGTCGTTTCACTAGTTGCCGTTACGACCGCCTTGGCTCTCGCTTTTGATGATCTGATGATTTCCCTAGTTGGGGTATTGGAGGGCTCTCAGTGGACGGGTCAAGTCAAGGAGTCATTGGAATTGCAAATGACCTATGGCAAAGTCATCTCTGCTGGGCTATTCATCCTAGTTGTCGCAGGCATGCGTTTCGTAGTTCCCTGGCAGTCGTTGACCGGATACATCGAGACTGCCTTATCCAAACTAGGATCTTCTGATTCAGGCGAGCAACCTGACAACCAGCTTCCCTAGGGATGTAGCCAAAATAGGGACCAAAATTAGAAGAAGACAAACTGTGATTTCCTCTGAGATTGATCCTAAGAAATCCCCCAAGAAAGAAGAAAGTGGAAGATAGGAAATGTATGCTACAAACGAGAAAATGACTAGTGCCAATCTGTCAATCCAAGGTGAGAAACTCCTAGGCCCAACCTCGGTTCTTCCAGGTAGCGTTCTTGCACCGTCCACGGCCGGCGATTGAGGGAATGGTCATCAATTCACCGGAGGAGTGGATTCAAGCCAACTTGTCATGACGGGACTTCATGAGTGTAGGGCTAGCAGTTGAGACTTGTAGCAGATGCAAAAGCGATGCCCTAGTTCACCAGGCGTATAGTGGGCAGCATCTCTGCGGCAAGCATCTCGCCTCATCTATTCGGAAGAGGACATCCAAGGAGCTTAGATTCCAGCTTAAGCTCCCAAAGGACGCAACCAGGGAAGATGGGACCCCATTCCGAATTCTAGTTGCGGTCTCTGGAGGAAAGGACTCCGCAGTGCTACTTTCAATGATGAGCGAGATTATCGGCAAGCGTCGTGACGTTGAACTAATTGCTGGTTGTGTGGATGAAGGTATTGCTGGCTACAGAGGCCCTTCCCTAGAATGCGCTAGGAAACATTCTGGCGAACTAGACATTCGCTTTGAGACTTTGAGCTACAAGGAAATGGGATTTGGAGAGATGGATGAAGTAGTCCAGTTGATGCCAAAGATGGGGGAAATGCATTCAGAGGCAAAGGGCCTCATGCCATGCTCGTTCTGTGGAGTTTTCCGTCGGCAGGGACTAAATGCTTTAGCCGAGAAAGTTGGAGCCGATGTGATGGCTCTGGGACATAACCTAGATGACATGGCCCAGTCAGTTCTAATGAACCTGCAGAAGGGAGAGGTAGATAGATCAGTGAGGCTAGCTCCTCACACCCATTCTCCAATAGAAGGGATAGTCCCCAGAATAGTCCCACTTAGGTGGATTCCCGAACGGGAGATTCATGCCCATGCTATCAGCAAGGGCCTCCCTATCCATCACGGAGAGTGTCCCCATGCACCAGGAGCCATGCGTCAGCAGAGCAGAACGATAGTTGCTCAGATGGAGTCTCTCACACCCGGTGCTAGACATGGCCTCCTTCATTCACTAGACCAAATTCGAAGCCTGCATTCCTTAGCTATCCCAGATTCAAAGCATGAGGTAAACCAGTGTTCGGAATGTGGGGAGATCACTAGTAGGGATATTTGCCAGTCATGCACCATGAGAAGCTGGCTTGCAGAGGCATCCTGAAAATCTTCAGATTATGTTCTCAATCAACTCACCAATATCTTGGCCACGACCGCAGTAGTAGCATCTCACTTCCAAAGGCTCGTGACTGACCACCCTGAGCCTCTGCGGCATTGGTTCACGGGCATTCTTGGTGATGCAGTTGGAGAACGAACACTTTGAGATGTTGACTAGGTCATCCGCTAATTCGACCCTCATCTTCTCTGCTACGGCGTGGTTCCTGATTATCGCTATACTGGCGGCAGGTGCAATCAGTGCCAATCTGTCTAAATCTTCCTGATTCAGTTCCCTGTCTTCGATCTTCAGGACGTCTTTGCGTCCTAATTTGTCGCTTGGCACGTTCATGACCAGAGAGACGGGGGTTGCCCTCGATGTATTGATTCTGAGAATCCGAATCACTTGCATTGCATGGCCAGAGGGAATGTGATCTACCACTGTTCCATTGCGAATTGCTGTTACCCTGCGCATCTCAGACATCATTTCACCTTCTTCGGAACATCCACGCCCAAGCTACGGCATAGTAGAGCCATCCTAGTCGGAACCCCATTGAACGCCTGTTGGAAGTACCTGGAGTGATCGGTCGTGTCTACGCTTGGAGCAATCTCATCTACTCGTGGAAGGGGATGCATGATCACCATTCCCTTCTTTGCTCCGCCTAGATCCGAGGACTCAAGCTTGTAGATTCCCGCGACCTTGGCGTACTCATCTTCATCGGGAAACCTTTCTTTCTGAATCCGAGTCATGTATATCACGTCCGCCTCGGCAATCTGATCCTTTAGAGATCCAGTCTCCGTCACATCCGCCCCTTCTGATATCAGATCAGAAACAATTTCCTTAGGCATTTGGAGCGTTGAAGGAGATACTAGAGTCAGCCTTGCTCCAAACCGGACTAGTGCATGCGAAAGACTGTGAACAGTCCTTCCATACCGAAGGTCACCGACAAGAACCACGTTCAGTCCCTCTAGAGAGCCATGGGCCTGCCTGATCGTGAATAGATCTAGCATGGTCTGAGTGGGGTGGTTACCAGCTCCATCTCCGGCATTTAGGATTGGAATCTCTACTGCGTCGGCACTGTACTGTGCCGCACCCTGTCTTGGATGCCTAATCGCTGCCACGTCAGAGTAGCCCTCGATCATCTTCATCGTATCGTACAGAGTCTCCCCCTTTGCTACCGATGTACCAACTGAGCTAAAATTTAGTACTGACCCCCCAAGCCTCTTCATCGCTGTCTCAAAGGACATCCTAGTCCTAGTTGAATTCTCAAAGAACATGTTTGCCAGAACCTTCCCTTCCAGGAGAGGGAGGTGAGCCTCACCTTTAGCGACAGGAACGAGACGCTCAGCGCAGTCCAGTATCGAGATGATCTCATCATTTGTGAGATCGTCCATCGTTACTACGTCGCCCATACCTCTCTGACCCTCGCGGATGCGCCCCTCTCATAATGCCTTGCCATCCAATTTTCACGTGGTTTATCCCGGAAACCGGCGTCTTGATGAGTGACCCTATAACCCGGAACCCGATGATAATCAGTCGAACCCCCCTCCGAGTGTCCTTCTGCGGCGGGGGTACTGACATCGATGATTTCTCAAAAAATGAACCATTAGGCGGCAGGGTCGTCTCCATCGCAATGGATCAATATGTCTACGTTACGCTAAACGAAAGGTTTGACAACAGAATCCGCGTATCCTACTCATCTACTGAATACGCTGACTCCTTGGAAGAAGTTCAACACGACCTAGTCAGAGAGGCCATGCGTCTAACGGGAATCTCGTCAGGAGTAGAGATCACAACGATTGCGGACATCCCTGGACGTGGTACGGGACTGGGCTCCTCCTCTTCAGTTACAGTAGGATTGCTAAATGCTATGCACACATTTTCTGGGAATAACGTCACAAAGGAGAGGCTGGCTGAAGAGGCCTGCAGAATTGAGATTGACATTCTTGGCGCGCCCATTGGCCGTCAGGATCAATATTCTGTTGCAATCGGGGGGGCAAACTCAATTTTGTTTGGTCCCGGAGGGGTCTCAGTCTCCCCGATGGAACTGAGTCAAGAGACCATAGCTAGACTGTCGAGTGAGTTCTCCTTGGTCTATACTGGACTAACTAGGAGCGCGAACCAAGTTCTGGCAGAGAAACCAAATGATACCAATGACAAATTGGCAAGACTCAGGAAAATTAGGTTGCAGGCCGATAAAGCTGCAGATTTGTTAGAATCCGGAGACATCAACTCAATCGGCTCCTTACTAAACGATGCATGGACGGCCAAAAGAGGAACATCCGCTAATATTAGCAACGCCCAAATCGATGATTTGTACGAAAGGGTGATGGATTTGGGTGCGAATGGAGCGAAACTGCTCGGCGCTGGCGCAGGAGGATTCCTCTTAATCCACGGCGAACCCGAACTTCGGGGCAAGATGACCAGGGAACTGGAACCGGAGAACCGCATAATCCCCCTAGGAATTGACTTCATAGGCTCGACAATCCTACATGTTGACAAATGATGGGTGGGAATATGTTCAGTAATGATTTCAGCAAGGCCCTAATTGCCCTTTTCTTGGCAATGACAGTATTTTCAATGACGAATCTGAACTTGCAAAACTCCGAATTGACCGAAAAGACAGAATCCAACACTGAGGGTGCAAATCAGGGAGAATTGCAAGGATGGGCATTCCTGAACATTTCAGGTCCGATATTACCAACCTACCCCGTGAATGCAACTTGGTATGCAGAAGTGACGTTAGAGGAGAGTTATGGAACCGACCTACTTGGGAACAGGTCTCTTGGACTATTGGGGCAGATTGACGAGAACCTGGGCAATTCAGACGGATGGGTGGACTCTGAGGAGTCAAACGAATTTGCTGAGATGGTTTACACAGCTAGAAATTGGACCAATGGAGAGAGTGCCGGATGCTGTATTTTCGACTACTTTCCGATGATTGCAATGGATGGGACCGAGATCACCGTATTTCCCCCAATAGAGGGGCCAGTCAACAGAACAGGAGGAAATTGGGGTTGGATCGAATCCGCGGTCCTCTCTGGTTCAGCCGATGGAAGAATTATGAGATTGCTTGATCTACCAAGAATGGGGGCATTGATTGAAGAGATCCCCTTGGAGGTCTCCCTGCCAGAGGGATGGGAGTTCAAGTTTAGTCCTATGATGGAAATTATCGAGGGCACACCTGACAGATTCACTGTTAATCGCTCAGAAGCGCCCGTAGCCCACGACATCCGGATTACGATCGGTGAGAACCAACAACCCACAATTTCTGCTACTAGATTTCCTTCCACAGCTAATTCAATCGCTCTCAACAAGGTCTCATCTTTCTCTGCAGTGTGTTCGGATAGTCCTCTGGAATCCCCTGAAATCGGTTGGGAAGTTAGCAGAAATGGAGAAATTCTCTCTACTTTCCAGAATCCATGGTTCGATTTCACTCCTTCAGAGATAGGAATCTTACATGGAGATGAGATATCTGTGACAGGCACGTGTACTGACCATCACGGTGTGGCATCGAACTGGATCGACGTAGTCACTGTCGATGGGGAATACCCTGAGTGGGATGCCGAAATCACATTAGTCAACGGAGCCGAATCGACTCCACACGATATCCTAGTTGGTTTGATTGAAATCCCTGCTGGGGGATCCATAATAATGGATGTCAATTGCTCTGATGACTCAGGACTACCCGTGGCTCTGGATCTATTCACAAACATCTCTAATGACTGGAGGCAACAGGGAGTGGACCAGAGTAATTTCCATTTCACCGTTTACCAGGGAGCCGGGGTAAACGGAGCAGATATCAGCATAGAAGATAGGCATTTGCCTAAGGATCCCACTCTCACCTCCATGGTCCTGAGGGTAACCGACGATGCCGGAAACGAAGTGATCCATGAGTGGATTATCAGGGTCCTGGACTCAAATCCCCCAGTAGTGATGATGGATCTCTCTTCAAATGGAGTCCAAGCTGATTCCGATGACGGGTTACATGAGGATGATTCCATCCAAGCAAATCTCTCCCGGTCTTTCGACGATATTGATGCCATTGAGGAAGTGATATGGTCCGCTTGGTTGGACGGCAATCCGCTAAAATCACTCGTCAGCTGGTCTGAAATTGAGAATTTCATGCTACCTTCAATGGCTCAAGGAACTCACGAACTAGTGATCGAGGCAACCGATTCAAGCGGCAATTCCAGAAATGAGACCTTCTCATTGACCGTCCAACCAAAGCGAGGTGCCCACATTTCCATTCTTTCCAAGTCACTTTCGGATGATGCAGTGGTCGGTTCCCAGGCAGAGCTCACTTTGATTGTTGAGAACCAGGGTACTGACCAAGCATTTGTCAGAGCTTGCTTGGATGGGGTATGCAGCAGGTATGAAGAGATACAAGGCTCAACATTGGAATCTGGGCCAATACAGGCTTCTGTGGAATTTGAGTTTCAGATTAACAACCGGACAATAACCGGGCTTTCTCTACAGTGGGATAGCTCCGCAGCAGGATCCAGTGGGTCAATACCATTTGAGATCGAAATTGACCATGGCCGTGAATCTGGCCTTTCCTCTTCCGCAATTCTTACCATATTGCTTCTGGCTTCCATTGGAATTGTGGCTGCTTATCAGAAAATGAGAAATTTTGAGGAGAAATGAGACGCTCATTGAACCGCATACATATTGACCTCATCCTAGCCTAACATGTGCATGGTGATGCTACCCGACTACCCCGAAAGGGTCATCTCTGAACACAGTAATAGGGTCGAAAGGACCGCTCTGTTCGCCTCACTACTACTCATTGCTGTCGGAGCTTGGTGGCTATTAGGCTCGATGCAAAGTGACTCCAATCTACTGTTGAGATTCGGCCCAGTGGTACTGATGTTCTCCGCAGCAATGTTGATGTTAGACTTAGCAGAATTTGGCCCAATTCAGAGAACCAGAGTCTCCACAGCCTGTTCGGTTGTCTGGATCCCAATTCTAGCATTCATGGAATATGAGAGGTCAAACGGATCAGAAATTTTGCCCATAGTAGCAATATTGGCCGTAGCATCATCCCTCTGGTTCGTGTCATGGAGGATTCTAGGGGAGTCCGTGAACTCTAGGAGATGGAGAGGTCTGGGGGCATTATTTGGCTTGGGACTGGCACTCCCCATCGTACTGAGTCTTAGAAGCCCTTCCTCATTGGGCGTAGTCTTGCTACCAGCTCTGGCTTCCATCATTCCCGACTTATTTTCTCGAGATGGCCTCCAGAAGCAAAGGAGCGAGTTCTCATCACGTTTGAACGAGTCTGAGGCCCGACTCCTCTCCATTCAATCAGAGGGGGTTAAAATGCAGCAGTCCGCATCTTTACTGAAGACAGCGAGAGAGATGGGGTGGAGGGATCCTGCTAGAGGGCTGGAATTGATTCAAGACGCTGAGAGGGAGTTTGAGCGAATCCTTGCAATCACCGCAGATCTTACCGAAATTCGTTCGGACGTAGAGAGGTCAGTGACCAGCGCGGAGGGGGTAACAGGCTCCCCCGGAGAGTCAAGGAGGCTTTTAGACGCCGCAATCGAGGAGTTTGCGAATGGCTCACTTAGAGAGGCCGAACAGAACTTCCGCCTAGCGAAATCGAAGGCAATCGAGATCGAGGCCCACTGGATGGACGCAGCCGAAGCAATCGAAAACGCAGAGTCTGCAATTGGGAAAGAGGAGGGCCATCTTGTACGAGGACTCAAGGAAACCATTAGAGCGGCGAAGAAGGCAATGAAGGATGAGAATCCTCAGCGTGCACTAGCTATTGTCTCGGAGATACCTTCCCAAATGAGTGGTATCGACGGACTGATGGACAAGGCCAAGCAGGCCATTGAGGAGGCGGAACAATCCCTCGAATCCCTAGAGGGAAGCACGTCAGAGAGTTCCTCCACAAGGATATTGGATGCAAAGGAAGCCCTCAAGTCAGGAGACCCGTCTCTGGCAATCGGCCTAGCTGAGGGAATATCAAGAGAACAAAAGAGCATCAGCGGTGCGATGTCCATGGTCCAAAGGTCTCTTAGACAGCGTAAGCTAATCGAAGAACGCCTACCTTCGGGGGATGGTGCTGATAATTGGCATAGAAATCTGGATTCCATTGAAGACAAGGCCTCACGAGGAGAATGGATCGGTGCGGCCGAAGATTTGGCCAAACTGACATTCGACCTGGAGTCTTTCGAGTCAGAGAGGGCAGAGGCAAGAGAGATGATAGATTTCCTAAGCAAAGACTGGCAGACTCTAAGGAAAAGACTTGATTCATCAGGAATTGGGCCTGATGATTCCAGCAGGATCGCTTCTGAAAAGGCCCTTGCGCAGGCCGAGTCCTCCCTCGAGAGGGGGAATCTTGAGGCCTGCCTCTCTTCATTGGGATCAGCCGATTCTGCAATCGAGGCACTGAGAAGAAGAGTGTAATGGCAATATGCTGCAAGGGCACCGTCGCGCTCAATTACCACCATCCACTCGCCCGGTCCCAGCGGACATGGTCTAGTGGTTATGACAGTAGGTTCCCAACCTACTAACCCGGGTTCAACTCCCGGTGTTCGCACCATCTGAAGAATGAAATGCTCACGACGCATCCTCCACTCATGCAGCCAATTTGCTTAAATCCAAGATGGCAATGTCAAATGTTCATGGACCAAAAGCTGGACATGCAGGTCGCCGCGCTGATATTCTTAGCCGGTACACGATGCCTCGTCACCAGTGACCATTCTGGGGACGTTGAGACGACGAGCGAAGATGGGGAGGACTCAGAAGAGCCCGCACCAAAATCAAAATTGGTAAGAACCCCGTTTCCCACCACTAGTCCCCCGCGCATCCATTCTTTTCCAATGGACATCAGAACAACTGTTAGGTTATAAAGAGGAAGAATGGAGGAATAGCCATGAATAATGAAGTATCACGTACTCTGATGATGCTTTTTGTCATTCTGAGTGCTGGTTGTTTACAGGCAGTGGATAATGTAGTTGAAGAAGTTGACAAAGCTATCGAACAATCCATAGATGCATTGGAAGGCGATTATCCCAAACTGGAACTCCCGGAGAGGACTCGAACTATCCCCTCACTAAGCAACTACAACGCCTGCGACACTCTTCTGAACGATCTTCAGAGAGCAGTATATGACGAGATGCTTGTAAATCTAGATCAGCAGAGCTACTGGCACTGGGTAACTGCTCCATGGATGATGATGGTAGATGATGTGATGATGCCCGAGGCAGCTGTAGACTTTGATGGAGGTTCCGAGGATATGACTAACTCCGCCAGTGCCCCGGAGACGCGCGAAGGCGAATACTCAGAAACCAACAACCAAGAATCTGGAGTCGACGAAGCCGACTTCCTGAAAACCGATGGATTTCACGTATACATGCTAAACGGGCAGCTTTTGCTGATTATGGGAGTCCCTGAGTTCGGGAACCTGTCTCTCGAGTCAAATCTTACAATAGAAGGAAACCCAACCCAGATGATGATAGAAGGAGATAGGCTAGTCATCGCCTCTTCGGTAAATTACTGGAGCCTCCCAGCTGAGAGCGAGCTGAGGGGATTAATGGCTGAAGAGGTTACAATTAACAGCGAAAACGGCGATGAGGACTACTCGTACACCTATACGAGGGTACAAAATCTGGTAAAATACACCGTAGTAGATATCACAGACAGAACTGCGCCAAGCGTAGAAAAGGAGTTGTACATCGAGGGTAATTACCACACTGCTAGGATGGTCGACGGAACAGTAAGGTCGGTTACTCATCTTTGGACATACTTCGATGGGATCCGAAACTGGGTCAATCTACCAAATGAATACTGGAACGAGGATGATATGAACAAGAGGATGGATCTCTGGAACCAGAGTATGAACGAAACCATCTTGCACAATGAGCAGGTAATTTCCTCACTCACATTGGATGACTTCGTCCCCCACATTTACGAGATGATTGGAGGTGAAATTGTCGCACACCCCCTTACAAATGAGATGTGCAATGAATTCTCAGCAAGTGCTGACAGTGCTGGCAGGGGCTTAACCACAATAATGACAATCAGGATGCTCAGCAGCGAAGTCTCTCTCGAGGTCGATCATATCACTTCAACTTGGGCTCACGTTTATGTTTCAAAGAACAACTTGGTTCTAGCCGAGCCAGCAAACGATTGGTGGTGGTTCTGGCGAAACTCAGGATGGGATGACGCTACCAACATACACTCATTCGACATCAGTGACTCAAACCACACAACCTACTCAGCATCAGGACGGGTAAACGGGACAGTACAGGATCAATTCTCCATGAGCGAGTTCGAGGGCTCAATCAGAATTGCTTCCACCTCTGATGCATGGGGAAGATGGTGGCTATCGGAAGAGCTTGACGAGAACGGAGAGCCTGTTTGGACCGGACCTAGTAACCAAGTAACGATTCTTCAGGACAACGGGGATGGCGAACTAGATCATGTCGGATTCATTGGAGGAATTGCTGAAGGGGAGACGATTTGGAGCGCGAGGTTTGTCGGTCAGAGAGGCTACCTTGTCACATTCATGAACATGGACCCTCTATGGGTCCTCGATTTGTCTGACCCGACCAATCCCACCGTCCTAGGGGAGTTGGAGGTCCCCGGCGTTTCCACATACATTCATCCTGTGGACGACAACACCCTCCTGACGATAGGAATCGCTGGAGGTGCGGATGGATTGGGATTGGATTGGTCGACAACGCAGATATCACTTTTCGATGTCTCGGATACAAGCAACCCAACCTTGGCTGACACCCTCCCGTTAACCCCCGGTTTCACCGATGAAAACTGTGATGACATCATGACATGCGGATGGTCTTGGTCATATTCGGAGGCCACTTACGAGCACAAGGCCTTCACCTACTGGGGACCAGAAAACCTCCTAGCTGTCCCTCTATCCACTCACAGGTATGTCTACGACGAGGTCGAGATGGAAGGCAGAGTATACTCATACTCTGGTTACCAGTTCGTCTCGATGCTGAAGATGATATACGTTGATGTCGAGAACGGCTCTCTCACCTCTCATGGCGATATTGAGCACTCCGGCTTCTATAACGAGGAGGGATTGTCTTACTGGTATTCCGGGTCGACCAGCATACGAAGATCCATCTTCATGGGAGACTACATTTACGCTTTCTCTGCAGCCGGAGCGACCGTACATCGTACTCATGACCTCCAACTAATGGTTGAGCTGGAAATTCCAGGAAACGAACCTCAAACGTACTATGACATTGAGAAGGCAGAAGTATCAGATTCAGATGGAGGAGAGGGGGCAGATCCTGGTTCCGCTTCTTCAGATGAAGAAGGCACAGACTCTAGCAGCTAAAGCTCATGAGAACCTTAGTGCTCTTCCAACAGTCCCCGGTTCGACCAGAATACTTCCCTTAGCAGATCCCCCACGAGTCCTGTTGAAGACCATCCTTCCGTCTACAAAGGTCCCCACAGGCCATCCCGTCAAGGGAATTCCCTCATATGCTGTCCAGCCAACTCTAGTCCAAGTGTCTGTGTCGGAGATGGCCCGTCGCTTACCCATGTCTACGAGAACCAAGTCTGCATCCCGTCCTTCCTCCAGACGACCTTTCCCTTGAATGCCGTATACTTCTGCGGGACCTTCGCACATCCACTTCACAACATCTGGGATGGAACACTTCCCATCTGCGGCGTGAGTGAGCATCACTGGGAGGGAAGTTTCCACTCCAGGCATACCCGAGTGAGATTTAGGGAATCCTAGAGACTTGTTCTCAAGTGTGTGCGGTGCGTGATCCGTTGCTATGCAATCAATTGTCCCATCCTTCAAGCGACTCCACAGAGTCTCCCTGTCCTCTGAGTAGCGAATAGGCGGATTCATGACCAGTCTAGTTCCCCTCTCTTCTACGTCTTCCTGATCGAAGGTAAGATGCTGAGGGCAGACCTCAGTAGTGACATTCTTGCTTTTGTTTGTAGCTAGCCAGTTCGCCTCAAGTCCACTGGTTAGGTGTAGGACATGTAATCTGTGGCCGCTTTCATCTGCCAGCTTGCAAGCCCTCTTCGTTGCAATTAGTGCTGTCTCGCTATCTCTCCATTCCGCATGTGCTGCCACATCGGTCCTTCCTTCAAACTCTGGTCTTCTCTGATTGAGCCTTCCTTCATCCTCAGCATGAACGGCTATCACTCCACCCGTCCCGGCGAATATCTCTTCCAGAGCCGACTGCTCGTCTACTAGGAGATCCCCAGTGCTGCTTCCCATGAAAATCTTGATCCCACAAATTCCATCAGTAGGGTTGGGATTCTCTGGCGTACCAACCGCGTCTTGAAGCTCTTCGATGTTGTTGGGTGTCGCACCAATGAAGAATCCATGGTGTGTCACAGAGTTGACAGATGCAGAGGAAATCTTTGCCTTTATGGCATCCATGCTGATTGCAGATGGGACGTTGTTAGGCATGTCCAAGAAGGAAGTTACGCCTCCCGAAGCAGCAGCAAAGCTGCCACTCCCTATGTCCTCTTTCTCGGTTTGTCCTGGTTCCCTGAAGTGAACTTGAGGGTCAATTGCACCAGGTAGAAGGTGCAGGCCGTCCGCATCGATTACGGCCTCCCCGTCCCTGGGAGTCAGGCCACCACCCGGAGCAACTGCAGCAATCTTTCCAGCAGTGGTTCTTAGATCGCCACATACCACGGAATCTGCGAAAACCAACTCGGCATTCTGAAACAATAGAGAATTATCCATGCACTCAACCCATGGCTAAGGACGTAGCATTGTATACTATTCGCAAGCAATGAAGAGCTAGAACATCAGTATGTGTAAAATATAACAGCCTACAGGGGACAGTTAGCGGGTTGGAGTAGTCAGGTTATCTCGTCGGGCTCATAACCCGGAGACCGGTGGTTCAAATCCACCATCCGCTACCAATATTCAGTAATGAAAGTGAAAAAACGATATATTGCTAAGAAACAAACAGTGAAATTACTTTCACACTCCAATAAGGGGTCCTTCTCTTGTTCATATACCTCCAATATCCGACTAGAGACAGATTGGTGAAAGTATGAGTGAAGAAACAGCAAGTGAGAAGGTAGCTGAAGAAGAGATCGTGATAGACGTGAACGAACCAGAGCCCACAATAGAGGATCTTCCGGGTGTAGGCCCGGCAACCGCAGAGAAGCTAAGAGAGGCAGGATTTGAGGATCTGTTGGCAATTGCAGTAATGAGCCCGGCTGAGCTTTCAGAGCAGGCAGAACTAGGAGAGGCTGTATCTGCAAAAATAATCGCCGGTGCAAAGAAGTTAGCAAATATTGGGGGGTTCGTCAGCGGCGCTGCCCTGTTAGAAAGAAGACGGAGGGTGCAGAAGTTAACATCGGGGGCCTCATCACTAGACGAGTTGCTAGGAGGCGGGTTCGAGACACAAGCAATCGTAGAGGTATTCGGCGAGTTCGGTAGTGGAAAGACTCAGATCGGCCATCAACTAGCAGTAAACACAATCCTTCCAATAGAACAAGGAGGGCTGAACGGGGAAATCTTCTACATTGACACAGAAGATACATTTCGACCAGAAAGGATAGCACAGATGTCTGAATCAGTGGGAATCTCACCACAGGATGCGCTCGATAGGATCCACGTTGCCAGGGCATACAATTCAGCCCACCAGATGCTATTGGTGGACGAGATCAAGAGGATGGCCAAGAACATCGAGGTCAAGTTGATAATTGTCGACTCCCTAACTAGTCACTTCCGTGCTGAATACATTGGCAGAGGGATGCTTGCAGCCAGACAACAGAAGCTGAACAGGCATATGAAGGAGCTGAAGCAGGTTGCCGATGTCCAGAATGCTCTGATCTTAGTCACCAATCAGGTTCACTCGAGACCTGATGCCATGTGGGGCGATCCCACCAAGCCCATCGGCGGACACATTGTTGGTCACGCCAGTACCTTCCGCCTGTACCTGAGGAAGTCGAAGGGGGGCCGTCGGATTGCTCGCCTAATCGACAGTCCAAACCTTCCCGAGGGAGAGGCAGTCTTTACCGTGACAGCCGAGGGTCTGCGCGATTAGCGCGGACCTCGGCGTCCGAAACTAGACCGGAAATTTAGCAAGCATCGAATCTACTTCGTCAAGGAGAGATGTGAAGTGCCCTTCATCGAATGCCAGCTTTAATCCGGCCGCGGAGAATAGATCTGGAAGTGGTTTAGTGTTCCCCAATCTCATGGCTTTGGCATATTTCGCTAAGGCATCTTCTGGTTCTATCAGATGAGCCTTCCAAAGCTGCAAGGATCCCAATTGCGCTATCCCATACTCGATGTAGTAGAATGGGGCTCCATACAGGTGTCCTTGCTGCTGCCAGGAAATTTCTCTAAAGTCCGAATGACCGCTCCAGTCCATTTCCGAACCAAACCTATCCCTAATAGATAGCCACACTTGTGACCGCTCTTCCTTTGAATGGCCGGGATTGGCATAAATCCAATGCTGGAAGGAGTCAATTGTAGCAATCCATGGAAGAAGGAAGACTACTCCCTCCAAGTGTTTCTTCCTAGCTCTGTTGGCTTCCTCCGCCTCGTAGAACTTGTCCCATCCTGGTTGGGTGAGTAGTTCCATTGACATCGATGCAACCTCTGCGAACTCAATTGGGTAATCTCTCTCATGAATTAGGTCCAAGTGTCCACAATACAACGAATGGAAGGCATGACCTGCTTCATGTATCATTGTCTCAAGGTCTCCTTGAAGGCCGGCAGCATTCATGAAGATGAACGGAATTCCGCTTTTCTCGAGATAATACTGGTATCCACCCGGGGCCTTCCCCTTTCTTGTGTCGAGATCAAGGGTATCCCTTTCCACTAAAGTATCGAATTTCTGACCTAGGTCATTTGACATTTCGTGAAACATCTCTGAGAGCTTACTAACCATTTCATCTACTGTATTGAATGGCCTCAGAGGCTCTCTTCCATGAATGTCAGGACCTGCTCCAGTCTTCTCGTTGACATCCCATGGAGCGAGAATCCCTAGTTCTAAGCAATCCTTTCTAGTTTTGTTAATCTCTCTCAGAATAGGCATACAAACTGTCTCAACCGACTCGTGGAACTCGATGCAATCATCTACATTGTAGTCAAAGCGGTGCATAGCCTGGAACATGTAGTCAGTGTAACTCTCGAAATCTGCGTTTATTGCAATTTGATGTCTGAGTGCAATCAACTCGTCGAAAATATTTGACAGCCTTTCGTTGTCTTGCATCCGCCGCTCTGCAACCGCTGACCATGCTGCTTCCCTCTCAGCTCGATCGTTTGACTCCATGTAGGTATTCATCTGGGGCATTGTTCGCTCCTCCCCGTCGAATTCAACTGTCATGGCTCCGTTGATTGCTTGTGCTTCTGTTACGAGCTCTGTCTGTTTTACTCCTAGAGGGATATTCTCTTTACGAAATATCTCGATTTCAGTCCTCATTCCCCTAATCATCAGATTGTATCTATCTGGTAGATTGCCCACTTCTTCGTGTTCGATAATCCTCCTATTTAACGAATCAGAGAACTCTGCCAACTTTGGTCTAATGTTACTTGAGAAGTCTAGGAAGGACTTCCTCTTCTCCTCGCTCTCGGTGTCGCAAGTCATTCCGATGTACAATAGCGCACCGGCTTCAGAAATATGCTCAGCCAGAGTTGAACTATCTTTGATTAGAGTTTCAAGGCACGATGAACAGGATAACTCCCGTTCAAGGAGATCTGAGACAAAGGGCTCCAGACTCTCCCATTTTGTCGCATCTAGATCATCAGGAACGAAACTCGATTCCATCCATAGACCTCAATTTCGATATGGCTGAGGTCCTTGGGGAAGGGAACCATCTTCTCTGTTCCACTTCGCGCACTTCCATTCCCCTGCAGCAGTTTCCACTTTCTTTCTAATTTGGTTTAATTCAGGATGATTGGGATTGTTCATTACTACCCAGCAGGAGATGCAATACCTCTTCCTCTCGTTAGAGAGGAAATTTCCCGGCGTACAGGCGACACCGCAGTCATCGCATGTTCCGTAGCCATGGAATTTCGCCATTCTACCACTCGATGCTCCTAGTTCCCACCTATCAATTTGACTACCTTTCACCTTCAGCGTAAATCCGACAGCGCCGCATGACTTAGAAACGCACTCTCCATCATTGCCGGTTTCAGGTCAATGGAATATTCTGCACCTATCCTATTCAGACCGCTCTTGGTCGGGAAGGGCCTCCTCGGGATCAGAGTTGCTCCGATGTGCTCGATAAGGCGAATAGCATCAGCATTACTATCGTTATAGCTGCTACGTGGAATCTCGAAGTCTCCAAACCCATCACCAATTTGCCAATCAGGAAGGGAGATAATCCAAGCATTTTCATCTCCAACAGTCAAACCAGCTCGTTCGAATGCCTTGTTGATTTGGTGCGTGCCGGCAATAATCCTTAGGAACTCAGCATCAGGAGTTTTTGCAATCATCTCCTCGTCCTCTTCTTTTCTTCGAAGTGAATACCAAGCAGACCACAGGTGTCTCTCACTTGCTATTGCTTCATAGGAGGTCATTAGCCATCTGTTGCTGGGCCTCCATTCATTGATTATTGATACAATTGAAAATACGTTTTCAACGGGCCCAGAGAACTTCACTCCCCATGCCGGGAACCACGGCACAGGGTGACTGGGATCCATGGTGCGCGATGCTATCTGATTGAAGAATGTGATTAGCGACCTCTTTTATCGGAAATGCTAGCAGATTTAACTAGATTATCTACTAATTTTGGACTCCATCCCCTTAGGTTTGCAAGCTTCCCTCTGTCTCTTTCGGTTAATAGTGAAACGTCTGATGCACTGGATACCCCAAGTGCATCTGACATTTCCCTGGCTCTTTTTCTCCCTACTCCCTTTATTGCAACTAGGCCTAGTATGTCTGCCCTGCATCCAAATCTAACTCTTCGATAGACTTCATCGATAGACTCGAACAGTGTCTTGTGACTCTCACGGTTTTTTGTTGCAAATCCCTCGTCTTCAAGCAGAATCCTCCTCATTGCGAATAGGAGCCACTCAAGAAGCTCCACTCTGCTACGGAGATCACCTGGCTGGACCCCCCACTCCTCCTCTATGGACTCAAGCCGGTCTTCTTCCATCCAAGATTGAACTACCAAAACTCCCTTCATCCTCCTCTCTTCTTCGAGGTCAATCGATTCTGCAAGAAGCTCCCTCTCATGCCCATGTAGTACTTCTTGAATCGCATCAAGGTCATTTTTTCTTGGCCAAAGGGGAAGGAAGTCAGGAGTGCAGGCAGCCAGATGAAGGAGACTAAGTGGAGACAGTTGCCTAGCGTCGTCTTCACCGGAAAGAATTGCCATAGCTTTACCCAACCCATCGTGGATTAACTTCCCTGAGATTGGATTTAGGTAGAGTCTCGCGATAAGAGAACCAAGGGCAGTCGGCGCATAGGTCATCGTAGGGGATTCAGGAAGTACCGGCTCTGCAGACTCATAGAGGCTTGCTTTGCGAAACCCAAATATGGCCGGGCCGCGTCGGGGTTCAAGCCTTCTCCCACTCCTTTCTTCTGGTAATATCTCTAGACCTGGGATTTGCGATGCAGACCCCACCCATGCAGGCAGCTCATCTTCCCAATCTTCATCCTCATTCCCTTCTGATTTGACCTCGCGAATTCTTATGCGCACCTCTTCCGATTCCCCCGTCCTTTGAATCATGCCGTTGTTTGAAAGCCAACAAATCACATCATCTACTCTCTCTTCGAGATTCTCTGTGTCCATCTGCGTCGCCAAGAAAGTCTTATCGAGAAATCTAGAGATTGCATCCCTGTCTTCTATTCCTGCAGTCGCAATAATCGAAAGCAGATGTGTTAGAAGAGCCCCATCTTCTTCGGCTCTAAGGGCATTTGGATTAGCTAACTTTGATGTAATTTCTTCCGGTTCCCCTTCCAAGTATAGGCTGACCAAGGCTCTCTCTTCCTCGGTGCTCTTTGAGACCAAGAGCGCCTCACCGAAGTCGTCGAACCCTGGTCTACCGGCCCTACCCATCATCTGCCTGATTTCCATTACCGGAAGGGGCATACTTCTGGCAGCAATGGTACTCCATCTCCGTGTGTCCCTGACTACCACTCTGCTAGCAGGCAGATTAACTCCCTGTGCCAGCGTAGGAGTTGCAACAATGCATAGAAGATCCCCATTTTTGAAACCATCTTCTACTACCTTTCGATGGGATGATGTCAATCCTGCATGATGGAATGCGATTCCTCCCCTGATAGAGTTAGAAAGAGCCTTGACTGTTGCTGACGACTCATCGCCACTCGAAACGCGTTCTGCTATCAACTCCCAATTTGCAACCTTTTCAGTCGGGATTACATCCCCACTAACCGCCATTCTTGAAATCACATGCTTCGCTAGTTCTCTAGCTTCCTTTTGAGCAGAAGATCTCGAAGAAACGAAAACTAGTAACTGCTTCATTTGTCCAATAGTATCGTCCAAAACAGCATGCAGATTCTTTTGAACACCTCCTTCTAGGTGCTTTTCTTCGGGAAGGGGCTCGCCTTCACCAATTGGGCCTTCCACAGAGTGGTACCTAACTTCAAGTCCTGTCAGTGTTCCCGAGTATAGCGCAACTGGTCTCCAATCCGAGACAATTAACTTAGCTCCTAACCATTCCGCAACCTCTTCTGCGTTTCCCACAGTTGCAGAGAGTGCAAGTAGCTGGGCATTGCTTCTTCGATGTCTAATTCTTGAGAGAAGAATCTCCAGTGTAGGTCCCCTGTTGGGATCCTGAAGGAGGTGGAATTCGTCTGCTACAACAATGCCTATGTCATCCATGATCTCTGGCCTTCCCCTGATTAGAGAGTCAAGCTTCTCACTGGTGCACACAAGAATATCTGAATCTTCGATTGAGGTCATCTCGCTGCTCCTGTCCCCTATGGCTAGTCCAACTTTCAGACCTACAGCAGTTGCCATTTCCTCCAGTTCCCGGAACTTCTCTGATGCCAGTGCTTTGAGTGGGACTATGTATACGCCCCTCAATCCTTTCAGATCGTTCGCCAGCCTGTTCGTCATCGTGATATGCGCAACAAGGGACTTCCCACTGGCTGTTGGGATGGCTAGCAATAGATTTGAGCCATCTAGTGCATGTGGGAGAGATTCAGCTTGGGGCGGAAAAAGGCTAGCAATTCCCCATTTTTTTTCTAGGAAGGATTTCAGCCTAGCATCAAAATCGAAGCCGCTAAGACTGAACTTCTCACTTCCCCCCTCATCGCTCATGGGGGGACTTTTATTCGGCCGTTCTAAAGGATGTCGAGTACAATTAGTTCCATCTATGGTAGGCCGGATGCCCTTCCTTCACAGCAACAAAAAGGCCCTTACCGGTAGCGCAGACCTTGCCTTCGCAGATTAGGGTCATCCTGACGTTTGCTCTGCCTTCCTCGATGCTGACGACCTCTCCCATTACTGTGAGAGATGGCCCAAATGGTGTGGGGCGCCTGAGTTTGATGCTGTAAGACGCAGTTACAGTGCACGGGGCTTCCAAGCTTCCAGATTGATCCATCAGTGCCATGGCAGCCGTCCAATTGCCATGACAGTCGAGAAGAGTCCCGATAATGCCACCATTGATCATTCCTGGAAATGCCTGATGCTCCTCACTAGGCTGGAACTTCATCTCTAATCCATTTTCCTTCCTGAATGATCTGATCCGCAATCCTTCCGAGTTTGCTGGACCACAACCAAAGCAGATACTTTCAGGAGCATGCTTCTCCTGCACAGACTGGTCTTCTTCATTGCTCATGGGGCCCTTTGGAGCATGAGGGAATTGAATATTACCAATAATTGTCATGCGCATTGTATTAATTCGCCAGTCCTTCCGAGGTTCGGTGACAAGAGACGAAACCCCGGGTGAAGAATCGCCAAAACAACCGGTTCGTGCTAAACCAACAGCTAGATCGAAGAGACGGCGATTCGCTCCCATCAAGATAGCAAACCAGATTCCGAAGAGGAGGAGGATGGAGATTGAGAAGGCACTGGGTGAGGTTTCCGAGACCCCGACAAAATGGTCTAGAAATGGGGGTTCGAAGAATCACAACTTCCTAAGGAAGAGAATAAAGCCAGGAACAATTAGACACACTGAGTATGATCTTCTCGATGTTGAGATTGGCGAATCTTGGCCAGTTCCCATAAGCGTGATACATGGATCTAGACCAGGTCCGATACTCACCCTTCTAGGTGCTGTCCACGGGGATGAACTAGTGGGACCGCTAGCACTAACTTACCTCTGCGGGCCAAATTTCATGGGATTGGACCGACTCATCGACCCTACCGTCCTTGCAGGAACAATCAGGATTATTCCAATAGTAAATTTACCTGGATATCGAACCAGGAGTCGATACTTCCCCGATCGAAGGGATCTGAATAGGGCCTTTCCCGGCAATCCAGAGAGCAACACAACATCACGTGTAGCAAATGGGATTTGGAAAAACCTGGTTGTGGGTAGTGATTACGTCGTAGATTTCCATTCTGCGGCCAAGGGTCGGACGAACATTCCACAGATTCGTGCCAACTTGGCCCATCCTAGCAGCAATCGTATCGCCAGAGGATTTGGAATCGAGACAATCCTTGACAGCGAGGGGCCAAAGGGGTCACTTCGTAGGACGGCCAACGAGCATGACATTGCTTGCATTACGTTCGAAGGTGGTGGACCTGACGAGGCGGACCCTGAATCTGTACAGATTTCCATGTACGGAACAATCAATCTTCTACGTAGTCTGAGGATGCTCCCAGGATATCCAAGCAAACCTAGGTTCAGGATGCTTGCATCGGGTTCGGTTTGGATACGCTCGGATCAAGGAGGGCTGCTAGACATTCTTGCTCCCGCCGGAAGCTTCGTTGAGGAAGAGGAGATTGTTGCTACTGTGACCGATCCGGAGATCCCCGGAGAGAGTCACGACATCACATCTCCAGTCCAGGGCCTTCTGATTAGCACCGCAACCCATCCCTTCGTCAATTCAGGCTCGCCAATCGGACATCTCTTGCCCGTAACCAGGGGCGTCGCGACTCTAAAGAGAAGACTGGACGAAGAAGGGTGCTTGATAATCAGCGGCTCAGATGGAGATCCACCTTGGAGGGAAGACGAGGATGTTGAGGATATTGCCATTTTCGGAGAGTGGTCTGGAGGTTCTCCGGATGCTGAGTGGGGTCCTTCCGATTCCTTAGAAGAAGAGGAAGACAACTAGCCCTTATCTTCATTCCAATCAGTTGATGGAATCCTATGTATTTCTGGTGCACCTGGAAGGACTAATCCTCTGTTTTCCGGCCTAACCGCTAGCCTCTCTGGCGTTACTCCGTAAGCTTCCAGCGCGTCTTGCAGCTTTCTGTTGTGGGCCACTCTAGCACCAGCAAAAACCGCTAGTCCAGCTAATCCAATTACGAAAGCAACAATTCCTATGACGCCTGCAGAATTGATTAGAGCAGCAGCAAAACCACTCGCTGGCTCCGGTTCAATCCAGATTTCCACATTCAGACTCCATGAGATTTCTGTTTTGACTCCAGAATCGGTAATCTCCACCTTTACGACTTGTATCGCAGTCCCTTCCCCACATAGCTGAATTTCCAGATCGCTTTCTGCCTCTCTGCAATCAATAGGAGGCAAACTCATTTTTCTCCCATCGGGACTAGCGTTTATTGTCACGGAGTATTCTCCAAACATCCATGTGATTTCCGCCTCTAAGCTTTGAGAGATTCCTGATAGAGACATGAATAGAGATTCGTTTGCTGAGTCCCATGTAGCTCCAGATTGACTTGGTGATGCACCAATAATCGATATTCTGTCAATGCTCTCGTCGACTATTCCATCGCAATCGTCGTCCATTCCATTCCAGAGCTCTGTGGCTCCTGGGTATGCACTACCGACTAGGTCGTTGCATTCTTCGAACTCGTAGAAACCGTCTTCGTCTCTGTCGTAGTCGAAGAATAGAGGATTGGACATCTTCTCTAGTATCTCTGTCCCGTCCTCAAGCCCATCTTGGTCGCTATCTACCGATTCAGGATTCGTGCCGTAGTTGTGATACTCTTCGAAGTCGAACAATCGATCTCCATCTGAGTCCAAATGGTAGAAGTCCTCGTCCACCTCATCATCGCAGTCATTGTCCTTCCCGTCTAGTTCCTCGGCTTTGTCCGGAGCCCTATCGAAATCATTGTCATCACAGTCTTGGAAAGCATACCACCCATCCTTGTCAACATCGGGGTCAGACGCCAATGGGTCAGAGTCGAATTCGTTTACTTCCGTCCCATCAGGAAGACCATCGTCATCTGAGTCACCATCTAATGGATCAGTGAAATGAACATGGAACTCGTCAAAATCAGAAATCCCATCCATATCCGAGTCCATAGAAATGAAGTCCTCGTCCACTTCGTCATCACAGTCATTGTCCAGGCTGTCTAGCAACTCCACCAGGCCCGGAGACAAATTGGGATTTTCGTCGTCGCAATCCTCGAACCAATAGAAGCCGTCTCCATCTTCATCGATATCGAAGTCGAGAGGATCAGTGCCTAGTTCGTTAATCTCTGTGGAATCGTTTAATCCATCCCCATCTGTATCTGCGTTAGTTGAGTTTGTTCCATGAATGTGAAACTCTTCCCAGTCCAGTATTCCATCGCCATCTGAATCCGATGAATTGTAGCCCTCATCCTCAAACCCATCACAATCGTCGTCTTTCCCATTTAGTAGTTCGACCATTTCCGGATTGACCTCTGGATCGTCGTCGTCGCAGTCTTGGAAATGATAGAAACTATCGGAGTCTCCATCTGGATCAAAGACCAGCGGATCTGAAAACCAAACAGTAATCTCATCTGAATCGCTAAGTCCATCAGCATCCGAATCATAGGAAATTGGGCTGGTTCCATACAAGAAAACCTCTTCGTAGTCCCCTAGTCCATCCTGATCAGTGTCACTTTGATCTGCTTTGGTTCCATACGTCACTATCTCTTCGTAGTCATTCAACCCATCATCGTCAGTATCATAGTCCAGAGGATCTGTTCCATGGACATTGGTTTCATTGAAATCGGTCAACCCATCGTTATCATCGTCAGGATCCAGAAAATTGCACGTCCCATCTGAATCGGTGTCAGTTGGATATGAGCTAGCATCCAGGGGATCCGTCTCGCATGGGATCTCCATGCTGTCAACAAAACCATCGTTGTCGTCGTCCAAATCTACTGAATCGCATATTCCGTCAAGGTCATTGTCCGGAGGAAATGAACTAGAGTTGTATTGCTCTGTTCCACAGTCCTCTTCGCTTTCGTCATCCCAACCATCGTTGTCGTCATCTGGGTCATTGTAATCTGGCCATCCATCTGAGTCGTAGTCAGAGACGTTCCCAACTCCGTGAAATATCACCTCCCAGGAATTAAGGGTGCCAGCACCATTTCCAGTGTCAGTGTCTCTGACCTTTAGCTTCCAAACTCCCAGGGAGGACTCGTCCCAGTGTTGAACTGTGTTGAACATCCAGTTTGAGTAGTCATCCGATGAATCGTCGTGTTGTTCTGCTAGCTTAGACTGATGCCCCATTGGCGACTCAAGTATGATTTCCAAGTCCCCTCTGTAGGAATGAGAGATGTCTACTATCACATCAACCGACTCCAACTGTATATCTAGAGGGACTGAGAGATTGAACTCAGTCCACGTCGTACCACCATTATCAATTCCCATATTAGGTAAAAACGGTCCAAAACTAGCGTTAACCTCGGAACCACTGCTTGTCCAGTTCTCGGCTAAAGAAACTGCGGCCCCAGCATCCACTGAACCAAAGCCGTATTTGTGTGAAACCAACAACCCAGCTCCATTCGGCTCCCAAGAGTTGTCGCTCGAATCAACAATTCTGGAACTGTGGACCAATACGTTCTGCACGTCCCTCCACGTCAGATTTTCGTTTGCCTCTAGAATTAGTGCTATTACTCCCGCCGCTAGAGGTGTCGCGCTCGATGTCCCCCCGAAATCATCAGTCACGTCTCCTTCATCGTACCCTCCGGAGCCGCTGATGTCCGTGGTGGTAATCCCCTCTCCATCACCATCTGAATGTGCAGCAACAAGGATGTTCGCCCCTGGTTCTGCATACCATGATTGCTCGCCGTTGTGAGTAATGGCAGTCACAGCTATCGTATATCGGCTGTTGGCGTATCCGTCGTAGTTTGAGTTATCATTGGAAGTAAGGCCATTTCCTGCTGCCCAGGTGTATATATTTCCCAGTCCAGATCTTCCGTTGAAAACAGAGTCTTCGATGGCTGCAACAGTCAATGGACCAGGTCCTTCTAACCTGGTGCCATCATCAAACGGACCCCATGAGTTGGTATAGATGTCAATATCATCTTGATGGAAGCTGAGAGCATCAGCCTCTAGCCTATCGCTTGTTCCACACGCTATCAGAGTTGACCCAGCAATCGTGGCTCCGAAAGCTGCCCCAGCGACATCAATTGAGTTGTTCCCTACAGCTGCGGCGACTCCTGCAACAGCTGTTCCGTGACCGTTCCACGATGAAGGGGCCGGATCAGGGTCATCGTTACACCAATCATAAGATAGTGAAGGAGAGTAATGTGGCTGTAAGTCAGAGTGAAAGTGGTCAAGGCCATCATCAATTACGCTGATTACGACTCCCAAGCCATTGTAATTCTCCCATGCCCCAGTTACGTTTGCGTCTTCCCCCAACACTCCTCCGGATTGCCCGGAATTGTTCAGGTGCCATTGCTCATCGAAATCAGGGTCGTTTGGCTCGTAACGAGGAGAATGCGTTCTCTCTATAATTGGGGAGAAGGTTTCGATTTGGCCCTTGTCGAAGGACTCAGTTAGTCTTTCGATGGCCGTTGATGGGTCTCTGAATGTCCAGATGAATGCCCCAAAAAGGCCAGAATCCTCTGAATCATCGGGGGATGCAGTCATCATGTGGTGAGCCTCAATTGGGATTCCAGTTACGACCAACCATGATGATGTTGTGACAAGGACCTCCGAATCGTAATTCTTCAAGTTCGCTACACTCTCGAAGGCTAGTTGTACAGCACGCGAGTAGTTTGGCATCACTTCAACAATTTCGTCAGGTAATGCACCCTCTTCACCAACATCGGCAAAGGATGTCCCAATGGGTGAAAATAGTAGTAGAACCAGTACCACTATCGCATCTCGCACAAGCCAACTCGCCCATCAACAGGATATAGCCGTTCGTCCCTACTGTTAGCTAGAATATTTGCTATAGGTCAGCCCCAGCGAGGTTTCTATTTTTGTATAATTGTGCTTTTCCTAATTCCCTTGGTACTCAGAGATTGCAGAACGTACCTCTTCGTCAGTCATCATCCTTCTCTGTCCTTTGGCAACTTCGAACATGTGCGCAACCAGCTTGTCATCCACCTCGTATCCATTTCTCTCTAGCCAGTGCACGACATTCGAACGACCACTCATGTGGCCAATTCGAATTACTTGTTGAAGGCCAAAGTCTCCTGCTGGAACTCCCGAGTAAACTCGATCTGCAAGCCAGTTATCTCCCTTCTTCATTGCCTTAATCACTGCCGAGGCATGGACGCCAGTACCCGTTTCAAAGGCATCCTCACCGAATATCGGATAATTGTGCGGAAGGGCGACCTCGACGTACTCGTGCGCCTTTCGCATGTATGCGTTTAGTGCTGTCAGATCGTTCTTGATCACCCCCATCAGGCTCAAATTTACCAGCGTTTGGTCAAGGGGGGCATTTCCGGCTCTTTCTCCCACACCCAAGGCTGTTCCGTGAATAACATCTGCTCCAGCCTCGTATGCTGCTAGATTGTTTGCCACACCAAGACCCCTATCTTGGTGCCCATGCCAGTTTACCTCTATGTCCCTTCTATTGACTCCCGAGTCGGGAATAACCTCGTTCTGGATGAAACCTAGTAGTTTCCGAACCCCGTTGGGAGTCACGTGCCCACATGTGTCGCAAATGCAAATCCTATCTGCCCCTAGCTCTATTGCACGGGAATATACCTCCTTTATTTCCTCTGGTTTGCTCCTCGTTGTGTCTTCGGTCACAAACATTACGGGAATGTCGTTGTCTATCGCGAAGGTTACTGCGGATTCAGCGGTTGATAGTATTCTTTCCATGTCCCAACCCTCTGCAAACTGTCTGATTGGACTAGTTCCCAGGAAGGCGCTAGCCTGAATCTGACGCTCATGCTTGGCCTGTAAATCAACCAGAGGTTCAATGTCCGAAACCATGGTCCTAACCGCGCAACCTGGTCTAATCTGGTAGTCATTTGCCCCCATGTGCCCTAGCATTGCATCGATGTGATTAACGTGGAAGGGGCCCGCTCCGGGAAGTCCTAGGTCAACCTTCTGTATTCCAAGCCTTTCCATGTAGTCAAGTAGCTCAATCTTCTGCTTAATTGTTGGATTTCTGGCACTTGGGCTTTGCAGTCCATCACGTAGGGTTTCATCGTCAAACCACAATTCGTGAGGGTGCCCGGACTCGTCTCGATCGATTCTGTAATCGATATCGTTCCAGTCGTAAATGAGTTCTTGCTCCTCCATCGGCCCACCTATGAACATCCATGGTTGGCTCGGTGTTTGAAACCATCGGGACTCTATGAGCTCTTTCCAAACTCGATTTTTCCGATCGAGGCAATAGTTGCCGCTGCTCCGAAAATTGCTCCCCAGTTGCCGAAACTTGCCAATACCAGAATAACGAACATCATGGCAAGGTAGAGCATTGAGATAAAGAATGAGCTTGCTGCGCTCGCAATCCTTCCGGTCTCGTCTGGCTCCTCGAGAATGTCAATCCTCCATATCGTCGAGGCATACCAGATGCTAAGGCAAACTACGGTCAAGCCTAGAATGTGGTATAAGGCACCATCTTCCCCCATCTCTCCATAGCTCATCGGTGCAGCCAGTGAGAGAATAACAAGCAATATGGCGTACACTTTCATTTCTTTGATTGTCTTAGCTGGTCCCTTGACATTGGGCATCATTGGTATTCCCACTTGGGCATATTCGCCGGAACGATACAGGGCAAGTGCCCAGAAGTGAGGAGGTGTCCAAAGAAAAATCAAGATGAACATGAACCAAGGCATTAGGCCGCCTAAGTCAAACAGGGAATCTAATGCGGACAGGGGGGAACTAGTTGAGATTCTCAAACCATCTTCACATGCTGCCCAACCAATGACTGGGGGTGTCGAACCTGCAATTCCACCTATGACGATGTTTTGCGGAGTTCTCCTCTTGAGCCACATACTGTATACAAACACATAGAATAGGATACTAAATGAAGCCCAGAAGGCAGCAATTTGGTTAGAAAGGATTGCGAACCAGATCACACCGATTAGGGATAATGCTATTCCGAAAAGTAAGGCAGAGTTCGCGGAAACAGAGCCAATAGAAAGAGGCCTATTGGCCGTACGAGTCATTTTGGGATCTATATCTCTATCGTACCACATGTTGATCGCATTCGCCCCTCCAGCAGTTAGGTAGCCCCCAACGAGAACCACTGCCATTGTTTCCAAGGAACCCACTCCAAATTCGGAATTTTGCATTTCATGCACGACTACTGCACAAAGCGCAGTTATCTGTAATAGTAAAACAACTCGGGGTTTTGTCAGAGCAATGTAGTTGTAAGTCGCAGCCATCATTCGTCTTCTCCCCTGATTTTGGAAAAAGAACCCAACCAAGCCGTTGCTAGAACAAGAAAAGTCAACGAGGCCAATATTAAGTGGATTAACGATAATACCTCATTGTAACCACCATCATTCATGTCCCATGAAAGAATGTATGTCGCACCAATCATTCCATTCACGATGTAGAGGGCAGTTGCCATCCATATCCAGTTCCTTACCTCAAGGTGAACACCAGTTTCCCCCCCTTCTCTCCAAATGAAGTAAGATGCGGCAAGAAGAGCTGCCCCAATTACACCAACAAACCATCTATGAATTAATTGGGACTGTGCAATCATGTCTTCGATTGGAGATACTATTTCTCCTCCACAGAGGGGCCACGAATCGGGAAATCCCCCGACCCCACAACCACTGTTCGCTCCCGGTGTCGTTGAGACAAAGGTTCCCGAGAATACAGACAAGAAAGCCCCTACTGCAAGCCACCCAATTCTGAATCTCCATTTCTCAGAAAATCCGGATTTGAAACCAAACCAATCCACCCACTCTTCACTGTTCTTGGCCATGGACAACCATAACCAAATCAGACTAAGCGTGAATGCTAGAGCCGTACCGAGATGCAGGGCAACACTCCAATTCTCGTTGTCGAGTCTCACCGTTAGCCAACCAACAGCACCCTGTAACACGATTAGCAACAATGAGATTGAGGAAGCGATCCTCGCCTCTGAGCTATCGAAGCCCTCCTTCCTAACCAACCACCAGTTGAAGACAACAAGAGGACCAAGAACTGCTCCAGCCAGAAATCTATGAAACCACTCAGTAAAAATCTGGAAGGTAGAATATCGATGCCCGGAACCACGCGAATCCACCTCGTTAGGGTTTTCTTGATACCAGGTATCCTGTTCGGCTTCGGAAACATCGAATCCCCATGAACCAAAGCATGTCGGCCAATCTGGACACGACTCTCCTGCATCGTAGATTCTGATTAGCCCCCCAATCGCGATGACGATTAGGGTCAAACCCACTAGGGCTCCTGTAAGCTTCTTCGCATCCGCCTCAATTGACAACTCTAATCACTACCCGTAAGGGACGGTGACGCTTCACTCTTCCTCGAGATGCGGGTCTATGTCGATTGGAATCCTGTTCTGCTCATATTCCAGCGACGCTATCTTCATTGGATCGAGAACCACCTTCTCCTTTGCTTCTTCAACCCCATAGAGCTGAATCAACTCGTTACTAAACTTCTCTCTGAGCTCGTCTTCGGTGACGAATAGGGGAGCTCCCATGCTAATTTGCAGGGCCCTAGCCCCAATTATTCTGGCCTTCTCGAATCTAGTATGGGCACGTGCTGGTTTTACCATCGGGCGGGCGACCGGAGACTCCCAAATAAGGTCTATGACTCGTAATTTCGTAAGCAAGACCCCAATCTAAGGAATTTCAACCATCATTGCCACTGCATTGCCCCCTCCGAGGCAAACAGTCACTATGCCCCTTTCACCGCCAGTTCTTCTGAGTGCATTAACAAGAGTCATCAGGCATCTCGTTCCAGTAGCACCTAAAGGATGCCCTATTGCTATTGCACCCCCATGGGGATTGAAACCTTCCTCAGAGGCCCCCAATGAGCTTCTTATCGCACAGGATGCTGAGGCAAATGCTTCGTTGTGCTCGAGTATATCCACGTCATCCATTGTCATCCCCGTCATTTGTAGTAGCTTGCTTACTGTGGGAATTGGTGCTGACATTACCCTGTGCGACTCCACTCCAGAGGTGGTGTAATCGACAATCCTTGCCAGTATATCTAGCCCGAGTTCTGCTGCTGCTGCTTCCGATGCAATGAGAACTGCGGACGCACCATCAGAGACTTGACTGGAATTTCCAGCAGTGACCTGCCCCCCATCTCTGAAAACAGGCTTCAATCCCGAGAGAACCTCTCCATTTGTTTCGGGGCGAATCCCCTCATCTCTTTTCAGGTCGTCAATGGCGAATACTTCCGATTCCAACCAGCCTTCATTCCATGCCCTGTCTGCTAGGAAATGGGACCTGGCTGCGAACTCATCAGACTCGATTCTGCTAATTCCATGTTCATCCGCTACTGTTTCTCCCGTGTTCCCCATCGACTCTCCAGTGAAGGCATCCTGCAAACCATCGTTGATGAGGACCGATTCCAGCGACCCATACGAAACATCGTCGCCTTTCCTCACATCTCGAGCATAGTGGGGTGCGTTACTCATCGATTCCATACCTCCTGCTACTATTATTCTAGAGACACCAGCTCGAACTTCGGTTGCAGCAATCATCGCCGCCTTAAGGCTGGAGCCACACACTTTGTTTATCGTAGTACAGGGGGTACTAACTGGCATCCCGGATCTAATCGCAACCTGCCGTGCCGGTGCTTGTCCAGATCCTGTTTGAAGGACTTGACCCATGTACACTTGATCTATTGATCCGTTTGCCGGATCAATACCCGTTCTACGCAGCAACTCCTTTACAGCCAATGTCCCTAAATCAACAGCGCTGAATTCAGATAGTCCCCCTCGATATTTTCCAATTGGGGTTCGCGCATAGCTGCAGATTACAGGCTGGCTCACGCCCTATCCAGTGGCGACCTATCTTTCAATGAAACGATTGTATCCAAAGGCGCGGAATCACGAATCGACATTGTATCCATAGAATTCAGAATTCTTCAACTTGGGTCTTTCTTGCGGTTTGACTAGGATAGTCCTGACTGCCCACAGGTCTTTGAAAATTCGATACCTAGCTGTAGCATCCAGGTAGTCCACTCCGCTGGTTCCTCCGGTACCGGTTCTCTTGCCCATTATTCTTTCAACCATCCTGGCGTGGTCATGCCTCCACTTTGCCATGGATTCTTCTAACTCAACGAAAGTGTCAATGAGCCTCCTTGGCCAAGTAAGAAGGGGCAACTCTCTGTAAGACTCGATGAATAGCAAACCGGCCCTCGCCCTGTTGACTTCGCCATCCGGTAGTAGGAAGGAAATCGCAGAGTCATGGGCTGCATCCATTCTCGCCCTCACTCCCTCCCCCCTGCTTCCTAGTTCAGTCATTCTTGAGATTGCATCTCGACCCATCTTTTTATGAGACTTCAGATGGGAGTCAACATACTCCCTAACTGCGATTTCATCGTCCTCGCTTCCAATCTTTGAGCCCATTATCGGGGTCCTCTCTATCCATTTCATCAGCGAATCGAAAAGAGACTCATTTTGAACCACTTCCTCTAGTCGATGTAGGACATCCGCGTCTTTCCCCCCTCTTTGCGCCAACTTCCTGAAAGTTTCTAGAGGATCCATCCCTCTGAACCTGTCCTCTGACTTCAATCCCAGTAGCGCCTCGAACTCCCTCATCTGGAATGACTCGAAACCAGATGCAGTACCCAATCCATCCCTAAAGGCAAGAAAACCCTGGGGCGTCAGAGTCTCAAGCACAGCCCACTGATTAGCCATCAATCGAAAAATCTCAGTCGTCCTAGTGAGGTGGTCAACAGTCCTAGGAATGTCATCTTCGGGAACTGGTACCTGTCCGAGTATGTCTCTCGCAGCTGATAGCTCCCTAATCACCTGTTTAAACCAGAGCTCGAATGTCTGATGGACGATAATGAAGTGCATCTCATCACAGGAAACTCCTCTATCATCTCCCTGCAGTTCGAGAAGATCGTGGAGCCCTAGGTAGTCCCCGTAGGTCCAGTTGCCCGACCCTCCGTATCCTCCCATGCACTCCGCATGGGGACGGCGCTTGAAGCGTTGTCGCCCCATCATGAACACTAAAATGGGACAAACCCCCTTGACGTGATATGTCAGGACCGAGAGATTGGCCGCATAACCTGGATGCACCTCATCCAGAACCATCTCCCTCATTACTCGTCGAGGAGGGCTTAGAGCTCAGGTTTCCCATGGAGAGTGACGCGTCGGAGTTGTTCCTGAAGATAGACTCGAACAGGGCTTATCTGAGAGAATGGCTACCTTGGCTCGACGATGTTTCCAGTGTCGAAGACGAGGTCATGGCAATTAGGAGAGGGGTGGCCAGTGGGAATGGCTGCATGTATCTCATTTCCCTCGATGAAACCATTGTAGGGACTCTGGGACTAAACGCGATTGACTGGGACAATAGGAGATTTGTGATTGGGTATTGGCTCGCCGAGGATTGCACCGGACAGGGCATCATCTCCAAATGTTGCCTTAGACTTCTAGAGCACTGTTTCGAAGAATTGCACCTTCACAGTGTAACCATATTAGTTGCTGCTGAGAATTTCAAAAGCCGAGCAGTGGCCGAAAGACTAGGTATGAGGCTCGAGGGTATCGCCAAGGACCGAGAATGGCTCTATGATCACTTTGTTGATGCAGCAATTTATGGGTTAACCCAACCCGAATGGAGTGCCATAAATCAGGCTTGAATCAGGCCGTGATCCTCTAGCGAGCATCCTCCGGGGGGAAGACAGGAGAGGACGTCCTCTTGAGCAAGTCCAGTGGCTTTGGAAATCCTGTTGGCGATGCTTTCCTTCTTCTCGCGACCCGGGACCACTTTGCCCCACCGCTGGCAAAGCTCTGATATCGTTCCTGGAACTCCACAAATTGGAATTGGAACACCATTGACCACTGCTAAACCTATCGCCAACTCCAGAGGAAGGTCTCTGTGCCAATTCCTCTTTCCTCTGACTACGAAAGAGCCACGAGCAAGGGTTTCCCCCGTCTCAGTAGTCTTTGAAACCTGGCTAGGTCTGACGTGGAAAGCAGTCGCAGCAGCCCCTCCGCTCCCCCAAGCCCGTGACCAACAAACTGCAATCTGTGCGGCTTCGGAATGCACCGTCTCCGGCAGCTCACGAGCATCATCCAGACCCTCTCCAAGACTCTGAACAATCTGAACCGAAGCCACTCCGTCTGGTATGTTTTCAGACTGGACATTGCTCTTTACTAAACCGTCTTTGAGCTTGAGCGAGCAAGAGGGGGCACCATGCAAATCGGCATGGAAGTACAGGTCGTTGGAGGACAGATGCTTGCGGACCACAATGTCGTTACCCTTGGCGTCCTTTCCACCAATGATCAGGTTCCCCCCGGAAAGCATGGCCCATCGGTGCTTCTCGAACCAGAATCTTCTGCTCCTCTTCTTTCCCCTGAGCTTTCCCGAAGCAGCTTCCTTGGCTGCTCTCTTTTGCGTCCTCACACGAGAAGTTTCAGTCTTCCCAAGAGCCTCCTGTGCCCCCTTTGCCTTGTTTTTCTGTATCCTTGCCTCTTGGAAGTATCTCTGCGCATTCTGGTGCACTGTCTTATCGGCCTCTAGCGTCACACTGGCGCCTGGCTCGCCTTCTTCGTCGGGCAGGAATGTCACCACAGTCTGTGTTGCCGGATCCACACTGTCTATCCAAGCAACTTCAAACGCCTTGTCCGCAACCTCGTGCCAACTCTCTTCTTTCACAGCAGAATTCAACTGTTGTAGAATCGAGTCGACGTGCCCCCAGTTCTCTTCAATTGCCTTACCAAGCTCTTGGGTTATTGCCGCCCTCTCTTTGAATCGCTCGATTGCAGACATTTGCTGGGAAGCCCTCCTATCTAGCCTAGCGCTCTCTTCTGTCTCACTATCCCCCGACTCCACCAGACGCTCCTCCTCCCTTCTGATGAAGGCAGCAGCATCGTGAGAACCGAAGACAAAGTCGTAAGATTCTGAAAGTGTGGGAACTTGTACCTGAAGTTCCGGATCCATGAAAGGTAGCTCAATTGGAGCGAACTCGATAATTCCAGATGCTACCGAGTCTCTTTCAGATTCGTTGTTAGCACTCAACCATGCCTTCATGGATTCGGAATCTGACAGCCACATCCTCCCTCCGTTTCCTCCGGATAGATTCCCTAGCATGCCCTTTATCGCCCCTACAAGTGAGTCACGTTGTTCGCTGCTCAGTTTTTCTGAATCCAACTTCTCGTCCAATCCCGCTTTCAAACATGCCACCCTCCCATACACCCTTCCTAGGTTTGCTCTAGCAGCTAGGGTGCGAATCAGGTCATGTTCGCTATCATCCAGGATTTCATCCAGAGATTGCCTACTCAACGTCCTTGGGTCCAAGATGGACGGAGGAGGGATGTAAACCACTCCTTTCTTGAGAGATCGACTAGCGTACTTGGCGTGCGTCAGTGGTTGGATTATGACATCATCCTCATCCAGCAGTAGGACGTTTCCGTCTCTGAACAATTCTATTATCAAACTCAGTCTTCCTCTCCCATGTTCGAATGAGAGCTTGATTACTCTGTCGAAACCAAGTTGCTCAACACCGACAAGTCGCGAGTTGTTGAGGTGCTTCCTTAGAACCATAGCGAATTGGGAGGGACGAGTTGGCATCGGGCGGTCTCGATTGGACATGTATGCACGAAGGCCCCTAACTATCACTAGATCAGTGGAAGGGAGGCCCTTGCGATTCAACCTCAGAACAATCTGCTCATAGTGGGGCTGGTACGCCTTCCTAGCTCTCGCTCCAATCATCTCAGACAACTCTTGCACAATGCGTGCAATCTCGAATGATGAGGACTGTTCCCGCATGTCAACCAGTAAAATGCGCCCCGACCACCCTTCATCAGGCAATCGCCTCCGGGAATCCCCGAGTTATTGTATGGAATACTGGAAATCTTCTATCTCTCTTATCACTCCGGATTCGTGAGCGTATTGGTTCGAGGGAACCTCAATCATCTTGCAATTTGGTATTGAATCGACTACCTGTCTTACTTTGTCAAACCCGTGGAGAGTATCCGACTCAGCAGTCATTACAGCACATGGCACTTCGATGGAATCAAGCCTCTCTGGCAGCGAATAGCCAAGGTTGGACCTAGCAGAAAGTAGCATCCGACGGACGTCTTGTGCCAGTAGCGCTCTACGGTATCTGATCTTCTGACCCTCCTCATTGGTCCTCCTGTCAACAACCCATGCAACGAACTTTACCATCCTTCGGTAGACAAACATTGGTAGTGGGAAGTTTATGATGGCCCTGGACCAAAGCGGGAATTTGAAGTCAGGATTGGGAGCTAGAAGAACCGAACTCCTCCCTGATAGTACGCCCCTCTGGTAGGCATCGATCAATAGTGTGGAGCCGAGTGATGACGAGTACCAGTCTATCTTCGAATGTTCCAGCTCTAGGGCTACTAGGGCTTCACAAATGTCTTGACCGTGCTTTTCCATGGAAAAATCTGATTTGATAGTCTTTCTAGAAATTATAGCGCTGGCTTTCTCCCTAGTTTCGATGTAATGCACGGGTCTCCTCTTGACCCACTCGGAAACAAGCGGTCGCCACCCCTCAAAGACCGATCCCCAGCCTGGGACCATCACTACTGGGTTCAGCGAAGCGGCATGCTCGTCATCGGGAACCCACGATAGAACCCTGATTTGAACTTCGGGGGATACGGAAACCCACCTCTCCTTGGAAGTTGCGCCTTCCAGAATCGGTGCACCCCCCCAGAGCTCATCCATTGGCTCGGAGGCCGGGCGATGAGATTTCAGCATTCTCTAGAATCCAGTCACCTTCTACGACCGCCACCGCGACCGCCACCGCGACCGCCACCGCCACCGCGACCGCCACCGCCACCGCGACGGCCTCCACCGGATCTTCTCCCACCACCAGAGGAGACTCTCCTGGATCTGGAGCCGACTCTTCGCCCCCTGCCAGGTCTCCTGAAGTAAAACCGAGGGCCCCACCTACCGCCTCCGTACCCTCCGTGATGGTGGTGATGTACGACATTAGAACCGTCATGGTAGGGCTGCCCTCCACTCGAAGGGGAGTAAATGTACTTCGGAGCGTTGCTGAACCGTGCGTTCACAATTGTGACAATCAGGATGAGTAGGAAAATCGGCAAGCAGCAGAGGAATATGATGATCCCTACATCGGATGGTGGGAAAACCCTGATGTCGGCGGGATCCTCGGTATCATAGTAGAGCGTCACGGTGCTCCCAATGGGAATCGCCTCGTTAACCTCGACTTCGACGCAGTCATCCTCCGCACCTTCGTAATCATCGAGGTAGCCGATTACGTAGCCGTCAACCTCGGCAGTATATCCGGAAGAGGCGACGGTGTAGGATACGTCTAAGTCGGCCCAGCATTCGAGTTCGTACCAGTAGTCACAGTAAGTGTCACCCCAACTATCTTCGTAGCAGTCCTCGTGCTCGATCAGGTCAAATCCAGGGTAGGTTTCGAGAATTTCTGCTTGGGTGGCCGACCACTCGCTCTGTCCTGATGACACTATTGTCCCCATTCCGAGAAAGAAGACGCACAACATCGCTGTGATGCCTATAGAGAAAGCCTCTCCCTTGGAAAGCCACCAAAGCCCGAAGACTCCGCCGCCTGATTCCTCGGCAATCCTGTCCTTCCTCTCTTGGTCTGAGAGAATACCATCACCATCCACGTCACCTCCGACTCCACCGGTAACCGGGCTCTTGATGGCACTCCCGATCTGAGATCCTGAAATGGTTACAACTTCCACCTCAGAAACGGGTCCCCCTCTGGCCTGCGACTCCTTCTTTCCCAATGCTGCTAACTTTGCCTCGTGCTCAGCCTGAGCTAGCTCCTCTTCTCTCTTGAGCCTCTTGATCTCAGCATCATCTAGTAGCTTCTCGACCTTCTCCTTGGTGTCCTCTTCCTCGTCCCACCAACGTTCTTCGTCCGCCATGCAAGCACCTGTGAGTAGAGCGTGGCGTCTACGGATTTGAACATTGACCCGTTATTCGAGAAAGTACGACCCCTTGTCATTTAATACATCACCACAGCGAACCAGTTCTTGTAAATGGGAAAGCGTTTGGTCCCGAGCGAGGCCTTTGTGGGAATCAGGCGAGTCTTCATAAGCGATAATTGCTATTTCAGAGAGGGTTCTGGCACCTGACTTTATTGCCTCGAGAACCTTTCTGTGCCTGCCCTTCCTGTGTTCGATGTACTGAGAAAGCAGCCTCTCGGGATTGGGAACGAATGGACCATGCCCCGGGAAAAGAACAATCGGTTTCATCTCCCTGATTCTTTCAAGTCCGGAAATGTATGCACCCATATCCCCATCAATAGAGGGCACCAGAATTGTCCCGACCGAAGTGCAGTTGTCCGCAGAAACAACTCCTGCTTCGCCCACAAGGCAAATCTGGCCCGGACAATGGCCCGGCGTCTCAATGATCTCCCAATTGACATTGCCACTTGGTCCGCTGAGAGTGACAAGGTCCCCATCAACAAGCACTCGTCCAACTGAAACATCCCCAATAGCCGATAGCGTCTCTTCGCTAGCCCACACCGGGGCATCATAGATTTCTGAGATCATTTGTTGATCCCCCAAATGGTCCTGATGCCTATGAGTAAAAATCGTAGCAATTATCGAACTACCGTCATCTTCTATTTCTCGAACCTTTTGAGAAAGTATCTCATAACCAGGTTTGTCTCTGATTGCGGGATCGATGATCACTCGGTGTCCGCCCCTCTCTCCAAGGACGTAGCAGTTTGTGTGAGTCGCCGGAGGAAGTGTAATCGTTGGAATCAGAACGCACTCAACCCCTGGCCCATATTCGTATCTATGTGTTCCAGAAGGAGGGTCGGAAGCGAGAGAGTCACAAGCCGACAGAAGTCCCCCCTGTTCCTCAATGCCTTCAATCAAATCTCGCAATATTGTGACAATGGGCGCTGGAAGGCGAAGTTCGTTTCCCTCCCATGAGGAGATCAAATCATCTGGATTCCACCACCTGAACTCATCGAACTCGCTCCTCCCGGGTGGAAAAGATGGATTGGCTACCGAATCACCTATTGGGACGTGGAAGAACAGGTTGTGGAATCTCATTGGCGATTGTGGCGGAGTCACCCTTTCTGTAATAACTTGACATTGGAAGCCTTCGACGCTCAATAATCCCGATTTCATGGCCTCAAGCCATCCGGTTTTGTCACTGCAGACCATTTCACGCGTTTCCGAATCTACTTCCAAGAAACCCCCACATCCATCGGGAGAAATCCCCACCTCTTCCACCATCTCCCTCAACAGTGCGAATGTAGAAACCCTGTCATCTCCCCTATCGCCAAACCATTCTGGGTTTTCCTTCGCAGCCCGTCTGTCTACTCTACTCACCCCACCGCCGGGAAATGACCAGAGGTCTGGGAAAGAGGGTAGCTCCGAAACTCTGTGGCCAAGCAATATTTCGTGACCCCCCCCTGCAGTTCTGCTGATCATCACTGAAGCAGAAGGACGAAGCCCGAACTCCTCGGCTCTAGGCAGCACTACGCCTTCTGGCAACTCGTCCATGACTGTTCGAGGGGATTCGCGGCTTCAACCCCTACGACAACGATTGAATACGCATGCGAACCTCCGTGAGCAATGACAACGGTATCTATTGCCAACACTAGCACTTCTACAGGAGAACGACTACATGAGGTTTCAATGCCAAAATTTGGACTTGGCGTATATTTGATGGGCGAACCAGGAGAGTGTAAGGCATCAGTTCTACATGCCTTGGAGAATGGGTATCGTTTGATCGATACCGCGATGGCCTACGGGAATGAGAATGAAGTTGGCGAGGCAATTAGGGAATCGGGAATCGACAGAAGTGACATTTTCGTTGTTTCCAAGCTAAGACAACCCCATGCGAACAGCCACGAGGAGACCCTGGAGAGGTGCCAGCAAAGTCTAGAGAACCTAGGTTTGAATTTCATGGATCTTTACCTCGTTCATGCACCCCCAATTGACCACTCTGCCCGAGGGCCGGTATGGCAGGGCATGGAAGAGTGCCTATCGAACGGTTGGGCTCGCTCCATAGGGGTCAGTAATTACGGGGCCCACCATCTGGATTCCATGTACTCCTATGCTACACTAATGCCCTCAGTCAACCAGATTGAGATTAGTCCTTGGCTCCAGAGGCCTGCACTCAGGGCGGCTATCAGTGGAGTGGGGGCGGTACCGATGGCATACTCTCCACTTGCGCGCGGTCACAAGATTGACGATCCCGGAATCTCAGCCCTGGCAGACTCCTTGGGATGCACTCCAGCACAAGCCGCAATCAAGTGGTGCATAGACACCGGTTCCATCACTATTCCCAAATCCAGCAACCCATCTAGGATCGAGGAGAACATCCTATCATTATCCATCGATCTATCGGGTACCGAGGAAGCCTTCTCTGCGCTGGAGGAGTCTTACGTCTCAGGGTGGGATCCGACTTCGGAGCCGTGAGCCAATGCGTCCTCCCGAGACTATCGAGGAGGAGTTAGAGATTATCGCAGATGCGCTGGATGCTGGAATAGATCCGTTTCCTCCCAAGAGGCAGACATCTGGGTGGGCTAAGTCCGCACTTGGCTGGTTCATGATTGTGATGATGGTCAGTTGGGTCTCCCAACTCCTGTACAGATATATTGACTGAGTTCAGCCTTCCTTTGATTCGAATCTGGTAGTCCCTCCCGGATTCGAACCAGGGTCACGAGATCCAGAGTCTCGTATGATGGACCACTACACTAAGGGACTTCC
>Ga0208522_1000021_pt1 | contig 92601 bp, 84 predicted proteins | sample ETNtaG_25_FD_185763 | JGI IMG/M metagenome (GOLD analysis project Ga0208522, IMG submission 185763) | Marine microbial and viral communities from oxygen minimum zone, Eastern Pacific Ocean - ETNP201302SV86 (SPAdes) (version 2) | ecosystem: Environmental > Aquatic > Marine > Oceanic ... | reverse complement strand
GCTCCCGGACTTGAACCGGGGACCCCCTGATGGCTGCCTACAACCAATGTGTTTCCAGTCTACAGTCAGGTGCTCTAGCCAACTGAGCTAAGCGCGGTAGGGTTGGGGGGAGACTGGCGCTTTATGTCGCTTTCCAGTCAAATTGTAGGATTATTCGAAGTTGTGGGAAAATGAACGTGTCCCGGCACTTCCAGATAGGTCTGATAATCGGCCTGTTAGGGAGTTCGATTCCCTCAACGGTTAAGAAGGCGGAGAATGGACTGAGGGGGCGTAATAGGCAGCGATGTCTGGGATGCACGAGGCGGGTTAATGGTAGAGGTCCCAAGCAGTTCAGTTTCCCCAGAGACCGATTCTCGGGCTCCAAGTAGGATTCCTACAGCCCTCACTGACAAGGAGCTCGAGAGCTTTGGCCCCCCCGATCCAAGGATCCTAGTTTGCGGGTGCGGTGGTTCAGGGAACAACACCATGAATAGGATAACACACATTGGCGTGGAAGGAGCGATCACAGTTGCAATCAACACTGACAAGCAGCATCTGGACAATACCAGAGCAATGCAGAAGTTACTAGTTGGAAGGCACATAACCAGGGGCCTGGGAGCTGGAGGAGATCCCGTGATGGGGCGAAGATGTGCTGAGGCAGGCCGAGACGTTATCACTAAGATCGTCGAAGGCGCTGATCTGGTCTTCGTCACTGCTGGCCTAGGAGGAGGCACTGGGACAGGGATTGCCCCCGTAGTCGCAGAAGAGGCCAAACGCTGTGGGGCTCTGGTCGTTGCAGTAGTTACGACTCCCTTCACGGTTGAGAGGCGCCAGAGGATGCAACGTGCTCTGGAAGGCCTGGATCTAGTGCGCAAGGCGGCCGACGCCGTCCTGGTACTGGACAATAACAGACTAATGCACTACGTGCCAAATCTCCCCCTTGACGAGGCCTTCAGCATCATGGACCAGTTGATTGCAGAGATAGTGAAGGGAGTCGTGGAGACAATCACTCTGCCCAGCCTGATCAACCTTGACTTCGCGGATGTCCGTTCGATAATGAAGGGAGGAGGGGTGACTATGATGCTATACGGTGAGAGTGACCAGGGTCCCGAGGAGGTCGTTCACGAATCGCTTAACCATCCATTGCTAGACATCGAGATTGATGGAGCGACGGGTGCTCTGATTCACGTTACTGGGGGACCTTACATGACTCTAGAGCAAGCCAATCAGGTCTGTGATCTGATGACGGCCAGACTCTCTCCCAACGCCAACGTGATTTTCGGGGCTAGACAGGACCCGGCGTTCGGCGACACTATCAAGGTCATGTCGATTATCACTGGGGTGGCTCACGAGAGGCTCGACAGGGAGATGATTAGCGCAGACATGCTAGGAGACGCCCTCAACATCGCTAGAAGGACCAGGGAACGGGCCGACAGCGGTTTCCAGCGGTTCGACTAGGGGGAACAGGGATGGACAAGCCTCAAACAGGACGTCAAGGAGTAGAAATCGATGTCTAGCAGGATAGTGGCGCTCAGTCTCTCGTTTTTCCTTCTCTCATCGGTATTCTTAGCCCCGGCTTCTGCTCAGGCGGCAGACGATCCCAAACAACCATCGGTCGAAAATCCACACATGCACTTCTGGGGTACGGATGATCTATCCTCTTGTTGGACTCACTTTGACAGCAATGACTCGTCAGGCTCAGCAGAAGGTGGGCATGGAGAGAAGACATTCAGCCAGGGTCAGCAGGTTGAGGTCTCTTTCACATGTAGAATTCAAGAGAATTTCAAGGAGACGATGTACCTGAATCCTAACGGAACTATAGTCATCGAAGTCGGTTTGAGGATATACTCGGATGATTGCGCGGATGGTGACTCAAACTGCAAGGATCTGACTCTGACTCTCTTCAAAGGAAATACTGAAGTCGCCGTCGAGACGTTTCCCTCTGTCGATAACGGCTACAACGATGAGCAGTTACGCTGGGAAATCCAAGTCACTGAAAACATGACTACTTGGAATAAGAGCCAAGAGGAGCCTGCACTGGGAATAGAATACTCCAAACCCGGTGTCAATGACATCACCTGCATTATACTGAACTGCGATGGAGAGTTCTGGTTCTACTACTCAAACAACGAAGACGGAATGATCGCAGAAGCAAACTTCCCCGTGATCAACATGACAGATGCTATCATTGATGGAGAGGGACCAGGAGAAGCGGAGGACGACGAAGGCGGACTTCCGGGTTTCGGCCTAGTAGCAGGCCTAGGTGCCCTAGCAATGGCAGCAGTTGCCGGAAGATCAAGGTTGGAATGAATCCCATAGATTGGTTTTCCAAGCTACAAATCGGTAGGATAAACTCAAACTGAGTAGCACTAGTGCACCTGTGATGACAAGAGTGGGCAAATGCGCATTACTCGTCATTCTAGTGTGCTCTTCAATGGCTGCTGCTCCAATATCTGCACAGTCTTCCAATCCCGAGCAGCCATCCACGATCAACAACGTCCTCCACTTCTGGGGAAACGAAGACGCCACTGACTGCTGGGAGAACTTCGACCCAGAGGGATCGTCCGGTTCGGCGGACCAGGGATACGGCGAGGAGGTGGATGGTGGCGATGCAGAGAGGCTTGAGGTAAGCATTTCGTGCCGCATGAAGTACTCGTTCGAAGAAGACCTCTACCTAAATCCCACAGGGAAGATTTCGGTCGAGTTCGGGGTGAAGGTGGACCATGCCGATGCCGAGTCGGAGGAGGACAAGGACCTTACAATCACTCTGATGAAGGGCAACATGGAAATTGAAAGCAGGGAGTTCCCTGGCATTGCAACCGACGAGGACGTGCAGCTGTCGTGGGAGATCGATGTGGAGGAGAACTCTACTTGGTGGAACCGTAGCGAGGGGGAGCCGAGCATAAGGATCGAGATTTCCAAGGTTGGCTGGGATGCGTCGGGCACCCCATGCTCTGGTGCCCTCCAGGTTCTGAAGTGCGGAGGGTCGTTCCGGCTGTACTACTCAAACAACCAGGAGGGTCTACGATCCCAGATCCAATTCCCCGTCGCCGACGCGCCCGAGGTGATCGAGGAGGTGAAGTCAGAGGACAAGGGGGTTCCGGGATTCGGGCTTCTCTCGGGGCTGGTTGCCATGGCGATGGCGGTCACAGTTCCCCGAAATCGACGTCCCTCTCATCTCCGCTCTCTAGATCCTTAACTCGTACCTTTCCGTTTCCCCATTCCTCGGGCATCACCAGTACCAGCCTCTTCGCACCGGTCCTCTCCGCGTGCTTGAATACCCACTTCATGCGCTTGTCCTCCAGTACTAGGTCCACACTGTTGCCCTTCGAGCGCAAAGCTGTCGCGACCTGCATAGATGCCCCTCGGAGTTCTGCTCCCATCCCGAACACGACATCAGATATCCCGGATGGCAAGGATGGAACCAGTCCCTTGGAGGCAAGCAGCTCCATCACGACCATGTCTCCGAAACCGAACCCCGTCGCTGGGAGGTCCCGTCCTCCGAGGGTCCCGATCAGCCTGTCGTACCTCCCTCCTCCGCAAATGGCACGAAGTTCGCCGGCCCGATCGTGAGCCTCGAATACCGGCCCGGTGTAATAGGCAAGGCCCCGGACCACGGAGGCATCGAACTCCACCCAGCCTCCTATCCCGTAGGAGTCGATTAGCGTGAACAGGGAGGCGAGTTCGCTCAGGGAGGGACTGTCGGCACCCAGTGCCTTCTCGAGTTCCTCCATGTCGGAGATGCCAAGCACCTTCTGGATGGTGGAGATGGACGAGGATGCTATTCCCAAGTCGGCTAGCTGTGCCTCGATCACATCGGCAGGATGCTTGTCCATCTTGTCCACGATCACGCACGTCTTGGAGAACTCGTCCCCCTCTATCCCCAGGGAGCCCAGGACCTCCTCGAGCACCTTCCTGCTGCTGATCTTGATTACCAGGTCGTCTTTAGTCAGTCCCACACTGCCGAAGAAGTTGACGAGTACGGAGAGCAATTCTGCGTCGGCCTCGATGCCCTCGGTTCCCCAGATGTCGACGTTCCACTGGTAGTGCTCCCTGCCCCTGCCCCTCTGGGTGCGTTCGTACCGCCAGCATTGGGGGATGGAGTACCACTTGATCGGCAACGGAAGGGCTCCCGACCTAGCCATTACCATCCTAGCCAGAGAGGGAGTCATTTCTGGACGCAGTGCGACCTTGCGTCCTCCCTTGTCCTCGAAGTTGTAGAGCTGCTGTGTAATCTCCTCGCCCGCCTTCCTGGTGTACAGCTCCTCCATCTCGAGCATGGGGGAGTCGTACTCCTCGAACCCATGAGTCAGAGCTGCGGAGTGGAACTTCTCGAACAGCCAGTTTCGGATTCTCATGTCCTCGGGGTAGAAGTCGCGAGTGCCTCGAACGCCTTGCGTCACGGCACCGCCATGAACGGGCCCACTTCAAGACCTACGTCGTTCTATGAACGCATCCAACCTTTCTTTGCGTGTTACCCTACCATCGGCGAGAGGGAAGGCGTAGAACCTGAGGCATAGGAAAGTTAGGAACCCGAATCCAGAGGTGTTTACCACCCATGAAACCAACTGGCTGATTCCAATTATCTCGAACATGATGTAGAAGGTGAACGTTGAAACTGCCCATAGAGCTCCATATACCGTCATCAGCTTAGTGAAGCTGGATCGAATTTCTGAGTCGGACTCGAAAGTTAGCCATCTATGAAGCGCATATGCCTGGACTGAGCTGATCAGGAAGGATATGGCCCATGCGACGGTCTCTACGTAACCCGTCCAGGAGTTGTAGTTCTTGAAGAAGAGATAGAGCATCGCGAACACTGCCACGTTGAAGCAGCCGACTGCGCAGTACATCGCATACTCGCGGAAGAGCTTGGCCCAGGGGTAATCGTCGCTCACGAACATCAAGAGTCACCTGTCCAGTCGAAGAGCGTGTGTGCGATATGAACGGGTACGTCCTGAGCGAGTAGCCCGGGACCGGTGATTTCCGCTGCCCTGCTGCCTGCCTCCCTGAGAAGTGCGCATCCGAGTCTAGCAGCCGGCCAGGGAGCCATTCCCTGGGCCAACAGGCCGCCTATGGTGCCGGCGAGCAAGTCCCCCGTTCCCCCCACTGACATTCTTGGGTGGCCCCCGGTTGCCTTGCACTTTCGGCCCTCTGGGGCGGTGAGTTCATCCTCTGGGCCGGTAATCACGATTGCAGCGTCCTCTCCAGACATAGACGAGAGCGCTATGCTGGGGTCAGATCCCCCCAGCCATCCCTCTGCTTCCCTGATATGAGGAGTAGCGACTCCGATCAGTTCGGATGGCCATTTTCCTGGAGGAAGGGCAGCCACCGCGTCAGCGTCCACAACGATTGGGATCCCTCGGCCAGCGACTAATTCCAGTATTGCCCTAACAGCATCCATTGTTCTTTCGTCCCTTCCCAGACCCGGGCCCGTTACCATTGCTTGGGGTGGTTTGGGGGAGTTCAGAACGAGGGAGATGGCATCCAAAGAGTCCATGGTCAGAAGTTCAGAGTCTGGGAGGCTACTGGGTATCAGCGTGACCGGCCACTCGGCCCTCGCAGAAGCAGCAGATGGCATTGAGACGTGGACGAGATCGCAACCCGACCTTGCAGCGGCCATCCCTGCCAACAGGGGGGCTCCGTGGTAGGGGCCCCCTCCCACGACGAGCAACCTCCCTCTGGCTCCCTTCCTCGCTTGGGGGTCGAACGGTGGGAGTCTGGAGACGTCGCCCGGACCACAGTTCTCTACCTCCCGGGGCCAAGGAAGAGGGATCACTGATATCTCTCCGCAAGAGATAGGGGACATGCCCCTCTTTCTGCTATGGAAAGTGACGGTGTGATCCGCAGTTAGCTCGTCGGGACTCCCTATTCCGGTGGGAATGTCGCAGGCGAGCACTGGCCTTCCCAACGATTCGACCCATTCTGCCATCTCCATTATTGGCCCTCGAAGAGAGGTGTCCGGGCCCGAGCCTCCTGCACCGAGCAGGCAGTCCACCACCAAGGAGAACTCGCTCTCGTTTTTTGATGGCCAGATGAGGATTTCGAGGGACTCGGAGGCCTCGGAGCGAGCTCTGGTGGAGATGAACGAGTTCGAAACTTCGTGACTCGCGATCACACTGACTTCGATGCCCCTCTTCGCGGTTTCAATCGCTGCGGCGAATCCGTCTCCACCGTTATTACCAGGTCCGCAGACGAAAAGTACGGGTTCGTCCCCGGAGATTCGCTCGGCGGCGTCGGCCAGAGCCTTCCCGGCAGCGCTCATCAGGCTCCACTCGTCCACGCCCATCGATGCTGCGTTCATATCCAGGACTGTGACCTCTGCCCATTCCATCTCCCAGCAAGCTGGCCCGGACATCCCCATCACTGCCCTAGGCGATCTCAGCGTCAATGGCAGCCTTGGAGCTGTTCGCAGTGATTGTACCGTACCCTGGAGGCTGCTCTCCCACCACTACCACTAACGGGTCGTTACCACCTGGGAGCATGTCGATCGGCACGTCTGCACCCTCGGGGACGTTACGGTAAAGGGGACGGGCAATAAGGAACCGATTGAATCCGATGAAGATGACTGCTGTCACGCCCCAGAAGAGCAGGATGATGGAAATCCCATGGGGGTTGGAGGGGTTCCAGGGGTCATGGACGTTGGCCAGCAGGTCGCTGAAGTATGAGATCATCAGTACCGAGAACATCAGTGGGAATCCGAGATACATGATGATGTCCCACCAGCGCCCTATCCACCAGTCGTTGTCCCCAGTGTTGATGAAGTCGTCACGGAACGACGAGACACCGTGATCAAGGTAATCTCTGAAGTCGAACCCATCGATTCCGTTTTCGTCCTGCCAAACCCTGTACCTTGTCCACCCATAGCTCCAGATGCTGTAGGCAATGAATAGCCCGCTGAACATCAGCCCGTACCCCCAGATATGATCCTGGACCTCCAGGAACTGCGGGAAGGACACGCCGGTCGATTGGTCCATCCTGATCCACAGCACCGCACTGGGAAGCCCAAAGAGGAAGATGGCGAGGGTAGTCAGGGCCACCGATACGGATCTCTCGAAGCCATGGTCGACGAAATTCCTGACGCAGAGCTCCACGGTCGAAATCATCGACGTGAGTGCGGCAAAGGAAAGTGCGAGGAAGAAGACTGCGACCATGACTAGCTGCACCACTGGTCCGCCCGGGGCCTGAGCGAAGACCTCGGGAAGAACGAGGAACGTGATTGCCGAGCTGCCACCCGATACGGCGCTCAGAGGGTCCGCTACCACAGCGAAAACCGCCATCATCACGGTCAGCCCGGCTATGATGCTGATGCTGTTGTTAGCGAAGCACATCGTAGCGGCGTTGAGGGTTGTGTCCTCGTCCTTCCTCATGTAGACAGAGTACGTGATAGCCATCCCCATTCCGGCTGAGCAAGACCATGCAGACTGGGAAAGCCCGTTTATCCACGTCTCCGGTTCGAAGAGGTACTCTGGCTGTATGCTGAACATGTAGATGAAGCCATCCAGGCTACCGTCCTTGACATCCATAACGAAGGAGAGGAATAGGGCGACGAAGAGTAGGGCGAATAGCGAAACCATCAGGGTCACATTTGCCTTCTCTATCGCCTTCGCACCCCCCCAGATTGCAGCCATGGTAATCATCACAGCAATCCACTGGAAGATTATCACCTGCCAATGGTTATTCAGGAAAGAGTTCCAGACCTCGGTAGTGTCGACCCCTTGGGAAAGTCCTCCCCTGATTGCAGTCTGGAAGTAGTTGAGGCACCAACCAGTTACCACGGCATAGTAGAACCCGATAGCCGTGGAAATCCAAGCCGTCCAGAGCCCCATCCAAGCGAATCTCCGGCCTGCGAAGATTCGAAACGTCCCTACCGTCCCTACCCTGCTCCTCTTGCCCAGGGCGAATTCGGCGATAATCAGTGGGACCGACCAGAGGAAGAGGAATATCAGCCATGGTATCAGGAAGGAGCCACCTCCGTTGGCCCCGACCATCCGAGGGAATCTCCAGATGTTTCCCGTGCCTATCGCAGCACCTATGGTGGCGAATATCAGCCCCAGACGGCCGCTGAACTCGTCACTCGAAGAATCTGACTGCGGGTTCATGAAATAGACCTCAATTGCCCTTTCCTGTCGAAATCACTGTAGGGGCTGAGGAGTCATCGGGCATACCTAGAACCCTATCTTCCCCGGAGAACATCTCTCGTAAAGTGAATCCCAAACCGCCCCAGACGAAGCTTGCGATAACGAGGAACATGAGAATGCTTAGTATCGCATCACCAAATCCGGCCCTGTATGGTATTGACAACTCGTAGTAGTTGCCTCCATCTTCCACGGTCGGGTAGGTGAACGGGAATGCGCCGTTAGTGGTCCCAAGCATTGCCTTGTACTGGATCTTTCCCACCGAGGTGTCTGGTAATGGAACGTGGCTGACCAGTCGAGTCCCATTAGAGCCATCCAGCAGGGGACACTCTTCGAAGGTCTCGTTAAATCCGGTTCTCGACCAGGGGACTTCCACCCATTCCGTGGGCCCGAAGTCGTTCTGTTGCCTGTTAGGCTCGACAAAACGCCACATGAGGTGAGTCATTTCTTCGTCTGGGCTAAAGGGGAACATCGGATCTAAGCAGAGTCCGATCGGGATGTCTCCCTTGGATGGAACGTCGACATCGGTCGGGGCCTCCAACCACTGTGTAGATGTGGTGTTCTCGATTCCTACGATAGCTCGGTATTGAGGGTCGTCTGCCATCTCCACCATGTAGAATGGCACCCCTAGATTCCTCACAGCAATGTGGGCAATGTCTTCCGGGTTCTCGTGGAACGCGTTTCCAATCTCAATTGTGTAGCAGTACGAGTCGTGAACACCGTAGTGCCAGTCGCAGAAGTCTCCGGTGGTTGGGTAGAGGTCTGAAGACTGCATTGGAGCGTAATCGGTCATCTGCCCCATCACTTGCCCGTGATACACAAGATACTCGTCGTCGGGGGCGTAGCAGTTCGTGCAGTGCCCCCACGGCCAGAGGACCAGTTCCGAGAATGAGTGCCACGTAAGTGTGGACTTGAAGTCTGAGGCCCCGTTCAAGTCATCGTCGTTCATCTCGGTCATATCTTGGATGAACTTGGTCTCTGGCTCGGTGTTCCCCCCCATCCAGTCCTCATCTGTCTGGCCGTCGGCATCGTCGTCCTTTCCGTCAACGTGGTCCTCGTTCACGAGACCGTCGCCGTCGTTGTCCTCATAGTTCACGGGACCATTGTAGACGTCGTTGTTGGGTCCGTCTGCATAGCACATGCCTGGGAAAAGGGGGCCAGTCGCACCTAGAGGGGCTCCCCATTCAAACTGATAGTTGCGATTGAGGTCAACTCCATCGCACCCCTCGTCCACCGCCTCATCGATATCCGGAATTGGAGTCACTCCAGTGTGGGTGTTGTCACGCAGGTTTTTCCTCCATCCACTCTGATAGCAATTTTCCCAGGCAGTTTCTCCACAGTATTCTTCCCTGTCGTATCTGTTGCCATCTACGTTGAGCAATGGGATTAGGTATATCTCTCTGGTATTGACCATATCGGTGATGAACTGCTCGCTGAAGTCCTCGTCGACGCCCAAGTCCCCGGGACCACAGGGGTTGCCATCTCCATTGCTGTCTTGGAATGAAGAGTTCAGCATCAAACAGTCACCGTCGTTGTCCACGCCGTCCCACCCGTCCTCGTCGATCAGTCCGTCGCCGTCGTTGTCTATCCCCGCCTTTCCATAGTAGAAAGCCACGGTCTCTAGAAAGAACATAGGGACCTCGTAGGACATCCACTCCCTAGCATGGTGGTTGCCGACTAGCATTACGTCTGGTCGATCGGCGTAGTTTCCATCGTCTCCATTGAAGTCATTGTATTCCCCACCCTGAACGTTGCCAGTTATCTTCATCCACGGGCTAGCGTGGTTGTAGTACCAACCCTCGTACTCATCGGACGTCATGGCATCACCTCTTGCGTTAATCCCGCCGAGGAGCCCTTCGTGGAACTGTAGAAATCCAGGGTAGTACGCAGCTAATGTCTGCATCCTTTGCTTCATAGAAAAATAATCATGATAAGATCTGAATTGAAGTTGGTCGGAGTCTCCATGAGGCCCCCAAGGGAAAATCTGGTTTGCATACTCGGGAGACCAGATGTCCTCGGGGGACGCCCCGGCCTCTTCTTCCTGGGCAACAGAGATTGGCGCCAATGCCACGGGAGAAAGCAGGCTTAGCAGGAGAGGAAGAAGCATTGCTGCGACAGGTGCTCCTGGATTGGTTACGGGATTTCTCCCAAGCCAGGGGTGGTCTTGTCTAGGCATGCTAACGTTTTGTCGGGTAGACCGTCCGTATTGAAACGCTCGGAGTTCGGTCCATTGGACCTCGTTGACTTTTTGAAGGGGGTCTCCTCGGATGAACTATGGAAATATCGTCCAGTTTGAGTGAGTTTATGTCAGGAGAGGAGTTTGCTTACGGCTTTTCTTCAGAAGGAATGCTGGTGCTATTCGTCCTAATTGGGGTGAGTGTGGCTGTGGGCGTGGTTTCTAGAAGGATAATATTCCCGCGACTGATGGACGTATTTTCCAAAATGGAGAGGATTGATGGAAAGACGGTATTTGCTCCCAAGTCCCTGGCTTGGATGATTGGGCTTCTTGTCATGTGGCAATCTGTTGAGTGGCTTCTGGCAAACATGGAGATGCAATCCGGAGAATACGCCTGGGATACTGAACTGATGGGCACTATTGGACAACTATGCAGAGCAGGGTTCGTAATACTGATGCTTCTTGCGGCTTACAGGCTTGTTGACTACCTCGATGCGTTCATTGTAGTCGAAGGAGATGACATGGCAGCCCGCCGTTCTTTGGCTAGTGTGGCCGAGTCGATAGGTAGGCTCGCTGTTGTTATCATTGCCGTGTTCGTTATCGCGGGCCTATTTGGTGTAAATCTCAACGGATTAATTGCAGGGCTAGGGATTACAGGTCTGGCGCTGGCATTAGCAGCAAAAGACTCTGTGGCAAACGTTTTCGGAGCGATTTCGATAATCATTGACCAACCATTCAACGTCGGGGATTGGATTATTGTGGACGGAGTAGAGGGCGAAGTCGTAAACATCGGACTTCGGACGACCATGCTCAGGACGGGGAACGACACAATCGTCACAATGCCCAATTCTAACATTACTAACTCTGCAGTTGAGAACTTCACGATGCGTAGGTTCAGGAGGATTAGGCCCAGTTTCGAGTTTGAAGAAGATAGTGACGAGGAGGCTTTGAAGAGTTTCTGCGAATCTCTCTGCGAGCAGGTCCTGGCCGATCCCAGGGCAACCAAGGTTGAAGATTCCTGGGTCAAGATAACTGACAGCCTCCCTCCGAAGATCACCGTCTCGTGCAACTTCTACTGCGAATCCAGTGCAAAGGTGCAGAGGGAATTCACTGAGGACATACTTCTCATGGCACGGGCTCGGGGCTTAGAGGTCAACCTTGCTTTCCACGAGCCCAGGCGAAGGACCCAGTCATAGAAGGGAATGGGATGCCTAGGCTAATCCTGATTCGGCACGGCCAATCAGTTTGGAATGCAGCGAATCGCTTCACTGGGTGGACTGACGTCGATCTGTCGGAAAGGGGAGTAGGAGAAGCCGAAGAAGCGGGTTGCGAGCTTTCCAAGGTTCGTATTGACGTCGTTCATACCAGTGACTTGTTGCGAGCACAGAGAACCGCTGAGATAATAATGCAGCACAATGAGTCTTCGAAGGACCCCCTGACAAGGAAGGACTGGCGGTTGAATGAGAGAAACTACGGTTCTCTGCAGGGGCTTAACAAGTCAGAGACTGCTGAGTTGCACGGAATAGAGCAGGTTCACATTTGGAGGAGGTCGTACGATGTCGCGCCACCGGAAGGAGAGAGCCTAAAGATGACAGCCGAGAGAACCATTCCCTACTATTTGGAAGAGATAGTGCCTGACCTCGAAGCTGGTAGGAACGTGCTCGTATCAGCTCATGGAAACTCATTGAGGTCAATCGTGATGCACATCGAGGAAATCGGGGCCGAGGAAATCGTCTCATTGGAGATCCCAACCGGGATCCCGATGTACTACGACTTCCAGGACGACAAGGTCAGCCGAATAGAGTGAAGAATCGATTGAAAGGGACCTCGGGCGGGGGTGCTAGGCTCCTGTAGAACCTCATCAGAAGATAGCTTGCAGACAGGAATAACAACGGTAATTTGATTTCTCCGACGGATGGAGGAAAATTGGAAACAAGGGTGCTAATTGCGAAAAATCCGGCCATGATTGAAAGAGCACCAATTGTTCTGTTGTTGAACATTCTCTTTTGGAATGGGCGGACATATCGGATCAGGGTGACCGCTGGTTCGGGAGCTCCTGATTGGTTAGAAACGGATTCAATTACGTCAAGAAGGCATTGCTCGTATTCCCAAATCGCCAATCCTCCTCGATGGGTGTAGAATACCTTGTCAGAACACCACTTCTGCGGAGCAGCCTCCCTCCAACCTCCTATTAGCGAGGACCGAAGCTCGATAATGTCAAAATCGCTGCTGAGATCATAGTGCGTCCTTGAGAGATCGTGAACAAGAGATGCCAAATCCCTTATTGCTGGAAATTGGCATTCGGGGGGAGTCAGGGCATCGGCAATCCTAGGCCTCCCTATTCTTACCCTATCCCCAGTAATGTCGCAAAATCGGACATCGCCGATACTTAGCATGCACTCTGTATCACTTGAATGCTGAGCACGCCAAATTGAGTCTGCACGAAGGGTCTCCTCTATGGATGAGAGCCTCTCATTCCATCTATTTGGGTCGGGCGGAGTTGTTCGGACGGCCTCTACTTGCGAATGGAAATTTCCCAATGCGATTCCGCAGCTTCGAAGTATCTCTTTGGTAGAAGATAAATCACCCAATTTCATTGTCCCCGACAACTGAAGCTTTGCGCTTTCCTCATTTTGTTCGAGCTTCCTGATTATGATAACATCCGTTTCCTTCCAACGGTAACCTCCACAAGGAGAATCGGCACTAGTTCCAGAAGAAGTGCTGCGCTTACGGATAAGCCCGTCCGACCCCCAAGGCAGGAACTCAGCCAACCAGTCATGATCACCACGGATAATCGCAGTAGGGCCTCGCTCATCCTCTCCCAATGACATGATATTGAGGGACTTGGGTTCTGGGACATTGCCCCAGTGACTCAATTCAGAAACAAGAGATTCCCAATCGGAGTCAACTGTCAGGTTTTCAGGCTCAATCATCTTGCAGGACATACCGATGCCAGCGAATGTCAACGTATGGAACCCGATTGGAGCAGGGTCTTTGTTACTGACCTGGGCCATTGCTGCAGGCCTCCAAATGCAGTCCATTTCCATGATGCCTTCGGCTTCTAGGAAAGGGTCCTTGGCTTCATTGAATCGGTTGGCGAAGGCTTGAATCATTGCAGCCCTAGCGAGGGGCGTGGAAGATGGCTCCGAGGGACTGCCTCTAGCAGTGGACATGGATGGAACACTGATACTGACTGACATGAGTTGGGTCAGCTTCATCAGGGTAATCATCAGGAAACCTTGGATGCTTCCGAGCATGCTTCTGAAAGAACTAACTGGAAGAAGGGCTGAATGGAAACGCGATCTCGGGGAGAGGTTGATTTTCAACCCTGCAGAGATAGAGTACCATGCCGAGTTCCTCGACTGGCTGACCGGAGAGCATACTAAGGGGAGGTTAGTCATATTGGCCACAGCCTCAGACAGGCTTGTTGCTGAGCAAATTGCTGGATATGTCGGATTATTCTCAGATGTCATGGCTTCTGATGTGTCCTTCAATCTCAGGGGAAAGAAGAAGGCAGAAGCACTGGTTGCTAGATTCGGTGAGGGTGGGTTCTCTTATGCTGGAAACAGCAAGCATGATCTGGATGTTTGGAGTCATGCCGGGGAGGTAATTGTTGTGAATCCAGAAAGAGGTCTTCTGAACAGAATAGGAGATGATGTGGACATTGTTTTCGAATAAATCATGGCTAGTCAGTTGTCATAACATGTGAATGCAGCGGGTGGCCAGATGGGACGGCGAAGAACGATGATTGGGAGGTTTTTCGACGGAGTCGCGAAGGGTCTTCTTCGATTCAGGATTTTCGCCTATCCAGCGAGAGTCGTGTCGAACTCCGGTTTGGCGTGGGGTGTTGTCTCAAGGCTGGACAGGGTAAGGATCCGTAGGCAGAAAACCAGAGTGATGATGGGAATCCTACCGGAGCACGTGTCAATCATCATGGATGGAAATAGGAGGTTTGCATGGAGCAAGAACATAGGCACAGAAATAGGCCACCGGCGTGGCAAGGAGAAACTCAAGGAGGTGATGGACTGGACTCTAGATTTGGGTATTCCCTTTCTTACAGTCTATGCACTGTCAACTGAAAACATCTCAAGTAGAGACGAGGGAGAGTTGGATTCGCTCTACGACCTATACGTAACAGGGTTCAACGAGATTGTCGAGGACCCCCGGATTCACGCAAAGAAGGTCAGGATTAGGGTTGCGGGAAGGCTGGAGTTGCTTCCCGTTCGGGTTAGAGAGGCAATAACCATGGCTGAAGAAAGGACTAGCGATTATTCTGACTTCACATTCACCGTTTGCCTGGCTTACGGTGGAAGAGAAGAGATTGTTGATGCTGTGAAAGGAGTGGCATCGGACCATGCCTCTGGAAAGCTCAAATTAGAGCAGATTGACACCAACGAGATTTCGAATCGGCTATATGATGCTGATGTGCCTGATCCAGATCTAGTAATCAGGACTAGCGGAGAGGAACGGATCTCGAATTTTCTTCTATGGCAGATTGCCTATTCAGAGCTATATTTCACGGACGTTCATTGGCCCTCTTTCTCAAAAAAGGAGCTCTATGACGCGATTGAGACTTTCCAATTGAGGAGGCGTCGCTATGGTGAGTGATTCTTGTGAAACCTGCGGACGGGATGGATACAGGAATCCGGCTGTAGCAGTAGATTCGGTGGCACTAAGGGAGAGGGGGGGGGAAATTGAGGCCCTGCTTATCAGAAGAGGAAGTGAGCCAGAAATCTGGAAAGGTAAGTGGGCCTTTCCGGGTGGTTTCGTTAACTACGGCGAGGACCCGTCACACGCGGTCCTGCGCGAGCTTGAAGAGGAGACTGGGGTTATTGGTCAAAATCCGATAGAGCTCGCAATCCATGGTGACCCTGAAAGAGATCCTAGAAAGCACATTATTGCCCTGTATTACCTAGTTGATGTAGACCCCGAGGCGGTTCCAAGGGGCGGTGATGACGCTTTGGATGCCGCTTGGGTACCGATTGCCAATCTGACTGCTGAAGAGGTGGCTGGGAGCCACATCAGAATCATCGAGCAGGTTCGCAAGTAACCCTAAACACAGAATCTCCTCGCACCCTCATGGGCAGGAAGCTGAAGATAGACACTGGAGAAATAAAGTTGGGGCCATACAGCCCTGGGATCAATGTCAGAGATCATATCTGGCTATCTGGTCAAATCGATGTACAGGCAGGGGAAGACATAACGTCTCAAACTCTAGGAACTCTGGCAAAGATAGATGATCTCCTTGCAGCTGCAAACAGTTCCAAAGGTGATTTGGTAAAGGTGACTGTTCTAATGACGGACATTGGATTCTACTCCGAAATAAACGAGCTTTATTCGGGATGGCTGGGAGATACAATACCGCCGGCGAGAGCCGCCTATGAGGTCTCAAATCTTCCGGGTGGGGCACTGGTCGAAATTGTTTGCGAGGCCTTTCGCAACTCTGGAGAATTCAGGACTGATCTCCCTGCTGAACTGGAGGAGGCCCTAGTATAGATGTCAACCATTGACATAATTGTGAAGAGATTCGAGGAACCTGACGAGATTAGGGAATTCGAAAAGGGCCAGTTTGAGATCGTACACTTTGAAGGTATGACTATCGGAAGGGCAACTTACTATCCCGGATGGAAGTGGTCGGTCGATGTGTCACCTATTTCTGGCACCGAATTCTGTGAGGTCGAGCATTTAGGGATGGTTGTATCGGGAGTGGCAACTTGTGCCTTCAAAGATGGAGAAATTCATGAGTTGCGCGCTGGCGATATATTCTACGTAGGACCTAGCCCCCACGACAGTTGGGTTGTTGGAGAAGAAGACTATGTTTCTCTGCACTTCCATGGTGCCGAGAAATATGCAAAATGAACAAGTCATTTACAGCAAAGAATTAGGAAGTACCGATTGGAGGAAAAGTGCATGAGCGTGTTCAAGGCATATGACATTAGGGGAATTGCTGGTTCAGAACTGGATGCTGATTTTGCAGAGAGGCTTGGTAGGGCGATAGCAACCCACCTTGATGCAAAGTGTGTTTCTGTTGTTAGAGACATTCGGGACTCAGGTCCTGAATACCACGAGAGCTTCGTAAAGGGACTAATCGCAGCCGGGGCTGATGTCTTGGACCTTGGAGTAACCACCACTGGCGTAATGTACAGATCAACAGTTGATTTGCCAGTCGATGTTTCTGTAGCCATCACTGCGAGTCACAATCCTCCAGAGTACAATGGATTCAAAATTTGCCAAGGAAAGATGCCTCTGGGTGGTGAAGACCTCCAGAACATCAGGAGGACCTTCGAGAAAGGGGATTTCAGGACGGGTTCGGGCAATTACAAGACTTTGGAAGACTACGAAGACACGTATGTCGATGCGATTGTGAAGAGCGTGGGAAGTCCTTCGAGGGACATTCGAGTTGTTTTGGACTGTGGAAACGCGGTTCCCGGCCCCCTAGCCATTAAGACGCTAGAGAGACTTGGTGTTGATGTGATTCCTCTGTACTGCGACTGGGACAACACTTTCCCAAATCACCCCCCTGATCCCACTAGGCAGAAGAACATGGTGGACCTTGGAAATGCAGTAGTTGAGAATGGAGCAGAGTTCGGAATAGGCATGGACGGAGATGGTGATCGGTTAGGGGTGGTGGATGAGGCTGGAAGATTCATTCACCCTGATCGACTTATGGGGGTTTTCGTGAAAGACGTCCTCTCCGAGTTACCGGATGATGCCTCGGAAGAGCGGCGCACTATTTTCTACGACGTGAAATGCAGTATGGCACTAGAAGAGGCCATTGAGCGGATGGGGGGAGTCCCGAAGATGGTTAGAACTGGTCACACGTTCATGAAACTTGAGCTTAGGGACAATCCAAACTCACCAATGGCCGGCGAGATGTCAGGGCATTTCTTCATGAATGACCACTGGGACGGCTTCGACGATTCCATTTACTGCGCTGCTAGGCTGCTGGAGATTGTTGGAAGGGACCCCTCTCCTCAAATGGGTGGTCCGCAATTCTCTGAAAGATTCTCATTCATGTCCGAGTATCCGACTACTGACGAAGGAAAAGTCCCCCTGATAGGAGAGAGGGAGCAGGTGATGTCCGAAGTAATCGATGCGTTTTCAGATTTGGAGATGTCAATGGTTGATGGGATTAGGGTACGCTACCAAGAAGGATGGTATCTTTGTAGGCCAAGCAACACAGAACCGATTCTCGTGATGAGGGCCGAGGGCAGGGACCAATCTGCTCTGGACGGAATTCTCTCAGATGTCGAATCCCGAATCGGGCACATAGTTGACCTCAGCGAACTTAGATAGAATCTACCGATTCTCTTATGCCATTCCCCAAGGTGGCCGCGGTGCTGCCACTGTAGCTTAGCCTGGTAGAGCGTCTGATTCGTAATCAGAAGGCCGGGAGTTCGAATCTCCCCAGTGGCTCCATGAAGAACTTGTCAAATTTCTTCCAGTCTATCTCGAAATTTCTTGCAAGACTCCTTGAGGGAGCCTATCACCGGCATGAAATCTCCAGATAGGAAACTCATGGTTGACCCTCCACCGGTGCTATTATGGGTGACTTGGCCGGATGCACCCCTACTATTGACAAGGGCACTAGTGTGACCGCCCCCGATGATGGTCATGGCGGGAGTCTCGATGCACATATTGAGGATCTCTATGGTCCCAAATGCGAATTCAGGAATTTCGAAGTATGAAGCGGGGCCATTCCAAAGAACACACCCGGCTTCTTCTACAATGGGCCTCAACTTCCCCAGAGTCTCGAGACCCACATCGTAAATCGGGAATTCTGTCGGCAGTTCGTCCAAGGAAATTGGACGTCGGCTGCCCTCGATCTCTATTGCTAAGTCACTGGGAAGGAAGAGCATATCCGAATGCGATGAGAAAAGCTGTTCGGCCATGGACTTAGTTGATTCGAAGTCGTCTCCCATTGTACTCCTGATGAATTCTCTGTTCCTCTCTCCGATATCATTTCCAGCGATCCATAGGAGTAGATTTCCAGATACTCCAACGAATGCAATTCGATCAATCTGACCCCTATCTATCAGATTTATTGCGACTCTCATCGAGTCATCGCACTTGGCTCCCCCAAGGATTGCCAAGTAAGGCCTAGGGGGATCTCGGAGAGCCACCCTGAGACTCTCAATCTCCCTCTCCATTAGGGATCCCGCAATGCAAGGCAACGAGTTGGTAAAGCCAGTAAGCGTGGGAGACCTCCTGTGAGCGGCCGCGAATGCGTCTGTTACGTATGCATCGCAAACTGATGTGAGTCGCGAGACCAGTATCGTGTCCTCTGTATCTATGTTTGAGGCGTATTTTGTACCGTACTCTTCTTCATTTCCTCTGACATTATCCAAGAAGATGATGTCCCCGTCCGACATTGCCTCTATTGCCTCGATAGCAGTATCTCCGCAAACATCTGGTACAAACCTAATGTGTCGACCGGAAATTTCTCCTAGAGCTCGACAATGGGACTGGGTGTCCGTGAAATCCGACTTTCCGGGTCTAGACTGGTGTGCGAGGATGACTACCTTAGATTCTGATAGTCGGTTGAGAGTAGGGACAATTGCCTTAAATCTCCCATTGTCAAGCAACCTACCAGTAGCTGGTTCTAGAGGGGAGTTGACGTCCACGCGATACAGAACAGTACGTCCCCGAAGGTCGATGTCGTCCAGCGACAGCACGCCTTCCACGAAGGGGTCCACTGAGATTCCCCCTTTGGCAATTGTGTATGGAATTCAGAGTGAATATTACCCAAAATACCTATCCGCAATAGCGAGCAAGAGCATACATGGAATGGGGCCCAGAGCAACATATTGGTCCTGATGGGCAAGACTGGAGGGTCCCAGTATCAGAGTTGGAAGACAGGCAGAGAAGGCTCTCTCAGAGGTTGTCTGAAGTAGGAATTGAGTCTGCATTCATAGATGATCCAGTAGAGTTGTATTGGCTAACGGGAGGCAGGCAGAACTCTGCATTTCTTATCGGATCGGATGGGTCCGGAATTCGAACAGTACAGTGGGTCAGGAGATCTATTGAGAGAGCAAGGTACGAAGGAGGTGGCACTGATTGCCCCCACGAAATAAAGCAGCATCCCCGGATGGCGTCATTATGTGATGAGTTGGTAAGTTCGGGATGCAATGAACGCCCTTCCATGATCGCTGGAAAGATGCCCCATGAACGCTGGAGTTTTCTTAATTCCAAGATGGTTGCCCTTGGTGGTGAATCTGAGGATTGCACCGAGTTGCTGTATAGCCTTAGGGAAGAGAAGACGAGTTGGGAGATTTCGATGATCAGGGAAAGCGGGGAAGTTAACCGCAAGATGTTCGAAGTGATTCACGAAAAAGGAGGAGTTGGGAAGAGTGAGTTGGAGATGGCAGGTGCTGCTGACGAAGTCAGCAGAAAATCCGGCTTCGGGGGACGCATCAGAATGAGGAAATGGCCAATGGATTGCGACAGGGTGGTCATAGCAGCCGGACGATCTGGAGCAGTGCCGTCCTACTTTGATTCCGCCGTCGGAGGTCTTGGGGGCAGTCCGATGACATCCCTCGGCGCTGGATTCTCTAGAGTGGAAGAGCGACAACCAGTATTGGTTGACATTGTACATGTTCACAGAGGATACGTATCAGACTGCACGAGAATGTTCAGTGCTGGGAAATTATCATCTGAGTGGGAAAGTAGGCTAGAACAAATGTGTGAGATTAGCGCTGGGGTAGTAAATTCACTCGGTCGAGGAGATGATTGTTCGGAAGCATGGGAGACTGGGAGCAAGATGTCCGCTGAAATGGGCCATTCCAAACACTTGATGGGAATGGCTCCAGATCAGGCTAGCTTCCTTGGACATTCAGTTGGCCTCGAGTTGGATGAGACCCCGGTGGTAGCGATAGGTTTTGATCGGCCATTGCCAATGGGAGGAACCATGGCAGTTGAGCCTAAGGTAATCCATGCAGATGGAGCAATAGGAATCGAAGACACCTGGGTGAGGACCAGAGATGGCATGGAATGCCTCACTGCAGGAGTTGGGTTCCCTCGGATTTCGGAGTGGTAGAGTGTCAAGAATAACCAAAGGTAGCAAATCAGAGGCGCAGAAAAGGCTAGCTAGGCTACTTAGGAATCGAAAGGAGCCCCATGGCAAGCCGATCACTGATTCATCCATCCTGAAGGGAGTAGAGGTGGACGACTCGGGAATAGTTGAGCTCTGGTTCAGACCGGCTCATCCTCACTGTCCGTGCTGCCTAAGTGATCTGATTGAGCTTAGAAGCGAGATAATGGAACAGAAAGGTGTTCTTGCATGCCACATAGAGGTGGTTGGAATCCCCCAGTCAGATAGATGGACGGCTGCGGTAAACGAATAGTTTGTAACAAATTTGATTGTTACTCGTTACCAGAATCTGGTTCCGTTCTGCTTGCCCTATTTTTTCGTTCTTCGACTTCTCGGAGTTTCAGGGAAATTCTGGTCAGTAGCCACCAAGACATCACTGGGACGCCGACAATTGTGATGGCAAGAGAGAGGAGGAACCCGGAATCGCTCCAAACAGTCAATGTTTCACCTACAGAGGAGGGATGATATCAATGTCACAATTTCCTAATGGAAATAGGCAACATGTGAGAATGCCACCCTCTGAAACGAGGTCATCATCAAGACCGGGGGGTAATACATCAGGGAGCTCTACTTCACCACTAATCAGCCTCACTAAACATGTGCCGCAGTTTCCCGATGTGCAGTTTGTAGGGATGTTGATTCCTGCTAGTTCGGCCACTTCCACAAGAGGTGTTTCGGGTTCTGCCTCAGCGTGGCCAATAATTTCTGAACCCCGGAAGAATCTGACTAGTGGAAGGCTATCGGACATCCGGAGTTCACCGGTCCTCCCAGCGAGTCCATCTTCCCGTCTGCTTGTTGAAGCGCAAACCTGCCTTCTTCATCCACTTGTTGAACTTCGTAGCACCGGCTCCTGTGGCTATGATGAATTCCTCCCTGTCCTCCTGAGCTTGAATATACCCCTTTGCAGCAATGGTTTGGTCAATCCACTCGTCTATACTCATGAGCACCCCCGACAGGCTGCTGGACTCTAGGGCTGCCTCAAGCTCTTCTGCCGATGCTCCGGCTGACTCGAGATCCCTCTTCATCAATTCAGTGATGGACTTGGCCTTGTCCTTTCGTGGAGGTCTGACGACCTTCATCATGGGCTTAATCTTCGGATCTATCTTTATTCTAGACCCATTGCCCAGTCGTCCTTCCACTACTCCTGCCATGGGTGCGTGAAACTCCTCTTCGCAGTCCCAGCAAACGAATGAGAAGTCTTTGAGGCCTTCCACGATGTTACTTCCCCTAGGATCCATCTCCTCTCCACAATGAGGACAGGCGTGCAAACAGAGAACCGGAGCAATCTTTCTTCTGAAATCGACAATGTCCTGTGGAGTCCCTGCAAGTTCAAGCATCTCGTGGTCTCTAGCTGCTTCCAGACCCCTGGTCTCAAGTTGATCACGGAGTTTAGATCTCTGTTCATCCTTCGACTCATCATCGAGGGTGTTCTCCAATTTGACAATCAGCTCGATGGTCTTGCCCAATCGATTCATCACAAGTTTTTGATTCCTGAACGCCTCGACTCTTGCGAGTCTGAGCTGTTCCTTCTTCTCCTGGAGCTCGGCATGAATATCCTTCTGCTCCCTCTTGAATCTCGTCTCTTCTATCTTGTCTACCTTCTTTGTGTCATCCGAAAGTACGTCTGCGAGGAATCTCTGCCGACTTGAAGACCGTGGGCCTGACTTTACAGCGTCTAAGACGGAATTAGCTACCTCTTTCTTGATTCCGTAGTTGTTGATTAGAGTCTCAGAGTCTAGCTTCTTTAGATCTCCAATTTTGATTCCTCCATCGGAGAGAATCTGTGCTGTTGTCTCGTCAATCCCCCTTCGAAGTAATGCGAGATAGGTATCCTTCTTTGCCATTCCATCCCTTCCTTCGACTGGTTCTCCTGCAGTCCCAGTCCTGTCTGGCCGAAGGGGGGGGCCTCTATCAAGTCGATGTCAAAATGTCCCAAAAACTCCTATTCAATTGAGAAACCTCTCACTAGAGAAACCCATTCTGCTGGTTCTAGCATGTCTGGTCTAAGGTCGTGCCAACCAACTTCCAAACCATCTACACTGGACTCTAGGATAGAGGTGTGGGCCTTTTTCCATCTTCCCTTGTGCCATCCATTCAAACGAGAGATTCTAGGGGGAGGTTTGGACAAGAGGTTTCTCAGTTTCTTTCGCCGATTTGTGAAGCAGTGCTTAGTAATCATTCTGAACATCTGCTTGTCTAGTCCTTTGGTCTCTACTCTTTCTATGGGAAGGAGGACAACAATCCTAGAGTGCACCCTAGGAGAAGGACTGAATGAGTTAGGTGGGACTCTGATGTCTTTTGATACAGCGAAATCTAACCAGAGATTCAATCCAAGAGGGCCCACGTCATAGGGTACGGAGGACATTACCATCCTATCTGCAAACTCTTCCTGGACCAATAATATCACTGCCTTAATCGGGTTTCTAGAGTGATAATCCCTTATTCTCTCGATAATTGGACTTGAAATCTGATATGGTAAATTCGAAATCACATGTGTCAATCCCTCTGGCCATTTCGCTGATACAGCATCGGTAAGTTGGATGTCCAACTTACATCCTCGGCCTCCAAAGACTCTCTCAAGGTGTCTAACAGACTCCTGATCCAACTCCATCGCGGTCACTCTTGCTTGGGAACGCAGTAGGGCTAGAGTGAGTGATCCGGGGCCGGGTCCAATTTCCAGTACGTGAGACTCCTCGTCTAAGGGGACTTTGTTCTCCCCAGCTAACGCCACTGGTCTGCCAATGGCCCTCTCGTCAACAAGAAAATGTTGCCCGAGAGACTTCTGGGGGACTAACCTATCACGCAATAAGTCAACGAGAAGGCGAGTGTCGAGATCGTCCAGCGTCCCCATATCATTTCTCTGAGCGTACCAGCAAATCAAGTAAGCGGGGTGTCTGTGCCACATCTTCCATTTCCTTGACATACCTCTCTGCAAGGAGTGTAACGGACTCGATTCCACAATCCTTGTCAATCTGCTCAAATGTTTCCCATCCTGCCATCCCCCTCAACTGAACCATCTGTATGGCCTTTGAGTTGCCTATTCCAGGCAATAGTTGGAAGGAGTGAAATTTCAGTGACATTGGGCCAGCACTATTGTAATAATTCAGGTGCGTTTCTGGATTGAGGTTTATCGAAGCACTTAGTGCCCCGACCAATTCCTGTTGGGAGGACCCGGTGAGATCCTTTAGCCTAACCTCAGAAAGATGTCCGATGTCCTCTGAGGGAATTTCTATCGAGTCTCCGACGGAAACAGAAACCCCCTCGCTGATCCTAGATCTTACAATATGCAAAGACGGCTCGGTGATGCATTGAATCTCGAGGCCAATTGGTCTCCTATCCTGAACATCGAGAATCCGGAGGCTAGTCTCGTTGTCATAGGGCCCAATGGTGTCCCCATCAGAATCGGGAGTGTCTCTAGGCAGCATGTCCTCGAGCCTCGCAGATGGGTTCTTCCTCATGAAATGAGTAGTTAGGGAATCGATTGCTTGCTATTCAGAGAATATGCTGGCGGACAACAGTGATTATCTCCTCTACCTCTGATGTATCCATTGCAATCCTCTTGCTTGCAATGACCACCCTGACGTCGGCAACGGTTAGTGGCCCTAGCTCTGCAATCTTAGAGCAGACCTCAGGATGCTGGTTCAGTTTCTCATTCTGCATCAGTTCTGCCATTAGTCCAGCATAAACTGCTGGATCGGTCTTTATGTCTCCTGATGGGTGGCCGCTAGCACTAGCCTTCCACTGGGCATGTTGAAGCGCCATTGTCTGCTCATACGAAATCTCGCCTCTTCGGTCTATTGCTTCCAATAGCTTATCTCGGACAGTAGCAAAATCGACGAATTCTCTGTTAGTCATATTATTCACCTATTCAATTGGCCTCAAATGTTCCGGCCGCGCAACAACAGTCTTCGGCATGTTTCCGTCGGAAACTCGGATGACGTAAGCCCTTCCCTGGGTTCCCGAAATTACGCCGGTTCTCCCCTGGAATCGCCTGTGTGGCATCCCCTTTTGCTGGGCTCCATCCAAGACAATTGCCACCCTGTCTCCTTCTTCGTAAGTATGCATTACTCTTCCGATGAAGAGCCTTCGCCGGTTCCTCTTGTCCTTGCTGAGGATGCTTCTGGTTCCTCTTCTAGACCCCTTTGTGCGGGTGACCATGTTCTCACTACTCCATTATTGCGAAAGCGGGCGACCTGTGGGGCGTTCTTAAGGACTCGGATGTTATTCATGCACTCATTCATAGTGTATATCCTCGACATCGAGCCAAATTACTTCGCAATCGGCTCCAATGACACTCTGGACCGAAGGTTTTGTTCTGCCCCCATCGGAATGAACCAACTCCTTGACGTATGTTCCAGCCTCGCACCTGAGGGTCATCTGTACTTCTTCTTCCTCCACTTTCACATCCCTAATTGAGACGATTTTCCGCTTCCTAATCTTGTCTGCTCTTCTGTGGGAGACTCGTTTAGGGGTCTCCTGTTCGATGATTTGCCCGGATAGGGAAAGTATGGCTTCAATTACTTCTTCTTCAGGGCCAGTTTCGGATATTCCAAACCTAATCGTATAGGATTTCTCGGACCTCGATTGCTTGACTTCGTTAATCTTAGACTTCTTGCACCAAACAAGCCCGTCGATCTCGACGTTGTTTGAGCCATTTTCATTAACCATTATTACTAGTTCGTCGGTTTGATATTCCCTCAAACGGGGTTTCTTTATTTCCAGCACGAACGGACGTCCAGATCCTAGGCATCTGACATCTATGTCCTCTCTGCCCATTCCATGGAAGGAAGTGTCTTCGGCATCGAGTGCTTCCCTGATAGGTTCCCCAATTATATCTTGTACCGAATGGGCGTATTGCAATCCGGACCCTTGACACGAATCACAACCGTCAGCTCTTCCTCTGCAAGAGCGACACGGCCAACGAGTCTGAGGGATTTCTCGGGATAACTTCCGATATCTACCATACAGGAAGATTGGCCTTACATCTACATCTACCCGAAGAGTAAGACCATCAACTAGAACCATTACATCTGGTATCTCCTTGACAAAGTCAACTTTCCTATTTTGTTCTATGATTCTGCGGTGGATTGACGCGACTATCGCTCCCTTGAGAGGATAGGAGCCAGGGGCCCCATATTTCGTTCGAATTCGATCCTCTTCCTGGACGAGATCTTTTGGAAGGTGTATTCCAAACTGCATTGTTGAGAATTGGGTCCCCGATAGTGATTCGAAGACTCTATCCACGATATTATTGACATCTTCGAATAAGTTCTCACAAAGAGGGCAGTAGTCCTGAATGACCTTTTCTGGAAGACCTGTATCCCTCGCATATGCCTCTTCTCTAATTATATGCCCAGGGGTTGAGGTCGAGAGCCTCCCCCCACATATTCTTCCCAAGCAGTGATCGCAAACTCCCATCTTGATTACATGGGCGATTCCGAGTGGAGCGGGACAGGGTGGTGCGTCCCAGTTGATTGGGGTACCCCCAATATCATAGTCATCTCCATCGAACCAAATCTCGTCTTCGTCAGAATCCTCAGCCTTTTCTTCATCGAAAGATAGGTCGGTTGAAGCGTATCCTGCTGAAGCATAGAGTTGCCACTCGTCCTCTTCGTCTAACTCGGTAACTCGGTCCTCCGGTTCATCCAATGCCATGTTAATCCCACCGTAGCAACGGGCTGTACCGAATACTCCGACGTGATTGGGAGACTGATGGAGAATTTGACTTCTTCGCAGGGGACATATCCATCAAATTGGGGTTCCGTGGTCCTCGCAAACTTCTCTCAGATGCTTGAATGAGTGTATGCCACTGGAGCATCCACTTGGCCACTCCAGTTGTATCCCATATCTTCCAACTGGCTTAACTTGAGGTTTTTCCAGTCTAAGGCGAGAGATTTCTTCTTTGAGTTCAATGTGTCTTTGTTCGTTCTCTTGCCGGGGCTTACAGTTTGCACACTGGCAATGAGATCGAATTACCAAGTAATCCAATCTGAATGATGAGCCATCTGCGAAAATTAAGGTGCAATCCTCGTCTCCTCTTTCGAAATCGGTCAGCAAGTCTTCCGACATAGTTGTCCTCAGTCTCTCTCACTAGGTCATCGCGCTTGATTATATCGAACATTCCTGAGAATTAAATTGAGCCTCGGTGACTCCAAAGATATCTCCTTCGAAAGATGGAGGTAGCACATAGGTGAGAGATGATTGCTGATTATCAAAACTGAAATACGGTAATTTTCCGGCAGTGACATATCACCTCCGGAGGGATTGGATGTATCACTACAAACATGAAACCGAAGTCGAAGCAGATATCGATTCGACCTTTGCGTGGTTTGAGCATGAAGGTTCTTTCAGGAGATTAATGCCACCCTGGGAAGTTGCTGAAGAAGTGAGGGCGGATGACTCACTAGAGATCGGTTCACAGAGGGTATTCAGATTCCCGATGGGTCCATTGAAGATGACTTGGGTAGCAGAGCATACGGCCTACAATCCTCCACAATTCTTCTCGGACAAGATGGTCAAAGGTCCATTCTGGTCATGGAAGCATGATCATCATTTTGCTGAGTCAAGAGGGGTAACCACGGTAGTCGATGAAGTCTCTTACCAAGTTCCGTTTGGGTCTCTTGGGAACCTAGCGGACAGGGTACTAAGAGGAATGTTGGTGAAAGGACGAATTTCTAGGATGTTCAAGGCAAGAGAATTGAGGTTGAAGAGAGATATGAAGCAGCATTCGTTTTTCTCCAAAGGGCCGCGGAAGAAGATCCTAGTTGCAGGTTCTTCGGGGATGATTGGAACACAATTGGTTGCCTTCTTGGATACAGGAGGGCACGATGTATGGAGGCTTGTTCGTAGGGACACAAGAGAAAGTTCTAACGAGCTATACTGGAATCCCGAATCAGGGGAGTTAGATGCAGCGATTCTGGAGGGTTTTGATGCGATAATTCACCTTGGAGGAGAGGGGATAGGGGATAAGCGATGGAGCGTGAAGAGGAAGGCATTGATCAGAGATTCAAGAGTAGATAGTACCAGACTTCTTTCCGAGGCAATTCATTCGTTGAATAATAAGCCGGAGTGCTTCATTCTGGCTAGTGCCATAGGCTGGTATGGTTCAAGGGGAGAGGAGAATCTAACAGAAAATAGTGCGGTTGGAGAGGGTTTTCTTCCCGAAGTGTGTACAAAATGGGAGCAAGCGGCATCCAAAGTCAAGGATTCTGATGTGAGAACTGTGTTTCTAAGAAGCGGAATAGTTCTCGCTGCTACAGGTGGTGCTCTTGGAAAGATGCTTCTTCCGTTTAGATTTGGAGCTGGTGGGCCTATGGGAGGGGGTAAACAATGGATGTCCTGGATTTCACTAGATGATGAAATATACGCCATTCACCACCTTCTGATGAGTGACAAATCAACAGGCGTATACAACCTAACTTCCCCCCAACCGGTTCGTCAGAGATCGTTTGCCAAGATCCTCGGGGGGGTGCTAAGGCGTCCGGCATTCGCACCACTCCCGAGGTTCATGGTTAAGTCGCTATTTGGAGAGATGGGCGTGAAGTTGACACTCGATAGTCAGAGGGTACTTCCAAATAGACTTGTTCGGGAGGGATATGAATTCCTTCATAGTGACTTAGAATCAGCACTTAGGGATTCACTTGGTATGTGGAAATGATCGGGATCACAGGGAAGTGCGGAATCCAAAGGCCCTAACTACACACCAACCAATTCGAGCTTCAAAAATTGAGAATGCCCCGCCTGCGACTATTGCAAGGGGAATGAGCCATGCAAGTTTGGGAATATTGTCTATAGCGAAAAATACTGTTGCGATAACCAATCCAAAGACTACTACTAAAATTCCGATCCTTAGGCGGAAAGCCCTTCCTCTGGCATCTATGTTACACTCAAAGGCCATGTACCCTACAACCGTACTGTTGTAATCTCCCCATCAACCCAAATATAGATTTTCTTTCCTCTTACTTTGAATTCTAACTCATCTCATGAATGAAGGTAGGAGTTGTGTGCTCGATGAAGAAGGCCCAAGGCAGCAGGCGCTATTACCATACTAGCAATCAATGAGAGGCCAATCATGATGGCGCAGAAAAGGCCGAAAGTGGAGAAGAAGCCCATTTCAGACTGCTTGATCACCCAGAAACCGGCGAAGTCTGAGATTGCGGAGCCGAATAGTGCCAGACCCGAAGCACTGCCCACTACACCTAGTGAATCAATGGTCGTAGAACCCTTCTCAATCTCCTCGCGGAATCTCTCAACCAAGTGGATGACATAGTCTATTCCCACTCCCAGTGATATCGCTGCTATCGAAACTGTCACCATGTTTAGGCCGAACCCCATGACTCCAACCATGGCATACAGCCAGATAATCATCATCAGGATGGGGGTTGTTGCTACGGCGGCAAAGAAAAATGCAGTGGAGCCCCAGAGGAAAGATAGCGCCACAGAGAGGAATACTGAGGCAATTGCGAATTTCATCCCCAAGAAAAGGTATACTGTCGATGACAGGATAATGGTATTGAGGGCTATCGTAATTGCAAGTTTTTTGGGCTCGCTCGAGTATAGGGGAAGGCGCTGGGAAAGAGGGGACTCGGTGCGGAAACCCCACCACAGTGTGATGAAGCACATAATTACGCCAATGAGGATGGTGTCCTGCAGATCATCCTGCATCGAGTCGGCAGCCACGAATCTAACCACGGGTTCCCCGGCAGGGATTGCCCAAGTTACTGGGTATTCCTCATCGGAGAATGCATCAGAAAAGGGAGCTCTGTCCCTGAGTGGGGATTTAGAGAGATTCTGTAGAGGAATCATGTCTCTTTCTAGTTGTTCAAGTGCGGGCTCCACCAGGGCAAATTGCTCTGGACTGGATAGACCGAATCTGAGGGATGCCCGTGGATACTTTGGGGACTTGCCTGCCTCTGTAAGCCATGGTCTGTCGTAGTCCAGATTCCCTTCGACTTGGATGAACTCACCAACTATGCTAGTCGAAAGGGCTGGGTATCCCCCGCTGGATGGGACACCTCTCGTCATGATGAAGCCGTAGATGAATTGCAGGCACTTGCTGTCATTGGTTGAAGGGATGAAAATATAGTCTCGGTCACGATTTGGAATTAGGATGGTTTCACAGCCGATTCCCCCGTCGTTGGAACTGAAGTTCCAGCCAGCCTCCTCGAACGGAGTCTGGTTCCAAGCCATAGATGCACGGGCATACCACAGCATCTGGTCTATTCCCAATAGCTCGATGTCCCCACCTGGAAGCCTGGAAATCTGGTCGGGCTCATCCGGTCCATGTGAATTCATATTTTCCCGGAGCTCCTCAATCGCATCAAGGACTCGCGGATTGGTCATGTTACCCTCAATAAGGATGAATGCGGGCTCTCCCTCGTCGCTGAATCGTTCGTTAATCAGGCCAACACCTACAGCAAGATCGGATTGCCCATCCACGAAATCCTCCACCTGGAAGTCCCCTTCAAGTGACAGCATTATTGGAGTGGCGAACACGGTGACTAGAAGCGCGAGAACCATTACTAGCGGAGAAAACTTCGCCGACCCACGGGTTACCTTCGAAAGCCATGACTTGGGTATCATGTGGATTGTATCGTCCCTTTCGTCCACTAGTTTTCCCTTGGATTGGAGCCAAATATCCACATCCAATCTGAGCAAAGGAACCCAGAGTCCAGTGAGGAAGAAGGCACACATTACTCCCAGTCCTGCTTCGATTCCAAAGGATCTCAGTGCTGCAATACTGGAAGACAGGTTCGCCATGAAAGCGATTATTGTGGTTACTGAAGTGAGCATTATGGCAAGGCCGACCTTGCTGATGGAAATGCGGGTTGAATACTCCAAATCCTTTCCTAAGCGCCTTTCCTCCTTGTACCTGTGCAGGCTGTGCAAGCTGTCGTCTATCTCAAGAGCCAGAATCAGAATTGGTAACAGATTAGAAAATTGAGATCTGAAGATTATCTCAAATCCAGTACCCCTTCCCAAGATAATGGCCCATCCTATCAGCCCATACATCCAGATCATCGAAGTAACCAGACTAGTGCTGACGATTGCAACGTCCGATATCCTTCTGAGGTTGACCCATAGCAATAGTACAACCACTATGGACATGAGAATTACAAGATATGCGCTTGAGAGTAGTTCCCTGTTTATTTCAACATTGATGCTCTCTGCGAACATCAGTGTAACGATGTGCTCATCGCTCTCCCTTAGATCCTCCTCGAGAACTAGGTATACCCATTCCACCGAGCAGAGTTTCTGACCCGATGACTCCCTCTCTCTGCATTCCTCCACCGAATTTCTGACGGGGTCGGTGGTTAGTGTGACGCCGTCTAATTGGTATCCAAAATCTGCACTTGCGTTTTTCCAAGAGAACGTCCAGCCGTTGCTCTGCATCTCCTCCCTATTGAAATTGACAATGATCCATGCTGCCGATGCGGACCATCGTCCTTCTACCCAGTCATCCGAAGAAATCGAGCCGTCCGGGTCAATCTGGTGATTTAGTGGACCAATTACGTGGCTATCAGGGTCTGGGGTGAAAGCCCGGTCATTTGACAGGAATCTTAGGAAGGCGCCATTGCTATTGTTGGCCATCCTGTGTGCAGCCATATCGATATGTGCCTGCGTAACTAGCGGATCGTCGAATTGTAGGCACTCCAACTGTCCACAGTCAGTCCAGTTTGTGGGTGCCGGATCGGTGGATGCTTCGATGTCCAAAGTGGAAGCGAGTTTGTATGGATTAATCCGCGGTTGGGTAAGTGAGGAGTTGCCTGACATGAATGCCCTGAACTCATTGGCTAGATCCAGCATTCCCATCGAGGGATCGCCAGAAATCTCCGAGGCAAGGGGGAGGTAGAACTCTGAAACCTCATGATTTCTCATAGTCTCGGCGTTGATATCAATTTCCCTCAAGATAGTCAGGTTCAGGATTCCTCCTACAGGAGTCTCTAGGCCAGTGTTCTTTCCTGGGTACTCGGCAATCATGGATATGTCCGAGTCGGCTTCTCCAAAATTCTCAGGATCTCTGACGAAAACTCCGAATCCCCAGATGTTTCCCGCAGCTGTGAATTCCTCTCTTAGGACAATGTTTGCATCCAACTCTGGAGACTCCATCTCGTAAGACTCGATATCAATTGGCTCGAAGGTTGCCAATACTCCGGGTATCATCAGCAGAGTAACTACTACGACGAGCACGTGGACTTTCTTCCGTCTCGGAATTAGGAAATCGGCGAGGTTGGAGAAATCCCTCATGGACGTCTCGCGACAAATGGGATATTTACAGGTTGCTTGTCTCAGAGACCGCTTTCCTTCAGTAGATCCAGGGCCTTTTTCTGTGGCTTGGTAAGTTTTTCTGGTTCGGACAGTGTGAATTCGATGTCTAGAGGTCCACCGGAATGACCGTGTCCATTCAGACGGCGCCTGTCTCCTATCCTTGTTCCCTCTGGGATTTCCACTTGTACCCTCTTGCCTGCGGGGGTGGTTATCCTTACTTTACCCCCAAGAACAAGGGTGGTGTATGGAATTCTAACCTCTTGGACAAGTCTTCCATCTTCCCAACGCCTTCCTTCCTCTGCATCTAGCCTAACGGTAATCAACAAGTCTCCTGAGTCCCCTTCTGGGTGCTCGTGACCCATTCCCTTGAGTCGGAGAAGATGTCCATGCTCGGCATCAGGAGGGACTTTCACAGTGAGTGTGCTTCCTTTCGTCTGTACTCCCGTTCCATTGCACGATAAGCAGCTCCTAGATGTGCCAAAACTGGAGCCGTTGCACTTGGAACATTTCCTCATTCTACGATGACTGAACTTGACCTCGGCCCCTGAGACAGCTTGTTCGAGTGTGATGTCTAGACCAGCCGCAATATCAGCCCCCTTGGCCCTCTCTCGAGAAACTGCCCTAGAACCGACCCTCTGATCAAATGAGGAGGTAGTCCTATGTGACTGATTACCTCTGCTGCCCATAAATTGGGAGAAGATGTCGCCGATATCGACTCCTCCGAAACCCCCTCCAAAGGGTGAATGGTTGCCTCTCCCCTGGAACATTTCCTCCATCCTTTTCCTCTGATCATATTCACTTCTAGATTCAGAGGTCCCTATTGACTCGTAAGCCGATTGGATAGCCTTGAATCGCTCCTCGGCAGCAGCGTCTCCGGGATTCCTATCTGGATGGTACTGTCGGGCTAGCTTCCTGTAAGACCGCTTTATCTCTGCATCAGAAGCGTCCTTTGAGACCCCCAGCACACCATAAGGGTCCTCCGCCATTGGTCCTCTCTGGACGAGGCTGGTCTTCAACCTGATGAATTGTAAAGAATGACCGGTGCGCTAATGACTGGTTTCGGATTGGCCGTCTTATGGGAGTGGGATGGGCAGTATTCAGGAATTACGTTGGTCACGCGAAAGAAATCTACGGGGACATTACAGACTATCCCCGCTTCTTCTTGATGCCGCCCTCGGCGTTGGTTGAGGCCGACGAAGAAGGAAGCAATGTCGTCACGCTATTGGCACCCGAAGAACACATAGATTACGAGGTTGAAATGGTGATACGCCTTGGTGACAATCTCGAACCAGCCCAAATGTGCGTAGGGATTGACACTACCAACCGGACTCGGCAATCACTAGCTAAGGAAAAGGGATGGCCTTGGCTTGAAGGAAAGGGTTTCAAGGGTTCAGGAGTTCTTGGAACTTGGGTAGATTGGGATCCTAGACATGTGGAAATTGGCCTGTCCTTAAATGGAGAGAAGAGGCAAGAGTCTTCTACTGAACTAATGGTGCACTCTGTAGACTCGATCCTTGGATTCCTGAGAGGTTGGTATGATCTTACTCCAGGAGATCTAGTCTGGACTGGAACCCCCGAGGGAGTAGGTCCGATGCACTTGGGAGACTCGATAGAAGCCTGGATGAAGAACTCTGATGGAGAGACCGTGAGCATCCTAAAGGCTGTCTGCAAATAGGAAAAACATTGAGGTTCGCGGCCTGAGGAGCATGTACATGGACATCGGGACCAGGAGGATCGATAGCGCTTGGTTGATCGATGATCAAGGAATTGTTAGGCGTGGAGATTTCCTGCTGCACCAAGACGGTTCATTTTCCGAAAGTAAGGGAGACGAAGACGTTGTCGAGAGCATAGATGGATCTATGCGTCTAGTCACCCGTTCACTCCAGAATTGGCACACTCATCTCGCAATGGTACTGAACAAGTCATTGGGAGAGGGGCTTCCTTTGATGGAGTGGTTGGAGACCTCGATATTCCCGGTCGAGAGGGGCCTCACTGAGAAATTTGTAGAGATTGGGACAAGAGCCGCTGCAGCTGAGATGATTGCCACTGGAACCACATTCGCATGTGATATGTATTACCACCCAGAAATTGTGGGAGGCGTTCTTGCAGAATGTGGCCTTAGGGCGAAGGTGTGCGGGCCCATTACGGACTTCCCCACACCATCATACCCAAAGGGGGCAGGCGAGGCTCTGGCAAATATCGAGAGTTTGCTTTCCAGGGATTCCCCCGAACCAGAAAGGATAGAGTATGGAATCGGGACGCATTCAGTTTACACCTGCTCTGAAGAGACTCTCCGGAAGGCCTCTGAGATCTCCCAGAAGACAGGTTGCACGTTAAGCATTCATACATCCGAGACCAGGAAAGAGGTTGCTGACTGTCATTCAGAGCATGGAATGTATCCGATTGAGTACCTCGACTCAATTGACTATTTCACTGACGGAACCGTTTGTGCTCACTGCGGCTGGGTCACAAAAAAAGAGATGCGGATACTTGCCAGGAATGGGGCCCATGCGGTCCACTGTCCGACTAGCAACCAGAAACTAGCATGCGGAGGAACCATGTCTTATCCTGCCATGAAGGATGCAGGTGTGGACGTTCGCCTTGGTACTGACGGGGCGGCTAGCAACAACTCTCTGGATATGAGGTCGGAGTCAAAGGCAGCGAGTTTAGTTCAACGCCACGATCACTGGGACGCGAAGATACTGGGACCCGAGGAAACGTGGTCTCTGGCATGCAAGGGCTCTAGTGACTGGGTGACCTGGGATCTCAATGATGTCAGGATGAGGCCATGGGGAAGAGACGGGAGGCGATTGCTGGCCAACCTCATCTACTCAGGGGGGAGGGTGATGGACGTTCTAGTTGGTGGAGAGGCACTGCGGAGAGATGGCAGTACCCTTAGCATAGACGAACGGGATGCATCGATAAAGCTCGAAGATGCTGTAAAGGACTACTACGCAGATCTGTAAGATAACATCAGGGATGGAACAAGAAGGCTGCTCCTAGAACGGCATATGATCCAAGCAGCATCGCACCCTCTAGCCAATTTGACTTCCCGTCCGATGCTATCGAGTTGACAATCATCACTGCGAGGAAGACGGAGACAGTCTCCAGTATTCCGAACTCGAATGTAAGAGGTACTTCTAGTAGCCATGAAAGGGCAACCATCAGTGGCGCAACGAAGACAGCAATCTGCGTTGAAGAACCCATGGAAATGGCAAAGGAGAGATCCATCTTGTCCTTGGCAGCAACTGAAACTGCCGTGAAATGCTCCGCTGCATTGCCAAAAAGCGGTAGGAGGATTACTCCGATGAAGAGATGTGGCAAGCCCAAGTCATCTGCGGCGTACTCTACAGAATGCACGAGTACCTCCGCCATCCATGATACCAACACAGTTGCAATGACCAACAGTATTACTGAGTCGCTCTGACTCATCTCTGGTTCCTCATGATGGGTCCCATCTGTTGCGAAGAGATGGACGTGTGTGCGGAACTGGAAGAACAGGAAGAGCCCGTATATCAGCAAGAGGACAATAGATGCGATGTGGCTTAGGTTTGCTACTCCTGAATCACCTTCTTCCCCTCCTACAGTTGAATGGAAGACTGAGGGGGTTACTAGGACAATCATCGAAAGCAGAAGAAGAGATCCATTTGAGCTAACTTGGGTTTCGGAGAATCTCTGCTCAGTGTAGTGAATCCCCCCCCACACGAAAGCTAGGCCCATTACCAACAGAAGGTTTCCAAGAATGCTACCTATCAAGCTCGCCTGGACCAAGTGTATCATCGTAGATTCAGTTTGAGTGCCAGGATACTTTGCTGCCTGCATTATGGCAAGAATAGCAATGATCAACTCTGCGGCGTTTCCGAAGGTGGCGTTTAACAGACCACCCAGCGACTCCGACGTCCTCAATGCAATCTCCTCTGTTGCCTTCCCCATTAGGAATGCGAGTGGCATAATTGCAACTAGGGAAGAGAAGAATGCCATGGTGGGATTACTAGAGACATAGTTGAAGTAAACAGTAACGGGAATGGCTAGAAGTAGGACATTTAGCTTATTCTTTCGGGGGTTCATGGCCCCAATCCATGTGGTATCGCCGGACATACTAAGATGACGGCGGCGTCGATAAAAGGTCAATGTTACGCTTTTTCACGCAGCGTTCATGTCATCCGATGTCTTCGCTATACTCGTGGAGAACATCCCTAGGTTAGCATTGACTGGAACTCCGGGCACTGGGAAGACAACATCGGCCGAGTTACTCGAAGGGATGGGGATGTCGGTAGTCACGATGGAGGGTTTGGCTGAACTCCATGGCTGCATTGGAAATGTCGATATCAGAGACAATGCTAGACCAGTAGACATCGATTCACTGTGCTCACTACTAGTGAAAGAGTGGTCAATCAATCCGGAGTCGCCTTTGGTCGTGGATGGACACCTATCACATCACCTTCCCATTGACGGGATTATACTACTGAGATGCTCCCCTGATGTCCTGAGAGAACGACTCGCTAAGAGGGGTTACTCAGAGGAGAAGATTGTGGCAAACTTGGAGTGGGAAATATTGGGGGGTGCTTGGAATGAAGTGTCGGGAGAAGTCCCAATAGTCGAGATCGATACTTCGGCCATCCCCCCAGAAGGCGTTGTTGGGGCTATTTCGGGTTGGATTTCAGATGACTTCAAGCCCTCTGACCCAAGCAGTGCGATAGACTGGGTCGAGTAGGAGAGTGAGTAGGATGTTTGAGAAGTTGAGAGAAAGGTGGACTAAGATAATTCATCCCGTGGTACTCAGGCTTGGTGGCCTGGATCCCAGCGTTCTGACTTGGAGTAGCCTCATTCTTGCTATTGCTTCTTTCTACCTGGTGATAATCGCAGGAGAAGGGACGAATGGCTCACTGGCAATAGTTGGAGCAGTTGTAATAATTCTGATTGCAGGTATCTTGGATGGTCTTGACGGTGCCTTGGCAAGGCATCAGGGGGTTGATGGTGCCTATGGTGACTTCTTGGATCACACCATTGACAGAATCGTGGATGTCGGTCTCCTGATTGCCATAGGAATGAACTCAACTTTCGTGGAGGAACCTAGTAGTGGCTATTTGGCCGGTCTTCTTACTCTGCTAGGATCATACATGGGAACTCAAGCACAGTCTGTAGGGCTAGACAGAATCTATGGTGGTTTCTCCCGTGCGGATAGGATGGTAATCATCCTCGTTTCTCTGCTGTTAGCAGCATGGCAAGCTCACGCAGGAATAGCTGGCGTGGATATCTCAGAGATGCACGGTCTGGCAGAGTGGGCAATGTTAGGAAATAGCGAGTTGAATGGGATGACTTTCGCACTGGCCATCTCGGCGTGGGGAGGAGCCTATACCTTCCTAATCAGATTCCTCAGAACGAGGAGTGGCCTCCTATCGTAGCCGCTTTCCAATCCATCTACGAAAACCCCTCTTGGAGGGTTATCTTCGGGGGCAATGGTTATCCTCTCTGCGACTCGCCTGAAAGATGTGAAGCACCTTATTGAAAGGGTTCTCGAATTGCAAGGTGACGAAACGCAGTCACCGACAACGGCAGAAGTCGAAGATGCCCCGGACCTAGTGAACCTACTGAAATCTCTTCAGCCGAAGATAAGAGTATTCGGTTGCGGTGGGTGTGGATCCAACACTGTTGCAAGACTCGAGCACGAAGGTTTGTTCGATGGAGAATACGTCAAGGGGATGGCAGTGAATACAGATGCTCAGCACCTGCTGAGAGTCAACGTCGCGAACAAAGTCCTGATTGGTCGCTCCGCCCGTGGCAGGGGGGCGGGAGGCGACCCTGAGAAAGGGGAACAAGCAGCATACGAGTCAGAACGTGTGTTGAAAACAGAGGTGGAGGAATGCGACTTAGCATTCATCACCGCGGGTCTCGGCGGCGGTACCGGCACTGGTAGTGCCCACGTCGTCGCCAGGCTCGCAAAGGCCTCAGAAGCGCTGACGATCGCCGTGGTGAGCTATCCCTTCGTCTCCGAGGGAGCAGTTCGCAGGCAGAATGCAGAATGGGGTTTAGAGAGGCTTAGGGAGGTTTGTGATACCGTAATCGTTCTTCCCAATGAAAGGCTGTTAGAAGTTGAGGGAGTGCGTGATCTACCACTGGATGCTGCATTCAGGGTTGCTGATGAGCTGCTGATGAGGAGTATTTCTGGGGTCTCAGAAATGATTGCCAAAGAAGGGGTTGTTAATTTGGATTTCCAGGACTTGAGGTCAGTAATGGAGAATGGTGGAGGAGTAGCAATGATTGGCCTCGGAGAAGCTTCAGCAGAGGAAGGCGCAGAAAAGGCAACTATGGAGGCGTTGCAATCCCCCCTACTAGACATAGATATCTCGGATGCAAGGGGAGCTTTGGTGAATGTCGTGGGCGGACCTGGGCTCACCCTTGGCGAAGCCGAACAATGTGCAAAGACAATCAGAGAGAGCATCAATCCCTATGCCCGGATGATTTGGGGAGTCACTACTGATGAGTCGATGGGTAATGACATAAGGGTGCTTCTGGTTCTAACTGGAGTCAAGAGCGAGCAGATTCACGGGGCAACGCTCCACACTCAAATGAGGAATCTACGGAACCGGACTGTTGAATTCGTAAGTTAGACTGTCCGGAGCCTTCCCTAATCGGACTGCCCGTTGTCCTTAAATGGGGTCTGTAGGTCGCCGTGATGCTTCTAGGTGGTAGCATGGCTGTTGAAAATTCAAAGGTAGGCCCGATCGAAGAGCTTGCACAGTCATGGCAAGATGAAATAGAGGGCAGGGTCAAGGGCCTTCAGACGGGGTCCTATGCCAGGATTCTCAAGATGGCAAAGAAGCCATCTAAGCAAGAGTTCAGACAGACGATTGTGGTCTGTGGAATTGGCATGTTCGTTCTTGGTGCGATTGGTTTCCTGATCCTAGCACTGATGGTCAACGTGTTCCCGTCATTCTTCGGATGGTTGACTGGGTGAGGTGAGATTCTGTCGGAAGCTTTCACGGTGTACATCAGAAGCGGTGAGAAAGTCCTGCTGATGCAAAGGTCCGACGAAGTTGCCGATTTCCCGGGAGCATGGGATGGTATCTACGGTATTGGAGAGACCGATGAATTGGAAACCATAGTTTCTAGAGTCACAGAATGCACCGGGATTGCATCTGACAAGCTTGACGTAGTCCGTACGGGGATGGCGAGGGGGCTCGCCTTCGGAAATAGATTGAATGATGTCACGCCAATTTTGTGCATCACTGAAGAGACCGAAGTGAGTCCCGGGACTCTGTACAAGAATTCTGAGTGGGTCGATCCGGGGGCAATTCAGACTAAGGAATATTGTACGCCTCAACTAAGAGAAATGTATGGTGACGTGGCTTCTTACCTGTACATACTGAAGACTTCAATCGGCCAGGAGCAGAACGTAGCCAATGAGATTCGTGCTAGATTATCTGGAACTGGTTCCCTGAAAGATATTCAAGACAAGATATTCGGTGTATTGAGCCCTCATTACATGAAGGGTTTCATCTTCATCGAAGCCACGGCAATGCATCATGTACAGAAGTTGATCGGTCGGGTCGGTGTAGGAGTGACTCCTCTAAAGAATTGCAGCAAGGTTCTCGACGGTGAGGCCCCGTTGGAAGACGTCCTCCCTTACCTTGAGCCAAAGGCGGCCACTTCAGGGATTGAAGAGGGTTGCATAGTGGAGATTTCTGGTGGAGCATTCCGTGGGCAGGCTGCAAGGGTTACTCGTGTCGCTGAATCGAAGGAAGAAGTGACGGTGGAACTATTCGAGGCCGCGGTTCCAGTCGCCCTAACCGTTAGAGCGGACCAAGTGAGGGTTACCCAGAGGGTTGAGTAGGCCAATTAACGGTTTTTTCAAGTTACATCATCATCAAATAGGGAGAGCAGGTCGGCGAGTTCCGGTTAGGAGAGGTTTCCATGTCAGCACGCAATGAGACGCCACACAAGATCTTGCAGACTCTAGGTCAGGAGAGGTGCAATGGTTCTTGGGAAGCTTCAACAGAGAACCTAACAATTGACCAAGTCAAGAGCGTAGCAGAATCACAGAAGGACCGTTTGACAGGAAAGTCACTTTATGCTCGTTGCAGAGAGATTATGGGAACATGTGTAGGAATGCGCGTAAAGGTGGAAGGAATGGAGCCGAAAGAGGCTCTTAAGGCGATGAGCGAGGGGGCATTTAACGAGCATTTCAGTTAAAGTTCACGAATTGCGGGAGAGGTGATCCTCGTTGACCGCAGAGGTGATAAAATGAGAGAAAATCTTCAATCAGCGATACAAGAGGCAATCGATGGGGCTCCCGAGAGGGGCTTCGTGGAGTCAATCGAGCTATCTTTCACAATCAAGGATGTTGACCTAAAGATTCCCACAAACAGGATTCAGGAGGAGGTCAGACTACCCTCAGGAAGGGGGAAACCAGTCCGCATAGCAATGTTCGCAGGTGGAGAGATGGCTTCTAAGGCGAAGGCAGGTGGAATTGACGTAATCGACCCTGCAACAATTGAAGACCTGGGCGGAAACAGGCAGAGAGCTCGCAAGGTAGCTAAACAATACGATTTCTTCCTCTCTGAAATACCCCATATGGGCACTGTTGGGAGGTTCTTAGGAGGAGTACTAGGCCCAAGAGGGAAGATGCCTCGCCCCGTTCCTCCCACTCTTGATCCATCGACACTGGCAAGTGGGCTGAAGGACACCGCAGTAGTTCGCTCCCGTGACAGAGTCACCTTCCACACAGCGGTAGGTTCGAGGGAACAAGGCATAGATGACTTGACTTCGAACGCAATTGCAGTCTGGGACAGAGTAACCGGGAAGCTGGAGAGAGGTGCAGGAAACATTCGTTCCTGCTACGTCAAGACTTCGATGGGCCCCTCTGTGAAGGTTGAGGTGATCATATGATTCCCAAGGTAGCTGGCTGGAAGAAGGACAAGGTCACTGAACTCACGGAGATTTTCAGCGGCGATGGCGTAGTAGCTGTCGTGGATGTTTCAGGAGTTCCTGCAAGCAATATGATCGACATGAGGAACACGCTCCGTGATAGGATGTCCATCACGATGGCAAAGAAGTCACTCATGAGGATTGCATGGACCGCGGCAGGGAGATCCTTGGATGAGCTGGAAAATATCCTGGAAGGAGCATCGCAGCCCTGTGTGGTTCACAGCGAATCAATGAATGCTTTCGAAATATTCGGCGAGTTGGAGAAGACCCGCCAAGGGCGACCAGCAAAGGCCGGGGAAAGATTCCCCGAGAAGATCACCATTCCAGCTGGTCCTACTGAGTTCGGACCTGGCCCGATTGTTGGTGAGTTCAACGCCGTTGGAATTCCTGCGAAAATAGACAAGGGAAAGGTAGCAATCCAAAGAGATACAACATTCGAACAGGGTGATGAGATTTCAGCCGATTTGGGAATTATGCTAGCAAAGCTTGGAATCAATCCAATTGAAATTGGGCTAATTCTATCTGGCGCGATAGAAGAAGGACACATCTTCTCATCTTCTGAACTAGATTTGGATACGGAGGGACTTCGAAATGATCTCATATTGGCAACATCTGGTTCATTCAATCTAGCTTGCAATGTAGGGTGGTTCTCTGTTGTTACTACGCCGACTTTGATTTCAAAGGCGTCTGGAGAGGCGCTTTCTGTGGCACTAGAAGCGGGAATTGTGAATGATGTCACGGCTTCATTCATACTTTCTAACGCACGTTCTCGTGCTCTGTCCTTAGCAGGACAATTGGATTCCTCTGCTCTAGACGAAGAGCTGCTTACCGTTTTGGGGGCCGCATCGTCTACACAGAGCAATGAAACCGCTTCCTCCGAGGCGGCTCAGGAAGAGGTCGTAGAGACCGCTTCCGAGGAAGAATCGGAGGAAGAGGAGGATGCTGGGTTCGAAGGACTCGGTGATCTCTTCGGTTGAGAAAAAGGTGAAAAAAATGGAATATGTATATGCTGCAATGTTGTTGCATTCTGCAGGAAAGGGCATCGATGACAAGGCGGTCAGCTCAGTGTTGACAGCCGCTGGAGTCGAGGCTGACGGGGGCCGAGTTAAGGCTCTCGTCGCCTCGTTGGGCTCCGTGGATATCGATGAGGCCATGGCGACCGCGGTTGCCGCCCCAGTGGCCTCGGCTGCTCCTTCTGCGGCTTCCGGCGGAGCGCCCACAGAGGCTGCTGCTGCTGAGGAAGAAGCTGCTGAAGAGCCCGAGGAAGAAGCGGGTGGCTTCGAGGGTCTTGGCTCTCTGTTCGGCTGAAGCAACGATTGGAAAAAATTACGCGAAGCCGCTATGGGCGAGGGCCTAGAGGATGTCCTGATGCCAATGGAGCGGACGCTGGAGATTCCAGTTAGCATTGTGCCTACTGAGGCAATTAGAGCGATGCGTATAATTGGCGAGAAGCACGGTTGGAAGATGCGGCGCTTGGAAGAGACCACAATGGTCCATAGATGGGCAGTAATTGTCCCTCTGGCAAAGAGGGCTAGAGTCCTTGGATTGGTAGTCGAAAAGGGAGAGGCAGAGGGCCTAGCACTTCGTTCATGGAGTCATGTTCCCGGTTCTGCGGGAAGAATCTCATTCATCTCATTCAAAATTCCGGAGTGGTTTGATGGAAATGAGTGGCGGCTCTTCCTGGAAGAGTGGTCGACGCTTCTCCCGAGGTGCCCGTGGAAGTGGAGTTTCATGGAGCGTTCGATAATTGGTTACCTGCTTCCGGAGTTCAGACGATCAAGAAAGGCATTTTCTAGAGAGGGGATTGACGCAAACAGCTGGAAGATGTCTTCAGAAGAGTCAGAATAAATTCCTAAGCATGCTAGTAGGAGAGGAATTGATAGGTAGGCCAGAGGTCGACACAAACGAGCATGGACTTCCAAGACCTTGTGGATTCTCCACACAAAATCAAGACTCTGGCAGGAACCGTGGCCTTCCTGATTGCCTTTCCGATATATTTCGCTGCAATGCCCGCCCTCGTGGATGACGAGATAGTTGGAGGTGGATCTTCCGGCTTGAGTGGCTCACTACTTGTAACATTCCAAGAGAATGAGATTAGCATGGAGGAATCCGTAGTCCTAGGTGATGGCGAGTCGCATGACACATTCTTCGACGTGATTGCAGAAGAGGACGTCAACAGAATGATCGGATATGTCGAGCTTCAAGTTTCCTGCTTAGACAATGACGACCCTGGTCCAGGGTTCACCGATAGTGTCGACGGAACCAGTGACTTGAGTGACTTGGAAGGAATAGAAGATCAGTCTGCGGAAGGCCAATGCTCCGGTGGCGGTGGTGGAGGGAGCAGCGGATTCACAATAAGATGGGATGTAACTCAAAACTACACTGGAACGGAGTACATAGAAGAAGAAGAGAACGAGGGTGAGATTAGAGAAAGATGGAACGATGGTGGGAAGGGAAGGGGGACTTGGGCGGCCACCATCACGGCAACAATTGAGGCGGCTCCGATTGCAGGTGGGATAATCGACAATGACGAAGATTTTGACATTACATGGACCGCGGTTACTTATTCCCTGATTATTGAGGAAGCCGAATAGGGCTGCTAAGTCCTGGACTGAATGCTTACTACGTCTCCATCGACAAGTTCGTGTTCGGCCCCAATTACCCTGCCAGATTTTGCATCGATTGCCCGGATGAACCCTTCACCCAGATCTGAGTGGACGGCAAAGGCCAGTCCCTTCGCTGTGGTTCCGGTTGGAACGAGGATTGCATCGGGAAGTTGGTTTCCATCTCCGTCAACCCAATGCGTGTCGTCTTGAACGGGATATGCGACAATCCTTGAGAGTTGCTGGAAGACAACAGCGCTTAGCAGTCCGACTAAGCCACCTCCCTCCCAAGAAGTAATGGATTCGGAAATTGATTCCAGAGCAGCCTTCTGAAGTCCGGAGAGGGTTTCTTCACCGTGCTTAGTTACCTCAAAAGAAGAGTCCCCGGGGCGATAAGAAATCATTCCAGAAGATGCTGCTCGACGTAACGCTAGTTCGGCCTCTGCGCTAGTCAGTACTAGCCTGCCTCCCTGTTTCTTTACTTGCAATGCCAATTCAGTTACGGGTTTTTCACTGTTGTCGGCTTTGTTTCCAGCTACAGAAATCGGGAATAATGACTTCCTGATTTCCGTGGCTAGGGTTGACATTTCTTCGGCACCCCACGAAATCGAATCTGTCGAAGATGGGTGTTCCCTACTGACAGCAGAAAGTCCAGCTGAAACATGGATTTCGCTCGCACCCACTCCGGTTAGCCTCCCAACCAAGTGTTCCCTAATCGCCCGCTCGCCCTCTGCCTGTGCCCTTCTTGATGCTCTTTCCCAGCCTGTGTTGATGATTCCAAGCAACCAAGAATCTAGCTCATTAAGGAGGAATATGTGTTCTTCGATTGGCTCTGAGCCATCGGAACCAACGGGATTTCCCTCGATATCTGTCGACCCCGAAACATCCACTACCTGAATTAGGGCATCGCATCGAGCGAGATCAGATAGGAACTGGTTTCCCCGGCCCCTACCCTCATGGGCTCCAGGAACCAGACCAGCTACGTCGACCAAGGTAATTGGAACTAGTCTTGTGTGGCACCTGCAAGATCCGGAGTTGGGAGAGCAAATGCTCCCTTCCCTGTCATCGTCGATCCCCGAGGGAGAGAGTCTGCCAGCCTTCTCCCTACGTATTCTGAGCTCTTTGCATGCACAGGATTCTGGAAGTGGCAGCCATGTAACCCCAACGTTGGGTTCTATGGTCGTGAATGGGTAGTTTGCTATCTCCACCAGCATCTCTGTCAAGGCAGAGAATGCAGTAGACTTGCCAACGTTGGGTTTCCCTACTAGTCCAATCCGCATGGTACCACACAAGTGAAGGGGTCGATGTCAATGGAAAATGTGGTCGCCTATCACAGTTCGGTAGGACTTCCAGGAGCTTCAGAGTTGGATTCGGGCACAACAACAGTGTCTAGCTTGCCCTCTCTTTGAGCGAGGATTTTCCTTACTGTTGTCTCCTTTGTAAGCTTGAAAGGAGTGGAGATTGAAGTGGAGGTTTGAGTGGGTGTTTCACCTACCAGTGCCCCTCTGAAAGAGCCGCTAATCATATTCAGGCAATGGAGAATTGAGCCGATTACAGAGCCATAGAAAAGAACAGAGCCTAAGACCTGCAGGCGATTGGCGATCGACGACGGCTCGTCTACTGCTGCTTCAGCGAGAGACATGCTTGCAAAATCTGACATCATTGTTATTGCTAGTCCGGAAAGAGCACCTCCTGCAAATAGCCAGAATGCCCATCTCGAACGGCTCGATGAGAGCACGTTTCTTCCCGAAGTCTCAGGGAATATGGACAATGCCGAGCCTAGAGCGAAGGGAACGCCAATCAACCATATTCCCATCAAATGCAAAGTGGTCGAAATCCCTGAAAGTTCATTGGTGCCATTGAGATAGTCTGTCTGAACGAATAGCCCACCTATTGCAAGGGGTATTGCCATTATTGCTCCGAGGTTGATCTCTGGCATCCCGGGAGAATCGGGGTTCTCCATAAAAACATCATCTCCCCGCATTGTGGCCAAAACGTTGGCTGAAAGTGCGATAATCGGGATTGTTGAGAGTGCCAGAAGGAAGGATCCAGCAATGATGTCGTTTCTAGACGGCTCGAAAGGGTCCGGACTCATGCCGAGGAAATCTGCTGCTATGTCTCCTTGGACAAATCCACCCGGATTGAGCGTGAGTATTGCTCCCATCATTGCCACGGCAGCAAGTGAACGAGACCAAAGAGGATTGCCCGTTCCCCTTGAAGCAGCATAGAGGACGACGCCCGCGGGGAACAAGAAGAAGAAGCCCCCCATTGACATTCGGACTGCAAGCCACTGTCCGGTTCCAGAGTCAAGAGTGCCTGACAGGCACAGCACGACTATGCAGAGTGGAGCAGAAATCAGTCCGATGACAATCATCCAAGCCGGAAGGGCCATCTTCTTGGTTCGGGATGCTGCAGTGAGCAGCAAATTGACTATCACTGCAATTCCAGAAAGTGTGAGCAATGCGACCGCAACAGGCATTACCTTGACCCCGAAAATTTCGGGATTGTTCGAACCAATGAATAGAATAAATACTGAAAGTGTCCATAAGAAAGACATCAGGGATGCGTTCTTTTCACTTGCTAGCGTTGTCCCTCCCAGCACGGGAACGATATGCATTCCTGCTCCGATCAGAAGCATTCCAACAGAGCCGTACCCGGCCGTTAGGATTCCGGCTAGGATGAGCGAAGAGGATGAGGGTTTGAGCCCCCATGAAGAGAGGCTGTGGAGAGCGTTGGGATCATGTCCTAGCCAGAGGCCACAAAATGTAAGGGTCGAGGCGGGTATTAGCCAAAGTGCCCCTTGCATAATCCAAGTTGTTGCTCCTGAACCCTTCCTGCCCTCGGCAAAATCAATTGCTGGACCGAGCGCCTTCTCGAGCATGAACATACTCATGCTCTTGCTAACATCGGTGAAAACCCAAATGCCACGGTTCAGCATTACGAATAACAGTAACATGGAAAACCAGTAAATTATCATTGTAGAAATTAATCCCATCTATTCACCTCATTCACTAGTTGCCTCTGTTAGCAGGGTTCCCAAAATTGCAAACACCCCAACCATAATCCCGAGAATGAAGAACCAAATCCCTGAGTCGAAGACTCCCTCAAAAACTGGAAGGAAAGAAGAGATTACGGGAAGATCGCTGTTTGGATAGAGAATGTTGTACAATACCAAGAATATCAAGGTCGAGACGAATCCTATAACTAGCATTATCCAAGAAGATTGGGGTTCGCTCTCGCCTTGCAGGAACTCGCCGATTAGCGTACCGTCTCCTTCAGCCATTATTTCGCCCCGGACTCTCACAGATTATTGCTCCTACCACCAGAGATTCGCCCTTAAGCATTGGGCGAGGAAGGAGTGAGGAGGGCATCAAGGTGCACGAACCAAGTCAATGGGATCGCCTCTCCTGAATGACCCAGAACCCAGTGGCGTTGGTAATGCCATATCGTTTTCAATCTCGGCCTTCCAATTCTCTTTGCATCTACAATCCAAATTTGAAAAATCCCCAATATCCCCAGAAACGGAATATCGCTCAATTGCAGCTACTACTTCCTGATCACACCCCCCACAATTGTGGGCACCTCTCAATTTCCCACCGGCTGTCGGGTGTACTATAATTCTCGAATCCATGCCTGAAATTTCGGAATGCGCACGGGTAATCATCTCAACCAATGACCAAAGCCATGGTGGTCTGTACTCTTTGTTCCTGAAAAGTCGATCTACAACTGTACTCTTCTGAATGTTCATTGGATTAACTGAAACCTCATCAGAGTGAGGTGCAACTTCAATCAACCATGAGGTCGTATGCTCAAGAGCATCCGCCTCTGACATAAATGGGGGTTTGAATAGTAGGTAAGTCTTGACTCGCAGGCCGTTTTTCTTTAGCATGACTATTGCCTTGTGCCACTGCTTTGTAGTGAATCCCTTGTTTACGTGGAACCGCAGAACCTTGTCATCATATGCTTCGAGCCCTATTGCAACGGTGCACCCGGGATGATGGCTGGCCACCCATGCGATTTTTTCCGGGGTACACATCTGGGCCTGCGCCTCGATAATCAAATGTAATCCCATTTCAGCCGTCTCTGAGAGAACAGCCTGCTGCCATTCGGGAGGATTCTCCCTGTCCTCGAAGAAAGTCCCAGAAGTGTATACCTTGACCATGTCACACCCCTCGAATTGGTTGGTTGAATCCTTGGCGTGCGCCCACTGGGAGAACATGTCATCGGCGGTCACATCATCCCTGACGTCATTGAAGTACCCACAAAAGGTGCATCCGGATTTCCACCACCAGGCGCATCCCTTCGATCTGAGTATTACAGTGACAGCAGTGCATGGTCTGCCGTCGGGGAGGTTTTCGGGAGTCTTGTAGACGGTCACTGGTTTGCTCGCATCCCAAGACTCTCTGAACGAAATGGACCTAGGGGTGTTTTCAGGGGCCTTGATCAGATGGTGGATCTTCACTGCCTTGGACCCATCTCCCAGTATGCCGCAGGAGTTGGCCATGACACGCGTTTGGCCCTTTACACTTGATATTGACGTGCTATCCTCACGACTACAACACTAGATGTGGTAGGATACACTAAACCATTCTGACACATGCGGAGGTCGAGTAGCATGGGCTTTGGAACAATAGATGGAATGGGTGCTGAGTCTAACAAGGCACTGAGGAGTTGGTACTGGTACGACTGGGCAAACCAGGCATTCGCCCTGACCGTAATCACAGTGCTGGTTCCTCAGCTTCTATCTAGCTTGTTCGAATTGTCTACCGGTGGTGGAGCTGAGATGGGGAACTTGAAGATTACAGGGGATACCTTCTATGCAATTGTCCTAGGTTCAGCAAGCCTGTTCGTGGCCATTGTAAGCCCGGTACTTGGGGCAATTGCCGACAGAATGCCAATCAAGAAGAAGATTCTCTGGGTGTACACCATAGTTGGCGTAATATTCACAGCAATGATGGGGATTTCACCACACCTTGAAGCGGGATCAGCCTACAGATTCCTTGCATTCTGCTTGGTAATCGGGAACATCGGCTTCGCAGGAGGGAACGTGATTTACTACGCATTCATGCCTTATCTTGCCGACCGAAGTTCGATGGATCACGTTTCCAGTTGGGGATATGCATACGGCTTTGCAGGTGGTTCGACTATTCTGATTGTTCACCTCTTGGTAGGGGAGACTGGTTTCTTCGGGGTAACTGAAGCATGGAGTCCATGGGTCTTGAGCTTCGTCTTCGTGACTAGTGCAATGTGGTGGTTAGGGTTCGGAATGCACTTATTTAGGAATACACCAGAGCCCCAGATTCCAAATCCGAAAGAATACGGTTCTGTTATGGAAGCACTTAGGGACGGAGTTAAGGAAGTGAAGAAGACATTCGGTGAGATTAGGAAGTTCAAGGTGCTCGCCATTTACCTTGCATCATACCTATTGTTCTTCGATGGCATCAACACAATAGGAGGAATGGCCTCTGCTTTCGGAGACTCCGTACTGAGGTTGAATCCGACGATGAACTTCGTCCTTCTACTAATGGTGAACATTACCGCGGTGCCTATGAGCGTAGTAGGGGGAAAGCTTGCAAATAGGTACGGGACGAAGCGGGTTCTCGGATGGGCCCTAGCGGTTTACGCCGTAGTTGCCATACTAGCAGTTGGATTCGCCCCCCTGGAGCTTGAAGACGACCACGAACGATACGACTTCCAGTACGACTTCAATGACGAGATTGGGGAGGGGGGGGAATACGAGTTGACGACCCTCTACGATAAGGGAGTCAAGGGCTGGGTCAGCAAGGCTGGCTTGGGAGATCTAGCATTCCGAGAGTCTTTCTTTGAATACATGTTTGAAACCCTGCCGGACGATAGTGAGAACAGCAGATGGACCGATGATGACGTGGTACTAAATTCCATCACTGGCGACCAGGCTGGGGGAATCATAGAAGAGATGGGGGTGATGAGCAATCACAGATTCTCTTTCTCCTTCAAGGGAGGAGGACAGGACGGCAGCAGATCCGTGGGGGACGAGCATCCGACTATCATTGAAGGAGAACTCGCAGACTGGTGGCCAAATCTATTGAGGGACAATCTCTGGGAACCCCTGAACTTCGGAGTCAGCCTTCAATGGATAATGCTCGGAATGATGGTCGGGGTTGTCATGGGAACAGCGGGGGCCCAGGCTAGGAGCTTGTTCACGATGCTTACCCCCGCATCGAGAACAACTGAGTTCTTCGGTTTCTTTGGTTTCATAGGCAAGGCAGCTGCGGTTATTGGACCCATCATCTATGCGATTAGCGCTGCCACTATGGGAAGCAGGATGGCAGTGGCCAGCGTAGTAGTAGTGATTCTCATCGGTTGGTCTCTATTTATTTTCATCGACGTTGAAGAAGGAATCAGAGTAGCAAGGCAAGAGGATATCGAGGCAGGACTACTGTCGGAATAGAGGTGAGAAGAGATGAATTTTTCATTGATCCAGCACATGTTGACGATTCCTGTGGCTATTTTTTCGGCTATAGTCTGGGGGATAGCTGCTGTGCCCTCTTACCTACTTTTTATGGAGATATCAGAATGGTGTAGAACACAGAGTTTCTGGATTGAGGTCTTCGGAATTTGTGTGGGTTTGGGTATTGGATATTTGTTGTGGGGATTGTCATTACTTCTCATATGCGGTATCTTAGGAGGCCTATTGCGTCCCCCTTTGAAGGAAGGCCGCTACCCCCTAAATAGCTGGGTTACAATTGGCTGGGCATGGTCGTTGGTCTTCCACAAGGTTGCGCAGATGTTTATCAAAAATATAATGCCATCACTACAGATTAACATCTACTACAAACTAATGGGCGCGAAGATCGGGAACGGCGTTCAAATTCTCACAGATTCGTTAAATGACGCCCATATGGTGACTCTGGGCGATGGTGTGGTAGTTGGTGGTCATGCAACAATAAACGGTCACCTGGTCGAGAGGGGCGAGATTGTATTGGCCCCGGTCAAGGTGGGGAACAATGCAGTGATAGGTGGTGGGAGCATTGTTCAACCTGGTTGCACTATCGGAGAAGGGGCGGTTGTAGCTTCAAGGGCGGTCGTTCCAAAGTGGACAACCATCCCTGCAGGCGAAGCGTGGGGCGGGATTCCTGCGAGGTTCATCAAGAAGGTCGATTGAGTCCTTACTCGTTTTCCTGCTCGTCCGATTCATCCGTAGACTCGTCTTCCTCTGGCGCTGGTTCGTCGGTGTCCAGTTGCTTCATCTCCTCGATGATTGCCTGCTTCTGCTCGTGGAAGGTCTCATGTTTGGATTGGATCTCCTTACTTGCTGCCACTGCTCTGTCGATCATCTCGTGACGTTCCTTGATGGCCTCATTGAGTTCCTCGAATAGTTGCATATGCTGCATGTACCAATCGTCTCTAGCCGAAAGCTCGGCAGCAGCAGCTTGGTTTTCCTCGTCGATTTCCTCGGCGACCGTGATAGCCGCGCCCAATCTGGCTTTCTCTCTGTCTAGGAGCTCCGTGGTCTTGTCTAACTCGTCCTCCAAATAGGGAATCTTCGCATTTGCCTTGGCCAGATCGACCTCCATTTCGTCCTTCTCCCTCCGGAGGTTGAAGAGGAGGGTATCCATTCCTTCCTTGGAAGTCATGTTATCGCGAATCTCGCGATTGAGAACTGAAATCTCGTCCTTCTTAGAGGAGAGATCCTTCTCTTGTTCCTGGTAGGCTAGCAATAACTTGTCCAGTGAGTCCTTGTCCTTGTCCGCCTGCTGCTCCAGCTGACGAATCCTGTCCTCTGGATTCCCGGCGGCTGAGTCGTCTTGGCCCATCATCTCTTTCAGTCCAAAAGTACACCCGATATAACCCCGGCGGCACCAGAATCGGTCAAATAGGGTAAATCAAGAGTTATCGGATATTGCTGCAACAGTGGCAGAAAGAACGGCTGTAAGCCTCTTTGCAGAGGGAATGTGCATCTTCTCGTCAGGTCCATGGGCATTGTTTCCCGGTCCAGATGCTCCAGTGCATAGGAACATTGCATCTGGATACTTCCCCTGCATCATTGCCATGAATGGAATGGTTCCACCCGTCCAGGTTGCGAGGGGAGGAAGCCCGGTTAGAGCCATCGAAGCATCGTTAATTGCATCCCTAACCTTGCCTTCGAGGGGGGGAGCGTGGAACCCATCAGCGCACGAATCCGGAGAGAAAGTCACCTCTGCGCCTGAGGGTGGGTCAGCCTCGAGTGCTTCCTTTGCAAGGGAGATCACAGACTCTGAATCGATGCCGGGAGGGATTCTGAAGCTGAGTTTCAGGTCGGTGTTGGTGCGCAGAACGTTTCCCGCAACCTGTACCGCTGGGATACCATCGGCCCCAATTATCGAGAGGGTTGGCTCCCAGTTCATGGCGATGATCATGTCCTCTGTGGTTTCTGCGACTGGAACCAGCGATTCAACTGTAGGAAACTGCTCCCAAATGGAGTTGCCTACTATCTCCGCTAAGGCAATTGCCTTGTCTCGGGTTTCAGAGCTGATATCGACGTGCATCTCAGGAATGAGGACCCGTCCGGTTATTGCATCCTCCACCCTATCCAGAAGAATTCGCATTATTCTGAAAGAGGAGGGTATCGAGCCACCCGAGTTTCCCGAGTGGATTCCCTCGTGAGAGACCTTTACTGATAGGGTTCCAGAAACAAGCCCACGAAGTGCTTCAGTCATCCAAATGTGCTCGTAATCGGGACCACCACTATCCATCACCACGATCATGTCTGGATTCCCCAATTGGTCGGAGAGATCCTCCAAGTAAGGTGGAAGATCGAATGAGCCCGATTCCTCGCAGGTCTCAATCAAAAGAGTGCATTTGGGGTGTGGCATTCCCTGTTCCTGCAGCAGTCGGATTGATGTCGCGCAGAGATATCCCCCGTACCCATCATCAATGGAACCTCTGCCGAAGAGCCATGGATCCCTGCGGACGGCTTTTAGTGGGTGGAGCCCATCTGACCAGAGTTCGGGCTTGGACGGCTGCTTGTCCAGATGAGAGTAGAAGACAACCTCGCCGGGACCCGTTCCTTCTATGGTCACAAGAAGAACCGGGGACTTGTCCTCTATCCTATGGGTCTCGTAGCTGATTCCTGAAATCCCTTGCTCATCTAGCCACCCACAGAACAGCTCTATGGTTTCGTCGAGCTCCCCGAGTTCGGACCATCCTGGTTCGAATAGCGGAGATAACGCCTTTATTCCTATGAACTCAGAAAGGCTGGGTAGAATGGAGTCCTCCCAAATCTCATCGCTTCTTCTCATCATGGATTCCAGGTCTGGCTTCATAGAGCCCTTGTCCGGGTTTGCGCTCATGGACCCTTCGACTGAGAAGTATCACTCAGAGGGGCCGCATATCGGATTAACGCCCTTGTGGAATGGGCACTTTGTGCACGTGGAAGCCGCGGTTCCGGATAGGCGAGGGAATTGAGATGTAGATTGCTGCGAGGAAAGGGAAATCCTGGCGGTTCTGGCCAGTAAGAGATGTAAATCAGAAATTGATTGCTCGAGCATATCTCTTGGATATTCCACCAACCTGCCTGTGACGCCGACCAAAATTGCTGGGGGAAGAACCTCCCTATGAGGGATGTCGGAGTCCATCTTGTCTTTCTCTGAAAGTGTCAGGGCCAGATGATAGAGTGCCAGTTGTAATCTGTGCTTACTCAAAATTTGCTCCTCGGCCTCGCAAATAGGTTCTGTAGAAATCTCTCCCATCGAGGCGAAGAGTCCTTTTTCAGAATCATCCAATACCATGTCTGCTCCTTCGGTCTTGAGGTCGATTGGTCGGATAGTTGATTCCCCCTGAAGGGTCCGTGTGCAAATTACCAGATCGATAACGCCGCTCATTTCGATGTTAGCCGTGTCCATGATCGAAAGGGACTCAGGGCCATCTGGACTCCATCTAGTTCTCTCGACTGCTTCAAAATTAGTCGGAATCGAGATGTGAAACGGCATTTCAGTTCTGAGTCCTTCCAGCGTGTGTCCGTCGACGGATTTTCCGGATGTGAATTCACCAATACGCCCTCCGACTAACCTTTCTGCCATTATCCGGGCAACTCGTGCTACTTCTGATGAGTCAGCGGATGGTGGTAGCATTTCCTCGAAAACCGTCTGATGGAGGTTCTCGTCGTCAATCCGTTCCTCGCTCACCTTTGTCCATGAGGGAGGAAGCGGGCAGCTGAGGTCGTCAGGTTCTGCTCCTGGGTTCCCAATTCCAATCTCAACGATCCTGTGGAAGATTGTTCCGAACGTCGCTGGATCCAAGTTCATCCGATTTGATTCTGAAGATTTCTGTGGGGTTTCGGGGATTACTGGTTCAGGTTCCATGCCCCCATGGGTTTCCAGCCACTGTCTCCTCGGGCAGTCCTGAAAGGCCGGGAGGCTGCTGGGATTAATGCGTACCCTAGTATCGACTTCCCTTCGAGGTGGGTGCTTCTCCTCTTCGCTCAAACTGAATTCACTTCGGGCTGCTTGGTCTATTTTCTCGATTCGTTGCAATGGGGTACTGATTTCGCCAAGCGCGCCCGTTTCGCCGGTGAAGCAATCTGAGTGATGGATGACTAGCATACCCCCATGTTTTTCCTCTCCGGCTATAGAGGCGTTTTTCATCATCTCAGCGGGGTCGATTACTCGGTTCCCGGTAGTTGGAATGGGTAGTTCTGCTCCTGCCTCAGTAGACGTGACCCATGGAGAGTCTTTCTCATCTCTCCGAAGTGAACCCTGTCTCATGGATTCGGCCCACATCTGTCCGATTTGGGGGATGGTGGTATCGTAGGTCCATGGAACTTTGATTCCCTGTTCTGGGAACCACGCGGTCCCCTTGGGGGAGCCGGCCACTATCAGCTTCTCCTCTGCCCTTGTTGCAGCGACATAAAGCAGCCTCCTGGCCTCTGCACTCTTCCTCGCCTTGTGCAGCATTGAGACGTGCTCCCATAATGCTGACTTGGGCTGCAAACTCTCAGAGGGCCACGGATTCGGATGTCCAGCAAAAAATTCAGGGCTTACTATCAGTCTGCTATTCTGCTCGTTTCGGATGTTTGTCTGTCTGTCAGAGAATACGTCGGCCAATATCACAATCCGTGACTCCAATCCTTTGGAACTGTGGATGGTCATGACCCTGACTGCCTCACTGGGCGGTGTCGACTTCGCCTCCAGATAGGTGGCACTCCGGTCCCTTAGATCCCTCAGACGATCCGCTAGGACTACTATGTCCCCTCCTACCTCCTTTGATAGATTGCGGACCATCTCAACGAATTGCTCGGCATTCTGCCGTGAGACATCATCTGGATAGGTGACAAGCAGATCTGATCTGTCGATTGTCTCCTCCAACAGGTCAATCAGCCTCGAAGAGAGGGAAAGATCGTGCCATCTTGATGCCAGTTTCCGCTGACTCTCGGTTTCACTGTGTTCTACAAGAGCAAGTAGAAGATTGGCCCCTCTCTCAGATTCACCTAGGAAGCGTTGTAGCTGCCCATCATCGAGTCCGACGAGGCATGATCGTGCGACCCAAGCAGCGTGATGCCTGGATGTGGGTCTTGCAATCAGCTGTAGGAGTCCCTCCAGAGCACTTGCAGAAGGACTCTCCAGGAGATTTCCTTCATGGTCAGCTTGAGCAGGGATACCAAGATCACGCAGGTGTCTGACGATAATGTCCCTAATTTTCACCCTAGTGGGGAGGAGAATCAGTATCTCACTGGACTTCACGGGTTCTTCTGGCTCGGAGAATCGCCATTTGCCGTCTCGGGAGAGGACTCCCACGGGAGTTCCCTCGATTAGGCTCCTAACCCTCAATGCGATCAGCATTGCCTGTCTCTCCAGTCTGTCCTTCTCACCCGGGCCGAATGGGTCGAGATGCACGGACAGGTCGGCGATTGGATCGGCTCCTTCCGGTGGGTCTACTGGGCAAATCCACTCCACGGACCCTGGATTTCCTCTTTTTTTGGGGCTGGGGTGCAGGGTCTGCGGAGAAGCGTAGAAGTCTCCCTTTGCAATCAGTCTGTGTCTTCTGGAGAATACGTCCTCCCACCACTCGTTCATGACTCGAAGTAAGCCTCCATCGGTCCTGTAATTGACTTGAAGTGATATCATCCCTTCCTTGCGATTCTGTACTTCTTGGCTGCTTGGTGCTGGAAGATCCCTGTCAGTAGAGTCGAACGGTATCCATGAGACCAGGTCGCGTCCGCCCTTTTCCATGAGTTCGGAAGCCTTCGCAATGGAGAGTGAGTGGTCGTTTCGAGGATCACGGCTATGGGATTCCTTCCTAAGAGAGGGTTTTCTTGTGAGTTCGGGAACACTGCTAAATTCGTGAACATTGATTTGTCTAAGAGTCTCGGCGAATTCGACAAATCCTGTTACTTCGGCCTGTCTGAACGCATAGATGCTCTGCTTCACGTCTCCCACGTAGCATACGGTTGGCTGCCAGGGAGTATCTGGAACCGGGGGTTCTTCGTCTCCGACCTTTCTCTGGCCCCAAAGGCGAGACAGAAGCCTCCATTGAAGCGGCGAGTTGTCTTGTGCCTCGTCTATTATGAATGCCCTATATCTCCTTCTGATCTCCTGAAGGAGGCGAACCCTTGATTCCATGTCCGCTCTAATTGCCCCTAACACAGAGGATGAGGCCCCGGATTGACTGGGGTTTGACTCTAGCAATGATAGGGCCTCGAATGCCTTTGAGATGTGGTCGTCCCTCCACGGGCGCTCATCGAGGGAATCGAGCGCCTGTTGAATGGAGGGATGGTAGAATGTTCTGCATGTTTCCGGGCAGTTCACCAGAAGGAGGTCTCCGGCCAATCTCTGGATATCATCGAAATCGTGGACCTCCTCCCTATCCTTTAGTTTCTTGATGATTCCTTGAAAACCAACGAGCAGCAGTTTGAGATCGTCCAGGTTCCTAATTTCCGATTCCAGAGAAAAGTGAAATTTTCCCTTTGGATTAGCAAGTCTCTCGGGCAACAGAAATGGAAGTGGGGATGTGGGTGATTCCCAACTTGGGGAAACCCCGGGCGGAGGGGTATCGTTGAGCAGAATGGCTATTCTCACAAAGTGTAGGACTAGTCGTCCGGGGTCATTGGACCAAATGGTGTTCATTGCAGATTTTTGCTCTCTAAGAGAATTGAGGAGGCTTTCCTTTGTGGACTTGTCTGAAATCTTGGAGTAGCTATCAATCCCAGGAGACCAAGAGTCGGATGGGAAGTGGTTTCGGGGAAAGAATGTCATTTTGCTGGACATCAGGCTCGACTTGCTTACAGTGCAGACCAAGACATGCCCCATCCAGCTGAGTTTCCCCCAGACATCGTCCGGGGGTCCATTCCTACCTAACTCGTCTAGACATGCCATTCGTGATCCTGTCTGCCATCCCACTGAGGAAGGAGATTGGATGTGTTCCTTGAAAATCTGGCAGATTCGGGAGGCTATCGAGTGCATCCGAGCAGCTGATTCTGAGATGTCTTTTCCGTCTACTGAGGACATTATCTGCTGAATCAATAGTTCCTGGTCCACCTTCCCATCATTGCCAGTGATCTTCCGAGCTGACTCTTCGATGAAAACCGATTTGGAGGATAGCCCCCGTAGGACCCTAGATGCGGATCTACTCCCCGAGTAGTGCCTTGAGACCCTGTCTCTTGCCGATAAAACTGCAGGAGCGAGGTGTGCCGGGATCCCAGCGTCCACGGCGTCTCCGATTCTAGAGTCGGAGTTTGACAGCCGCCACAATGTCCTGAGGGCGGTCTCAACGAGAACGGTCCTGCCAGTGTCGGTAACGTTGTCCCTACTGAGAGCATCTCCCAGTCTTCCCCTGTAAGGTGTCACTAATTGGCTAAGGAAGGAGTCGATGGTTCCAATCGGTGCATCTTCCAGGAGGGTGAGGAGTTGTTCGACGAAGCCCTCGTTTCTGATCCTAGGATCGGATCTAATGTTGCCATCGTCGCCAATGGGTCCTGGCCTGAGTCTAGAAATCTCGGTTCGCAATCTATCTCTCATCTCATCGGCAGCTCTGTTGGTGAATGTCAGCAATACCACTTCACCTGGAAGGAGTCCTGCCCATTCGCGGAGGTCTATTCGTTCAGAGTGGGGGGCGGCGACCATCCCTCCCTGAAGTCTGGCTGGTCGAGTGGGTTTCGGGAGGAGTCTGGTCGCTCTCTGATCCTCTGACAAGTAGTGCTCAATGACGCGATCGACAATTGTGCTTGTCTTTCCTGTTCCGGCTCCGGCATCAATAACTATGTGGGAATCGAGGTTCAGGGCTAGGCGTTGGGCTGTGTTTAATCTCATCAGAAGCCACTCTCCGCTCTAACTTGGCAAGTTTTGCTGACCGGGCAATATGCGCAAACCCCCGGGGAGGGAGTTGGGTGAACACGCCCAGAGGATGCCTGCAACGCTACCTTTAGGGAGACTTGTATCCTTTGGGCCAGCCACGCCCTGAAATGATCGCTTGTTGCAGATTTGTCCTCGTCATTGAATCTGTGTAGGTCAGCCGAAACTGAAGTTCTAGTTCCGATTTCTATTTCGGGAAGGTTATCGGAGTAACCAGAGGAGACCTCCAAGTAGTGTTCGGAATTGTGGCTGAGCATTGAGATTCCAGCAGCTAATACTAGATCGCCAGGATGGGCAACCTCCCATGCTCTGGCATAAAGTGCAAGTTGTAGCTCCTCCAATAGCCCCTTTAGGTGCCTTCTTCGGGAAGAGGCGCGATCAGAAGTCTTCAGATCTCTGATTGCTACGATTCTCCGTGGCTTCCATCCAGATCCCTGAATCCTAATAGGTGCCACGCTATGGTCACCCTCTGTATCTATCCAAAGTTCGGCTTTTTCATCGAAAGGCAACAGGTCAACTCTGTCGATGAAGCCTCGAATCTTGATCGGTTCAAGCTGCGTACCTCCGGTAAACTCTGAGGGGAGGTCGATTTCTATTCCATTGGGATTATAATTATCTGTGCTCCATTCTAGTGAAATCGGAGAAGAGTCCGGACAAGTGAACTCAGCTGAGATGATAGTGCCAATTCTACCACTTAGAGACAGTGGGGTGGGTTCAGCGAGCCAGCTTCCCCATTGTTTCCTATCCATTCCTGTTAGAGTCCTAAGGCTATGGGCTGAAACTGCGTCGGTCCTCTCCAGCCAAGGTGCTCTGGTGTCTAGTGACTCGAGTGCCATTTGCATCAGTTCGGACTCACTTAGACTAGAATCGCATAGGCTGGTTAAACAGTTGTCTCCTGGTGTTTCCCTCTCCTCGCCCATTGGAATATTGAGGGTTTTTGACAGGATGTCATGATGAACAAGGTGGAGGAGGTTTCCTTGGGTGCGTCGATCAATTTCCTCATCTATCAACTCTTCATTTTCTGCCATCAGACCCTTTGAGAGCCATCCCATTCTGGGACAACTGAGCCATCTCTGAAGTCTTGTAGGAGACCAGATGTGCACGTTCTGCTCCGCCCCCTCTGCATGACCGTGCCTGGAGTCGCTGACCAGAGAGCCGCTTGGAGTTGGTGTGAAGGGCCTTGGGTCGATTGACACCGAGCGCTTTCCACTATCTATGATTCCCCCGATGACGGGCCATCTGTGGTTTCTTCGCGGCTCGACTACTCCTTTTGGGGTCCTCGCGAAAAGGGAAGAGCTCTCGAACGAGAGTAACTGGGAGGTAGCAGAATCAGGAAGATACCCGTCGTCTATAGAGTTACTAGGTTGTCTTCTATGGCGATCTGCTTGCAACTCTTGGTCGAGGCCAATTGAAACTGCACTCGGGTTGATGGGATATCTGGAGGGTTGTAGGTTATTCCTAATTTGTCTCCCGTCGAATTGGCGTAAGTCCCTAGGTGTCGAAGGATATCTTTCGGAGGGTGTTTCTGACTCGGTGCAATCCGAATCGGACAATATTGCCCATTCCCTGATGGGGGCAGCCGGTGGATGGGATTCGTCCAGGGTCGTGTCTAGGATCACAACTTCAGGAGAAGAGTTGAGAATGTGCTGAAGGTGATGTCTGGCATCCCGTATTGGGCCGTCGGGCCTTAGTATGTCCAAGGAGTTCCGCTCTTCGTCGCCTAGGAAGGGAACCTTCGGGACCTTGAGGCTCCAAGAAGAGCTGGACGTGTTTGTTAGTATTGTAAGGTCAGCTGTGCATCCAAGAGACTCACTTGGGCCCAATAAGCTGACCCTCCCCGAGGCTTTTGTTCCATGTCCTTTTGTCATTGACTTGTCGACGATAGATGAGAGTTCGTCTACCCATTCAAGCCCGGTCCGGGGGGACCTTTGTCCAGAGTCCGCCTGCATCTGCCTCAGTTCCCTATGACTTCGCAACAATGTCTGAATAATCGAGGCGGGTGAGGTTGACTCACCATCGAAATTATCCATCGAGGATTGAATGTCTATAGAGGATATTATCTTCAGAAACCAACCATCGCCAGTTTTCTCGTTTTCCGGAAGTGGGAGGATTTGTCCCGTAAAACACCCCAATGTAGCTGAGTCCTCGTCTAGAATCTTCCTTTCTTCCGCTCCTAGAACGGGTCTCAGGGAATTTGCCACGCAAAGGAGCCACCATTGGGCACTTTCCTTAGCAGGTCCTCTTTGATTCTCAGAGGGGGCCATCGACATGGTTGAAATCCATTTGGAGAGAGCTCCTGGTCCACCAAGAACGTGGGCACTCCGAGCTAGGTTAGTGAAAAGATCCGGATCGGCCGTGGGTCTCAGGGAATTATCTGATGGGTGTTCGGGTGGTTCTTCGAATGGGGGGATCGTGGTCTGCAAGGACAATGCACGTAGACTCTCCAGAGAAAATGCATCGGGTCCGTGGGGGAGTTTTGACAGCCAAAGGATCCAGTGTGCTAGAGGATGGGATAGAAGATTATTGCTGCTTCTAGGAATTAGAATCCCCATGTCTAGAAGACTCCTTTCCCACTTCTCTCTGTTATCCCCAATACAAGGATCGACAATCATGATTCGATCTTTTGGATTCGAATGTAGACGCTCTCTAACCAATTCGATTGTCGCATCGAATGAGTGCTCGGCCCTGTGAAGCAGTTGCCTGTGAACAGTAGAGGTCTTCTTCTCGGTTTCTCGGCCAGATTTATTGATCCATTGTGGTAGTTTGGAGGTTTCGCTGATTGGGTGCTCATCGACTAATAGATGTCCATGATGGCCCAACCGAAAATTTCCAGGATAGGGCAACTGATGTACGGACCTGTGCCTCGAAAGCTGCCTCAACATCTCAGAGTGTGACTTGCACATGCCAGGAGCATGGTCCATCAGAACTATTCCATCAATATCTGAGACGGTAAAGGGCTCTCTTCCATCCTCGAGCATATCGATGATCCTCTGAACTACCATGTCAGGATGAGATCCCCCGAGTTTTTTCTCCAACCTCTTGATTACCTTTCTGAATGATGACATCCCTGGGCCGTCCCATTTCTCGACTGATAGTTCACTAGACAGGCAGGAATGGAGAGTTGCCAGAGCCTTGGTCTTCCCGTGCCCCCAATTCATCTCTGGGAGTGGGTTGATTGTTGGGAATCCCAGATTGGATGCTTCTTTTTGGCACTCGGCGTGCAGGACAATGTCATAGGGGCCATCCTTCGGAATCACTCGGGGTAGCCTGAAATCAGCAAGGAGTGAGGATATGAGGGAGTCAATTGTGTGATGAAGTGTAGTATCAACCGCCCCCTCTAACTCCAAAATTGATAGCATCTCTCTACGGGAGTTTTCATTAGGGTACACGACCAAAATCCTTCCTGAAAGGTCGGATTCCTTCTTGTTGGGATTCATCGCTTGGAGTCTGATCTGATTCCTCAGCCACTCCGGAGGCCGCCCGGGTGTGACCTCCTCACTGGTAATGCAGAATTCCATCGACATCAGAAGCCATCTCCGAGCATTGGCCATGCACGGCGGGGGTTATTCAACCCAACTGAGAAACCCCGTATCTCAGGAGCAGGAATGGGTACGTCGACGGGGGACCAATGCAGCTAGCATGCACATGAGTGTGACCACCCCTGGAGCGGGGATGGTCCTGTTTGGGTCCGATGTAGAGACCTCCCAATCCAAAACTAGGACGGCTGACATGTCACTCCCATCCCATGTTTGCGGGATTGAGATTTCCATCGAGCCCTCTTGCCATTCTGGTAGCATCACTGCTTCGTGCAATACATGCCTATAGTATTCAACGCCGTTAGATCCCTCGGGGTAGTATGCAGCATCCTCGACGAATAGGATCCATGCTACTGAATTGGTAGTAGGGGATCCAGCAGCAGGGATTAGTCCGGTGTTTGACCATTGGAAGGTTAAGCCGTTGGTCGAAGGAACGACGTCGAGAGACAGATGAGCGTCTTCGGCCACTGCTTGGAAGGGGTGGTTTGAGCCGACTGCCAGAGAGGTAGAGTAGTCAGTTTGCAGGCTCTCCGACTTTGGGTTCGTTCCCATGTACATTCTCTCCCCATCGAAAACAATAGCAGGAGCGAGCCTTGATTGGCCGGCTATTGTGGTTGAGGCATCGCCATAGCTAGAGACCCACCTATCTTCGGTCGAGTTGCTTCCAAACGGATCCATTGTCTCGAATAAGTGTCGGTGATAGTGAATTCGGGTTACCTTGCTGTTGGCGATTGCATCGTCTAGGGCTGTTTCGGATTCCACGCAGTTTTGGCACCATGTCGCCGTGTATACCTCGATCACGCTTTGTAGGTTGGTTATGGAAGCGGTCATCGAAGTCTCTGTCATATTCTCGAAAACCGGTATTGAAGGTCCTGAAATGGTTCCACCGTCGACTCCTTCCCTGGCGTCATTCCACAGGGTTTCGCTAGTAGCATTGACTTGCATGGGAAGCAGTAGAATGAGGGTCAACAAGAATGGGGCAATGACTCTCATGCTTCTTTCGACAAGGGGCTGTTATTGAACGCTTACGGGTCATTGGGAGGATTCGAATGCCACTATTGCTCTCTCTATGTCTTCGTCAGTTAGGTGAAGGTGGGTAACCGCCCTGATGGATGAATCGTCAATGGTGAGGGTGTCGACACCCAAATTAGAAAGTCGGGCAACGAGATCTTCTGCTCCTCCATCCGAGCATCCTATGTAGACCATGTTCGTTTGGACCTGAGCCAAATCCACGCTGAAAGAGGTCATCTTATCGATTGCTTCGGCCAGTCTCCTCGCTAGGCGATGATCCTCAATCATTCTCTCGATATGGTTATCCAAAGCGTAGAGTCCTGCTGCAGCAAGGATTCCGGCCTGACGCATCCCCCCTCCGAACATCTTTCTCCACCTGTGAGCCCTGTACATCATCTCAGAAGAGCCAACTAGTACGCTTCCCACTGGGGCCCCCAATCCCTTGCTTAGGCAAACGGAAATTGAGTCGTAATCCCTTGCCATCCGGGACACCTCCACGCCAGTAGCTACAGACGCGTTGAATATCCGAGCACCGTCTATATGCGATGTGCATGCGTTTTCCTTTGCGACTTCGGCTATTTCGTCCATGGTTTTCAGGGGATAGCAGGTTCCGCCACCCCTGTTTGAAGTGTTCTCGACGCATACCATAGAGCCATTTGGGAAGTGCCCAAGGCTCCCATCTCCCTTCCGAATGGCCTTGGCGACGTCTGTTGGTTCCATAATTCCCATCTTCCCCGGAACCAATGCTACAGATACTCCAGAGAGTGCAGCAAATCCCCCTCCTTCGTATACGTAGATGTGGCTATGAGCCTCAGTTACAATCTCGTCGCCCGGTTCGGTTTGAGCTCTGATTGCCGTGGCATTACACATGGTTCCGGATGGAACGTAGAGTGCAGATTCCTTGTCAAACATCCTAGCCATGCGATTCTGAAGTTCGATGACTGTGGGGTCATCTCCGAGAACATCGTCTCCGACCATTGCTTGAGACATCGCTTGCCTCATCCCGGGTGTTGGCTGGGTAACCGTGTCACTGCGCATATCGACCCGGTCACCGGGGTAGTCGCGCATGGTCAGGCCAGTTGAGCACTTCACATAATTGGTACGCTCGGTGTCAAGACTTCCCTCTGACGTCCTCCGAGTACAAGTAAGACCGTTCCTTAGAGCCACCAGCTCCCTTTTTCTTGTTGGAGATGTATAGAACCGCCATGGTTCCCCCGACCACTGCTGGAATTGCATACATCAGAATTACCATCCAGAGAGGCCTCTCTATCTTCACGCATTCACTCTGACCGGAGAGCTCTTGCTCCTCTCCTGAGGGGCATCTCGTCTGTTCGGTCGATCCGGCCTCCTGAACAAAGTGACCCGTGTCAGCGCTCTTGCACCATGACTGTCCGGACTGGGACTGGAATGACCCAGGCTGGCACGGTGTCTGCGAGGGGGATCCTGTATTCCCGACAAAATTCCCCGGAGATGAATCAAGGCATCCCGCGCTTCCCGAATCCGGTTGGTACGTCCCTACATTACAAGAAGTCTGTGAAATTGCTCCGGGCTCGGGGACGTGGTGCCCGGGCATTGCATCTGTACAGCTGGTCTGTCCCTCTTCAGACTGGTAAGAACCCTGGGAGCAGGGTGTTTGGCTAGAAGCCCCTTCAGATGGGACGTTGCTACCCGGGCTAGCGGGCACACAGTCGGTCTGACCCGATTCTGATTGGTAGGCCCCTAGTTGACATGGGGTCTGTTCGGAGGACCCTGACTCGCTGACGAAATGACCCGGTGAAGCGTCCATGCAAATTGTCTCTCCGCCGGGCTGGTACTTGCCTGGAGGGCAGGCGGTCGTCGAGGACCCATCAGGGCTCACGACTTGTCCAGCAGGGACCTCATCGCATCCCACCGAACCCTCGTTGGCCTGGAATTCTCCGGATGGGCATGGTTCCTGTCCTGTTGCTCCGTCTAAACTGGCGAAGCTCCCCGGTTCAGCAGGAGTGCATTCCGACTGGCCGGCCTCTGAAGAGAATGTCCCGGCTGTGCAGGATCCTTGGGTGGTAGCTCCGGGAATGGAAACGAAGCTCCCCGGTTCTGCTGGTATGCACGAGGTCTGCCCGGTCTCGGGCTGGAATGTCCCGGGCTCGCATGGGATCTGTTCGGCGGTGCCCTCTAAATCTGTGAAATGCCCGGCCTCTACGGTAGAGCACGACGTCTGTCCCGAATCAGGCTGGTACTCGCCTGGCTGGCAGGGGGACTGTTGGGTCATCATCGTCCCATCCACATAGTGGCCAGGAGTCGCCTCGGTGCAGTTGGCTTGCCCGGATTCGGAGGAGAACGTCCCCTCCTCACATGGTTCCTGTCCTGTTGATCCTTCATTGGGAACCTGATACCCTGAATTTGCATCGAAGCAGGATGTCATCCCGGATATTATCTGGTAGGTACCTGCTAAGCAGGGAGTCTGGTTGTGCGCACCCTGTGAAGAGACGAAGTGCCCTGGGTCGGCCGGCAAGCATCCTGTGGCACCGTGATCGGGTTGGAAAAATCCAGTATAGCATGGGGTCTGTTGTGTCGAGCCTTCCTCGGAACTGAAGTTTCCCGGAGAAGCCTGGATACATGAGGTCGTCCCGGTTCCGGGCTGGTAGGTGCCGTACTCACAAGGTATCTGGGTCACGGATGCGGTTTCGTTGACATAATAACCCGGATAGGCGGCTATGCAGTCACTTTGGCCCCAACCAGGTTGGAATGTTCCGAGATTGCAGGGGAGCCTCTCCCATGGAGGGGTCCCATCGTGGTCCGCGTACCATCCAGGACCTGTCTCGAGGCAAGTGCCGTTTTCTGAGTACCACCCTATGGGGCACCCGTCTGGGAACGGGTCGAAGAGGTATGGAATCCCATCGCCGTCGTTGTCCCTCTCGGTCATGTGGGCGTGACTGCCATTGCCCAAGTCAACGTAGGCTGGGACGTTGCTGTCTACTCCCTCGCCTAGGCCTAGTGAGCCCTCTTCGTGGGCTCCCCAGCAGTATACTGACGCGTTGTTCGCAATCGCGCAGGAGTGGTAGCTGCCCGCCGAAATCTCACCCACGCCGAGTCCTGCTGGCATGGATACTACAACGGGGGTTGAACTGTTGTTGGTAGTACCATCGCCGAGTTGCCCGAAGTCATTCCTACCCCAGCAAAGCGCACTACTGTCATCGAGTACGGCGCATGTGTGACCGATGCCCACGTCAATCGAAATCGCGGTCCTTCCTACAGGCAGAGATGTGGCCCTTGGGTAAGTTGAGGAGGTTTCGGAGCCATCGCCGAATCGTCCATGGGTGTTGTCCCCCCAGCAGTAGACCAAGCCGTCGTCCAGGATTCCGCATGTGTGTCCGAAGCCAATATCCATTGCAACTAGCGAGCGGTTTTCTGGGAGCACCGAAATCAGTGTTGGAGAGTTCCTGTTGTTGTAGGCCCCGTCACCGAGGTGGCCGTGGATGTTCTGTCCCCAGCACATCCCGCTGCCGTTGTCCAGGATGACGCAGGTCGCATTCCCACCAGCGTTGACGGAAACCGGTGTTCGTCCGGAAGGGAGTAAGATTTGCGTCGGGGCGACTCTGCGAAGGTCATCCCCGGTTCCTAGCTGGCCGTATTCGTTGTCTCCCCAGCAGTAGAGAGTCGAGTCATCAGCGATGCCGCATGTGTGGTGAAAGCCGGTAACAATGGTCACCATGGACGCACTCACTACCGCAGGGCCATGCGGCTGGTTGCAAGCTCCGCCGCAACTAATGTGGTTATGTCCTATCGGACCATTAGTGTCAACCCCCCAGCATTTTACGGAGCCGTTTGTAAGGGCACAGGTGTGTTCTCCATCGGGGCTTATCTCCGTCGCTTCCGATAGGCAGCATTCGGTTGAGTCACGCTGGTTCACGCCCACTGGGGTGTGTTCGGGCGCCCATGGGCCTGCCGAGTTCCCCAAGTATCCCGTTCCCCAGCACCGAACCTGATTATTGTCCGTCACCACGCAAGTGTAGTTGTATGATGCTCCCAGTGCGGTGTGAGAGTATATTGACCCGACGGTTGAGCCTGGTAAGTTGAGTCCCGAATGGGTGTTCATAGGGCTGGCTACTTCTTCCAATTCCCCTCTCTCGGCAACCTGAAGTCCCGATGAAGCAGACATCAAGATGAAGAGTGCGGCTAGAGTGATTGACAGGGCTTTGCTGCGTGCAGCTGGTTCTCTCATGATGCTCGAGTGAGGCTGGAAGTATTAACGGTTATTTCGGATGCGAAATTTCCTAGGGCTTGCATGGTCAAACTCATTTGTGTGCTACCCCACCGGCAAGCATGGCAGGTCTAAAAGGGGGACAATTTGAGTCCTTCCTCTCTGATAACTGCCCACCAATGGGGATCTACGAAACCCTGTATGCTTTCAGGGACTCGTTTGGAAGTTTCATGGGCACTGAGGGCACGCACCCGTGGTCTCAGGGATTCCCACTTACTACTCCGCTGGAGAAGTTTGGGGGTCCCTGCCTTCCGGAAAGCGTCGAAGTGACCTGGGAGGACCGATTCTACCCGAAGGCATGGGGGCATCCAAAGTTGCGCGATGCCATTGCAGATTACTACAACTCACAATATGGTTCCAGCATTTCACCCGAGAACGTAATGGTCTTCGCAGGAGGAAGGCCGGGTATCTACACCGTCATGGCCTTCCTCAAGAAGCACGTCAAAGTGAAGATTGGCAACATAGAATGGCCCGCATATCTCGACATAATGGAGCAGACAAACACCAACTACCAGATTGTCCCATTCACCAAGGAGAACAACTTCCACCCTAGCAATGCATCTTACTTCGACCGTTCCAATATAGACGCCAAGACACGTCTGATGCCAGTCATCTCCAACCCCCAGAATCCATCGGGCCAGACACGCTCAGGAGACGAGCTGAAAGAGCTGATACGGATGGCTGAGCAGCCGGGGAATGGGATACTGCTGGATGAAGCATACGAGATGTTCCACTCTCCCTCAATAAGTGGGATCGAGTATGTAGATGACTTGGACAGCAGCAACGTGTTCATCGCAGGAGCCTGCACAAAGGGCCTGCAGTCCCCGGGGATACGGGTCGGATGGATCATCGCTGGCAAGAAGAACATAGTGACACTGTCAAACTACTCCAGCTTCGGCATGGGTGGAGTGAGTCACCCGTCGCAGCAATACGCCGTCAAGCTTCTAGAGCCTGGTCGCGTCAAGCAAGCCCGCAAGGCGGTAGAGAAGCACTACAGCTGGCAGCGGGAACGATACGGGAAGGCTTTCGAGGACATGGGCCTCGGAGTTTACACGGGGAATGGTGGATTCTACCACTGGCTCGAGCTTCCCGAGGGGATGGAGAGTGCAGAACTCAATAGGAGGTTATTCAAGCGTGGTGCAGCGATACTGTGCGCCTCCGATTGCGATATGGCACGTCCACATTCAAAGGACCCGGGCTATGTAACGCCATATACGCGGTTCTTCCGCTTTTCTTTCGGGCCATTGTTGCCAGAGACGTTTGAATCAGATATTCAGATTATTAGTGAAGTCCTTGAAGAATACAAGCTCGATGTTATGTCCGAATTGTCAAAAACTTAAGTGGTTGATTTACCCCAGAAGGTCGTGGCGGGACCAACTGCTGAACAGGCTGCAAAGATAGCCAAGGCAACCTACATGGAATTCTTGGAGGAACCCGAGCGGTCAAAACAGATTGGGAACATACCCAAGCTAATCAAGAAGTTCGATGGTGACTATGGAACCATGTTGAAGGGGCTGCAGAAGAAGTACGGGAAAGCTAGCCCCAAAAAGGAGACCTCGCCGGAGCCAGAGCCAGAAGCCGAAGCGGCCCCGAAGAAGAAGAAGAAATCGGTCCCCGAGAAATCTGAGGATCCCAATGAGGCGAAGGCGAAGGAGGCGTCTGCCAAGGCAGATGCCGCGGCGGCGCAAGCAGAGCTGAAGGCTGCCAAGAAGGCTCAGGTAGGCGATGCGAAGGCCGCGGCCAAAGAAGCGAAGGCGGTGGCCAAGGCGGAGATTGAGGCGAAGAAGGCCGAGGCTGGACGCAAGGCGGCAGAGAAGCAGGCCAAGTCTGCAAAGAAGGCGCTGGAGGAAATGAAGAGCTCTTCCAGCATGTCTCCAGAGGAGCTGAGGATCAGGGAGGCCGAATTGAAGACCAAGGCGAAGGAGGAGGGAGATGCGGCCAAGGTCGCTTCCGGCGAGGCCAAGGTCGCTGCTAGTGAGGCCAAAGAGCTGTCCAAGACCGTTGCTAAGGAAGGAAAAGCAGCGGCCAAGGCCGAAGCCGAGCTCAAGAAGGCCGAGATGGAGAGGAAGTTGGCCGAGAAGCAAATCAAGGCGACTGGAAAGATGAAGGGGAAGGCGGCAGATCAGCTAGAGGAGTTCCAAAAGAAGCGCGCTCGGGCTGAAGAAAAGCTCGAGACAGAGATGGAGAAGAAGTTGGAGGCCATGGAGGCAGCCAAGGAAGGGGCCTCCGAATCCAAGGCGGCATTGCAGGAAGTCAAGGAGCAGATGAAGGACGAGATGAAGGCCGCCAAATCTCTACAGAAAGACGTCGTGGCAAAACAGAAAGAGATTGCCAAGGTCGAGGTCGAAGCACAGAAGGCCGAAGCACAGAAGGCCAAGGTCGAGAAGGAGATTGAGGACAGTCACAAGTTCAAGTCGGAAGCGGCCATGAAGGCCGAGGAGGTGGAGAAGGACATCGTGCGTATCCAAACGGAGATGAAGGGCAAGGAGGATGAGTTGATTGGAGTTGAGAGCAAGGCCCAGAAGGCGGAAAGGGAGGCTCACGAAGAAGATCTGAAGCTCAAGGCAAATATTCTTCACCGGGAGGATCTCATACTTGAGAGGGTTAGCCTCAGGGCGGTTCAAATCAATTGGGCACAGATTGGAGAGGCCGAGGGTGAGAGGCCCGATGACCTGACTAGGATAGAGGGCGTAGATGAGTTCGGAGAGAAGAAGCTCAACGCCCTTGGAATTACCACGCTCCAACAGATTTCCAAGATGGACCCTGTGACTGCAGAGGTAGTGAACGACGCATTGGAGTTCACCCCAGGAAGGGTAGGGAAGATGATGTGGGTTCAGCAGGCCATTCAGCTGCTAGTAGAAAGAGGCTGATGCTACTCGGCAGGCGCGTACATGTTGAAACCGCTTAGCGGGGGTGTGTACACATGGAGATTAATCAGATTCGAGCTCTCTTCGTTTGAAACCCGGTGAATATCTGGCTCTTCTGCGGCGCAAACCTCGCCAGACTCGTATCTCCTAGATGAAATCGGATATGCGAGTCCTTCCTCGTTGGTTTCGTATAGAGTCTCGGTTGATACCCCAGAGAGAATAAGAAATGCGCAATCGCTACCGACGTGATCGTGGATTGGGGTGTTCTGGCCAGGGTTCCAGCAGATTGCAACTAGTTCGTAGTGCTCTGTCTTCTTGATAATGTTCCTCTGGTATCCGTCCTCGGAGTATCCTATGCATCCCTCTAGTGCCTCGAGGTTTACTTCTATGTCCGATAGCCTGTTGTCAAGCTCAGCCAATCCAGGTCTCCTGTCAATGCCATCTAGCCACACAATCAACCCTGATATGCCACGGCAATCGGTCGTCAGAGCGGAGCGTTGCTCGGCAGACAGGGGAGCCTGAGTAACCACGACCCACCCAGTGAGAGGTCGCTCAAGACTCTTCTGCTAGTCTAGCCAACCAGTGGAAGATCCCCGGTAATCTTGTCGATTTCCTTCCTCGGGCCGGGGCCGATTCCTACCACTGTCTCTGTCCCGGGCGGTATCTCGGTGTGTCCAGCATCCGTGACTAGATGACAAATTAATCCTGACTTCTTGGCTCGGGCCTTCGCCTGCCTTAGAGAGACCATGTCCGGGACTTTGCAAACTATCTTCCTTGCCCCGTTCTTGAGGTATTGATCCAAGACTCTTGGAGAGTTTCGCTTTGCAATAAGTACGCACTCAGAAGCAGCATGGGCGCACTGGGCGGCCAGTTTTCCCTTGGAAAGCTGGAGATCCTGCCTAGTCACTAAGACCATGGTCAATTCATCAGTTCGGGACAAGTTCGCTCACCGCCTGGATGGCAGGTCTGGCTCTGTGCCTAAGCATCATGTCCCCCAGTGGAGCCGCCAACCATGCTACGAAGGCAATGTTTCCTGCTGCGTGGTATAGATCGAATGGGAGTCCGTTCAGCAAATACGGGAGCAGCATCGATGGTCCTGCTTCTAGCAGGATGCTAATCGAAACTATCCAGTCAAAGACAAACGCTGAAGCGGCTGAGACGAATGCTAGTCGAGTCACCATCAGTTTGTCACCGTCAAGAATGAACCTCGAAAGCACTGCCCCAGAGAAACCAACGGCCCCCCATCCCAATACCTGGAATATCGTCCAAGCACCGTGTCCGAGGACTAGGACGTTTGAGGTCAGAGCGATAGTACCTGCGAGCGCGAGCGCCCTCCAGCCGCCATAATAAATCCCGGCGAGAAGGACAACCGTAGTGACCGGTTGGATGTTGGGAAGGGGGTCGAGCAGGATTCTGCCTGCAATCCCAAATACAGCCAGAAGCGACATCATTTCCAATGTCCTTCTGCCTTCTAAGTATCGTTCGCCGCGGTAGAGAGCGAGTGCAATCAAGGATAGTATCCCCAGATTTAGCAATAACATCTCATAATGGCCCAAGGAAATGAGATGGAAGTCGTACATCTTTTCCTCCTGTGACTGTGCGCTTCATAGTTATTGTTGGGTTCACCAAGTAGCAATACTCCATGAAAGCACATCTCCCTCGGACATCATGAGATTGCCGATTCCAACCATTGAAGGTGCCCCGTTGTGATCAAGCTTCCAGTAGGCACCCCCGAAATCCCCTGTCACACTGTTTGAGTTGAGCCCACCGATTGTGTGGACGAGGTGCCCGAATTCCCCAACATCATAACCGAAGTCTAGGTCCTCTCCGACGGCTCCCGTAGAATTCTGCATGAATTCCAGGCCATTGATGAAACCTTCGAATCCACCAACGCAGACTCCCGTTCCATTGTAATCCTCATTGACCCCCAAGTTTGTTCCATTTCCATCTATCATTGTAACTCCCATCCCAAAGGCAGAATGGGGATGCTCGGAGGGGAATAGCACGCACATAGCCTGCTTCCCGTCCCAATCCATTGGGAGGCCGTTGTGAGCCGATTCGCTGTCGGCGACGAAAACTGAGGCCTCCTTGGAAAGCCTTTCCTGGATTGTCGGGGCTAGAAGAACCACGGTTAGCAGAATTGCCACCGAAGTGAGTTTGAGTTTGTATTCTGACAAGGAAACCGAAGGTTGAACGAATGGCCTATTATTGTTCTCAGACCTATTGTTCACTCGAGCTCTCTTGATATTCTCTCCTTGAGCACAGCACTGACGGCTTTGCCATCTGCAGAACCGCCGAGTTTGGCCATTACCATCCCCATCAAGGGACCAATTGCCCCCATCCCTCGTTCATCGATGAACTGTGATCTCTCGCTGATTACCTCGTCAACTGCAGATTCGATTCTTGAGGTGTCGGCAGGAACATAACCCCTTGATGACGCCTGCTCCGACATCCACTCGACAATCTCATCGATAGTGGAATCCGGAGCTTCGGACACCAATGGCTCGATTCCTTCCCTAGTCAATGACCCCGTCTCGCGAAGGTGAATAGCTGCGGCAAGAGCTACGGAGTGATCGCTCCCGTGCTCGAGAAGCGCGCTCGCCCATGCCTTGTGCGGAAGGGCTAGTGGCCCCTCTATTCCTTCGAAGAATAGGTCGTCGAGCTCGGAATTCAGAATGGCCTCAACTTGGTTCGAAGATATATCCAAGCCAGTTAGTCGTTCCATCCTCATCTCGGCGGTTAACGGTAGATTTTCGCATATGTCGTCCCATTTCTCAGATGAAATCTGGAGGACGGGAATGTCGGTTTCTGGGTACATCCTCGCTCCGCCGGGCAGGGGTCGCAGTGCTGTAGTGGTGCCGTCCTCTGGCTTTCCCTTGCGAATTACGACGTTTCTCACCTCCTTCGGAATCCTCCCATATGCTTGCCTAGCGCGGTTTACAACCGACTCCAAGGCAAGCTCGGACTGCCATGACGGGGCGACACACAGAACGAAGGCGTCCCTATCATCTAACATGAGGTTAGAGCGAACGACCGCGATGTCTTCCTCGGAGATGCCGTATGATGGTAGTTCGTCGGAGTGGAAGATTCCTGCAACTCCAGCGAGTTTTGCCGCGCTTGCGAGTTCCCTACCTAGCCGTGGGAGCTGTGGGTCCTCGCCATCGGTCTCCTTGGCCCCCAGTTTATCAGACAGGCCCGGAAGTGCGACTCCTAGTACTGAGGCCCCCTCATCGACCGACGAGCGGATCATTTCAGAAGCGCAAGAGGACAGAGCGTCGGTGAAATCTCGAATTTCGAGAGGCAATCGATTGTGTGCCGCCAATGCGACCCTGTTCTCTACTGGAATGGCATCTTCTGAACGATCAGGAGGTAGGAGTGGTAGCGAAGCCTCCTTCCTCAATTCATTTGCCAAACGATAGAAGTGAAGTTGGCGAGCCATCTCTAGTTGGATGATTCTTGGAATCCAATCAAGGTCCTGGCACCCCTTGATCTCGACTCGGTCTCCACAAGCTATGCTGACATTCAGGTCCTGTCTGATTGAGCCGAGTCCCCTTCGGACCCGTCGAGTGTCCCTGAGTAGCCTTCCAAGGGAGATTGCTGTCTGTTTAGCATGGTCCGGAGACCGGACGTCTGGAGCAGTGGCGACCTCGACCAGTGGCATCCCAAGTCTGTCTAGGGTGTAAACTACTGTCTCCACACCGTCGGAAAGGGTGGTTTCTAGCTTTCTTGCAGAATCCTCTTCCAGAGATATCAGGTCGATTCCTACGGTTCCAGAGTCCGTCTCTATCTCGCCATCTGTGGCAACTAGCGTGGTTCTCTGGAACCCGCTTGTGTTAGAGCCATCGACTACGGTTTTCCTCATCGCCTGTAGAGCTGGAATTGGTTTTGCATCCATCATTGCGGCCATTGTCAGAACCACGTCAACGGCATCCGAGTCGTGACGGTTTGGGGGTGCCTCATCTAGTTCAACCAGTCCTGCATTGGGGGTCTGGACATATTCGAAAGAGCGATTCCTCCTCTGCTCGAACCTAGCGGCGATGTCGGTTCTGCCGCTTTCGCCGGCAGAGGCCCGCAATCTTCGCTTGGAGCGATTCCAGGCAGAGGGTATCTCCTCGATATTGTAGTCGTAAAGCTCGCTGGGCATCCTGGAGTGAAGCTTGTCTGTCGCGAGTTGTTGGTGGATTTCCAGACCGCACATGAAGCCTAATGCCACAGGGTCCAGCGAATCGGGAACGGTCGGGTCTCCTATCGGCTCCATTTCTGGCTATTGGGGGGGGTGCTGGCTCATAGGCTCAGCGGACAAAGGAGAATCTGTCGACTCTTGGACTCCAGAGCTCACCACTAGTCAGCATCTTCGAGAGGACCCCGTCTACCTCTGTCTCTGAAATCCCCCTGTCAATGGCCAGATTGTAAATCTGGATTCGTTCGGCAACCCCCCCATGTTGGGAGCAGACGTCCCTCACCATCTGCCTAATGGTGGAGTTGTTCGATCTAGCCCGGACTGAAACCCCCGAGTGGAGTTCTGACTCGTCCTCGATTCCGGACTCCTCCCTCCAGTGTTTGAACACGGCCAAAGCGACATTGGCATCGTCGGCCGTAGCAATGGCCCTCAAGTGCATTCTAGCATGAGCTTCAGTAAGGCGAATCAGGGCCTCTAGGGCTCTGGCGGTTATGGGAACTACAGTATCCTTGCCCTTCGCACTCTCATATAGCCCAGGTTCTTGGTCCTCGGCCCCGAACTTCTGCCTCTCTTTAGCGTAATATTCTTTGATTGCTAACTTTGCTTCGGTGTTCAATTGCGGGTGGATTGTTCTCTTGGCGTAGGCTATGTACTTCCTCAAAAACTCCTGTGTTAGGTGCTCAATCCCATTATCTTCTGTAGCGAATACAGATTCAGAATCGACTTCTGAACCAATTAACTCGATTGTTCCATTTAGGAGTGTCTCGCTTCTTCCCGACGTCCTGTTTTCGAGAATATGACTGGCAATTCTTTCGTCATCAAGAATTCTTATCTCGTCCCTAATCATCCAAATAATGTCAAATCTGGAAGCAAGGGGAGGTGGGAGTCCAGTCTCTTGGAAAGAGCGGACAACGCTTGTTCTTTGATTTCGCTTGCTGAATCTCCCGTCTTTTGGGTTGGCTGCGGCAAGTATCGCACAGCGAGAATGGAGGGTTGCTGTAATTCCTCCCTTGGCGACATGGACCTGTTGCTGCTCCATTGCTGGGTGCATCATTCTCCTATCTTCCTCTGAAATCTTGTCAAACTCATCTATTGCTGCTAATCCGCGATCGGAGAGAGGCAGTACCCCTGCCTCAAGCGCGAACCTGCCATCTCCAAATGCGTCCCTAACAGCTGCTGCAGTTAGACCGGCCCCCGAGACTCCTCCACCAGTGGCAAACCTGCCCCTTGGGGAGAGTTCTGAGATGAATGTCAGCAAGTGGGACTTCGCGACACCTGGGTCGCCCATTAGGAGGATGTGTATGTCACCTCTGGATCGAGTCTTGTCATTGAGTCTCCTAGAAACGCCCCCGAACAATTGCAGGGCCAAGGAGCGCTTGACATGCCCCAGTATACCAGTGGCGAAAACGGACGGTGCAATGGAGCGCTGGATGAGTGCCATCAAATCATCCCTCTGAGAAATCTCGACTATGCGAGCGCTGTCATCCTCATCTATCGAAATCTCTGTGAACGGAGTGCTTTCGTGTTCAGAGCTGATCAGATGGAAGATTACATCGAACATAGGGGTCTTTTTGCGGTTTCTTACTTCGCTACGGACTACGGGGATGACGTTGGCAGTAATCCTCTCCCCGGGGAGGTGTTTGTTCACTTGATCTCCTTCGATGAGGACCATTCCCCTCCTTGGCTGGGCTCCGCTTGGGACGTTCTCGGGTTGCTCTTGGATCTCTATCCACTGGTTGTTCACCATCCTCGAGCTGATGAGCACTAGATCGAATCGAGTTGTCGGCTTGGAGCTCCCGCAGCCCCCAAGTGCTTGTGGGCAGTTGAGGGGCTCCTTTAGTTCCCGTTCGTTTTCTTGGTCAATCTCTATGTCATGCCCACATGACTCGCACTTGAACACGGCCCTGTGAATCCTAGGCTTGATCTCTGAAATCTTGGTTACAATAACATCAACGCTCCGGAGTTTGTCTATATCGGTGCTACCAATTTCACGGAGTGGCTTTCTGCTGTCGCCGGGGAGCTCTCCTACACGAAGCATGGCGTCCATATCCTCCCCCCTCTCCCTACATATCTCCATCAGCGTCCGCGAACCAGCTGAAAGTATAGGCTTGGGATGCTCAAGGACGTCTCCCGCGAACTCTGGATCGAAGCTCTGCAACTCGTGGAATGGAATTGCTAGGTATGGGTAATTTGACTGTCTGGACAGTAAAGTCAGAACCTCCGATTCTTTCGCCTCCTCGAGGAATGTGCGCCACCTAGCGGAGGCGTCATGTGCTGCCATCGTCATGTGTTTTCGCCACCGGGCTTTGGCACTCCGAATTCACGGCCTATAACAATACGGTCTGAGTATCTCGACCCCTTTGCTTCCAGTGGAGTAAACGCGCTCAGGCCGAGGCTCATAGGAGGCATTGTGACTTCTACTGCAAGCTCCTAGAGAATTCGCCATGGAGGCTTAATAGATAGTGAATTTCAAGTTCCGGGGGCTAATCGGAAGCCATGGACCACCGGCGAATTGGGAGAGACCTGTTCGTTAGACTGGATAAGGGAGATGAGATTCACGAGTCGATTAGGAGTCTTAGCGAGCATGGGATTTCAGCAGCAGCGATTACTAGTGGAATTGGAAGGATCCGTGATACGGTAATCGGCTACTTGGACTCGGGAGGAGTTTACCAGAAGATTACCCTAGGGGAACCAATTGAGCTATTATCGATGCAAGGAAACCTTGCACCGGGCCCGAACGGGCCCTTCACCCACATCCACCTGATGGGTTCTGATGATGACCACACGGTCCATGGTGGGCACTTGTTCGAGGCCACTATTGAGGTGACTGCGGAGATACACATGCGCATTCTTGGAGAGGGGGACTCTCCCATGTTTAGGGAGCCTACTGACACTGAGTTCATCAGGATCTCTTTCTGCGAACTGGGGGATGAGTGACTGAGAGTTCTCTTCGCCCACGGCTTCGAGGGCAGTGCTACTGGTACCAAGCCCACGTACATGAGGGAGGGCCTCGGATGGGACGTCACCGCCCCGTTGATGTCTGAATTAGGGTGGAGCATAGAGAATCAGACCGAGGTATTGCTTCGTCACATCGATTCAGGTCAGTTTGACCTAGTGGCTGGCTCCTCCATGGGAGGGCTCGCAGCAGCGAACGCCTCTGTCTTGAGACCGGATGCTGAATTCCGCATGCTACTAATTGCTCCTGCCTTCGGGCTTGCCGAGCATTGGGACGGGATGGAGGATTCGGGGAGGAGGGCGTGGAAGCTCACGGATCAGAGGAGGTACAAGGGATTCGAGCTAGACATCTTGCTGCCATGGGAGTTCATGGAGGCGGCTGATAAGATGTCATGGCCAATGCCCGTTCATCTCACTTCCATTATGCATGGCAGATACGACGAAGTGGTTCCGATAAGCTGCTCTCGCAAGATTGCGAAGAAGTGTAGCCATGTCGAGCTTCACGAGGTGGATGACAACCACAGGATGAAGCAGACGTTGGGGCTAATACCAGGTGTGGTTGAGAGCCTAATGGCCCGTTGAGCCAAGGAAGTACTCCCCGATCTCTGGGTCGGTCAGGATATGCTGGGCGTCTCCAGAGTGGACGACCTTGCCGTTAGCCATGATGTACCCCCTATCTGAGCGAGCGAGCGAGAGGCGGGCGTTCTGCTCCACTATCAGGATGGTGATCCCTTCTCCCCGAAGGGAGTCGATGCGATCGATAATCTGCTGTTGGTAGAGTGGGGAGAGCGCGGCCGTAGGCTCGTCGAGCAGGAGGAACTTGGGGTCCGATATCAGGGCCCGAGAAATCGCCAGCATCTGCCTCTCGCCACCTGAGAGCGAGGCTGCTAGGTCGTACTCCCTCGAGCGGAGGTCGGGGAACATCTCGATTGCCCTCTCGATTCTCTCGTTTAGCACCCTGTTGGAAAGGGCGTTCCCCCCCATCTGCAGGTTCTCCTTGACAGACAGGGACGGGAAGACGTTGTCCACCTGCGGGACATAGGCAATCCCGTGGTTTACCAGTTGGTCGGTCCTCCATCCAGAGACGTCTTTGCCCATGTACTCAACCGTTCCACCATAGTGGGAAGCTATCCCGAATATCGTCTTGATAAAGGTAGACTTGCCGCAGCCGTTCGGGCCGATTATTGTGACAAACTCGCCCTCGTCGACATGCATGTCGATTCCATATAGGATCTGGACTGCTCCATATCCTCCCTCGAGCCCGCTGACTTCCAAGACCCGAGTCATTCTTCCTCTCCTCCCGTCTTCCCGGCGGCTCCTAGGTAAGCCTCGATTACCGCCTTGTTGCCCCTCACTTCGTCTGGGGTGCCCTTCATCAGCACCTCGCCATCGTTCATGACGATGATTCGATCGACCCCCTGTCTGAGTATGAAATCCATGTTGTGCTCGATGATCAGGACCGATATCCCAGTCTCGTCCACAATCCTCCTGAGATTGTTGAATATCTTCATTGCGAGGGGACCTGCCACACCTGCCACGGGCTCGTCTAGTAGTAGGAGCTTGGGCTCTCCCATCATTGACCGTCCGATGTCTACAAGCTTGCTCTGGCCACCGGAGAGCTCGCTGGCGAGGTTGTGGGCCATGTGGGGCACCTCTAGCTGGTCGAGGGTGGAGTAGGCCTTCTCCAGGAGCAAATCCTCCGAGGGGTTTCCGTATGGGGCCAGGAGGGCTCTGAGAGATTCTTTCAGCGTCTCTCCCATCTGCTTACGGGGAGGAACAAGGAGATTCTCTATCACCGTCATCTGGCGCCAGAGCCTCGTGTGCTGGAATGTCCTAGTAAGGCCCAGCTTCTGGATTTGGTCGGGCCTCTTGTCGGAGACGTCGGACCCAAAGACCTCGATGGTGCCCTCCGTCTGGTCCAGGAGCCCGCTGATGCAGTTGAAGGTGGTCGACTTGCCGCATCCGTTGGGTCCGATGAGGCCCACGAACTCTCCCTGTCCGACCTCGAAGGAGACCTCGTTGACGGCGACCAGTCCCCCGAACTCCTTGCGGAGGCCGCTGACCTTGAGAGCGGCACTCACTCCTCAACACCCCACTTGGGCCTCTCTGGTCTGCTCGGAACCTCTGGGAGCAGTCCACTGGGATTGTACTTGAGAGAGAAGAGCATCAGGCAGCCGATCAGAAGCATCTTCACGAAAGTCATCGGGGCGCCGGAAATCGATATGTCACCGTACATGTTGGTGACGAAGAGATGGGTGCTCTCGCCCATCGCTACAGCTGTCAAGGCGAATACTGCGGTACCCCATAATCCGGTTTCGAAGACGGATTGCGAACGAATGGCTATCCCGATTGCAGTGATGACTAGGAATGCCTTTGTGACCTCCCATTGCTCGGTGACTATCCAATAGAACAGGCTGTCGATCCTGTTTGCAGACTCGTACAGGGGGAGGTCTGGTGAGCTCGCTGCAACGAGGACGTTGAACACGAATTCCATCAGGACAATGATCATCGCTCCTACGACCATTCCCCGATTGTTCGCGACCCCGCCAATCACGAATGCCGCCCAAACTAGGAACGTGGACCTGGCGGGCGCCATGAAGGAGGGTTCGAAACCGGTCAGTTTCCACGCCCATAATGCGCCTGCCAGGGCTGCGATTGCAGCACCAAGGGCTAGGCTGGCCGCCTTGTGATTGAGTACATCGTGCCCGTGGTGCTGGGCGACCTCCTCGTCCTCCCTGATAGATTTGAGGATCCTTCCCCACGGGGAAGCCATAAGTGACTCTAGGAGAATCCATACCAAGGCAACGCATACCAACCCAATCACAGCTAGGAGGAAGGCATAGGGGGCGGGCTCTCCCAAACCCATGAGATCGCCAACTGAGTTCGAAAAGGAAGAGGAGGGGTGTGCTAGGGTCGTGTCCCAGCCATCGGGAAGGATGTATTCTTTCCTGCAGGAGTCGGCATTGACGTAAGGGGTGCCGACACCTATCTCTACGCCAGAGCCGCAGAACCACCACTTCTTCAAAGGAAGCGGGAAGTTGAAAACGCCGAATGACGGGAAGGCGGAGCCGGACCACAGTAGGGGATCGTTTTGAGAGAACACTCGGAGTATCTCCCCGAGGGATATCGTCACTATTGCGAAGTAATCCGTACGCAATCGCGCCGTGGGAAAGGCTAGGGCCCAACCGAATGCTGCGGCAAGCAGTATGGCAATTACGGTTGCAGGCAGGAATCCCCAACCATACCCGTTTAAGTTATCTGCCGCAGTTAGGATTCCAACGGTAAATGCGCCAATTCCCACGAAGAAGATAACACCGAAATTTACCATTCCGGTCACTCCGGTGTGGAGGTTCAGTGAGAAGGACATCAGAATGAATATCGTGACCATGACTAGGACGTTGGACATCTGGAAGACCTTGCTCCATCTGAGGGAATGTTGGGAGGATTCGCTAATTGGGAGCCATGCCATGAACGTTAGGATGATGGCTAATAGGATGAAGAAGGCAAGCCAGGAACCGTTTCGTCCTCTCCTCCCATAGGCAAATTTAGTTTCGGGGAGGAGCCCATTTATCGAGGTCCGGAGGTTGTCGGTAGCCGTGTTCAATCCCGACTGTTCAATCAAATTGGAATGCCATCTATCAATCCTGTGCCAAGTCGACCTAGTGCCCTCGATTGCTCCGGAGATGGTATTCCTCAATGAGGATATGGTCTCCTCGAATGGCCCTATTAGGGTCTTCTTCAAGTCAATGGAAAGGAGCGAAAAGGACTGGGGGGTTTGGTTGCCGATATTCCGAAGGATGGTTGCCCCCTCGTAGGCTGCGAATGCCCAGAGGAGCAGGGGCACCAGTGGCCACGCCAAATCCCCTGCGTCTGTGATGAGGTTAACTAGGTCGAGCTCGATTTGCATTTGGTCGAGCCACGATTCGTTCACCTCTGAAAGCCACGTTTCATCCTCCTCAGTTGCCGGCCCGCCGAGAATGAATGTTGGGGAGTCCTCCACCGTGAATGGGGAGTCCTCCAACATCAGTGTGCCATCATCCCTCCCTGTTAGTAGTTCCAGGTTCGTCAACGAGTACTCGTCGATGGCAAGTCTCAGATCTTCCATTCTGCCCATTTCGGCACTAGTGGGATTTGTGATTAGAAGGAGGTCGCTTAATTCTTCCTTCATTCCTTCGAGTGGCTCTGCACAATCCCCCCTGCAGGCTTCTTCGGCGAATGACTGGTTTCCCACAAACCGGCCTATTCTATGCAGTACGTACGCCGCTATCGCTGCTGTGGAGAATGACGTCGCCCTATCCGTTCGACCCCTGTGCCAGTGGTGCAACCCAAATATTCCTGTCGGGAGTATCGCGAGCGCGGCGGTCGTCTGCCCGGATTTCTCAGGATCGTAATCCCTCTTGTTCCTTAGCTTGTCAATCTTCCACTTCTCCCATGCATCGCCTATCCCCTCAGGCATGACCATCAGAACTGCAATTATGAGGGCGAAAGGAATCACATCAGCGAGACCGGCCCAGCCACCACCATCACGCAGTGGCGACGTTATCCCAATCAGGACGGGCGCTGAGATGGCACGGACTGCGCCGATCATCAGGGCAGCGACGATGGCCCCCTCGATGGAGCCGATGGTCCCGAGGACGATAACGGCGAATGCGGGGAGTAGGAGCATGAAGGCGTCCCCGGGCTCGAAGACGGGGGCGGTAATCCCATACAGCATCCCTCCAACTCCGCAAATGGCCCCTGCGAGGAAGGCGCTGGTCATCTGGACCCTCTCGACGTTGAGACCACTACTGGCAGCTAGCTCTGGGTTGTCGGCTACGGCCCTCATCCGCCTTCCCAAACGGGTCTTCTTCAGAAGCAGGAGGAGAAGGATGACCGAGGAGAAGATAACCACAGCAGAGATTCCCTTGTAGAAGGGGTAGTTGTATGTATCAGTAATGCACCATGCATCGACATCGTAGAGCTCTATTGCTGGCTTGGAGCCCTCGGTCACTATTCGTGACAGGACTGCTTCTCCAGTGGCCTCGTCGATGGTCTCCTCGCAGTTGAACTGCTTGTATGTCTTCCCTTCGTCCAGAGAAAGATCTCCTAGGTTCACCCTCATCTTGGAGGTAGCAAGCTGCCAACTTTGGTAACCACCAGATTGACTAGCTAGCTTCCAGTCGGCGTCCGGCCCGTATTTTTGTGCTTCTGCAGAGAATCTCAGGTAGAAGACGGAACGGAGTATGAAAGCCACGCCCAATGAGGCTATCATCATCACCTGGGGAGTAGCGTCCTTGAGTCTGAATCCTCTATAGACCAGCCTGTCAATCATTATGCCAGCCAGTCCAGTGATGACGAGTGCCAACAGCGTTGCCTGGAGGAAGAGGGACCATGCGATGACTCCATCCGAAGGGACTTCGAATATGGGGAAGTAGTGTTCTGATGTTGCGACAACAAGGCCCGTGAACATCCCCACCATGAAGAGCTCGGACTGGGCGAAGTTCCCGTATCTCTGTACCTTGTAAGTCAGGGTCAGACCTACCGCAATCGCAAGGTAGGCGGTGGAATAGTAAATGGTGTTGGTGGTAAGCGACATCAGGTCGAAGGTGAAGCCAGCACTTTCGCCCAGTCCCTTCAGCAGGAGGTCGAGAGAGAATAATGTCCCTATAACAAGGAGCGGTGGGGACAGGGCTATCCCTATCGAACGGGGGATGCCCTTCGGGATATCCTCGAACAGGATCTTCACGTATCCGAAGATGGAGGAGATTGATTGCAGCAGCTGAACAATCCAAACCAAGTCGTTGGGAAGGTTTCCCAAGACGAACCAATCAACTAGATTCATTGCTCCGGACTGATAGCGCAGACCCAGGAGAGCATCCGCGAAGAGTGCTGTCACGACCAAGAGCCTCAGTTTGAGTCGGGAGTCTGGAAGAAACTCTCCCACCCAGCTCCTCGCTCGCTGCATCATCGCATCACCTATGGGGCGTCGCCCCTACGAGGGTGGAGCTCAGAAGTAATCAGTGTTGGGGGCACCTCGGCGGGTCTCCCCGCCGAGGTGCTTTACGTGTTACCGCAGCTTTTGTCCTAAACAGTGCTTAGGCCGCCAGCCGGGTCCCAGTGCTGGGTGCAGTCGTACGAGACAGTGGTTGCATCAGCAGTGAACGTCCCGACGCAGTATCCCGCTCCTGGCACGTCACCGTTCGCGAGGAACGAGGTGGTGCCTGAAGCGCCGACCCATCCTGCTCCCGTTCCGGCGATGGCCTGGGACATCGTGATCCCTGGGTTGGCCATCAAGGTGAAGGCAGCGAAGGCCATAATCGTCACCGCGTCGAACGACTCAGCAGTGAAGATTCCACCAGCGCAGTCTGTGCTCAACGAGCACAGGTAAGCGAAGGTCTGGGCGACCTCGTTGGTTGAGGCCGACGCGGGCTTGGTGGCTATGATGCCATTCAGTAGCGACTGGTCCGACATCTCGGTCGCGATTCCCTCTTCTGCAATCCCGTCGGTTCCGACTATCTGCCCGGAGAATCCATCTGAGGCCAGCTGCTCGATTATCGCAGCGCCGTCAACGGCGTAGGATACCATCACGACCGTTGTGCAGCCGTTGTCCGAAACCGCCTGCGTTGTGGACGAGAAGTCCGTGGTAGTGGTGTCGTCGTATCCGACCTCTGCGCAAAGCGTACCGCCATCAGCCTCGTAGGCGCCCTTGAAGGCGTCAGCGAGCCCAGCGCCGTAGGCGTTGGTCATGTAGAGCAGCGCGACTGAGTCCCCGCCGTTGGTGCCGTGTGCGGCAACGACTGCGTTGACTCCCTGTCCCTGCAGTGCATCGCTTGGCACGACTCGGAAGAAGTCCGGGTATGCGGTAGCGTCAGACAAAGCTGGGCTGGTGCTCGCGTACGAGATCATCGGGATGCCAGCGGCCGAGAGGACCGCATTGGCGCCCATCGTCGCTCCGGAGCAGGCTGCTCCGACTACACCGATAACGCCGGCGTCTACCAGCGTCTGCGCTCCTGCGGCTGCGGCGGATCCGTCGCAACCGGAGTCTGCGAAGACTATCTCGAACTGCACTCCCTGGTTGTACGCCAGGGTGTTAGCAAGCTGTACACCGATCATCGCCGAGGCGGTGAAGCCAGGCGCGTATACAGCGATTGGTCCGGTAATCGGGTTCAGGTAGCCGATCTTGACTGTGGCGCCTGCCCATGGAACATCCTCAAGTCCGCCTGTGGCGGTCCACATTCGATCACAGTTGAAGTACTGGCCGTACGTTGGTATGTGGTGGAAGGTGCAAACATCGTAGCCTGCGCCACCGACGTCACCGTTGCTGAGGAACGAGTGGGAGCCACTGGCCCCTGCGTATCCTACGCCCACCATCTCGAGGTGTGATGCCATGTCGGCCCCTGCCCCCATGTTGGCCGCGGCGCCGATCATCATGACGGCGTCGTAAGCCTCTGAGGTGAAGATTCCAGCGGCGCATCCTGTGTCTGCTGCGCACCTGTCTGGGAAGTCCCCTGTGGCCGAACCCGACCTTGGCAGGGTGTTCTGGACCCCATTGATAATCTGAGGCGCGTTGAAGGAGTCAAGGGCTGCTGCCCCTGCGAATCCGTCTGCACCAAAGGTCGGCAGAGTGAGGCCCGCGTAGGCCATGGTCTCTAGGATCAAAGCCGCGTCGTCGTTGTAGGCTATCAGCACGACCGAGTCACAAGCATCGTTCGTGATTGCATCAACAATCGAAGAAGCGTCGGCGATCGCAGTGTCGTCGTATCCGACCTGGTTGCAGAGGCTGTTGCCAGCGTCTGCCCAGTATCCTGCGAACGAATCAGCGAGTCCGGCACCGTATGCGTTGGTCATGTGGACCAGAGCGGGGTTGGTGACACCAGTAGCCGTGACCATGGCTTCCATGGCCTGCCCCTGTATCGCATCGCTTGGCACGACTCGGTAGAAGTCCGGGTATGCGGAAGCGTCAGACAGAGCTGGGCTGGTGCTCGCGTACGAGACCATCGGGATGCCAGCGGCCGAGAGGACCGCGTTGGCGCCCATGGAGGCGCCGGAGCATGCCGCTCCTGCTACTGCCACCACTCCAGAGTCCACTAGGGACTGGGCAGCGGTTCCAGCGACGGTACCGTCGCATCCGGAGTCAACCTCCACCAGGGAGAAGTCCCCACCTGCAGCGTTCAGGTCCGCGATGGCCTGTGCTGCGGCGAAGGTGAAGCCGGGAGCGAAGTTTGCGATTGGCCCAGTGATTGGGTTCAGGAACCCTATCCTCATGGAGTGGTCGCAAGAACCGTCGTCCTTTGCAGCTGCGGCGTCGTAGTTGTTTGCCGCGCTGTCGGTGCATCCTTCAGAGGGCGCAGTGTAGCTGTCCTTGTTGACTAGCATGTAGTGAGATGCTAGCTCGTCTGCGATTGCAGCGCCAATGTCAGCGTCGAACCCGACCACTGTGGTGCCATCCGCGGCGTATGCCTCGAATGGCGGGTAGAAGGGGTCCGTGCAGAGGTTGAGGCTTCCCGACTCCAGAACTGAGGTCAGGGTGCTTCCTTCCGAAGGCGTTGGGTAAGATGTCGCAGTGTCCGCTGTCGTGTCGTCAGACAGGACGGCAGTCTCGTCGAACCATGCTGTGTAGATCGTGTCATACTGGCCGCTGTTGACCATTGCGCCGATTGCGACGTTCAGAGCGTCTAGCAGCTGGCCGCTATCCTCTCGCACCGCTAGGCCGAAGTTCTCGTCAGAGAAGGTCGTTAGCAGGGTGCCCTCGAGGGCGAGTACTGGGGAGTCCCCCATTGCGTACATTACGTCGCCATTGTTCAGAGCGGTGATGACCGAGGGGAAGTCCTCGTAAGCACTGATCGTAGCAGCGCCCAGGTTCTCATTGGCGTACAGGTCCGAGGTTGTCCCAGACTGCAGTCCAATTGTGGTCCCTGCTGCGTTCAGGTCAGAGACGGAGGTTATTGCCGCTGCTCCGGTACCGCCGATTACACCCTGGCTACTTGTGTAGTAGGCCCTGGTGAAGTCGACGACCTGGTCGCGCGCTTCCGTCTTCGTCATCGCCGAAAGTATGGCATCACACATTTCGCCGGCATTCAAGTTGGGGATGATGGGGTCCCAAGCAGACTCCACCCAAACCGCGTCCACATCGTCAGCGGCGGTCAGAGACCAGTAAGTGCACGAACCATCGTCAGATGTTGCTGCGGCGTCGTAGTTACTGGCTGCCATATCCATGCATCCAGGTACATCTACAACGACCACGTCATACGTGCACGTATCATCGTCAGTGGTTGCATTGGAATCGTAGTTATTCGCTGTGGAATCCATACATCCCAATACATCCTCTGGCTCGTCGTCATCATCTCCACCTGCGCAGCCTGCGAGCGAAGCCGCTAGCATGCTCAGGGTAAGCATCATTGCAATCATTTTCTTGCTTTTCATAGTGTTCTCACTATCCGTAGCCCCCGCGTGAGACGATTGAGTTATAGAGGTTGTTGATATTTCTTTTATAAGTAAATAGCGAAAAAGGGGACTAGGTATCAATATTCAAGGGTTTTTTGAATTGGTTTTTCTGGAGGAAGAAAGGGATATTGCTGGAGGATATTTTTGACTGTCTCACTCCTAACTGCGGGTGGTTTCCTCCGAGAGGATGAAGGGTCTGTTTTGCTCCGCTGGGTCATGACGGAGCCGATGGACTACGCTTCCAGCGGTGTCGACATCAATCTCGAAGGGGAAGCCGTTGCTAGTCTGATAGGTTCTCTGGGAGTTTCTGTAAGGCGACCGGGGGAGCTCGGAGCACCGGTCCCGCTTCCCGGGGGCTTCGGAGGGGTTGTTGAATTCGGAGAGAATTGCTTGGCCCTTGCAACAGACGGAGTTGGATCGAAGCTGCAGATTGCAATCGATCTAGGACGCTTAGACGGCGTGGGCATAGATTGCATTGCAATGAGTGTGAATGATTTGATTTGCGTAGGGGCAGAGCCTCTGGCATTCGTCGACTATATCGCAGTGCCCGAGACCAATCCCGCTGTTCATGCGGTTCTGGGAGAATCACTATCTGAGGGATGCTCGAGGGCTAGAGTCACCCTCGCTGGTGGGGAGACCGCCACGCTTCCAGGAATTGTGAAGGAACTTGATCTGTCAGGGACTGCTTTGGGGTGGTTCCCACGAGGGAGGGGGATTACCGGTGAGAATCTGGAAGAGGGGGACGTGCTGATAGGCATGCCTAGCAACGGCATTCACTCCAATGGATACTCGCTAGTCAGGGCTGTTCTGGAGAAAGAGGACTGTTCACTAATGGATGCGCCGCCATTCGACCCGAGTCACCCCTTCAGGGAAGTCGAGAGATTCGGAGGAGGAGCATTGACTCTGGGTGAGGTCATTCTGAATCCGACTAGGATTTACGTCGACCCGTTGGTGTATCTCATCAAGGAGTGTCTAGCGGGGGAAGGGGTCTGCTCCCATGGTTCAATCAAGGCACTTGCCCACATTACTGGAGGGGGTCTGGCGAACCTACTCAGGCTGCATGACTCACTCGGATGGCACATCTCCGACCCGTTGCCACCGCATCCTGAGTTCGGTTGGATTTCAGAGGCAGGCTCGATCAGCAACAAGGAGATGCATCGTACATTCAACATGGGGATGGGGATGGTGGTCGCCATCTCCTCTCGGGACTCCGTGGCGGTTGAAGAGTGGCTTGCCTCCCGGATGCCTGGCTGCAGGGTGGTAGGGGAGGTCGTATCTAACGGAAGTAAGGTCACCCACGCAGACCCCGAAGTCGTGTTCTCCAATTATTGACCCAGCCAGTCAATTCCTTTTGTACGATAGGCCTGCGGAGACCGTGGACGAAGGGGCGGCGAGCCAGAGGGGATTTACCCATAGAGAAGGGAGAACCCTCCTGCTACTGCCCGAGCTACCGGTCGCAGGTGTTCAAGGGCCCGGGACCAAGAGCTCAGGTTCTGTGTTCTACAACCCAGCTATGTCAGGCAGCAGGACCCGTAGCGTGCTTCTGCTGTGGTATGCAATTGAGAGTGGGATTCTGGGAGAGGGGGACATTTACGCCCTTGATGGCCTGACAGCATCGGGACTTCGCGCTAGGAGGTGGCTGAACGAGCTTCCCTTGGAGATGGCGCAGAGGATCAAGGCGACTGCTGTCGACCTGAACGAGGATGCATTGGAGTGGGCTGTGTCGTCTCATGAGGAGTTCCCGCCAGAGCATGGTGGGGGGAGCTTGATTGCCCTACAAGGCGACCTGAGGACTGAAGCACTGGCAAGTGGGAGGCACTGGGTGGACATCGATCCATACGGGTCGCCGATTCCTTTCATCGACTCAGCGATGCAGTCCCTCGCTAGAAGCAGCGTCCTAGAGGTCAGTGCAACCGACACCGCAGCCCTCACCGGATCATCCAAGAATCCCCTTCTCAGGAGGTATGGTGCACGGGTCAGGACTGATTCCCTTGCTCATGACTCCGGTCTAAGAGTCCTATTGGCCACACTCGCCAGGTCTGCAGCGAGGCACGATAGGGCGGTGCAGCCCCTGATTTCAATCTGGGACTCCCATCACCTTAGAGTCTCAGTCAGGGTTGTGAAGAGCGTCCAGTCGGCAAACAGCCTGGATGATAGCCTCGGTTGGAGGGTCAGCTCTCCCTCAAGAGAGGAGGTCCGGGGTTCCATCTCCGCAGGGCTGCATCATGATGACGATGTGGAAATGCTCCCCATGCACTGCTTCCTTCCCATTGACTCCCCCATTGAGAGGAGAGACCCTAGGATTTCCGGGCCGATGTGGGTGCTAGCGACCGGAGATAATGGTGCTATGGGCTCAATGACCGAGGAGCGGGCTGTCGAGGTTTGCGGGCCTCGGGAGGGGGAAGGTGATGCGCACGGGTGGGAAGAGCGGGACTTCGAGATGGAACGCAGGAGGGTTTCTAGGAGCGTGAGGAACATCGCAGAAGAGGGAGCAGTGATAGACTCCTTCCATCACATTGTGGTTGACGATCTGGCCTCCTGGATTGGTACGGGAGCACCCCCGAGTCCCTCCAAGATGGTTGGGCTGCTCAGGGATGCTGGACACAGGGCCGGACAGTGTCACTATGGCCGGCCGTCTTTCAAGACGAATTCCCCCTGGGAGGCCGTCGTCGAGGCGGCGCGCTCCCTTCAGCCACCGATGTAGGACATCTCTATCCTCGGGAGTGAGGACGTCTCGGAGGACCTCATCTCGCTGTATCGGTCTGTCCTACGTCTCCATACGGCCGCAATCGAATCAGACAGGGCCTGCGTGCCAGAATCCTCGTGGATTAGCGCCCTTAGATCGTGCCCCCCAGAGGCAAAGAGGCAGGTGAATAGGTGCCCATCGGCGGAAAGTCTGGCTCGAACGCAGTCCCCGCAGAACGGAGAGGAGACGGATGAGATGAATCCGATCTCCCCTGTGCCATCGGAGTGCGCCCACCTTGTTGCCACATCGCTCGGAGAGTCCGGCTCCACCGGGACAAGGTCGAACTCGCCTCTCAGGTACTCGAGCATGTCGTGCGAATGGACGACTTGGCCGGGACTCCATCCATTCGTCCTCCCGACATCCATGTATTCGATGAAGCGGACGGTGACGCCCGTCCCCCTGAAATTCCTCACCAGCGCTGGCACCTCTGACTCGTTGACCCCCCGTTGGACAACACAGTTTACCTTGACCGGCCCCAAATCGTTGTCTAGGGCTGACTGGATCCCATCGAGGACATCCGAAACCGGAACGTTGCAATCGGTCATCTGGGAGTGTATCTCCGGATCTAGGGCATCCAGGCTAACTGTCACCCTGTCGAGGCCTGCTTCGGACAGGTCCTTGGCATGCTTGGAAAGGAGTGATGCGTTAGTTGTGAGGGCAATCTCCACGTCCTTGCCAGAAAGTGCCGATACCAGCTCCCCCAGACCGGGTCGAAGGAGGGGCTCGCCACCGGTAATCCTGACTTTCTTGAGGCCAAGTGGGAGGCATGCCGAGACGAACTTCTCAATCTCTGGGAAGGATAGGAGGGCCCTACGGGGAAGGAAGGTGTGGTGCTCGCCGAACCTCTCCTTGGGCATACAGTACCGGCATCGGAAATTGCACCTGTCGGTCACGGAAATTCGAAGATCCCTGAGCGGCCTACCCAATCGGTCTCTAGTCACGAATACCACGGTGCGGCATGCGGTGAAGAGTTTGACTGAGAGAGAACAGGTTGAAGAGAGGGTGAATGCTGCCGAGTTCAAGACATGTTGGAAATTACGGACAAGGCCAGGGAGATGTTGGACCAATTCGCCGAGCAGGCTGATGATGGTGGGGACCTCGCACTCAAGGTGGAAATCGTTGGACGTGGTCCCAAGGGATTCCAATACGACCTGCAGCTAATCAGCAGGGAGGACTCGTTGGAGGATGACATCGAAGCAGAGGTTAGGGGCTTGGTCGTGTTAATCGGGTCTCGTAGCGCACCTTACCTCGAGGGCACAGTGCTCGACTACAAGGAGACCCTCATGGGTGGCGGATTCAGCTTCGAGAACCCCAACCCCCTCTGGATTGACGACGTCTCGAAGGCCGTAGCAGAGGTCATCGCCGAGCAGGTGAATCCGGTAGTCGCTACTCACGGGGGTCATGTGGATCTGTTGGGGATAGACGGCGGAAAGGCAATCATCGCATTCGGAGGTGGCTGTCAGGGATGCGGAATGGTGGACGTCACACTGAAGCAGGGAGTCGAGGTCATGATCACCGAAGGCGTCCCAGGAATCTCTGAGGTAGTGGACATGACCGATCACGAAGCGGGAACCAATCCGTTCTACTAGTCAGTATACCATTGGGACGTCGTCGTCGTCTTCATCTGAACCAGGGGCTGGGAGTGCAGTGGCCTGTGCCCGCTCGAATGCCTCCCTGACTCGGTCCTCAATGTTCTTGGCGTCCTCCAACAGCCCCCCTACGGGAATCTCGATTCCCACTAGGTCGCTTAGACCTTCGACTGCAATCAGTGCTGCTCTGGCATCTGGGTACATGGGGTTGCACTCCGCGAGGAGGGCTGTGACGTCCAGACCCCTCCTCTCACCCTCGGCTACGAGGTACCCGGCGATTCCGGCCACCACGCCCTGCTGAATCCTCTGAATGCTAGAGTTGTCCAGCTGTTCTCGACCGATACCAGTCGAGGCGACACCCCAAAGTTCGCTCTCCTCCTTAATCCCCAAGTCGTTGCTGACAACGCCGTCGATTACGATGAGCCTGTCGAAGCCCCCCTTAGTGAACCACTCCAGAACGGTGTTGGCGAAGTAGGCGTCATGTTCGCTGGGGAATTGTATCTCCGCGGTGAATACCCCCACTCCCTCGCCCTGGTAAACCCTAACGGGGTGCTTTGGAACGGAGTCGTGAATTAGGGCTACTGCGGGAAAGTTTGGATGGAGGACGGTGCCCATCGGGCTGAGCTCCAACGAGCTGATCAGGTGGGAGGTTGCAATCACCCCCACGGAGCCTACTGTCGAGAAACCGCAGATGGCAGTCCCGCCCAAACGAGAGGGGTCGGCCTCGGAATGGAGGACTAGGGGATACCCGTCGCTGGAATCTTCGCTCACGGCCCCTCCCCGCAGGGAGGCTCTTTGAATCTCACGGCTTCTGGCATGATTTTTCTCGTGTTAAGGAAATTAGAAAAAAATTAACCTGATAAGTCACAGCATGCAGGGAGCATAGTGGCAGCGGATTCCCCAAAGGAGGTTGGGAGCATCTTCCTGGTGCTGGGCACTCAGGAGATCAATCTCGCCAACTATACGAGGGAGGCGAACGACCGCTGGCTCAAAATCTCACCACAGGACACGTGGTCATCTTCGATATCGAGAGTCAGGATTGCCAGGCAGGAGGCCTTGGAGAGCACCATGGAGGCAGTCAGGACTAGTGGTTTCCCGGACAGGGGATCCTCGTTCGCTCGTCTTCTCGAATCTAGCGGCATAGAGAAGAGATCTGATGTCGTCCTTGCGGCAATCCAGTACATGAGGTCGGTGGAGAAGGAGGAGCAAACCCAACCACGCAAGTTGAGGAGTCTCATCGAGGAGACTCGGAAGTGGAGTAGGCGCTCTCTGGGGAAGTGGAACATCTCCCTATACATCAGCAGGATGCTGGCTGGTGGTTCGGAGGATGGTTCTCCTTTCCTCGAATACCCCAGGAGGAAGCTTAGGAGGAACGGCTTCGTCGTGCTTACCGAGGCGGGCCGTGACCACCTGGACCGTCTCTCTCTGAACAGGTGATTCCATGTCTGAAGGGAGGGAGGACTGGTCGTTCACCTCGCACATAGGCGAGGACCTGAGAGGTGCTGAACTCTCTGGCGCTAACCTCAGGAGGGTCGTGCTCGACAGGGCTGACCTCGAGGGAGCGAACCTCTCTGGCGCGGACCTCAGGAGGGCCTCGCTCAAGGGAGCGAACTTGATGAAGGCGGCACTGGACGGAGCCGACTTGAGGGGTGCAAAGTTGATCAAAGCGAGGTTGGGGATGTCGAACCTGCAAGGAGCTAGGCTGGACGGAGCCGACATGCGGGGCATTAGGGGGAAGTACGCCGTTTGGAGGGATGCCAACTGGTGGGATGCTAAGATGGATGATTCCCTTACCAAGGCGCTATCCAAGAAGTGGCCGAAGGAATAGTCACGAGGGGGTCATCTTGTTGGTCAGCCCTTCCCTCATCCAGTCGGGAACGGGTAGCTTGCTCTTGACCTCGGTCATGTCGGTGCACACCGTGACTTGTTCGGCCGTCCAGCAGAGCGTCCCCTCTTGGTTCCTGAACTCGTAGTGCCATGTAATCGATGTCATGCCGATCTTGGGGACAGTGATTGTGCACTGCACGGTGTCCCCATACCCAATGGGATGGAGGAAGTGGGCCTCGCTGTGAACCAGTGGGAACGCTATGCCCTTCTCCGAGAGGACTTCGTTGTAGTGCATCTCGCAGGAGTACTCCCAGGACTCCTCGTAGAACCTGTGTGCGAGGTCCCAAAACCTCGGGTAGTACACGATCTTGGCTAGGTCCACCATCGGGAAGTCGACCCTTCGTTCGGAAACGAATGCCATGGGCGCCCCTCGAGGCTCTCGCGCTTCAACGCTGTGATGGCGGACCCACCGCGATTCGAACACGGGTTTCCAGCTCCGGAGGCTAGAGTGATATCCAGGCTACACTATGGGTCCTGCACGTCACCCGAGGCCTATCCCTATTGAACCGGTCGCCCCTGCTGATCCGGGAGTCCTTCCCTTCATCACCTCATCGGGGGCGCGTACTGGATGCCCCCCTCAGAGACGAGGGCGTTCAGTGTTCCAGCGCGCGATATCAGGCATCCGGTCATTGCGTCGGATCCGCTGACTCCGTCGTAGGTGCCGTCGCAGAACGCGTCG
>Ga0208522_1000019_pt1 | contig 98511 bp, 96 predicted proteins | sample ETNtaG_25_FD_185763 | JGI IMG/M metagenome (GOLD analysis project Ga0208522, IMG submission 185763) | Marine microbial and viral communities from oxygen minimum zone, Eastern Pacific Ocean - ETNP201302SV86 (SPAdes) (version 2) | ecosystem: Environmental > Aquatic > Marine > Oceanic ... | reverse complement strand
CGCCTCCGGTGAAAACAAATTCAATTGTAGTACGTGGAATCTCAGACAACCTCACATCAATTGGATTGATTCGGAGTTTATCAATAGGGAAGGCATTTGAGGGCCAACGTTTTACGTGAAGTTACAGTGGAACTGGTATGGAAGAACAAGTAACACAAGGTACATCAGACAAAGATTGGACAACCCTACTTATCCTATCGCTACTACTCGGTAGCCTCGGGATTGACAGATTCTATGCAGGGCACATTGGACTAGGGGTCCTCAAACTCATCACTTTCGGAGCTTGTGGAATTTGGTCGTTGGTCGATCTCATCCTTGTCGCAACTGGGAAGTTCGTAGACGAGAACGGACTACCCATAGTAAACAAGTGATTTGTTACACTGGTTGGGCTATGAAGCGATTACCTAGAGAGGATGCTATCCATCTTCTCCAATGTATCGTCCACATCCCTCTCTGACAATACCATTGGAGGTTTGATTTTGACCACATTGTGGTAAACTCCATCGGTGCTTAGGAGTACTCCTGCATTCCTCATTCGGTTAACGAAATCGGTGGCTTCTTCGGAAGCTGGTGCTAATGATTCGGTATTGCGAACCATCTCAAAGCCTAGGAATAAGCCCCTGCCGCGTACGTCCCCAATCAGTTCATGACTATCCTTCAATGAGTTGAGCCCGGTTTTGAAGCGGGATCCCAAATCCCTGGCTCTCGCCATTAAATCATCTTTCTCAATGACATCCATCACTGCCATCCCAATAGCGCAGGAAACCGGATTTCCTCCGAATGTACTGAAGAACTCCATTCCTCCGAAGGAAGAGGCAATCTCAGGGGTGGTGAATACCGCAGCCATTGGGTGCCCGTTTCCAATGGGCTTTCCCATTACCACGATGTCTGGAACCACCCCCGTGTCCTCAAAGGCCCACATGTGGGTTCCGACCCTACCAAATCCTACCTGCACCTCATCTGCAATCAGTAGCCCTCCGTTTTCCCTCACCGAGGATGCCGCTTCTCTCAAGTATCCGTCAGGAAGTTCAATCTGTCCAGCGCAGGACAGCATCGACTCTACCAGAAGTCCTGCGATTTGGCCGGAGTCTTTGAGACCGGTTCTGACCTCTCCTAGAAAGTCGGCCTCAGGCCTACGGTATGAGTCCGGAATGGGAAGGACGTGGACCCATTGCTCTGGCTCTCCTTTGCCACCAAGACCTCTGAACTTGTATGGACTAAGGTCAATCAGCATACCGGTATGCCCATGATAAGCGCCTTCGATTACTACCATGTCATAGTTACCAGTGTAGGCCCTTGCAAGTCTGACTGCTAACTCGTTGGCCTCAGATCCCGAATTGACAAGGAACCCCACACTAAGAGGATTGGGAAGGGTGTCGGAGAGTCTCGAAAGATATTCTGTGAGGCCGCTGTACACGTAGCGGCTGTTTGTGTTCAATACGGCCATCTGCCTCTGACCATTCTCAACCACATGAGGGTTACAATGTCCTACATGAGAGACGTTGTTCACCAAGTCGAGATACCGAGTGCCATCGGATGCATGGAGATACTGCATCTCACCTCTGACTATGTGCAATGGGGTGCCGTGAGCAAGCGAGAGAGATTGACTAATGTGTCGGTTTCTCGCTTCGAGGAGTTCTGCCAGTTTTTCCATCGTGACCCCCCATCTGCAGTTTTTCATTCTACATGGGCCGTCCATAATGGATGGGTCAGGAATTTCCGGATTCAGGAAAATCACTTCCGTTCTCCTAATCGTTATCAACGGATATGCCCGGGGGTGCTCGTGCCGGGAACGTTTGACCGTACCAGGAGGAGGGCTCTGACTCGCGAGGTCTCTCCGAGTTACTCAGATGCGGTATCCAGCTACTTCACGACAAGAGCGCCTGACTACGAGGCAGCAAGGGGTTCTCAGGAAGCGTATTTCGCGGCTCTCAGAGCCCATGGCTCCGAGGTCGTCGTGCTCCCCCCACTGGATGGTTTTCCAGACTGTAGCTTCACCGAGGACACGGCTGTGATACTCGGTGACTCGGTGGTGATTCCCAATCTGGGCCATCCCAGCAGGGACGGGGAGCAGGACTCGGTTGCGGAGTTCCTCGCCGATGATTTCGAAATCCACAGAATGCCCGAAGGGGCGACTTTGGACGGAGGGGACGTGGTCTTCTACGACGATCGCTTCCTGGTGGGAATCTCCACCAGGACGAACAAGGAGGGTGCTGAGTTCCTAGCGGGACATGCCAGCGAGGTTGGCATGGAAGTCCATCTATTCGACGTCCCGGAGAGCACCCTCCATCTTACCACGGTGTGCTCGAGTCCGAGGGTTGGTACTATGGTAGCAGCAGAGGGTCACCTCAAAGAGGAGGATTTGTCTTTCGCTGAAGAAGTGATTTGGATTCCAGAGGACGAGGGTTATGCGGCAAACACTATCGCGTACGGGAATCGGATTATCATGGCTGATGGATACAAGAAGTCAAGGCAGTTGATGATGGATGCAGGCTTCTCAATTACGACAATCGACATGACCGAGTTCAGGGAGGTCGATGCAAGTCTGACCTGCCTTTCTGTATTCATCGGATGATTTGTTAGGGAGCGCGCGGACCGAAGGTCATGCAAACTCTAGCCAAAGTGACTCTTGGAATCGGAGGGGTAATGCTTGCAATCGGAATCTTGCTCACAATCTTAGGTGCTAGAGGGTTAAGTTCAGTCGAGGATTTTTCGGTAGAAGACGAAACGGTCTGGTCTGGTAGCTCGGGAGTCTACGTGAACGAGGAATCGGGAGAATGGGGATTATTGATCTTCGTGAGTGATGAAGTAAGGTGCGACGAATTTGACCTAACTGTAAGCAATGATGATGGCGGACAAGCAAGGTATGAGGCTGATTGGTGCGTTGAAGACGGGAAATTGCCATCGGGTTATGCTGATGACCCTGAAGGTTGGCTCCACATGGGATCGGTTCGCGATATTGAGTACGGCGTCTCTTACGAGTTCACGTCAAACGAGGAGGTTTCGGTGGTTCCAGAGCGGGTGGTCGTCGAGATAATTGAGGATGCCATTGGTGGTGCCGTCGGAGCCATGGGCGGTGGCTCGTGTGCATGCTGTGGATTCTTTATCCTGTTGCTCGGATTGATTCTGGCCCTTACCATGAAGGACGAAATCCCTACCTCTTACCAAATCGATGAGCAGGGCAAAGTGTTCCTCAACCAAGGAGAGGAGGGGGTCGGTCCTGTCCCTATTTCCCCCGGATCTGGAGGCTCGGGTGAAGAGGTTGCGGCCACGACCGACGAGTGGTACAAGCAAACAGAGAACTGAATGGTTTGTATCGATTTCTGATACCCCTTACCGAATCCATTAACAATGACTCTCAGAGTCATTGCGCTATGGCTGAGCGGCACGCTAAGACTCACTCACAATACGAGTGGAGTCGGGTAGCGATTATCCTATCCGTTCTTTTCATGGTCCAAGCATTTGCACCTGCCGCGGTTTCTGAAAGCGAGTTCGATGAAATGACGATCTGCCAGGACTCCCCGGGTTTAGGTGGAATCTGCGATGACAGGACCGATGGCGACGATGGGACCCCGGACCTCACCGATTGGGTAGAGGGTATGTTCCACTTCAACATGACAAGTCCCACAGAGATTCAGTTCCAGGCATCTTGGGCGATTAGGGAGTGGAACAGAGGAAATATGGGTCTGTTCAACTCTGCATCCATGACTAATGCCCTTCTTTCGGACAATATTATGGAAAACGACGGTTTGCCTGCGGATGTCCTGAGGTCTGCCTTTGACGAGAATACGGATCCCAATGATTCCAGCTCTCCGACAATCCAGGAGTCTCTTCTGACGGATATAGATGGCACGATTTCCAATTTCCTATCAAACTGGGGTGGTTCTTCGACTCCCAATACGACGTGGTCACCGAGGGTTTTCATCCCCGATAGTTCAGGATCCATAGCCGCTGTAGATTGCATGCTTGACCCTGCTTTGGACAGTGACGGCAACGCCTTCGAACCCCCGATCTGCATCTCGACGAACGTAACTATCACCCTTCCCATTTTCAGTACCTACGGACTGAATGGAGTCAGTGCCGAGAATCTGAACACTGCATTGGAGGGTCTTCTGGTGATGGGTTCTCAGATAACAACGAAATTCGATGTGAATGTGAAGCCTGGACATATGGGGACTTACTCCATTCAACCTCCATCTTACGCCACCGTCGTCAATGCTGGTGGTTGGGTCGGGCAAGAGGTTTCCGAGGAAGATGGTGCCTACAATTCTGGCCTGTGGACCGTGGACAATCGCAACGACCCGAACAACATCGCTCCGCAATCGCAATCTGCTGATTTAGACATGACCATGGGATACAGGTCTGGAACCACGAACGTGGTAGAAGTGAACCCTTTGGACAGGAGTCTGGATCTGAGGGTCTCTGTGGATTTATCTGACGAGAGCAACGCCTTCATCGAGGTCATAGCTGGGATTTACCAAATCCAATCCAGTTCCATGAATAGCTGGGGCGTGCCCCCATTGATGCCGGGAGACAAGGCAAACATTCCAGTAATCACGTCAGACGGAATCAGAATGGCTTATCACACTGGCCTGTTGGATCTGAACGACCTATCCAGCAACATACCCGTTTCGGGAATTGGTCAGGCAGTCGCCAGCTCCAAGGAGGGGCTTAGCGTGACAATGGGTGACTTCACATGGACTCATGTGTCTCAAGCACCATTAGATGTAGGGGGACTGAACTACACTCACGTCCTCGGATGCACAAGGGGGGTGCACTACTGCATGGAAGGTTCAGTGGCGATGGATGACTCCTACCCCGTATACATGAGGTCAGTAAGCCACACTTTCCCTCTCAGCCTCGCAGACCTGCTAGGAGGAAACCTCGGAGACTCGGGGTTCTTGAACTCGGTATCCGGTGACGATTTTGCGAAAATGCTGAACTCCGGCTTGGAGTTCTCCACAGTTCTAAGCGATGAGGCGATGGATTCTTTCATCGGAGATTTGCTCCCTAGCGGAGTGACCGCCGATCTAACGATGACTATCGTTCTCCCGTCATGGGCATCGACTACTGGGGGTGGAAACACAATCGATTTGACTTACAGGGCCTCAGGAAACCATGATGGTTTCATGGGGCTAACAGGATCGGAGACGTTTGCCTGGGACCATGCAATTTGCAAAGACTCGGTTCAGACATCTTGCTATGACGGGACACTGGACATGATTTGTCCCTCAACCTCGAAGAGTTGTGCTTACGTTGAGGTCGATTTGGACCTAAGCGAGTTTTCTTTCGCCAGTCTGCCAATCACCAGGGGTGGTTTGGTGGAATTCGCTCTGTCAGTGGATCTCACCATTCACAGGATTGCCGTCCCAGACTCCATGTTCGATTCCATGAACACAGATACAACTAACCTAGCACTTGATGTTCTGCCGGCTGACCTATTACGGACTTTATTCGATATCGGCTCAAGGGGTGACCCGCTTGAATGGGAATTCCCCCTTTGCGATGATAGTTGGTCATACTGCCAGCAGAAGATTCCTCTTTCCTCCGACAACAATACAGGTCTGCCGGCTTATGAGAAGAGTCTCGAGAAGGATATCGGGTCCCTGATTGAACACAGTTCAACAAAATTGACTGATGACCCAAACAACGGCATAGGGAACGTAGACTTGTCTGAGATCACGGTGGACATAGATTTCCCATACGAAATGATGGTCGATAGCGATGATTCAGTAGGGGACGAGCGAGGCATAGTGCTGAGTGTCGATATCCCCATGGTTAGGATTACTGCCGGCATAGACAACTCGTGGTTAGAGATGATTGACATGGTGAAAGGTGGGGGGGGATCCTGGGAGGTGGGCGTGGTGGCGACCGACCCTACAAGTGCACTTGTGACTCCCTTCCTTACTCCAATGGTATCTGCGATGGAGAGTCTGACTGATGCCCTCTCGGCAAGCTTGGTGAGCGCTGAAGGAGTCAGGCCCCCATGGGCTCTCTCAACTGAGATTCCGACCTCAAAGTTGTCAAACGTGGGGCCCGAAGAGATGGGTTTGAGCCTTTACGGGTTTGTGACTGTCACATTGCCATTGGGTATTGAATTTGAGGATTTGAAATCTGAAAAGGGAGTGATTAGTTCTGAAATCGACAATGTTTCCCAACGACAAGTCATCGACTACGTCATTGCACCTGGAATGGGTGAGGATGTATTGGAGTTCAACGTCCTCCTAACTCCAATGTGGGTCCTTTCGCAACTCCAGTATTACATCATTGGACTATTGATATTCTTCCTCTGGAGAGTGAAACGGAGGATGACTAAGAGGAAGAGGAAGAGGAGGGCCGAGGCTTTGGTAGCCATGGAAGAATCAGTTGCTTCTCCTAGTTACGTGCCCCCCCAACCCACGGTAGAGGTTCTGCAAGTGTCCGATAATGGCATAGTTGTCAAGAGAAGGCTGGTTGCCGCATAGTGGAGATTCCATGCGAGCTCTCCTGATGGTTTTCGTAGTTCTAACAGCGCCTCTATGCGGGTGCTTAGGAGAGGGGAGTGTGGAGTTGTCATCTGAAGATTTGAAGATTGGTCCGGACAATCTTGTCTCGGGGCTTTTTCAGGAAGTCTCTCTTGAGGCAGAACAGAGCATGGCTGTTTTCGTGCCATATCTGGTAAGAGATCCTATCACTGGATTCGTTCAGAACTCAACGGTGGTGGATATCAGTAGAGGGAACTCAGTTTCCCTAGACATTCTCGTTCCACCGAGGAACTCGTTGTTAGTGATGCTAGTTGGAGAAGAGGGTCGGGAAAATTGGCCCGTTAGGGCGGCCAACGAATCTTGGCATTCGTGGATTGAGAGGGGAGGAGCGTTGGGAGAGGATGATTTTGGTGTGGAGAGAGTCAATGCCAATTCGTCACTGGACACCCTCAACAGCAGCATGGAAAACGGGGGTTCAGTCTCAGTAAAGACCGTGTTCTCAGAGAGAATTTTCACTGTAGCAGAGAACGTTGGTGGGGCACATTCATCGGGTGTCGTGCACGGTAGGGTCGTCTACGAGAGGTTGCACGAAATCACCGACCCTGCAAACACACTGGACCCGGTCGATGGCAAGGAAGGTTACTGGGACAGGTGGGCCGGTCAAGGCAATCCCGCATACGAGGACGCGGCTCAGTACCTGATATCCGAGCTATCCTCCTTCGGACTCGAAGTGATGACCCATCGATTCGAGTTCACAGACATCTTCGGGATTCAGAATCCCGAGGCGTACAACGTGTGTGCCTACAAATGGGGGAGCGTCTTCACCAACGAATGGCTAGTGTTCGGTGCTCACTTCGACATTGCACCGCCAGCGAACATGGTCGTGCTCGACCCTCACGTCACTGGCTCAAGAACATATGGAACAAGGGTAGGTGCCTACGACAACTCGGCTGGAACTTCCATGGTTCTTGAGACCGCCCGCGCACTGGCCGACTTCGAGAGCAGGCGCACGATGGTCTTCTGCCTGTGGTCAGGGGAAGAGGGAGGGAAGAGGGGTTCGGACTACTGGACTGACTACTACGTCAAGGAGGACAACCCCGATGTCACGGTTACCAACTACATCAATCTCGACATGGCGGGGGTGAATTGGCCGGGAGGGGGTGGAGCCCCCCATGGAGATCCGGATCCGCAGATTGACGAGGATGGTTATCCGAAGGACACTGAGGTTTGGCCGATGCGAGTTTACATTGGGCCGGGGCCGAACCACGACAGCCTCGACCAGCCAGGGATGGTGGGACTATCCAACTGGATAGGGTCGGATGCTCTCGGGCTGGAGGAGCAAATGGGCACTCTCGTGGGAGTCAACTACACTGCCGAGACGTGGAAAACTGACGTGTGGTTGGACATGGACAGGCCCGAGATCATCGTCTACGAGGATACCACTGCACGCAGCGACCATGCCAGCTTCCAGGACAACCTCGGCACCGTTACAGTGGGGTTCGGCGGCCTTGTAGATGGCTACTGGTGTTACCACCAGACGTGCGACACCCTCGAAGAGATGGAGCAGTGGATGGACACCACTGGTAAGGACTACGGAGAGGAGAATACCGGTGTGGCGAATCTAGTGAACAGCTTGGACATGATTACATGGTGGGCGCTCATGACATTCTTCCACTGCGACGAGCGCCCCGTGCTGAACGCGATATAGCAAAACTGCTTGACTACAGAATAGCAATTTTGGTGTGGGTGATGTAGACTAGGGCTATTGCCACACTCAGGCAAATGTAGAAAATCGGTTCCGACCACGTCTTAATCTTCTTGCCGTCTAGAGGACCGAAAGGAAGCATGTTGAATGCGCACAGAATGGCGTTTCCCCATAGCCAGTAACCGATAATGAGATCGATCTGCCCTACGAAACCCCCCAGAACAAGCCATACAGCATATCCCAAAGACCACAGTGCCATGTTAGTAATCGGTCCTGCCACAGCAATCTTTCCGAATTGGTTCCGTGTCGCGTTGCCTGCGACCATGACGGCTCCTGGCGCCATGAATACGATTCCGAGGAATGCGGCTAGAATCAAGCCGAACCTAAGGCCAGCAGGGTCGGCCCTGAATTCCGCCCAGCAGCCATAGTACTTGGCGACGAACTTGTGAGCGAACTCATGCAAGAGGAAAGCCGGTGCAAGGGAAATGAGGGACAGCAGGCAGTATGCCGGAAAGTCGTCAGAGAGGTTGAATACCCCGCCTTGGAACATGAGAGCCAGTGCCAGAGTGAAGGCCCCGGTTGCTAAGGCTAGATGTTTAATCTCCGTTATTGAGAAGTGCCATATCGATCCTTTGTGCAATGAAACTGAACCCATCTTCTGGGGGTCGCCAAAGAAGCTGGAGGTTACCCTTCCCCCTCGGCCGACTTGGACGACCCTGATTCTCGGTTGACGCCAAGTGCCGTCGTCCCTTGCTGCAGAGTGGCTGCTAGCCCTCTGTCGGGCTTCAAGAGGGTCATCATCAACCAACCATGCTCGTGGGTCCCTCTCCTCTGCCATCGAATTCTGCTCCCACTTGTCTGCTATCAATGCTATTCGTCTTCAATCATCCAACATGTCCTCTATCTCGGAAATAAGATCGTCCCAGGTCATGGGGGGTTTCGCGTCCCCGTCCCTGAGAATCTCCCGCATCTCCTCCATCTCCGTTTCATCGGGTGGATTATCGGACCATTTGTTCTTATTCGCCACTTCTTGAATCAAAGATCTCTTGCGTGAAAGTCGTCGGCTTTTTGTTCGTCTCTCGCGTCCTGTATTCTCCGGATCGTGCTGGTGGTCACGGATCATTTCCGAATAGGACTGCATCCATTTTCCATGGTCATCGTCATCGATATGGGTAAAGGGGTCTGCTAGCATTGTGACAAGTTCCCTTGCAAGTCTCTGCGCCTTCGTCCTAGCCTTCCCAGAGGTTAGTCTGTCTCTAGCTCTGGTGTGACCCTTGATGCACTCCTTGCACCTATTCGAACCGGCTACATCTGGTTCATCGCACAGGAGGCAGCAAACCGAGAACCCCATCTGCTCCATGGCCCTTCTAGGGAGCGACATGGTAGTCGCTATTCGAACCGGGTTATGAGAGTCACTCGGATTCGAAGGCTGATAGGACCCCGAAACCCTCCAGTAGGCTCGGGCCGCTGCCAAGGTAGCAGAGGATTCCCCGCCTGCTTCTGGAGTCTTCTGGGGTCGAGTTGTTGCCTGTAGCGCACGAGCCGATACACCCATCAGCGAATGCGATGTACACCCTTCCCTCCCTGTCAATGTGGAGATCGTTGAAGTCCAATAGATTTCTATTGGACCCCCCGATATCTCGGCAGTCTCCGCTGTTCAAGCATATGCTCCCTATCTGAACGGGGTCCGCGGAAGCGCGTACTGTGTGGAACACCGGGTTCGGATCGAGTGCATTCAGGCTGTATGTCACATACAGATAGTAGCTGACGTTTGCGCTGGCATAGTGTGCGTTGCCGTCCCACGGATCGCCATCGATGTTCGATTGGTTCAACTCGCTACCATTCTCACTACCCAGGTATGTAATCGCAATTCGGCCCGGATCCCCTGCATCGACTTGCGGGAAGGCCGTCGAGATTACTTGGCTCGGACTGATTCGTATACTGGTTTGGCTCCATGATTCGCCGGAGTCGATGCTTGTAGCCATGTATACGCCCTCGTCGGCACCTGTCCAGATGTGATACGCATTGGATTGTGTGTCAGTGGCTACCTCCGAGTTCTTCCTTGGGTATGGAGTGCCCCTGTCTTCGCCCATTGTCCGTTCGAACCACGTCAATCCATTGTCCTTGGAAACGATGACAGTTGGAGTCTCGACTCTGGGTGTGACGTAGACCGTGCCATCGGGTGCAGAAGTGATGGCTCCGTGGAGTCCGCCATTGGTTGTGGCCAGTCCGATTAGAAGACCTCCCGCGTCGAACGTTGCTCCTCCGTCGAAGCTAGTGAAGCAAAAGATACCAGCTAGTTTGTTGTAGCAGTAGTACACGGCTTGATCGTAGAAGTTCTGGGATATCTGCCCTCCAATGCCGTAGCCACTACTGGTCCATGGCCCAGTTGCGAGTTTGATGTGGTCGTTGATGGGGGTTGAACCGGAATCGTGCGGATTGCCTACCCATGTGTCCCCATCGTCGTCGCTCCAGCAAATCCATGAAGTCTCTAGTCCTTGCATCTGGACGTTGAAAATTCGATCGGTAACTGGGTCTACCCACCCATACGGGTCATTGGTCTGGAAAGCGCACAGCGGCCCGGTCACGTCCACCCATGAGTCTCCATGGTCGCATGAGCGCATGACTTTCTCGAAGGCAATGAAGAATATACAACCACTGGATGTCACGCCTATGCTGGGTTCGGCTCCATCCTCTCCCACATCACTGAAGTTGAAGACCAGTGGAAGGGGAATTTCATCGATTGGTTGGCCGTCTGACCCTGTTACGAACACCCCCGAAGGCGGTTTTTCCTCCTCAATCTCGTTCGTCGGGGAGTCGCCCTGCAGACATCCGGAGAAGGGCATCAGCATCAGCATCAGCGCGGTAGCCATTGCCAAACCAGGGCGTATCATAGACCCATGCGAAAGGTAACCGGCTTGAAACCTGCTGATTATTAGACCATGACTCTTGGGACATTCATGAGTCCGGAAACCATCCACCGGAGACGATGGGTAATCCTCGGAATAATGAGTTTGAGTTTGGTAATTACCCTTCTCAATAACGTCACTGTTAACGTTGCCCTCCCGGAGCTTTCCAAGGAATTGGGGGCTGACAACACCGAATTGCAATGGATCATGGATGCATACGTGGTAGTTTTCGGGGGTTTGCTGCTTGTGATGGGGGCGTTTGGTGACAGGTTCGGGAGGAGGCATGCGTTGCTGGTCGGTCTTGCAATCGTGGGCTTAGTCTCCGCTATTACGGCCCAGTATGCGACTACTTCTGAGCAGGTTATTGGTGCCCGGGCAATGATGGGATTGGGTGCGGCCCTAGTGATGCCAGCAACCCTCTCAGTCATTGTCGTCGTTTTCCCACCCGAAGAGAGGGGGAAAGCGGTCGGCGTATGGGTCGGTATGGCGGGAATCGGGGCCCCCATAGGGCTCTTGGTAGGGGGATGGGCCGTGGAGAGTTTCGATTGGAGGGCTGTCTTCTGGATTAATCCGCCCATTATCGCACTGGCGATGATCCTATGCATCCTACTAGTGCCGAATTCAAGGGACGAGAAGGAGGCTCCCATGGACCCAATTGGAGCAGTTCTATCCGTGGGAGCACTGGGATCGATTCTCTATGCTATCATCGAGGGCCCTAGCTTAGGTTGGACCAGTGCTGAGGTCTTAGGGTTGGGAGGCATGGGGGTGATACTGACTATTGTTTTCATGAGATGGGAGATGAAGGCGGAGCATCCCATGTTGCCAATGGAATTCTTCGAAAACAGGGGGTTTTCCCTAGGTCTGATTGCCATCAGTCTAGCCTTCTTCGTGATGTTCTCGTTCATGTTTACACAAATGCTCCACTTCCAATTGGTTCGAGGGCTTAGCGCGTTTGATGCGGCGTTGAGATTCCTCTGGCTGCCACTCGGCCTGATGCCTAGTGCGGCAAACAGTGACAGATTGTGCGAGAGGTTCGGGAGCAACAATGTTGTCTCGTTCGGACTAGTGCTAATCGGTGCCGCAATGCTAATTTTCACTACTGTCGATGGAGAAACGGAGTATTCAATTCTAGCACTCATATTCTTCCTGATTGGGGTCGGGATGGGACTTACCATGGCCCCCTCAACCACCATGGTCATGGATTCGATACCCCATGACAAAGCGGGGGTTGGAAGCGCGACGAACGATGCGAGCAGAGAGGTGGGTGGGGCCTTCGGAATCGCAATCGTGGGTAGTGCTGTGAATGAGATATACCAGAGAGAGTTGGTAGTACCCCCTGGCCTAGAGGCTCAATCCGGAATAGTTTCCGAGTCCTTCCCAGCCGCGATTCGAATCGGGAATGAGTTAATCGCCCAAGGCAACATGCTTGGCATGGAGTTAATCGAGAATGCTCAGCACGCTTTCGTCGAGGGTATGACCGGTGCTGCAGCTATCTCCTCCTTAGTGGCCATAGTCAATGCTGTCCTAGTAAAGTTGTACATGCCAAAGAAGTCGATTTCAGAGGCAGATGGTAATGGTGCCGAGTGATAGTGATCGTCGTGACATTGCCTCTGGTTTTCAGAAGCCGATTCGATCTTCATGACCACATTCTGGATGCGCGCATATAACCTTGTATCTCTCTCTCTTTGGTCTAGGAATCTCCATCCTACTGCCACACATGGTGCAGTGATGAGTGATGGTCTCTGGCTCCTTTTTCACCTTTTCTTGAATGTCTTTCAGATCGCTTAGTACGGTCTCTGACGCGGATGTTGTCCATCCAATCTGATCGGTGTAAGTGTCGGTGTCCTCAGCGAGTTTCTTGGCCCGCAGACCGAGTTTAATCTTGATTCGTCCCCCTTTCTTCTTCCCTATTGGGGGTTGGCCTGGTTTTCCCTTCTTCGGTGCTGGCCTCCTCTTCCCCTTCGGTGCTGGCCTCCTCTTCCCCTTCGGTGCTGGCCTCCTCTTCCCCTTCGGTGCTGGCCTCCTCTTCCCCTTCGGAGGCGCGGTCTTTGGGGGCCGCCTGGGTGGGGCGGCTGGTTTGGGTGCTGGTGCAGGCTTGGATGGTGCAGGTGGAGGTGGGGCAGATGGTGCTGGAGGTGGGGGCGGGGCGGGTGGTTTGCTAGCCTCGTCAGCCATAATATCGGGTGCAGGAGAGGCGGGTTCCCTTTGAAAGAATCGGGGAGTGGTTCGTCTCAGGCTGGGTACGTTATCAGAGAGTGAGCTGTTATCGGAGCAATCGTCTCTCTAGCGCCCAATCCCTCCAATTCAATCAAAAACAGAGACCCTAGGACGTTTGCCCCGAGTTCTTCGCACAGTCTTGCGCATGCTGAAATGGTCCCACCTGTCGCCAGGAGGTCGTCGATAATCACGATGCTCTGTCCCGGTTGGATTGCGTCGTCATGAATTTCCAGGGCATTGGAGCCATACTCAAGAGAGTACTCTACCCGTCTCGTGGTAGAGGGAAGCTTTCCTGGCTTCCTTACTGGGACGAAGCCGCAGCCCAATCGATCTGCTAACAGGGGGCCGAAGATGAATCCGCGTGCCTCCGGGCCTACGACGGCATCCGGCGACCATTCGAGTTGTTGGAGGTCTTCGACGAACCGATCGGTGATGGAAGACACCAGACCGGGTGCGCCGAGGACCGGCGTAATATCTCTGAACATGATTCCCTCGATGGGAAAGTCCTGAACGGTCCTCACCGTCTCACGTATTCTGTCTAGAAGTTCATCGGTCGTTATACCCGCTCCTGAGGTACGGGCACTGACCCCGGATTGCTCCGGGACCAGTGCGCCGGTTTACGTTTTCATTCTCAGAGGTTTCCGAGGATAGCCTCGAAGGTTGTTTCGTCGCCTGGGCCGAGATAGAACATCGACATCAGTATGAACAGTGTCCACATGACGATGTTGAGGTCTTTGGCCTTACCAACTAGAACCTGTATGGCCACATAGGAGATTACTCCCCATGCGATTCCATCAGCTATCGAGAAGGTGAAGGGCATTAGCACTATCGTGAGGAACGCTGGAACTGCAATTTCCAAATCGTCCCACTGGATGTCAGGCACTTGCCTCATCATCAGGGCGCCCACTACGATTAGTGCAGTGGCCATAGCGAACTGTGGGATTGCTTGGAACAGACCGGAGAAGAGCAGACCGGAGAGCATTAGGACTCCCACGGTGACCGCAGTCAGGCCCGTCTTTCCTCCTTCTTCAACACCAGCAGCGGACTCGATGTAAGTCGTAGTGGTGCTCGTTCCACATATCGCTCCGACGATTGTAGCAGCTGCATCCGACATGAAGGCCTCGTCTGAATTGTGTAGCTCGTCGTTCTCGTCTACGTATCCTGCGGCCCTACCTACAGAGTAGAGGGTGCCTGCGGTGTCGAAGATATCGACGAACAGGAAGGTGATCATCACTAGGAGGAAGTCGCCGATGGGGACTCCGTCGCCGCCCACGTCACCTAGAGCGCCGAGGGCTTTTCCGACTGCGCCTGTGTCGAATCCGTCTGTAGAGATTATCGAATCTAGTGCAGGGGCCGTGGCGGTTGCTGAACCCCATCCAGAGGCGACGTTTACTGCAACAAGAACATCTGTTCCGGCGTACATGCATGCTCCGTCTGTACACGTGTAAGAGGCTGCGGCGAGAACGTCTACAGGATCTCCAGCCGAATCAAAGTAAAAGATCAATGGATCTGCATTGCCTAGGGTGTTGTAGGGGTCGTTCGCTTCCACGAGCCACCCGTAGATTGACATGACTATGATTCCGATTACTACCGCGCCGGGTATGTTGCGGACCATCATAGCTGTAATTGCTATCAGGCCCACGATTGCAATCAACTCTCCCGACTGGTAGGTCCATGTGCCGGTTAGACCTAGGTCGACTAGTGTGACGCCGTTGTTGATTACTAAGCCTGTCTCTTCTAAGCCGATAAGCGCTAGGAACATCCCTATTCCTGCTCCTGTAGCGATTTTCAGGTCGGTCGGTATCGAGTTAATCATCTTGGTTCTCCAGCCAACCTGGGGCAAGGAGATGGCCATGAAGATCAGTCCCTCAACAAAGACTGCAGCTAGCGCAACGTCCCAGTCAATTCCCATTCCAATCACGACTGTGAACGTGAAATAGGCGTTCAAGCCCATCCCAGGTGCCAGCGCGAATGGCAAGTTCGCCCAAAGGCCCATCACCGTACAGCCGACAAACGCCGCTACTGCGGTGGCGAACAGTGCCTCGTTAAATCCGATTCCTGTTCCCGACAGCATTGCGGGGTTTACCAGCAGAATGTAGGCCATTGTGAGGAAGGTTGTTAGCCCCGCTCTCAATTCTCCCTCGAGGGAGCTTCCCTTCTCTGTATATCCAAAGTAGTCATCCAGTTGTTTTACTTCCATTTTTTCACCATTATTTCTTCTCTAACGGTGAGTTTTCACTCACCTGATGGTTCCACAGACACCGCGGCTTATGTATGATGCGTGAATAATGCTATTTTCTTAGGGGCGTCACCAAGATACCGGGATTTCAAGGGTATCGTTATTGGAGGGGATATGGACCTGTATTTCCACTCCAATGTCTGCCGCGAGTGCCTTGGCTGCAGATTCATCGGCATGGAATAATACTACGTGAGATGGATTGCAGTCGCTAGCGAATTTGCAAAGGGAAGGGTGGTCAGCGTGGTTCGACAGGTCGAACTTGTCTATCTCCAAGGGAATCCTGGTTTGCTTGCCAAAAATAGGTAAGCTCCCTCTCTCCAGAAGTCTTCTGCCTCCGGATCCCTCTGCTTGGTACCCAGTGAGCAATATGGCATTTGAGCCGTCGTGCCTAAGCCTGTTTAGGTACCATAGAGCAGGCCCCCCATCCAACATCCCACTTGTCGTGACTATCACGTCGGCTCCAAGTGCCTTCTTTCTATCCGACTTTCCGGTTACTCTCTTTGACCATCGATAGGCTGCTTCCATGGCCCTTGCGTCATGAATGAACTCAGGACAACCGAGCCATTCTCTGGTGACCCTTGTTCCCATTCCATCATAGTGGACATCGAGGCTCGGTGCCTCTCTGTGGAGAATCCTGAGGATGTCCTGGCCTCTCCCTGAAGCGAACGCCGGAACCAGAACTATCCCCCCTCTAGATACGACTTCCAGCACCCTTGAGACGAATCTTGCCTCTTCTTCGCCCCTGTCCGGATGGGTTCTCCCCCCATATGTTCCCTCGAGGCAAAGGATATCGCAGTCCACTGGGTTTGCTTTGGGTGCATTTGGGCTGTCCCTTGTATCTAGGTCCCCAGTCCAGAGAATTTTTGCCTCTGGAGTCTCAATCTCGATCATTGCAGCGCCTGGGATATGCCCTGCAGGGTGAAGTCTGCATCGCCACTCACCCACATCAAACCAAGTGTCGAACTGATGTGGTGCCCAGGAGTCCAGTGCGACCTCCATGTCTCTCTTATCCCACGCGAGAGGGTATCCTTCTATGTCGGAGACTTTGTAGGTGTCTGCCCACATTATCTCAGAAACCGCAGCTGTGAGGTCTGTGCCATGCAGAATCGTGCCATGGGCAGAAAGCCACGGTGCCATTCCGATGTGGTCTATGTGTGCGTGCGTCATTATGGCGTGTCTTACTGGTGGAGCCTCGGAGGGGTATCTTGGTGGTTTTGTTGGGGCTAGACCGTAGTCGATTAGTAATCTGGCGCCAGTTCTATCTTCCAGAACGCACCCCACATTCCCTACTTCTTTCGCTCCACCAAGAAAGTGTAGACGAATTCCCTCTATTGGTGGTACATCCGGATATGATGATGAGGATCCGGCCGTGTAGAGCACCATACAGTTCAGTCAAGAGGGGTTTGGATATGAAATGCACACCCCCCCCTACCCCATAATTTCCCGTGGAATCGAGATATTGTTAGAATTTGGTTTCGTCATATCCAATGTAATGATTATAGTATGTAAGCCGGAGAACTTCAGATGGCTGTGTTTACTGAATAAAATTGAAAGAAGAATCCTAATTACCGACGAAGAATTACTGTTCTAGTAGAAATAAAGGGGTAGGGGGGGAAGTTTGAGATGCAGACCTTCTTGCCAACATCATGGCGAGACGACCGAAGACCCTGTTTGTGGTGGACGACGATCGTTGTTTTGGGTGTGCTGCCTGTGTGGGCTTATGTCCAGTTAATGCCCTTTCACTCGAGGGGCTTCTAGCTATAGTAGACGAACCAAGTTGCACACACTGCGAACACTGTATCCCAGCTTGTCCTGTTCATGCTCTCTCACTAGTTGGCGAGACTCCACCCCTAGTCGGGGTGCCGGCATGACACGCATAGCAATATTAGGAGAATCCTTATCCTCAATTTGCGCCGCTCACCACCTACTCGATCGATTGCCAGAGGTGGACATCCACCTTATTTCGGAGAGAGCCGAGATAGGCCTAATGGGGGAAATTCCTGGACTAATATCGTCATGGCCACCATGTTCTTCCCATTGGATTTCAGATATGGCCTCGCAGACACCCAACAAATCATCCACTGCCGTACGTGGCTCCTGGTTTCTGAAAGCGCTCGGAATACAACTTTCTAAACGACGCTGCACAATTCACCTTAGAACTAGGGTCACGACCGTTTCAGGAAATGCAATTCATTTTGTAGGGGCCGGACCGATGGGGTCGAGCACGCTAACAGTTGACCATATGTTGGACCTAAGGTCAACAGGGCCCCAACCAACACAGTGGTTCGGGATAGTCTACAGATCTGAGGATACCCCCCTTTCCGACGTAATCGGTCGAAGATCAGATGGAACTGCTGAGGTCTGGTCCACGAACAAAAAGGAAAGAAACCTGAAGGCTCTTCAGGAAATGACATGGTATGGGGAAGACCCCGAGTCCTTCATTACAAACGAAGTAGAAACAGGAAAATACCTCGCGGAAAAGATTGTTGATACAATAATACACCCCGTGGAGCAGTAGGTGAGATACATGGGCCTAGTCAGCGATTACATGTGTGATAGGACAACAGGCACTCGACACGCGATAGTCATAGATCCGGCCGATCAGACCCCGGAGATTGCAGCTAACCGCGCCCTCGCCGCCGCTCATGCTGGTTCCAGAATGATTCTGGTCGGGGGTTCCACGGATACCGATATGGAGAATGTACATGCCACCGTTGTCGCAATCAAGGAAGCTCTGGAACTTGTGACTTGGGCAGTAAGCCAGGAATCAGGAACAGATGACGACTCAGGACAAATCCCCGTCGTCCTCTTCCCTCAGGGTGCAGCGGCATTGTCCCCTGCAGCTGACGGAATCACGTTCATGGTTCTCATGAACTCGATGGACCAACGCTTCCTAATGGGGGAGCAGGTGAAAGGGGCCCCCTTCGTTAAGAAGGCAGGCATCGAGCCTGTTCCGATGGGGTATCTAATTTGCGAGCCCGGGGGCAAGGCAGGAGAGGTGGGCAAGGCAGACCTCATTGGACCCCAACAAACAGAGAGGGTGGAGAATTATGCCATGGCAGCCCAGTTTCTAGGCTTCAGATTATTCTACCTCGAGGCGGGCAGCGGCGCGGAATACCCCGTGAACCCAGATTTGGTCAAGATTGCCAGAGAATCATGCGACCTTCCGATAATTGTCGGTGGAGGTATCCGGGACTCCCAAGCAGCAAGGGCCGCCTCGGAGGCCGGTGCTGATTGGATCATAACAGGAAACATCACAGAGGAGTATGATGACGTCAGCGAACTTCAGGCAATTCTGACCGACCTGATTACCGGTATTTCCAGTTGAGCAAAACGCAGGCATCCTCATACCTCCGCCCCCCTGTGGGCTATCGTGACCGAGGCCATATGCCCTTGCTGCAACTCTGAGATGGGCATTCAAGGGGACGTCGTAGAGGGACACATGCACTACTGCGGTTCCTGCAGGGGAATCCTAGCTAGTGATCGGTGGATGAATTCGAACATGAGGCAGACCAACCTTAGGAATCTGCGGAAAGCGGTTTTCGACGGCGAACCCGCTGGATATCGGTGCCCCACATGCCAAGGGGAGATGGTCAAGGGACCAGTCTCGACCAATCAAGGATCCACAATAGAAGTGGACGGATGTCTGAAGTGTGGTACTCTGTGGTTCGACAACAGGGAAATCGAACCATTCATCCCAGACATCAGGGAGAAAGCAAACCTCCCAGACGATTCAAACCTCATCCTCCCGGTTATTTCGGGCGGCGTGCATGTTGCGAAGGAGATGATTACGAACCTTTTCGGTGCGGTTGGCGCGATAACCGGTCGAAAAAGGGATGACTCGGAAGAGTGAGCCCACTTAATCCTGGACAAGACGATCGATCTGCGCTTCCATGTCTAGGACCAGCAGTAGGAGATCCTCCTCGTTCCTTAGGAGCCTTGCATTCTCCTCTTGAAGCTCAGCTAGTCTGCTAGACTCAGCCTCGGCGCCTTCTCTACGCGCCTTCTCATTCTGCACCAACCCCTCTAACTGTCTGACCCTCGAGTCAGCAACCCGAAGTTTTTCCTCCAAGTCACCTAGCAAGGCCCCATCCAAACCTCCGCTTTGGGCAACCAACGCCGCCTCCCTGACTCTTCGCCTGAGGTTGGCAATCTCACCTTCTAGTCTAATCATGTCATCCCATCTGGAGACCACTTCATCTACCAATCTTTCACGAGGAATATCCGCCAAACGCTCTCGCAGACCCCGCCCCTCGTCCTCTGTCGGGGTGTTCACTGTCATACGAACTCGGAATGAACCAAACCGGCGCTCACTTGAACCTTGAGGAACTAGCCACCCGCTTCGGTTAAATCAGGACCCTATCTCGGCCGCGCCATGAAGGCATTCAGAGCGCAGGGGTCATACAGAGCTGGCAAGAGGAACCAACCATTCTCAGTGGACCTTGTAGCCACCGATGAAGACAATGCCATGGAGAAGGTCCTCTCAACCTTCGGAAGCAGGCACAGGGTCACTAGGCGTTTCATCCTCGTAGACGACATCGCAGAGATTGACCCCGCAGATTCGAGCGCACCCACGGTTGTAGCCCATTTCGGGGTATTGGAAAAGGCACCACCCGCTTCCAATGCAGAGGAAGAGTGACCCAGACCACGCAAATCCTCCCACGAAACTGGGCAATTCTGAAAGGTGACGTGTCTGGAGGACACTAACATGAAGAAGTGGCTGATGAGGCAATATTGGCGCATTCAGCAGAGTCAGGCTATAATCGGCCTGGGCTTCTGGACGGCTACCATCACCCTGCTGGTTTGGCCCTATGTATCATGGAGATTCACCTCAAATGAGACACTCCTGTTCATTCCGATGACGTACATCGGCCTCATTGGTATTGCAACCGTGGTTCTCACCATCGTTCTTCTGGCAGGATTCTTCTACGACGTAACCTTTGGTCTGTGGAGGGATCACATCACCATCAACCAGGAGAGGAACCCGTTCACCACATACAAACTAAACCCGACGTGGGGGCTAGTGATAGCACAAACCAACGAGATTCTGAGACGAGTAGCCCCAGAGGACGAGGAAATACAGAGGTACTGCAAGTTCGTGGATAGGATGCTGGCGTGGAACTCCAAGGAGGAGATATGGGCTAGAGCAATGTCCTCATGGAAAGAAATCTTAGGTGACGAGGACCCATTCCTCTTCTACCTTGACGAGGAAACCAGACGGAACCTGGAAGAAGCGGCAGACAAACTCGAGGACTTCTAGAGGTCTCTGATGCCGTTCGACACTAATGAGATAGTCAATATCGCCATTGTCGCGGGGCAAGCGATAATGGGCATCTACAACTCTCTCGAGAGCATCGTGGTGGAGACAAAGAGCGACAACTCTCCACTCACCAAAGCAGACCTGGCAGCGCATGAAACCATCATCAAAGGACTCGCTTCAGTAGATCCCGACACACCAATCGTCTCCGAGGAGGGCAGAATCGGCAACCTCCTTGATAGCGATCTCGCATGGTTGGTCGACCCACTCGACGGCACAAAGGAGTTCATCAAGGGCAACGGGATGTTCACGGTGAACATTGCTCTGATGAGGAGGGCCGGTAACCGGTGGAATCCCATTTTCGGGGTAGTGCACGCTCCCGTGTCCCTGACCACTTGGTTCGGAGGCGAGGCAATCCCAGCCACCCGGACCATCGATTCAGAGTCAGAGTCCATCGCAGTGAACTCAACAACCTCGACACCAATCCGTCTTGTTGCAAGCGGTAGCCACCGCGCGGAAAGGGATGAGCAATTCGCAGAACAAATTGGCAAACACAACCTCATCAGAATGGGCTCTTCTCTCAAGGCATGCGTCGTTGCAGATGGAACCGCCGATCTGTATCCGAGATTCGGCCCCACCTCATGTTGGGACATAGCAGCAGCTCATGCGGTGGTGGAGTCCGCAGGGGGTTTTGTTTTGGGACCGGACTGTCAAACATTGGATTACGACTTAGTGGATGACGTCCTGAACCCATTCTTCTTGGTTACTTGCAGTGCAGAGTGGAATGAGATTTGGGCACAGAATCAGAATTAAATGGAGAACCGGGGTCGCCGTGCCGTTCAGGTAATCATTATGGGTAACAAAGTAGTTTGGCTATTCGGGCTATCAGGTGCAGGAAAGACGACAATTGCTGAGGCCGCAGCAAAGAGATTTGGCGCAGAGCTCCTAGATGGGGACACAATTCGCGAATTCTTCTCCAACAACGACTTCTCTAGGGAAGGGAGAGAAAAGCATCTTCTGGGTATCGCAAAGATGGCTACGCTAATGGCCAAGCATACTCCTGTGCTGTGCTCGTTTATCACTCCCTACGAGGATGTGCGTGAGAGGATTCTGGAAATCCTCCCACAGAATTCCACTATGGTTCACGTTTCAACATCACTCGAAGTATGTGAGAACAGGGATGTCAAGGGACTGTATGCCAAGGCAAGATCGGGAGAGATTTCCAATTTCACTGGAATTTCAGATCCATTCGACGAGTCAAAGTGCGCGCACATCACTCTAGATTCAAGCGGTGCTCCTGGCCATACAGTAGAAGACATGGTCGAGAACCTCTCTCACCTCTTCGAGAAGTCCAAGGCAGTATTGCTCCCGGGCCGATGGCAGCCACTGCATGTGGGCCACGAGTGGCTAATTCAGCAGGAGTTAGACAAGGGCAAGAGAGTCGTAGTCGGCATCCGAGAAACCCCCGTAACCGAATCAGACCCGTACCCAGCCCAACTCCGCAAGCGCATGATTGAGCACAGATACTCTGACGAAGACGTCGAAGCGTGGATAATGCCAGACATCGAGGCTGTGTCTTATGGACGCAAGGTCGGATACGAAGTAAGGGAGGCCCAAGACATACCTGCAGAGGTTTTCGCAGTTTCTGCAACAGGAGTACGGGGAGGCAATAGGGCAAACGTCTCGGAGAGAGTCATGGAGTTCATGATATCAGAAGGAATCTGGGACGGAGAGTAACTTGGTCTCAGACACGGTCAAGGGATTCACACTTCTCGCCTGCTCTATTCTGCTCCTACCGACATCTTTGGATCTGATGCAGGACCACGATGACGTCGAGAGAGAATACGAGAGAGAGTGCGACCTCCAGTATCGTGCACTAATCGGCAATGTCAGCACACCTGACTGGGGTCTTTGTGGTGAATTGGATGAAGACCGGTCTAGGAAGGCAGCATTATTTATGGCCGCATTAGTGATGTTCGTCCTAACAGGACTAATCGGAACGGTCATGGTACTGCCAAGCTCCGAGAATCAGAGATGACGGAGCCAGCGACGCCTTCATTGCACCCCCTGCATCCCGTGACACATGACTGAGCCTGACAGGGCAGAGCTTCAGCACTTGGCCCAACTAGTCGAGGTAAACAGAGAAAGACTCCAAACCCTCGAACAGCAGATTCGTAATCTCGAGGGAATCAAGATTGAACAGGAGAACGCCATGGAGGCCCTCACCTCCATCTCCGAAGACGGAGCCAAGGGAGCGATGGTGCCCCTAGGAGCCGGAGTCCAAATAGTTGCAGACATCCCTGCTGACGCCGGGGCCGTAGTAGACATTGGCAGCAGAGTCCAAGCAGAGAAGACAAGAGAAGAGGCAATCGAAATCCTCAGCAAGAGGAACGAGGAGTTGATTGGAATAATCAACTCGATAAAGAAGGAGCACGAAGAACTCGAAAACCATGTTGTGGCTCTCGCAAACAGGTTCAATGAGGTGGCTAATGAGATTCAGACTACAGATGAAGAATCTACTCAGGAGGCCAACCCAAGCAAGACAGAACCGCCAAAGAGGAGATCTCGAAGAAAGAGAGGAAGGGAACTAACCCTAGATGATTGAGGACTTTCCATGGGACTCTTCGATCGCTTCCGAAAGAAGGTCAAGCAGGCCGATGTCGACTCAGGTATCATGGTGGAAGAGGGGTCAGACGAGGCTGAGCAAGCAATTGCCAACAGAGAGGAGGCACTCAGCAGATTGAACCAAAGAGAGCCCCCATCTGAACACACAACTGAATCACCAAGTCAATGGGATGAACTAGATGACGAAATTGAGGATCCATTCTCTAAACCATCCAACTCTAAGGAGAGGAAGAGAGCAGTTCGCGAACAAGTCACCAAAGCATCTCAGAATCCTATCGAGGCACACGAGAGGAGACCGATGGACTCAACCACCGGAAGAAAGCTAGCAGAGTCCAATTTGAAGTTCGAAATCGACCTGTCTGAACACCATACCGACATCGGAGGAATGGTGATTAGCGGAGGGCCGGTGTTGGACGGAATCCTCGAGGATTTAGAGGACGAACTACTATCTTCCGACATGGGACACGATGCTGCACTGGAACTCATAGCCAGCCTGCGTTCTCACCTAATTGGATCAAGGGTCAGTAGAAAGGCCCCGCTTAGCGAAGTAGTAGAAAGGGCCCTCAGAGGGGCACTCTTGTCTCTCCTCAGGGCCGGCTATTGGGACTTCGACAGAACAATCAGAGATTTCCTTGCCGAAGACAGTCCCGTGGTTATCATGATGGTCGGAGTCAACGGCACAGGCAAGACCACCACTTCTGCAAAGATAGCAAAGAGGTTGGCTGACCAAGGCTTCGAGGTTGTCCTAGCCGCTGCCGACACCTTCCGAGCAGGGGCGATCGACCAACTGGCAACCCACGCCGACCGTTTGGGAATTCGATGTATCAAGAGTCAGAGGGGCGGAGACGCTGCCGCGGTTGCGAGAGATGCAATTGAGAGTGCTAAGGCCAAGAATGACGACGTCGTGATTATCGACACTTCTGGCAGGATGCAGAACAAGACAAACCTAATGGAAGAACTGCAAAAGGTGCATCGGGTCACCAACCCCCATCTGGTGATTTTCGTTGCTGACGCACTTGCTGGTAACGATGCAGTAACTCAAGCAGTGGAATTCCAGCGCAGACTATCTTTCGATGGTGCTGCACTTTGCAAACTCGACACCGATGCCAGAGGAGGAGCGGCGATGTCGATATCCCATGCCACAGGCCGACCAATAATCCTAGCCGGAATCGGACAGGGTTATGACGATCTTGAGCCATTCGATCCAAACTGGCTCGTAGATCAGTTACTTTCGTGAACCAACGACCACCCCCTTCTTGAGCCACATCCTCTGTGGCAACACTAGATGACGTCTGAAGCCAAGCCGACGGCCCTCATAGTCCATGAGAACCGAATTACTGCAAGTAGGCTGAAGTCGATAATGAGCCAGAGGGGCTGGGTTTCTCAGATTTGCGATGATGGGGACAAGGCAGTCGACGAATACGTCAGTATGAAGCCAGACATGGTCTTCATGGGCCTCAACCTACCGACAATGGACGGACACATCGCCGCCTTGGAGATTCGAGAGAGTGACTCTGACGCTCGAATAGTCTTCGTAGTGAGTAAATCCCGATTGAATAAGGCAAACGATGCAGCCTACTCTGCAGGGGCAGTCTCCGTCCTTGTGACTCCCCTAACCAGAGGCGACATAGATCAGAAGTGGGTCTTGATGAATGGCCCGATTCCGGACGCCCCTGGTCTGGCCGACTTGGATGACCTCTACCCCGAACTTGAAGAGGAGCCACCGGCTCTACCACCACTCCCTACTATTCCAAACCCAGAAGAACAAGGAGATTCCGAAGGCACCCCACCTCCGATGATGCCGCTTCCAGACACCCCGTCCCCAAAGAGAAAGAAACGAAAGGGCCCAATCTTAGCGCTGCTGACAATAATGATATTGATAGGCCTCGGAACTGCATTTTACCTTAATCTAATAGAAATTTAACTTCCTCGATCTCCTACGAACTCTGCTACGGTTCCACCGACCAAAGTGCTCCCTGGGGGCGCATCAGTGATTACCTCCACAGACACACCATCATCGTACAACAGACTCTCATCCAAGGAAGAAAGCCTCAGGCCAACTCTCCATCTCTTCAGTCCTTCGAAAACCACGTAAGAAGCCAGCCCGAAAATTACCAGTGCGGAGCAGCCCCATGCCACCATGCCTGCCGCGGCCATACTATCTCTCCAGCATTGCGCTCCATGAAGCAGCAGCGTACTCACGTGCCGCTGAACCCGGGTCCTCTGCCTTGTGGATCCCCGAACCGACTATGATAGCATCAGAACCAGATAGAACTGCTTCAGTTGGATGTCCATACCTCTGTCCGAGCACCCCCTCCTTGACATTGAGATTCACACCAGGCGTCCAAATCATCCGACCCTCTCCAACCTTGGCCCGCAATCTTTTCAATGCTGAGCCAGAACTTCCGTTTCCGATATATCCCACAACATGGGGGGAGGAATTACCTATCTCCAAGGTACTTTCTGCGTAACCCTCCTCTAACAGGTTCCCGGAACTGGACATCTGCGCTAGAAGTAGAACTCCTCCTATTCTTTCAACGTCGTCCCAAGCCGAGGCAATCCCGTCGACGATATCAGGTCCACTCACACTGTGGGACGTGACCAAGTCAGCCCAAGATCGAATGTCGTACATCCCCCCCATCTGGGTCTTGGTAACCCTTCCAATGTCTGCGAACTTCCTATCTTCGAACAGCATCATTCCCTTGGAACGAGCAGCCCCCACTACCTTTGACCAATCTTCCATATTGAAACCCTCAACCATGTCCACATGCGTCTTTAGTGCACAAACGTGCTCACCAACATTCTCGATAAGCTGTAATATCTCATTGACCGTGGGCAAGTCTGCAGCTAGCACTACCAAAGATTCCTTTTCGAATGCAATCCGCATGAACTCGTGCGAAAGAGGATGCGCGCAGTTGACCCATCTAGGCCCCCAGACATCCTCGGCTTTCATCCTGCAGCCCTATACTCGCCTCTTTGTCAAGTCTTCCCCCTTCTCAGAAATATGAAGCCCCGTCAGTTCCCGCCAGCACTATGCATCCAGTGGCGCTGGTCGGTTTAGGGGGGGCAATCGGTTCGATAGCACGCTGGGGTGTTTCGGAGGCGATGCCCACTGAAACTGGGGAAGTGCCATGGGCAACAATCGCAGTGAACCTCCTAGGGGCCTTCCTCCTAGGCGCTCTGATAGCCGCTTCAGTGGAAACCGAGACACTCCTCTTCCTTGGAACCGGATTATTGGGAGGATTCACCACCATGTCCACATTCGGAATCGAGACAGTCAGACTTATCCAATCTGATAGCACCACGGCAGCTGCAGTATATGTTTCTCTGAATCTCTTGGCTCCACTTACAGCTTGGCTCGGATGGCAATTGAGCGAGGCCTTTCTGGCATAGGGTTACAGCATGTCTTCTGAAACACAGATCAGACTCTTCGAAGTCACAACCAAGAATCTCGATGGCCTACCCGACTCGCGGGGCGAGAGCGTACGATCGATGCTCAAATCAGACCACGGGATTGAGATTAACTCCGTAAGAGTCATCCTAGGTTATCAAGTCAAATCCGATATTTCCGACTCCGATGCAGAGTCCCTGATTTACGACTTGTTCGCCGACCCGGTGATTGAGATTGGTTCCACGGGATCGAGGATGTTGGAGGATTTCCCAACCCACCCCGAGGCAGCAATACAAGTGGGGTTCAAGCCAGGAGTTACAGATAACTCTGGGCAGGCCGGACTAGATGGACTGACGACTCTGTTCCCAATAAAATCCTCAGCTAGAGTGGCCACATTCACGACCTATGCGTTCTGGGGCATCCCAGAAGGAATCACACCATCTGAGTTGGCAGCCACCCTCTACAACCCGATGATTGAGAAGGCATCAGTGGCAGGAAGGGACGATTGCTCGAAGGGGGTTTGGCCAATTCTCGATTTCCCTGAGATGCCTTCTGCAATCTTTCAAGAGCCAGCAACCGTGGACCTAGAGGTCAGTGACGATGAGTTGATAGAAATTAGTGAGAAAGGCCTCCTTGCGTTGAATCTCAGTGAGATGAAGGCGATTCAAGGCCACTACCGGAACCCCATTGTCAGGGCCGACAGAGTGGAGTCAGGTTTACCTCTAGACAGGCCCACAGACGCAGAGCTTGAGTGTCTCGCACAGACATGGTCAGAGCACTGCTCGCACAAGATTTTCGCTGCTAGAATCAGACATGTGGACAAGGTTACTGGCGAGGATTCGATGATCGACTCCCTGTTCAAGACTCACATAATGCAACCTACGCTTGACATCCAGGCAGAAGTCGATTGGCTGCTAAGCATCTTCCATGATAACTCCGGGGTCATCTCTTGGAATGATAACTGGAGCGTCTGCATCAAGGCTGAGACTCACAATAGCCCCAGTGCGCTAGACCCCTTTGGGGGTGCCATAACCGGAATTGTCGGCGTGAATCGCGACATCCTCGGTACGGGTCTCGGTGCTAGACCTATTGCCAACACCGACGTATTCTGCTTCGGTCCACCGGATTTCAGGGGGAGCATCCCTCCGGGGTTATTCCATCCCTCGAGAGTGTTCAGAGGAGTCCATTCCGGAGTCAGGTCGGGTGGAAACGAATCTGGGATACCTACGGTGAATGGGTCAATCGTGTTCGATGAACGGTATATCGGAAAACCTCTCGTGTTCTGCGGCACCGTTGGAATCATGCCACGTTTGCTACAGGACGGCAGAGAGAGTCACGTGAAAACTCCAGAGCCAGGTGACGTGGTCTACATGGTCGGCGGCAGAGTAGGCAGCGATGGAATCCACGGCGCCACTTTCTCAAGTCTAGAGTTAACCGAGGAAAGTCCAAGCTCTGCAGTCCAGATTGGAGACCCTATCACGCAGAAGAAGATGCTTGATATGATTCTCGAGGCAAGAGATGCGGGCTTAATCCAAGTCATCACAGACAACGGGGCGGGGGGACTCTCCAGCAGCGTTGGAGAGATGGCCGAGCTCACTGGCGGTGCTGAATTGAACCTCGGTTCCGTTCCCTTGAAGCAGGCGGGGCTGTCCTCATGGGAGATTCTTGTTTCTGAGTCACAAGAGAGGATGACCGTAGGTGTTAGACCAGAAGACTGCGAGGACTTCGAGGCCCTTGCCATGCTCCACGAGGTGGAGGCGTCCGCGGTGGGAACCTTCACCGATTCCGGTGCCTTCGTGGTCCGACACGGTGAGACTCCTGTAGCCAACATCCCCCTCCAATTCCTTTTCGATGGTTGTCCGCAACTCAGTCTTGAGTCGGAGTGGCAACCCCCGGTGCATATGCCAGTCGAGACGCCTGATTTAGACAAGTTTGGCATGGGGGCAGTACTTGGTAGGCTGCTAGCCAGACCAAACATCGCTAGCAAGGAGTGGTGGGTTCGGTCTTACGATCATGAGGTAATAGCCCAGAGTGTAATCAAACCATTCTGCGGTACTAATCACGACGCCCCGGGCGATGCAGCAGTCATCGCGCCCCTCCAGGGAGGCACCCAAGGGCTTGTGGTTTCGAATGGTATCGCCCCTAGGTACTCGGACATTGACGCTTATGCGATGGCCGCTGCCTCGGTGGACGAGGCATTGCGCAACGCGGTCTGTGTAGGGGTGGATTTGAATCTCATTTCAGGCCTGGACAACTTCTGCTGGCCCGATCCGATAGAGTCGCCAAAGACCCCGGACGGGAAGTATAAACTCGCTCAACTCGTGAGAGCAAATCGGGCCTTGGATGACGTATGCAGGGCATATCAACTCCCTTGCATCAGCGGGAAGGATTCGATGAAGAACGACGCGATGCTAGGTGGCGAGAAGATTAGCGTGCCACCCACACTTCTGTTCAGCCTCCTCGGGAATCACTTAGACGTCCGCAAGGCGGTTTCATCTGACTTCAAGAACCCGGGGGATGCAATATTCCTAGTTGGTCAGACACATCAGGAGCTCGGTGCAAGTGAGATCTCCTTCATGCTCCGTGACGAGGGAAGTGGAGGAATCGGTGGGGCCGTACCAGAGATTGACCCGGAGAGAAACATGGCCGCATATAGGGCATTGACTGCCGCGATGAAAAAAGAACTCGTGGCAAGCGCCCACGACTGTAGCGACGGGGGCCTCGCAGTGGCACTGGCAGAGTGTTGCTTCGGCTCCGACTCCGGGGCATCGGTGAACATCTCGCTACTATGGTCGGACTGCGATCATCTCGATCTGTGGGGGGCACTGTTTGGCGAGAGCCTAGGTAGGATTCTGGTCAGCATAAGGCCAGATGACAGGGCTGCCTTCGAGCACTCTATGGAAGGGATGACTTGTCACCACATCGGAGAAGTGTCAGATGGAGAAGAAATCTCAATCACTAGGAACGGCGAAGTCGTGCTGGACGCATCTATGTCGGAGATGAGAGACTCATGGAAAGCCACGCTGCATGGAGGTGGTGAATGATGAAACCGAAAGTTGTCGTACTCTCTGGGTTTGGTATCAACTGCGAAACTGAGACAATGGCAGTATTCGAGATGGCCGGGGCTATCGCCGACAGGATTCACGTCAATCGACTCGTAAAGGGGGATGTTCAACTCTCCGACTATCAGATTATGGCTATCCCAGGTGGATTCTCCTTCGGGGATCACCTAGGAAGCGGCAGGCTGTTGGGAAACCGTCTGAGATTCGGACTAAGGGAACAGGTCAGAGAATTCGTGACTTCCGGAAACCCAGTTATCGGCATCTGCAACGGCTTTCAGGTTCTAGTAAAGATGGGTCTCCTACCAGGAGACGATAAAGTCAGCCTGACTCAGACTGCATCACTCGCGCTCAACGACAGCGGACACTACGAGAATAGGTGGGCAACTCTTGAGTTCGACCCATCCAGCCAATGCATCTGGACCAGCAACCTCGAGCGCATCAGAGTCCCAGTCCGCCATGGAGAGGGCAAGTTTGTCACAGACGACCCCACTTTGATGGACAAGTGGGCCGAGTCGGGCCAGTTGGTCGCTCGATACGTAGACCCTACCACCAAATATCCCAGCGCAGGCGATGAGATCCTCCCATACCCAATCTCCCCCAACCAGAGTTGGAGGAATGTTGCCGGGGTTTGCGACTCCTCGGGGTTGGTATTCGGCTTGATGCCGCACCCAGAGGCGAACCACTCCACATGGCTTGGCGCGACTTGGACCAGAGAAGAGGCCGAGCATGGCGAGGGCGAAGGGATGATGATATTCCACAATGCAGTCAGACACGTTCTGCAAGCCTAAACCAGAACTCCGAGAGACCTCTTCGCAGCTGCGAATATTAGAACCACTACGAGTAATCCTCTGATACCATTCTGGGTGGACACCTGTGAACCGTACTTCGAACCAAGTACCCCGCCCATCAGAACTGCAGATGCGAATGGAAGGAGTAGATCGAGGTCCGGGTCAAGTCTACCAGCCAGACCCGCCCCAGCCAGACCCGCGAGAGAGTTCAACCATACGAACAAGGAAGTTGTGGCAGCAGCCTCCTTCGCTGTTGCCCACCTCCCTAGCATGAGAGCAGGCAGTAGGAAAATGCCCCCTCCTAAACCAATCACTCCACTGGCCAAGCCAATCCCACCTCCAACTGCCGCGGCCTTGGGTGCACTGGGGCGAATTGCCTCAGTCACGCCCGCATTACCTGAAACTAATCTCCAAGCCGCCACAATCAATGCGATTGAGAGCAGTACATCGTACACGTCCCCCTCTACCAGCAAGAACCCTCCAAGGGCAGCCATCGGTACGCTTGCAGAGATAAACGGGGTTGAGAGGCTTCTGACATGATGTCCCGATTGATGATAGTGCCAGAAGGCGATTCCAGCGACAATCAGATTCAGGGACCATGCATACTGCTTGAGCCAAATCGCCTCCGACGCCGCAAAGGTCGTCATCGACAGCACTGCTAGGTATCCCGAACCCCCCCCCAGTCCAACCGAGGAGTAGAGAGCAGCCACAGAGAAGAGGGCCAGCAGCACCAACACCAACTCAGTGGAAACCACGAGGACCGCTTTGGGAAGGACACTTCAACTCCACCGTTTCTCGTGATGCATGGAGACAGGGGTATCTCTGGAACGGGCTTTGGAGATAGCGGCTCAACTCACCATGGAGACAACCCCAGAGACGGTTCCTCTAGGGGATGCAGCCGGGAGGATACTATTCGAAGACCTCGCATCCAAGGTGGATGATCCCAGATTCGACAACTCTGCCATGGATGGATGGGCCGTAAGAGAGGTAGACTGTCAAGAAACAGGGATCACACTGAGAATTGTCGGAACTAGTCAAGCCGGGTCCGAAAGGGCTCCAATAGTGGCCGAGGGTGAGGCCTGCAGCATAATGACGGGAGCCCCACTCCCAGAGGGTGCCGATGCAATCGTGATGATAGAGGACTCAACGACCCAGGATGGCAGCGTCACAATCAACGGACCGGCCAGGCCTAGTTACATCCGCAGAAGGGGGGAGAATCTCCTAGCGGGAACCGTGGCACTGAATGCCGGATCACTACTCACTCCAGCGGCTATATCCCTCACAGCAACAATGGGTCACGGTGATGTGAGCGTGGTGAGGAAACCCAGGATTGCCGTGATTGGAGTGGGGGATGAGTTGGTCCCTCCCGGAGGCACTCTGCCCGAGGGTGCGATATACGAGTCCAATACGTTTGGAATCTCTTCGCTCATCGAGAAGATAGGCGGCATTCCGCAGAGATTTAATCTAATTCGAGATAGTATTGACGATCTTAGAGCCGCACTTAACGAAGCCGCGAAATCTTGCGATGTCATAATCACCAGCGGAGGAGTTAGCATGGGCAAGTGGGACATTGTCAGACGAATAATGGAGGAAGAAGGAGACATCCGATTCTGGAGAATAATGATGAGGCCGGGAGGCCCACCACTCTTCGGATCTTGGAACGGAAAGCCGATCTTCGGCCTACCAGGAAACCCAGTAAGCAGTCACGTTGTATTCACGGTCTTGGTCGCTCCTTGGATGTCTAAGAGCATGGGTTCCGACGAAATTACTGGTCCCAGACTGGCGAACAGAGTTAGGGTCGTGATGGAGGAATCACTCAAAGGTGCTCCAGGCAAATTATGCATGAGGAGGATTTCAATCAGACAAGTGGGAGATGTTATGATTGGCTCCACAAGGACCCATCAAGGAAGCGGCAACATTCACAGCATGGTCGCGCATAACGGTCTTTCCCTGCTTCCCCCGGATACAGATTGCGATTTGGGAGAGACTATCGACGCTCTATGGCTATGCTGAGCCATTAACCCTAAGAGCGCCCGATTCCGATTTCCCCTTGTGTTCCCCGAGTGCATCGAGTGCAGAGGTACGAAGGGAATGTGTGGGATTTCTCCATGCCCGCTCCTGTCTGAGGTGCGGCGCAGACTACCTCAGACTCGGATTACTGCTCTATCCGAAATGTCAGGCCCCAGTCCCCCCTCTCTTTTTGTGGGAAGGTTCGGCTATCCAAACGTAAGAGTCGGACCCAGCGTGTCTTGGGTACAAGGGTCAGAAGGTCAGATGCCAAGCAGTGGTAATCCAGCAGACCTATTCGGTAATCCACTGGAGGAAGTGGCAGCTAGACACGCCAACCTTGTCACAGGTGGTAGAAAAATGGCGACAACTAGCCCATGTAATCCTGATAAGATACTCGAGGTCACCCAGATTATCGCAATGTCCTCTGGAGCAGTGGATGTCGAACTTGACTTTGATCGCCCCGTCCAGATAGGAGGCTCCCCTACCTTTGACACGATGAGCACCCCTCTCGGGCCTTCGGGGGGCTTAGTAAGTGCTGATGTTGTAAGCCATGCCAGAATTTCCAGGAAGGTTGATTCAGTCGCAAACGAGACGGACCTCCTTGCAAACGAGGCGATGGGAGAACTATCATCCTCCGGAATAGGAGAGACGCACATCTCTAGAATCCTGTCATCGGGTCTACTTGGCAAGGAGGGAAATAGGAAACTGGTCCCAACCAGATGGGGAATCACTGCAACCGACGACGCCCTCTCTAGGCAGTACTGGGCTAGGGTCACGGACCTTCCATCAGTAGACAAGTTCATGGTTTTCGAGGCAAGCTACCTAGACAACAAATTCCACGTTATCCTCGCCCCCGGCCTATGGGCGTTCCAGATGCTAGAAGCATGGTGTCAGGGGTCTGTCTGGGGTTCTTCAGGAAATGTTCTGGATGACTGGGAGGAGACAGAACCGAGGTCCGAATACGCAAACTCGATTACGGGTGCCTACTATGCTGCCCGTTTAGCTGTACTAGAGCACATGGAGACCATCGGGAGATCAGGGGCATGCATGGTCTGGCGAGACATAGGACCTGGATACTGGGCCCCGGTAGGAGTATGGCTAATCAGGGAGACGGTCAGAGATGCAATGAAGCGTAAGCCAACAGTTTTCGACACAATGTCGGAAGCCATCTCATATGTCGCCCCTAGGGTTTTGTCCCCCGAGGCAGCCAGGAAATCCTGGTTTGCAAACAGAGGGAGGCAAACCACTCTTGACGTCTTCTGAGACGATTGCTCGGGCATGGATTGAAAGGAGCGCGCTGTGACTGCTTACTCCGGCCGAGGTGATGCGATGTCTGACGCGAAGAAGAACGGCTTCTCCAAGCACGGTTGGATTGAGGTAAAGGGCGCCCGAACTCACAACCTCAAGGATATTGACGTCAGCATCCCTAGAGGGATGTTCGTTGTTATCTCAGGGGTGTCCGGCTCCGGAAAGTCAAGTCTGGCATTCGATACCCTCTACGCCGAAGGTCAGAGGCGGTACGTCGAGAGCCTCAGTTCCTATGCGAGACAGTTCCTCGGACAGATGAAAAAGCCGGATTGCGACTCAATAGAAGGCCTATCACCAGCTATCAGCATAGATCAGAAGCAGGGAAGCCACAACCCGAGGTCCACGGTCGCCACAGTAACCGAGATGATGGACTACATGAGACTCCTTTGGGCACGAGTCGGACTCCCTCACTGTCCCGAATGCGACCGCGAGGTTAGCAGGAGGACTGTTCAGGAGATAGTGGACGACGTCCTTTGGCGCTTCGAGGGCCATGGAATTGCTATCTGGAGCCCAGCAATAAGGAACAGGAAGGGGACGCACGCTGATCTGTTCACCGCCCTGGTCGATCAGGGATACCTAGTAGGCAAGGTTAACGGAAGGGAAGCCAGCTTCGAAGACCCCCCCCGGTTGGAGAAGAACCTGAGGCACGATATCGATGTACGAATCGATAGGATGCTCTTAACCCCAATCAACAGACAGAGACTCACCGAAGCAGTAGAGTCTGGATTGAGACTGGGAGCAGGATCCGTTGCGATTGAGAGCCTCAGCTCACCCAAGCCAGGAGAAGACAATTCGGAAGAGCAGAGATTCAGAACGGAGGAGGGCGAAGTAATCGCCTATTCGGAGGAGTTCGCATGTCCAACTCATGGGGCATTCCTCCCAGAGATGAGTCCCAGGGTCTTCTCGTTCAACAACCCCCTGGGAGCCTGTCCGACTTGTCAAGGACTGGGCGTGGAAAGATCATTCTCCCACGAACTCGTCATTGACAGAACGGCAACAGTGGGCGAGGGATGCATCAGGCCTTTCCGACGTTCCATGATGTCCGGATGGTATCGCAGCCAGATGACTCAGACATGCGAGCACTTCGGAATCCCAACCGATGTCCCCTTCGATGAACTGGACGATGACGGCAGGGACATAATGCTCAACGGGTCCGGCGGTGAAATGATCAACTTCGAATTCAACTCAGAGAAGGGCTCGTCCTATACCATGTCTAGGCCATGGGAGGGGGTGTTCTCGAGACTCGCTCGGACATACAAGGACACAAGCTCGGAACGCACCAGATCCCGACTCTCGTCCTTCATGACGGACGAGCCATGCACAAACTGCCTCGGCGACAAACTCAATGATGCCGTTTGCAAGGTAACTGTGGGAGGGATAAATCTACCAGGAATCTCCAAGTGTAGCGTTCTAGAAGCCCTAGCAGTGGTCCAGAACTGGAGACTTGGTGGTCTGGATGACACATGGGAGAAACTAGACAGGGAAGCCCCATTCAGTGTGACAGTAAGTACAACGGAGAGGCTTGACGAACGTTCAATGTACATCGGCAAGGAAATCATCAAGGAAATCGAATCGAGACTCCGCTTCCTAGCACTGGTCGGTCTGGATTATCTCACCTTGGACAGGAGGGCGAACACACTCTCCGGTGGCGAGAGCCAGAGAATCCGATTGGCAACCCAGATAGGAACCCGGCTCACGGGAGTGATGTACGTCCTCGACGAACCCAGCATCGGGCTTCACCCTCGGGATAACGACAGGCTCCTGGAGACACTGAGGGAGCTCACGGATCTTGGTAACACGCTACTGGTGGTGGAGCACGACGAGGCCACCATGAAGCAGGCTGATTGGCTGGTCGATTTGGGTCCCGGAGCTGGGAAGGACGGAGGACGATTGATTGTAAACGGGACCTACGACGAGCTCTTAGCCAATGAGGAGAGCATTACCGCAGCATACCTATCTGGAAGGCAAAGTATCCCAATTCCGGATGACAGGGTCGATCCGGAGAAGGACAGATGGGTCACAATTTCGGGGGCCAGACAGAACAACCTCCAGGACATCGAAGTCAAAATCCCACTGGGCTGCATGGTAGCGGTAACCGGTGTCTCCGGTTCCGGCAAGTCCTCCTTAATCACAGAAACCCTCGCACCTGCGCTCTTGAGGGAACTGCATGGCGCTGACTCCACTCCCGGTGCTGTGGATTCTATATCAGGATTAGAAATGGTGGACAAGGCCATAGTGATTAATCAATCCCCTATAGGAAGAACCCCGAGATCAAATCCTGCAACGTACACGGGGGCGTTTGGACCGATTAGAGAACTCTTCACACAAACCAAGATGGCCAAGGAGAGGGGGTACCAACCTGGTCAGTTCTCATTCAACGTGAGGGGAGGAAGATGCGAGGCGTGCAGTGGGGCGGGCTCGACAAAGCTGGAGATGAACTTCCTCCCAGACGTATGGGTGACTTGCGATGTATGCAAGGGCAAGAGGTACACTAGGGAGACCCTAGAGGTCAAGTGGAGGGGCAAGACAATCCACGACATCTTGGAGATGAGCGTGGACGAGGCTTGCGAATTCTTCGAAAATCAGCCCAGGATCCACAAAATTGTGGAGACAGTCCGCGACGTCGGCCTGGGCTACATTCGCCTCGGTCAGCCCGCGACCACTCTCTCAGGAGGGGAGGCCCAGAGAGTCAAACTCTCCACTGAGTTGCATAAGACTCCTAGAAAGCACACCTTCTACATCCTCGACGAACCGACTACTGGTCTCGCCCTGTCGGATGTACACCAACTCATCGAAGTCCTCCTCAGACTACGGCGCAACGGACACACGGTTATCGTCATCGAGCACCATCTAGATGTCATAAAGTGCGCAGATTGGATAATCGACCTAGGCCCGGAGGGGGGGGAGCTCGGTGGGGGCGTCGTGGCAACGGGAACCCCCTACGAAGTCGCCAGGGAGCCCGGTAGCTACACCGGGCAGCACCTGATAGGAATGTTTTGACCGATTCCGGGCCAACCCTTGAGAAGGACCCCGCCTACCCGAATCCATGTACAGGTCAGGAAACCCAGCGCTCAACAACTCGACTTTCGAGAAGTCTGCATACAAAGGGGCCTCATGGTGGGAAGACTACGAGTCGAACATGATGACGATAGAGGGAGTCTCAGAGAAGACCGGAATCCTTCTCCTCGTCACCGTGATCACCGCACTGGCCACTGCGTTCTCAATGCCCGAGTCCTCTCCCTTGATCTTCCTAGGTGCATTGGGAGGCTTCATCATGGCAATGGTGATCATCTTCTCGGGTTCCACTAATCCAATTCTAATCTGCACTTATGCGGCACTGGAGGGCTTGGTGATTGGCGGATTCACTTGGGTTGTCGAAGTCGGACTAGAACTTCCCGGAATCGGCCTAGTCGCAGCCATCCTGACATTCACGATCATGGGTGGCATGCTCGCGATTTACCGAGCAGGGCTGATTAGCTGGGACCGGAACCTGGCAATCGCCGTAGTGTCCGCTCTTTTCGCAATCATCATGATCTACATCTTCTCATTCGTGGGGGCGGTAACAGGTTTGTTCTATGTCCCATACATCCACGGTGCAGGCCCAGTTGGAATCGGATTCTCGTTGTTCGTCATTGGGATTGGAGCCCTATGCTTGGTCGCAGACTTCGACTTCATCGAGAGGGGCGTCCAGATGGGGGCTCCCAAGGAGATGGAGTGGAGGGCAGCATTCGGGCTTATGATCACTCTGATTTGGCTCTACCTTGAAGTCCTGAAGTTGCTGGCGAAGATTGCCATTGCAACGAGGCGCTAGAAGATGCAAACCGATGTCATCCTCGCTCTCGCTGCGGCCGGGGTAGCACTCGGGCTCTTCGAGGGAATTCGTCCCGGTCCGCTGCTCACCATGGTGATTCGTGAGACACTCACGGGGGGTTGGTCAGCCGGTGCCCGAGCGGCTTCCGCACCGATTTTCACGGACGGACCCCTCATCATCGTCAGCGTATTCCTATCGGGTTGGGTCGCTCAACAACCTCCGATCCTTTTTCTGATTTCACTACTAGGAGCGGGATTCTTGATTTGGTTCGGAATAGACTGCTTCAGAATCGAGCCACCCAATCCGGATATAACCCAGGAAGAGGTCACGGGTTCTTTCAAGAGAGGGGTGATGACCAACCTGCTAAACCCCAATGTCTACGTCTTCTGGTTCCTAATCGGAGGGCCACTGATGGCTACCGCTGCAGACGAGGAACCACTCGCACCGGTCGCCTACGCCCTCTCATTCCTCATATCCATCATCATCGTGAAGGTCACCATCGCATACTTCTTCGATCGCACAAGAGGAAGACTCTCACCTCGGGGGTATCGTTTCGCTCTAGGGGTATGCGGCTTGGGGATGTTCGTATTCGCCGCCGGGTTCGTGTATCAGGCATACATGCTCGTACCAGAGATTTTCTGAACGTGACTCACAGGGTGCTTGGACCGCCTATTGGCATCTCCTGCACTGTGACACCATCTCGGAGCGACGGGCCCACTGCAATCGTCCCGTATATCCCCTGATCTACTATGTTGTGAGAGAGACCGAACCACGGGCGTCCGTGAGCATCGACTAAGATGTCGATGAAGTCACCAAAACCTCCGCATCTGTTGAACCCACAATCTGCTGTGGTGTCCAAGGGGTCGCCTACCTGATTAACCTGGACGGTAGTAATCAGAGGATTGGAGCTGAACGCATCCGTAATCATGCCGATGTATCCATTCCAATTGTCTCCTCCTGAATCGCCAATATACGCGAATGCCACCATTCCAGCATCGCCCGCAGCGATGGCCGGAAAACCAGTTCCATTCAACCCAGCAGGTGGCGCTATCATTAGCGGCGCGCTCCAACTGCCTCCTTCGTCCAAGGAATAGCTGTAGTATGGCATGTTGTCAGAACCCATCCACATAGCGTGGACGTTGTCATCCTCATCGGGATACACCTGTGCCTCTTCGAAGTTCCAAGTCTGGGCGGTTCCCGTGGTTTCGGTCGGAAGGGGGTGCTCAGTCCACGTGAGCCCTCCGTTGGTACTCCTGTAAATCGAGTAACCCTCTCCGCTGCAACCGGGGTTTCCTCGGTAGAAGTTCCCGTTGTTCGAACCAACCATATGACCAGTCAAACCTCCGCTGTTGCAGTCTGCCGGTGCTCCGGGAACCTCCGGGCCCCAAGTAGCACCCCCGTCGTTGCTGGTCGAGCAAACGGGGTAGGGGTAGTTCCCGTTGACGCAGAACACCCACGTGGTTTCGTGGAAAAGTGCATTGTAAGGGGAAGATGCTATCGTTTGGTGATCCTGAACCGACCACCCAGTAGCGGGGGTCGGTCCAATCCACGTACCTCCCTCGTTGTCAGACCATTCCACCGTCATTCCCAAGAGGGCATGCATGTCGAACTTCATGATGCGATCAGTCCAAGGATCGACGTATACGTAAGGGTCGTTGCTATTGGCCACTGGCAATAGGGCACTATACACATCCTGACACGAGTACTCGGAAATGTTGGTCATCCCAATCAGGCCACTGCACTGAACAATCGCTGTCGACCCAGCAATCCCATTCCCCCAGCTGCTCATGTACAGGTTATCCTGTGAGGTGATTCCAATCGTCGGCTCAAAGGTCGAGAAACCTATGCCATAGTACGTTCCAATTGCACAGACTGGAGAATTACCACCGGATAGATTTCCAGCTTCTGGAGTTAGGGTCGCGTCGGTCGCGTTTGCAAAGTGATACCATGTGGTATTGCTGATTTCGCCACCCTGTTCCGTGCAGAGGACATCGAATAATCCAACTTCCACTACGACTTCACTTTCTTTGCCGAAGCACCCGCCAAGAGAAGCCAGAATCATAATGGAGATAATACTCAGGGCGACGACTCTCACGACACAGCGGCCGAGCCATTCATACATCAGTTAAACGGATTGAGGTCTCAGAAGCACATACTCTCAAAGAACACCCTCTCTTGCTCAATTACCCGAGAAGAAGAGTTGAGTTTCCACCAGGGGGTAGAGGTTCGAGATACGCTAACTCCCCGTATAGGGAAGGGCCCTCCATCAGAGTCCCTATGATTGCCTCATCGAAGCCGGCTGCGTTGTGAGCTAATGCAATCCAAGGCCTACCCTCGTCATCTATCTCCACGTCAATGAAGTCACCGAACCCTCCGCACCTGACGTCCCCGCAGTCGGGGGTGGTGTCCAATGGGTCATCTGGGCCGTTTACCGCTACGCTGGTAATCAGTGGTCTCTCAGAAAACGCATCTGTCATTATCGCCATGTACCCCGACCATCCACCAGTACTGTTCTCCTCATCATAATCTTCGGACTCTCCTATGTAGCCCACCACGACTCTCCCCTCCGATCCAGCAAAAATCGTAGGAAAACCAGTCTCTACGACCCCAGGGGCTGCTACCATCATCGGATTACTCCAAGTATCTCCTTGATCCTGAGAGTTTGCGTACCATATCTTCAGGTCATCTCCTATCCAAGTTGCGTGAACGTTTCCACCATCGTCCACTGCAGTGGCCACCTCGTGGGCATGCCAACCATCCTGCATACCCACTTCCGTGGTAATCGTATGCTCGGTCCAACTGTACCCACCATCGAGGGAACGGTATACTGCAGGACCCTCGCAGGAGGGGTTACCTCTGTATATTGACCCATCCAGACCACCCGCTAGGTGGCCATGCAATCCCGAGCACTGAGGAAAACTCTCCACTGGGAAACCGATTCTCTGAACGTCCCATGACATGCCTCCATTGAGGGATCTTGAACACTGTGCACCAGCAGCAGGGGATCCTGTGTTGATGCAGTAGACGTAGATTACAGGATGGAAAGCAGTTACGCCGGGCGGAGGGGGCATAGAGGCAATGCTTTGGTGGTCTTGCGTGACATAGTACCCCTCTACTGGATAGGGGATACTCCAAGAATCACCATCATTCTCCGAGTACTCAACGAACATGGCGGCGAGTACATGCATGTCGAATTTGACGATCCTGTCGGTGAACTTGTCCACATAGATGTAGGGGTCGTTCGAGTTCGGGGTCTGTCCGGAGTCGTCGTCAATCTGACCAAAAGGCCCGACATCCTCCCATGTCTGGCCTTTGTCCGTTGATCTGATTATGTGCGTCCCATCTCCTAGGCCATTCCAACTGGTGAAGAAAATCGCTCCCGAGGAAGTGACTCCGAGAGTAGGCTCGAAAGTGTCGAAACCAGTCCCATAGTATGTTGCGTTAGAGAAGAATGGTGTGTTATTTCCTGAGAAATCAGCGGAAATGTTCGATGCAGACAACGCATCAGGGTCAGTGGCATCCACTGCCCAACGCTCTGAGGTAGACCCAGGGAAGTGAAACCAAGTGGTTAAGGGGATGTCCCTCTCAAATTCGAAAGTCCCATTGACAATCTCTTCCATCGGTTTTTCTTCCCACCAAGTACAACCCGTTGTGGTAGAGCAAATTACCAGAAAACAGAGGAGTTGCGCTACCTTTCTCACAAGATCACTCTAACCACTCGTTTTCTAGAATAGGCGGGACGGTTTCGAGCAATGACTGCTCTGGGTTCATCCATTCCATCCCCAGGTCTTTCTCAGTAGGAGAAGCATCCCAGAAGAGCCTCCTGCCTAGATGGGTCCTTGCCCATGATAGGCTGATTTTAGGGTGTAAGATGGATACCAACAGAGAGAGTGAATATGGCAACTGCCACGTGGGGATTCTCAAGTCTGGATTGGCCTTCTTCAGGGACTTGGCGATGTCCTTGAACCACATTTGCCCTGAGACCACTAAGTATCTGCCCGCATTGTCTCCCTGGGTCAGAGCCCTCACGTGTGCTTCAGCGACATCCCGTACGTCAACGATGCTGATGTGCATAGGTACTACAGCGGGGATTTCTCTATTCAACAGTGTCATTACGAATGAAATACTCCCGTTGAGGTGCCTCTTGGAGAGGGGGGGCCCCAAAACAACGCAGGGATTGATTGTGACCATCCTGGTTCTCGAACTATCCTTCTTCTCATGCCATTCTCTGACAATCCTCTCGGAGCTGAACTTGGCCAGCCCGTATGGATTGTTCTCTATTGTGGCGTCATCAGCCCACGTTTCGGTCGTCAGCGTCTGACCATCCTTCCACTTCTGCGGCCTGATGGCTGCAGTGGAAGATGTGTGAACAAGACGCTCCACCGTTCCGGATGCGTCAATCGCATCTAGAACATTTTTTGTCCCAATGACGCTAGGATCGACAATCTTCTCCTGAGGTTTTTTGGATTTCAGAACCACTACTGCTGCTGTATGAATCACCGAACTGCATCCTGAAACGGCCCTATGTACCGACACACCATCGAGAAGGTCCATCTCGACAATCTCTAGACTCCCTCCTTCGGGGACTTCCATAGATCTGATGTGGTCCACCCTGTCTGGATCAGAAGTATCTCTTACGGTCGCCCTGACCTTCCTCCCCTTGGATAGGAGGTTGGCAACGATGTGACTTCCGATATACCCACTAGCACCGGTAACTAACACCAATTCAGATTCGTTACGGACTTCTCCCATGTTACTGGTTGATTGACGCGTCGTCTTTGTTTTTGCGGGTGTTGGAGAAACTGGGAGACCACCAGTTCGCACGACCCATGAGCCTCATTGCGGAAGGCACAACTATCGCCCTTACGATTGTAGCATCTACGAAGACCGCCACCGCTAGGGCAAATCCGATTGATTTGATTATCATCACATCTGCAAAGATGAACCCGGAGAAGACCGCTATCATAATCGCAGCGGCCCCCGTAATCAACCTCCCCGAAGCTTGCAAACCCTCGGACACAGCCCGAGTGTTGTCTCCCGTCTCTAACCAGGACTCGTGAATCCTAGAGAGCATCAGAACTTCGTAGTCCATGGAAAGTCCGAATGCAATTCCGAACACGAGCGGTGGAACCATCAGATCGAGTGGTTGTGGGGTGAAGTTCAACGGTCCAGCCAAGAGGCCATCTTGGAATACTACTACTATCAGTCCGAAGGAAGCCGAGATTGAGAGTATATTCATGAAAACAGCCTTTATTGGAACCACCACGGAGTGAACTTGGAACCACACGAGCACCATGGTTACCAGTAGCACGAACGCTAGGGCTACAGGAATCCTCTCCTTGAGGTGGTCTTTCATGTCAACTTCGTACGAAGTCCAACTTCCGACAAGAACCTCCTCTTCGCTGGAAGAGGTGAAAACCCTCACGTCTCTGATGAGCTGTTCGGCTTCGTCGCTACCACTAGGATACTCTATTGGAATGTTAATCATTGCAACCGAATCCGACACGGTAGTCAACCACTCAATTTGATGCTCTTGAGACCATTGGCCAATTTCTGAGTCGAAGAGAGAGGGTTTGCAAAGTGGGTGTTCGACACTGATTACACCTTCCACACTTGCCACGCCGTTGCAAACTTCTGAAATCTCCATGGAAAGTGATTTTGAGAATGGTTCTTGTCCCTCTTCGAATACGATTACCAATGGGACCACAGAGGCTGTGAAGGCAGGAAACTCTTCTTCCAATATCTCGTAGGCCTGCCTCGACTCCAAATCAGGAGGGAGAGTGTCTAGGCCACCCGCTGTCAACTCCACATGAAGAAAAGGAACCCCCAGAAGCAGTAGTAAGCACATGGAAGGAACAAACCACCTAGTCGGATTCTTCATGACCTTTGTAGAAAACTTCTCCCAGAACTCACCCTTGGCCTTGTCCTCTCCGATACCACCAATTCCGTGCCCAATAAAGGAGAGCAGCGCCGGAAGCAGGATTAGTGAGTAAATTAGTGCCCCAAGGACTGCCAAGAAGGCCCCCATTCCCATGGATGGCATGTGTGTTGCTGTGAAGTAGAAAAGAGTGCATAGTCCCACTGCAACAGTGGCACCGGAGTACAGTATGGCTCGACCCGCGGTTGCCATCATCGTAGCCAATGAGTCCTCCACATCATGGCCCTTGTCGAGTTCCTCTCGGAATCTGCTAATCATGAACAGACTGTAATCAATCGATACAGCAATTCCAATCAATGAGATCATAGAGACAGAGTATTGTGTCATCGAAAACCACCGGGAGATGAAGAATGAAAGTCCAGTTGCCATGGGGAACATGCACAATACAATCGCTAAGGGAAGCACGGAGGCAATCTTTGTTCTGAAAACGAAGAAGAGAATTATCGCGGAGAGTGGCAAACCAATTATTTCGGCCCTAACCTGATCCTCCTCAAGCAAACGATCGAAGTCGGCATCAATAATCAGGCTCCCAGAAACGAGAACTTCCATCTCCTCGCTATCTACTGCAGACTTGATCTCGACGACCTCCTTGGAAATCTCCTCCTCGGTTCCATTGAATTTCACGAATGCCGCAACTCTATGACCGTCGATGGAGACATGACGGGCAAGATGAAACGAATCCTCTGGATTGTCATAAGCCAAACTAATCTCCAGAACACCTAGGGAGACCTCATCCAGTCCTCTGAGGGATTCTCTAACTTCCTGTTCGAAAACTGGATCATCCCATTCAAGTGACTCGTGCGTGAAGATGTAGTTCACACTGTTCGTTGAAACAACAGGCAGCTCTTCGCTGACCAACTCCAGAGCCCTACCCGACTCGACTGAAGACGGTGGAGCATTGCCGTCATCGAACTCATTACCCTGAGAAATCAGAATCACAGAAACCAATATTGAAGCAAGCGAAGCGACAACAATCAGGGTTCGCCTTCTGTGAATCGACCTACCGACCTTCGATAGCACCCCTTCCATGGCCGCTTCCGCAAAACTCGAGTTTATCTATTTCTCTAGATGCAGATTTGAGAGTCAAGCGAGAGATGACACTGAGTCTACGACCAGAGATGGTTCCAAATCACTTCTCCCCAAGTCCTCCTTCGTGGCCTCTCCCGAAAGCACCAGTATGCCATGCACCCCTGCCCTATCTGCCATCTCCATATCAGTATACAAGCGATCGCCGACCATCGCGCAATTAGACGGGTTCAGCCCAAGCTCCTCGATTTTGTGCAGTATCATTCCCTTGTTGGGCTTCCCACAGATATGTATCGGTCTTACTCCAGTGGTGGCCTCGAATAGTGCCATATAGGCACCCGTGTCAGGTAGTCCTCCATCGGGTGATGGGCACACCATGTCGGGATGGCTAGCCACCATCGGAACCCCGTTGTGGAGGTGAACGGAAGCTGTAGACAGTTTCTCGTAACTAATCTCCGTGTCATATCCGAGAACCACGAATTCAGGATCGCTAGAAGTTGTGGAAACCCCACTCCCCTCAAGCATCCCCCTCATCCCCTCGGTTCCCACTAGGAAAGTGTTAGAGACTCCTTCTTCGGATAGCCATGCTATCAGATTGTGAGTCGAAAGCAGCACTTCCTCCTTTTGAGCATCGATACCAAAATCTCTGAGCTTTCCCAGATATTGCTCTACTGATTTGCTAGAATTATTGGAGAGGAAAAACCTCCTGATACCCCGCTGCTCTAGCCTGTTCAGGAACTCTGAGGCACCCTCAATCAGCCTGTCCCCCAAGTATATGGTGCCATCTAGGTCCAAGAAGACGGCAGCGATTCCATCGAGAGACTCGTCTAATTCACTGTCCACGCTCTAATCACATCATGGCAACAATATAGTCTTGAATAGGAACCAAGGACTCCAGAGAGCCTTCTGAGCCTCTTTGTCCGCAATCATCCCAGTCAGCATGTCTCCCATTTCCTTCTTCCTGGATGACTTGCCGACGAACCAATTCATCAGCCTCTTCCACCTGACTACTTTCTGCAACCTGTAAGAGTTGGTCAATTCCTTGCCTAGGGTCCCCCATAGGTCTTGCATGTACTCTACCGCCTGTTCCTCGGGAAAACCCTCGGCATGAGCAACTTTGTCGAAGTACTTCGAAGTCATCTTCGCAGAGACAAGGCCGTTTCCAATCCCCTCTCCACTGAATGGATCGACCAAGCTAGCCGCATCTCCAACACACATTACTCCCGCTCCCGCAGTCCTCCTTGGTTGGTACGAGGGGGGTTTCTTTCTCGGGGATCCGAAGGGAAGCTGCCATCCCTTCTGTGATCCCTGGACTATTTTGGCATCCTTGAAACGCTCCTTGAAAACCGGATGTTTCTCAATCACCCAACGCTGCTTCTTCTTCAGGGATTTACCGACTCCGGTCTGTTTCCTCTGTTCAGAAATGACCATTCCAATTCCGACGTTCACCAAACCCTCTCGTACAGGGAAAAGCCAGAAGTATCCGGGAATGACACCTTCAATGAAGTGAATCTCAATGGGCCCCTGATTTCCATCGAAACCACTCACACCTTCCCAGTACTCTCTGTAACCCCCGCAGTAGTGGTCATCGTCCCTCATAGGCTCCCCATGTATTCCCTCCACCAACTTAGTGGCTACGGGACACCTGTACCCTCCAGCGCCAATTGTGAGTGCCGCGGTGAAACTCAAAGTGGGAGAGTCGGACGACCTGCCACCGAAACTACCAGAGATTCCAGTAACTTGATCCCCCTCAACGAGCACCTCTTTCACATTGAAGCCCTGGATTACTGATCCGCCAGCACTTTTGATTATCTCCGTAGCCCTCTTGAACATCATATAGTCGAATTGTTTTCTGGGTAGGGAGTATCCCGCCATCTTCTTCTCAAACTCGTCTTGGGGTAGCATCACCTTCACGGTGTTTCCATTCGCCGAACCGAACACGATTGAGTCAACTATGAAGTGAGGGGTGGCCTCGACCATCTCTTTCACACCAAGCTCTTTGACATGAGAAAGCGACTTTCCCCCCACAGCATCGCCGCAAACCTTGTCCCTAGGCCATACTTCTTTCTCAATTAGAAGCACCTTGCAGCCATTCAATGCATTGTAAGAAGCCGCGCCGGAACCACTCGGACCACCACCAACCACGATGACATCGAAGGAACTCCCATCCTCTGGAACTTCACCTGTGTCTATGGGGCCTTCCCAAGTCTTCATCGTAGTCTGTATGGGAGAGGCATCATCATTCAAAGTATGCCATCGAGTTCATCCGTCAATTCCCCCTCCGAGTAGCATGGCAAATACCATTTGCATCATCCAGACGACCTTGCCCGGAGAATGGACGGAACCCATCGTAGGAGAGTGGTCCGCTTCTCTAGTTCAAGATGGAAGTGCAGCATGCGTCCAGAAATCAAGAATTACTTCTGTCTACAGATGGGAACAATCCTTGGAGAGTACTGAGGAGTGGAGAGTCCAACTAAAGACTTCCAAAGATAACAAGGAAATTCTGATTGAAGCAATCCTTGCTTCCCATCCCTTTGAGACTCCTCAGATTTTTTCATGGGATGCCGAAACAACATCAGACTATGCCAGTTGGATTGAAGGGTAAACCCTCTTCGTGACCATGGGCCTAGTGGATTTCCTGCGCCCGGCAAAGAAGGTCCCCTTCACGTGGTGGAGTTCCGAGGATCCAATGAACACGCGTCCACGACTATCGACACTCGCTATCCTCCTGATTGGGGAGTTTCTGTTTGGCTTGGGAGACGCGATTCTAATTGCAGCGGAAGAAGGCAACACACCTTGGACGGTCCTCGCCGAGGGAATTGCCATTGTGATTGGGTGGTCCGTCGGTCAGGCAACCTTTCTCGTCAGCGTCGCCGTCCTTTTTCTTTGGATACCGATTAAGGAAATCCCAGGCATCGGGACCGTCCTCAATGCAATTATCATAGCGGCAACGATAGAGGTCATGGTCCCCCTAATTCCACCACCAGAAAGTGACTTGGTAGCATTGATCCAGGTATTATTGGGGATTATCCTGATTGGAATTGGTAGTGCGATGTATCTGACGGCAAACTTGGGGCCGGGACCAAGAGATGGTTGGATGACCGGATTACAGAGAGTAACCGGCGTCCCAATCGGGAGAGTCAGGGTCACGATAGAACTCTCAGTCCTACTAGTTGGGGTTGTTCTCGGAGGCACCTTTGGATTCGGAACAATCCTTTTCGCATTCGCAATTGGTCCGGTTGTGGCATCTTGTTTGGCTGTAGCTGGCAGAATAGGCTCAACTTAGCTCCATTGGAACAATTTCTGTGACCTCTATCGGGAGGTTCATGGTGTATTTACGGGCAGCAGGTATCATGGGAGGGCACGGCGTGATTCATCGATATCGAGAGTTCCTACCTGTTTCCGAAGATACCTGCATCATCTCACTAAACGAGGGAAATACTCCACTTATCGAATCACATAACCTAGTTCAGGCTTTAGGAGGGGGCTTCAGACTGTTCGTCAAATACGAGGGCCTCAATCCCACTGCCTCGTTCAAGGACCGAGGAATGACCATGGCCGTGACCAAAGCTGTGGAGAATGGAGTTCGGGCAATTGTTTGTGCTAGTACCGGCAATACCAGCGCTTCCGCAGCAGCCTATGCTTCTCGTGCTGGATTGACCTGTGTGGTTCTGATTCCAGAGGGAAAAATATCCTATGGAAAGATGGCCCAAGCTCTGATTCACGGTGCCAAGACGATTGAAGTCAGAGGTAATTTTGATGATGCATTGGAATTGGTCAGGGAATTGGGCATGAGGAACGATATCGAAATTGTCAACAGCATCAATCCCTTCAGGATCCAGGGTCAGAAGACGGCTGCATTCGAGGTTTGTGACGAACTCGGAGATGCCCCTGACATGCACTTCTTGCCGGTTGGTAACGCGGGAAACATCACTTCCTACTGGATGGGATATAACGAGTACAGGGACGCCGGACATTCCACTACACTTCCTAGGATGATGGGTTGGCAGGCCGAGGGTTCTGCACCGATAGTCAAGGGGCACGCAATCAGCTCCCCAGAGACCGTCGCAACGGCAATCAGAATCGGCAATCCAGCAAGCTGGGAACAAGCGGTAAGAGCCTCCAAAGAGTCATCTGGTACAATAGATTGCGTTTCTGATGACGAGATTCTCGATGCCCACAGGATGCTTGCCAGGACGGAGGGGATTTTTGTTGAACCGGCCTCGGCCGCTGGCATTGCCGGCATCGTCAAGAGCAATGCAAGAGGACACATCCTTCCCGAATCTACCGTAGTGGTAACAGTAACAGGGCATGGTCTGAAGGACCCAAGCATAGCGATTGATAATGCCAAGGCAAGATCTGTAGTAGTCGAATCAGACCTCCAATCTGTGCTTGATGTCATTGGAATGGAATGAGCATCGTTATTGCTAACAGGCCAATCGCATGTCATGGATGACAAGTTCTCTGAACGCGAGTTTTCCACTAAGGTTGTTTGGTCTGGAACCAATAATTTAGAGGGCTCGGCTGTAACCCCGATATTCACCACCTCCACCTACCAACTTTCCGATGAGCGATATCGAAAGTGGGCCGAGGGTGCCCAACACACTCTGATGTATAGCCGATATTCTAGTGTAAATTCGGAAGCAGTGGCCACCAAGGTGGCCGCCCTTGAGGGCGCCGAGGACGGTGAGACATTCGGTAGTGGGATGGCAGCAATATCTTCTACGCTACTATCGCTGTTGTCGAAAGGAGATCACATAGTGACGTCCGCCGACATATATGGTGGAACCTATGGTTTGTTGACATCTTATTTCCCTAGGTTCGGAATCGAAATCACCATGGCAGATATCAGAGATCCCAACTCATTTGAGGCGGCAATTAACGAGAATACCAAGGTGCTCTATGTAGAGACCATCACCAACCCAGTCCTAAAGGTCTGTGATCTTGAGGCGATGGCCTCACTCGCCAAGAAGCACGGGCTAATTGCCGTTGTCGACAACACATTCGCTACGCCTTGGGCCTGTCGCCCTATTCCAATGGGGTTCGATATCGTCATTCACTCCGGAACAAAATTCCTCAATGGCCACACAGATCTTACTGCGGGAATCGTAGTAGGCAGGGCAGAACTCATCAAGGGCGTTTTCGAAGCCAAAACTAAACTCGGAGGGGCTGCGGATCCACAGATGTGCTATCTCCTAGAGAGAGGGATGAGAACACTCCACGCTAGGATGCCGATTCACACATCGAATTCTTCAGAGTTAGCTCGCAGACTAGAGGGACATCCAGCCATTACAGGCGTAAATCACCCCTCTCTGCCGAGCTTCGCCGATTACGATGTTGCCAAGAGAATAGTTCCCAGAGGGACTGGGATGCTGTCTTTCGCAGTTAAGGGAGGCGATGAGAGCGCCTTGCGCTTCATTCGAGCCCTTGAGATAATCTTCGAGGCAACAAGCCTCGGAGGAATCGAGAGCCTAGTCACTTGTCCCTTCAATACCAGTCATCTCTTCGTTCCTGAGGAAGTCAGGCTTGAGGCTGGAATTGTTCCGGGGTTCGTCAGGATGAGCGTTGGGATAGAGGATGTCGAAGACCTGTGGTCTGACATAGACCAGGCTCTGAGGGCAAGCCAACTGTGAAGAGGTAATCGCATGGACATGGCACTTTTGATTGCCTCCCTTGTGTTCATCATCCCCATGTGTTTCAGCCCCGGTCCCAATAACGTCCTATGCGCAGCTCATGGGTCCCAGCATGGATTCATGGGGACATTGACGCTAATATCGGGCATGGCTGTCGGATGGTCCATACTGGGTCTTTTCGTGGGAGGCGCGACCGTCTTCATCGAGGATAACCAGGAGTTCTTCAACATCCTAACCTACATCGGTGCTGGATACATAGCCTACCTTTCATACAAAATCGCAACATCTGATCCGTTGGACGAGGGCTCACATGAGAATGAGCGCCTCGGATTCTCTACTGGGGTCGCCATTCAGTTCGTGAATGGCAAGGCATGGATTCACTTCCTCGTCCTGATGACTACCTTCGGAGCTGTATTCGGCACAGGATTTGCGGGAAAGGCAATGCTCGTACTCCTCAATGTGATGTTCGGGCTTCCCGCCGTGATGTCATGGGCAGCTTTTGGAACCGTGTTGCGAAAGGCCTTCACAACCCCGAATTCTGCTATCGTACTCAATAGGGCAATGGGCGCATCACTGTTCGCAGTGGCACTTTGGATTATCGCACCAAAAAATATCTTTGAGATCTTCCTAACTATCTTGTTTTGAGCCTTGAAGTGGCTGTATTAATTGGTGCAGAGGGCAGGATTCGAACCTGCGAAGCACTACGCACTGGGACCTCATCCCAGCCCCTTTGACCGCTCGGGTACCTCTGCTTGTGAATCAGCGGGCTTACGCCAGTCTATTTCAGAGGTAGCCTAACTTCCACATCACAATATATCCTATGGGTAGCATGGGCAGGCAGATTGCAAATGCCCTTCGAAAAGCCCTCCACAAACCATCCTCATCTCCCTCTGGGATGTTGTCAGCGACCGCTACGACCAATTCTTCGATTATGTCCGCTCCTGGTGATCCGCTGTTTGCCATCCCACAACTCCTCATTTCTCCGAAGTGACGATGACGTTCACCGAATCACCGACCGAGACGAGTCCCTCTTGCACCACTCGCGCCAGCCATCTCGACCACCCCTTTTCGTGTTCGTAATCGATTCTGTCGAACCTTCTCTCCACAAACGACTCTCCAATCTTTGAGCAGGGGGCGCAGGGCTCGCTGAGTTCTAGAACCGCATTCCCAACCTCAATCCTCAAACCCTCTCTCAGCGCATCCCACTGTACTCCTTCCAGAGTGATATTCTCCCCGGTTGAACCCACTTCTATTGGATGACCCTCCTTCTTCAGATCCTCAATCTTCTCTAGGGAGAAGATGCAGACCGCTCGATCGGGATCTCCTCCTCGGGAATCTCGGAATATGTTGAAATCCCCCTCAACCCCTGCCTTTCTCACACTTGCAGATGTCACTGATGACTTGGGTACACCCCCTGAACTGATGTTAACTGAATGTACCGAACCGCTCATTTGAAGGCCCCCAGAAAATCAAACTCAACATCCAATCTATCAACCATTTCCAAATACCTCTCAGAAAATCTTCCATCGGGCTCGACGAGGTTATGCTTCCAGAACCTCCAACATGCAATCGCAAGTGTGGCGTACCTATGCATCATGGACATTGCAAGCAATTCACTCTCACTAAGAAGCCGCACGTTCTGATAACCATCAACCAGTGCTTTCCAGCGACCTGCTATGGGCTCGGACCCCTCCCAACCAAATCCTACGAAAGCCATCATAATGTCGAAGCACATGGGGCCGAACCAAGCTTCCTCGAGGTCAAGGATGGCTGACACACACCCCTTGCTGCCAATCACGTTGTCAGGAAACAGATCTCCATGTAGGATGCCAAGTGGTAAGTCTAGGGATATTTCTCCTTGGAGTCGTCGAGACTCCTTGGATAAACTGTCAACGAATGGATTTGACAGACCTCTCTTGGAGGAAAGGGAAATCACTTCTTCGAAGAGTCCGAATCCCATCCTGTACTCTCTAGGGAAGGAATCCGAAGTTGGAATTGTATGCATTCGAGCTAGGACTTCACCTAGACTACATAGGGACTCATCATCAGTTCCTAGAAACCCACCTTCGACGAATGGAAGCAATGTCCATGCAGAACCCCCTTTCTCGGCTAAGAAATTCCCATCACCGAGCTGTATGGGTACAGTCGTGGGGATACCATGAGAGTGGAGATGCAGGTGCCTCTCAATAACCCTCTTCACTTCTTCAACTGAATTTGCAAACCAGGCCTTTAGCACGAATTCAGACTCATCCGAGAGCTTAATTCGGACGTTGCAATTGTCCCAGCCCCCATCAAGGGGAGATATTGATACTACCTCCGGAAGGCCGGCAAGTGAGACGAGCCATTCTGCATCTAAGGTGCTAATCCCATTTGCCATGAGGAGCGCTCGACAAAGAACCATATTGGTTCTTCTCTCCAGTTAGGACTTAACATACACACTGCTGCGGATGCTCGTGGAGAGCGACGATAGGTTTGCCGACCCTCATGCCTTCTTGATTGGAACACCCAAGGCAGGGACTACATGGCTTGCAAGCACACTTTCCCAGCATCCCGAAATCGCATTGTCCAATCCCAAGGAGCCAAATATTATCGCTACCCACAAGGGGACCTTTACCAGAAGTGAGGAGAATCCCGATTGGGATTATTATGACTCATGCTTCGAAGATGAGGGTCTTAGGCTAGATGCTTCAATACACTCCTTTGCATGTCCGGAAGCCCCAAGGAGAATCTCAGAACGTTTCGAAAACCCTCTCTTCATTCTTTCATTGAGGGAACCAGTAGCAAGGACTTTCAGTCACTGGAGGATGATTGTTGACACTGGAGAGGCCGAAAAAAACGGAACCGACTGGTCTGACTTCGAAGTAGCTTGGAAGGATGACAGATTACGATGTGATACCATGTATGGGAGCTCTATGAGAAGGTGGCTCGAGTTTTTTCCTCTGAGTTCCTTCTTCATCATCGGCAGCGATGCAATGAGATCCAGACCAATTGAGATCCTAAGGGAGATAGAGAGTTTTCTCGACCTGAATAATCATGACTATGACACAAATATGGATAGGCATTCGAACTCAGCCAATCGCAGGAGGCCCATTTCCAAATTGGGCATCTTAGTTAGACACGTCTTCTCTCTAATTCCACGGTTCATCAAGGGACCGATTGTAAGAATCTTGCAGAAAAGAGATTTGAATATCTACAGTGCTCCGATTCTTAGTAGAAAGGTTCCACGATTATCTCCTCAGGAAAAACACTACAGGTTGTGTATGCCAGAGATAACCAAAGAGATGGATTTACTGACCGAATTAACCGGTTTTGGAACTTCAGATTGGGCAACATTTCCAGAATTCTCTGAACCGACAACGAAAAATCAGGATTGACACCTCGATGACCATGGAAGGGCGCTCCCTACGGCTTCTCGTTTCCAAGGCAGCCATGGTTAGGAATGGTGGAGCCGCTAGGGATATCCTGCGTAACCTCCCTGAATTGAGCAAAAAACTCGAGGTTAAATTCTCTTGCCTGAACATTCTGGAAAGTCAACGAGTGCAAATAGAATCTCTAGGAATCGAAGTTCTAAGTCCCGAGAATCAGTGGGAAGCGAAGGGAGGAATTTGGAATGAGATATCCGCGAAGCAGGACCGGTCATCTAAGGTGGCTTGGGAGAATCTCGAGGGAATCAGAGAAGCCATCGATTGGGCCGATGCCATTCACTTAACCACTGGAGCAGGATCGATGGATTTCACTCATTTGGTCCCCCCCTCCAAGCCACTACACCTGCATTTCCTAGAGTCCAAACCAGGCATTTTTGATGATGTGAGCCATCTAAACAGTGATGGAACTGGATTGTGGAGGGCAAAAATAGTCCATATGCTGCAATTCTTTCACAGAAGAAGAATAATTTCTACATTTCACAAGTTCAAGAAAAACAACGCGTGGACAATCAATGCCAATTCCAATTTCTCAGCTTCCCGACTGTGGGAAGAATACGAAATAGAGGGCGGAGTCCTATATCCAGTCGTTGACCTTTCAGAATTCAAGACAAGCCCTACTGTCGAGGAAAAGGAGGCCTTGGAGAGGATTAGGGGCAATAACACTCCCTATGTCGTTACCGTTGGTAACATGAGCCGATTCAAGGGAACATTCGAAGCACTTGAGCACATTTCCGGTTGCAATCTCGACCTGATAGTAATCGGAGGCGGGTCTTCAGAGCAGAACAAACAGTTCCAAAACAAGGCACATTCGCTAGGTGTCAATGCCCAGATTCTTTCCAACTTGGACTCTATAGAGATGTGTGCTATTTTCAGAAACGCACGGGCAGTGGTTGGTTTAGCTCATGGGGAGGCCTTCGGTCTGACACCCGTCGAGGCTATGGCAATAGGTACCCCCCCATTGTTTGTTGACTATGGGGGGTACACCGACACAATAGTTGACGACGTAAATGGAAGACTTCTCAAAAGAGGGGACTTCAAATCTTGGAAGGAAGCACTCGAACAAGCCAAGGACGAGAATAAGAGAGAGTCATGGGCTAGGGAAGGAACTGCAAGGATTGAGGAGTTGGGACTAACTCCTGAAAGGCATGTGGACAGACTGCAGGAATCGATAGACGCAATCATTAGTGGGTAGACTCAGATTACTGCGAAATCCGGGAGTTCTACCAGCTTCTCATTGACTTCAGAAATCTGTTCGTAGAATGGCTCTAGAATTGGGTGCATCTTCTTGGTCTTTCTAGATTCAAAGCCGGAGAATGGAACCCCAAAGGTTTCCTCGAACTTCGCTGCGTTGTCCGAAACGCGATCGGTGTTGATTAGGACGATTGGAAAATAACTTTCTTTGGTCCAATTGTCAATTTGCTCGGATACCTTCTCAATCCATCTTTCAAAAGAGAACTCACTATTGTCGTCCCTTAGTTTGTTGTAATTGAACGTGAAACCCCTGTTAATCTGGGAACTGAGGGCCAGACCGAAATCATCGACAAAGCAGAAGGCGCCCAGATTCACCTCTATCTCAAGCGGCCTGATGTAATGGCATCCCTTGGCCCTGTGCGCCTCATTCCTGACTATGTATTTGTGCTCCAGTAGGTTTACGATGAAGTTTGAGCGAGTCCCCCCGAATGAGTTCACCCATATGTCAATCGGTTCCTTGCGGTACATTTCCACCAACTCATTTTCATCGGTGATTATCCTACTCCCATCGGGGTTCTTCGGGGACCTGTCAAATAGCGATTTTGGTTCTGTAAGGAGTTGCTTCAGTGTCCACGCCCCCGGAATGTACACCTGATTCCCCCATTTCTTCTACTTGGGGTTGCGTAATAAATCCCAGCAATCGTAGAGTTCAAACATACTCATATCGAACCACTAAGAGAGTGTGACTCGCGTATTGTTCAAAGGTCCTCAGCCTCACCGAAGGCTATGGTGGACCTAGCATCAACCATCCTTGGGGGGTTTCAGGACGATTTGGTCACCCTGTTCGGTGAAACATTGGGCTGGATTATTGGGCACTCCATTTTAGCGACAATTATCGCTGTTGTTGTTCTGGGAATCCGAGAGAGAGATCACGTCATCGAGAACTCAGGAATTGGGAAGAGTGAGGCACTTGATATCGGGGCCTTCCTCTTACTGACAGTTGTCCTTCACTATATCTACACAAACACATTCGACTTTGACTCGATGGCTTCTCTGGGTCTTGGAGGTGCATCTGCACTGTCTCTCAGATGGTTGGTTACCGTATTGGGCTAGTCCCTTCTTTTACTGTAAAATGCGAATGAAGAAATTACCAGAACAACCACCCCAACACCCCCTCCGATGATGATATTCTGATTCTCTTCGGTAATGCCCAAGTCTTCTAGAACAGTCCCATTAATATCAATTCCAACAGATGGAACTACGGTTTCCTTCTCATTCACTGTAATGGGGAAGGCGAACTCGCTAGAACAGCTCCATCCTGGATTTGTAATTTCATCAACTACGATTAGACAACCCTCCCATTTGCTCTGCAGGTTGGAGGGCGTGGTCAGGATGAATCCACAGTCGACTGAGCCCATTGGGTTCTGAATGCGACAAACACCCTCGGACATGTCATTGAATCCTGAGGGCCACATCACTTCCTGAGAGCTCCCCTTCTCAAGGAGATGTAGTGAGATTTCCAGAGAGTTTTCCTCATTGCTATCGCAATCATAGACAACAGAGAAAAGGATGTCTTCCCCGGCTTCTGCGAAGATTGCCGAAGGATGAGAGGACGAGCAGATTGTGTATGGGAGAACCTCCACTTCTACTACATCCTCATCGGAGAATCCGAAAATGCTCACTGGCACCCCATTCCACTCAGTGACGACGACGCTGACGTTGATGTCGTACGTCCCGGCTGGCTGTTCGTCAGATGAGCCAACCGCAATCTGGAAATCTACAGATTGGCCCCCCGCGACAGTCACGCTTTCTGGACCAGATGCACTCAGGTCCCCGGATTGGTACGAGATCTCTATGGTCTCAGTGCCGGAAGTCGGGTTCGTCACTTCGCAACTTACTATGGCATATCCGGAACCAGAAGAGAAGTCTATCTCAACGAAGTCTTCGCACTCCAACTCGGCCTCCGGCAGAATCTGAGCTGAACTACTTGGGGAAACACAGCAGACCAACAACATGGAGGAAACGAAGATGACCGCCCAAGGCCGTATTTTCACGCATCTTCCTGACTTTTAACTGTCATAGACATTCGTATCGTTTGCTAACCATCAGTACGAATTAACCCCTCAAAGCATTCATGTCAGCCATTCGTGCCGAAAGTACTCATGGGAGAGGGCCCTGACAAGCCGAAGGTCGAAATCACCTCTCAGAGCACGAAGGTGACTAGTGGTACCGATGTCCAGGAGAAATTAATCGTAGCAGCTAGAGTTTTCTCAGACCTACTGAAACCTACTTACGGACCTCGGGGCCTCGACAAGATGCTCTACAAGACCGATGGAACCACGGCCGTCACCAACGACGGAGCGAAGATAGTCGCCGAACTACTGGTCAGACACCCCGCTGCGAAAATGATGGTGTCCATGGCAGAATCACAGGAGGAGGATTGCGGGGATGGTGTCACCACTACAATGCTTCTTTGCGGCTCCCTCCTGATTGAGGCGAACAACCTCTTCCGAAAGGGATTGCATCCTCTCACACTTGTTGAGGGATACGAAATTTCCCTTCAAACCGCAATTTCACAAATCGAATCAGACGCGTCTGGGACGGATGATGACAAACTTCTGGCAGTAGCAGAGACATCGCTCCGTGGAAAGGTCGCTGAGTCGGCCCTAGAAGTATTCACTCCCCTAATCGTAGAGGCCCTAGCAATTGTCTTGGAGAACCGAGGTGAAGCCTTAGCGCAACACGTCTCTATGTTCAAGACCGGAATGGGTGGAACGCGGGACTCGAGGCTGGTCAAGGGCATACTAATTCGACAGAGAGTTCTGATGAACGATTTCCCGAATGATATCAGAGATGCGAAAGTAGTTTGCCTAGATGGGGACATCAAGATCCGAGAAATGGTCAGGGATTCAGAATTGAAGATTACCAGTGCCGATAATCTAGACTCATTTATCGGTGCGGAGCGAGAAAGAAAGGAGGAGATATTCCGTGGGATTCAAGAGTCAGGGGCCAGAGTTGTTCTATGCTCAGGAGAGATAGACAAGGACATCCTGCATCGATTGTGTGATAGCGACATCCTTGCCGTGGAGAAGTTGGACTCGACGGAACTTAGAAACGCATCCGATGCAACTAGTTCGCGAATAGTCGAAAACCCCCTCGATATCGAAGAGTCCGATTTGGGCTTCTGCGGCCACGCTTCATGGATGAAGAAGCCATCCACCGACGAGGTGGAAGACGTAATCAGAATCGAGCATTGCCGAAACCCATCTGTCGTCACAATCGAGGTCGGGGGCGCGGGAGAGACGGGAACGGAGGAAGTTATTCGAGGGCTCCACGATTCTCTCAGAGCAACCTCATTGGCCTTGGGTGAAGACGTTCTGCCGGGGGCAGGCTCGATACACAGTAGAATCGCCCATTCGGTTCGCGAGGCATCCGAGAACCAAGGCGGCAGGGAGCGACTTGCGATGGAGGCATTCGCCAGAGCGATGGAGACCATCCCTGCAACCCTAGTCGAGAACGCTGGAGGCGAAGCACTGGATCGGGTCCTGGAACTCAGGACCTCATCACTGAGCGAGAATCCAGTTGGCATCTCCCAAGACGGGAAAATCTGGAATGTAGATGGCGTCTGGCATCCTAGGTCAGTAATCGAGAATTCCCTTGAGTCAGCCACAGAGACTGCAATGGGGATGCTGAGAATCGACCAAGTCATATCCGCGAGAGGCGAATAGTCACCACGAACCTTCAAGCCAATTGCACACACGCATTCTTCATGGAGCGACCCAGGGCGCTGATTAGCGTCTGGGACAAAACCGGAATCGTAGAACTGGCCGAGTCACTGCATTCGATGAATTGGGAAATACTCTCGACAGGAGGGACAGCATCGAAGATTAGAGACGCGGGAATCGAAGTCACTGACGTATCCGAGGTCACAGGGCACCCAGAGATTTTCGATGGACGCGTGAAAACGCTCCACCCAGCTATACACGGGGGAATTCTAGTCAGAAGGGAGTCCGAGCAGGATATGCAGACACTGTCCGAGCTTGACTATGCTGGGATTGACCTAGTATGCGTCAATCTGTACCCCTTCGAGGCCACGGCAGCCCGAGATCCCCCAGCGAGCGACCAAGAACTAATCGAGATGATCGATATAGGTGGACCAACTATGGTCAGATCGGCAGCGAAGAATCATTCTGATGTCATTATCGTCACAGATTCTGAGCAGTATGGGCCGGTCTTACATGCTCTTTCCGAATCCAATGGAATACCATCTGGCGTAGGGCTGGAAATGAGAAAGGAACTAGCACTATCTGCATTCCAATCCACGGCAGCGTATGACAGCGCCGTATCCAACGAGTTATGGAGCAGATTCTCTGAGAGCAGAATTCCCAATCGGATTCAATCATCGTCCGAAGAGGGCCAAGAATTGAGGTACGGGGAGAATCCCCACCAACCAGCATCATTCTTCCCAACCTCTGGAGTCCCATCAGGGCTCTCAGCGGCAATCCAACACGGGGGGAAGCCGCTTTCATACAACAACTACCTCGATCTAGATGCCGCACTAAGGCTCACCCAGTCCCTCTCTCAGGACTGCGATTTCGCACCGCACTCCTGCGTGGTTATCAAGCACACAAATCCCTGTGGCGCCTCAGTTGCCGATAGTCAGGTTTCTGCATGGGAAAATGCACTGGCAAGCGACCCAGAGAGTGCATTCGGTTGCGTAATCGCATTCGACCATGTAGTGGGGAAAGAAACCGCCGAATCAATCGCGAAGCACTTCTTCGAATGCATGATAGCTCCAGGTTACGAACCCGAGGCATTGGAAATACTTGCTCAAAGCAAGAACCGTAGGATGCTAACCCTGGAACCACTTGGGGAATATCACGATGAACCAAAGATACGCCAAGTGCAAGGAGGTTGGCTATCCCAGATCCAAGGCCCTCCGAGCATAGACTGGGACAATGCACAATCTGTCACGCAAAACACGCTCGACGAAGAGGGAATCAAACTAGCACGGTTCGGGACTTCAGTCATCGCAGAAGTCCAGTCCAATGCCATTATTCTGGTTCGCAAGATGGATACAGGATTTGCAACTGTGGGCGTCGGACCGGGGCAGACGAGCCGAGTTGAGGCAGTGAGAATAGCTGCTAGGAGGGCCGGAGATAGAGCTCAAGGAGCCATGATGATATCCGACGCCTTCTTCCCATTCCGTGACGGCATAGACACATCGAACCAGATTGGGATAACCAGCGTCGTGCAACCAGGCGGTTCAATTCGCGACGATGAGGTAATTGAGGCCGCGAACGAGCATGGGATGGCAATGCTATTTACAGGGACCAGACTTTTCAGGCACTAGAGGAACTCAATGGATTGGAAGAAAATTCTCTCGACCGGGGCTGCAGCAGGAGCTGCAGTCGGGTTTTTTGTGTCGTTAAACGGGTTCTTTGGTATTGGTTACAGTTCATTCGGGGAGTTTTTGGCATCAGTCCTCGCGTTTATCCTCGTGTCTGCATTTGGTGTCAAAACTATCTCGGAGAAGACCGGCTATTGTGAACCCAGTTTGAAGCACCTGATTCCTGTATCCTTCGCCACATTTGTTATGCCTGTACTAGGCCCAGCCTTTGGAGCAGGAAGCACAGGACTGGATTATGTGGGAGTACTAATCGCGTTTGGAGCCGTAGGCGGACTTTTCTGGAGTACACCCTTTGCCGGTTGGAGTTATTACAAGTCAGACTGAACCCCTCCGTGACAACCATCATACGGCAGATTACGATGCCCCACTGTGACCAACCATTCAGGGGCTGCATCGAACTCCTACGAAGACCTAGTTTCGGCCATTGGCAACACCCCATTAATCAGACTGAACAGGATTACTGAGGGGTTGGTGCGGGCCTCCGTATGGGTCAAACTCGAGAGGTGCAACCCAGGTGGTTCAATAAAGGACAGGATCGGATTGCAGATGGTTCTTGATGCTGAGGAGAAGGGGCTCCTGAAGCCCGGTGGGACGATTGTGGAGGGCACATCAGGCAACACCGGGATTGGGCTTGCGATGGTGGCAGCACAGAGGGGCTACAGATGCATCTTCACAATGGCAGACAAGATGAGCAAGGAGAAGATAGACCTCCTCAGAGCCATGGGTGCTGAGGTTCACGTATGTCCTACCGCAGTAGATAAGGAGGACCCTCGCTCATACTACGAAGTAGCGGCCAGACTCGCACGCGAGATTCCCGGAGCGTGGTATCCAGACCAATATTCGCACGAGGCAAACCCACTGACTCACTATCTCTCAACCGGGCCGGAAATCTGGGAACAGACGGGGGGACAGATTACCCACTTCGTAGCCACAATGGGAACAGGCGGGACGATATCCGGGACCTCCAAGGCACTGAAGGAGATGGCAGAGTCAATTGGCTCCACCCCGCCTACGATAGTTGGTGTCGATGCCGTCGGTTCCATTCTCAAACAATGGTTCGAAGAGGGAACCATGGGGGAGCCACAGACGTACAAGGCGGAAGGTTTCGGAGAGGATTTCATCCCATCTGCAACCGACTTCTCCTCCATCGACGAGATTCATCAGGTGGACGATGGAGAGTGCTTCCAATGGGCGAGGGCATTGGCCAGGAAGGAAGGAATGTTCTGCGGGGGTTCATGCGGAGGCGCGATTAAGGTGGCAATTGATATCGCCAACAAGGCTGAGGAAAATGGCGAGGATGCCATGGTGGTCGCGATTCTCCCCGACGCGGGGAACCCTTACCTGTCGAAGTTCTACAACGACGATTGGCTCAGGGAGAACGGTTGGGAACCCGACGATTGGGATTGATTACACCTTTTCGAAGGCCTTCTCCAAGTCGGAAATCAAGTCATCGACATCCTCAATGCCCACTGATAATCTCACCAACCCATCCTCGAAACCCCTGGCAAGCCTCTCTTCGCGAGGGACCTCTGCGTGAGTCATGGTGGCGGGATGAGTAATCATCGTCTCAACTGCTCCCAAACTCTCAGCAAGGAGACACAACTCGACAGAATTCATCAACTTCTTTCCGGCCTCCAGACCACCCTCCAACTCGAAGGAGATCATTCCACTGAAACCCTTCATCTGGACCTTCGCGACCTCGTGCATTGGGTGGGTCTCCAACCCGGGATAGATTACCTTCGATACCTTGGGGTGGCTTTCTAGATAGGATGCAATCTTCTCGGCGTTCTCCCAGTGCCTTTGCATCCTGAGATGTAGTGTCTTGAGACCCATTATCACAAGCCAGCAATCGAAGGGACTGGGGACAGCGCCGACACTCTTCTGGATGTACTTCAGACGCTCGAAAAGATCCGTACGATTGGTTACGATTACTCCACCGATAATCTGGTTGTGTCCGCTCAGATACTTGGTCGTGCTATGAAGGACCAAATCAGCCCCGTACTCTAGGGGCATTAGGAAAACCGGGGTTGCGAAAGTAGAATCCACCACATATAGCAGATTATTCTTCTTCGCAATCTTCCCCACTGCCTCAAGATCTGTTACCTTCAGGAGGGGGTTTGTTGGTGTCTCTACCCAAATCATCTTCGTCTCGGAGCGTATTGCATCCTCAACGTTCGAGGCTACCTGTGAATCCACGTAGGTGAATTCAATGCCGTAATTCGTCATGAGATTGTTGAACAGCCTTGCAGTGCCACCATATACGTCATCACAGCAAACTACGTGATCACCCTGACTAAGTAACTTCATGCAACTGTCGGCGCTTGCCATTCCACTGGAGAAGGCAATCCCATGTTTCCCCCCCTCCAAGGCGGCCAAGTGATTCTCCAAATCCTGCCTTGTTGGATTGGAAGATCTGGTGTAGTCGAACCCCTTGTCCACTCCGATTTCTTCCAGGACGTAAGTCGCAGTCTGGTAAATCGGAGGTACTATCGCACCCGTAGTTGGGTCTGGCTTGCTTTTTCCTCTTACTGAGATTGTGTCGAAATCCATGTAACTCTATTCACTGGGTATTGGCCATCTGCAAAATAGTTTCAGTTAGTCAATTTCCCTAGTTCGTACCTTTGTTGCGACATACAACACACCCAAGATGCCCACGAGGATGATGGTAAGAGCCCCGAATCCAGGGTCCGCACCATTCCAAGAAGATGGCTCCGATAACATACCCTCTCCTAACGTCGAAACATACCAAACGAAGACCGCGGAAGATGTAGACATGAGAGATATCATCGCAATAATTGCAGATTTTGCATGTCGGGGGACAGTCTTTCCCGTTGCATAGTACTCAAACACTGCAGAACCAAAGAAGCGATTCGTCAACGTCCACCTGAACATTCTCTCACTCGAATACGAGAAAAGAAATGCCGCAGGAACCGCCCATGAAACAGTGGGCCATCCCGGTAACCAGATGCCAATGATGGCGAACCCAACAAATATCAAGCCGAGCCCGAAATATAGTCGTCTGAGAACAGGTCTGCTAGATACGCAGTACCTCTCAACAACTTCATCAACGCTCTCGATTCTCTCCATGAATCCCGTCTAATCGGCATCGACATTGTCCTTTAAGTGCATTACCGAACACTCAAGCGAGAACTCCCCGCCACAAGAGCATGGAACCCCCCTTTGTCCTTCCACGAGTAGGTTCTATTGACAATCCTCTCAGATTGGCCGTTTTGATTTCCGGGGGCGGCTCTGGCTTGATATCTCTCCTGAAATTCCAAGCGGCCGAACCCCGCTGCCACCGAACGGTACTCGTTCTTGCAGACAGTGAGGGGGCTGGTGGTCTTGAGCATGGGAGGGAGGCAGGAATTTCATCCATGGGCATCCCAATCCCCTCGGGCCTTGGGATGTCAGAACGACGCCTGGCTCACGAAGAAATGGTGGAAAGACAGCTTCAGTCATCCCATGCAGAGCTACTCGTTCTTAGCGGATACATGCGTATCCTGACTCCCTCATTCGTCGGTAACTGGAAGGGCAGGGTAATCAACATTCATCCCTCCTTGCTGCCAGATTTCCCCGGGGCCCATGCTCATCGTGATGTTCTTTCTGCGGGTGTGAGTATTACTGGCTGTACCGTGCATTTAGTGGATGAGGGAGTTGATACTGGGCATATTCTTGCTCAAAGGGAAGTCCCAGTGCTTCCAGAGGATACTGAGGAGACCCTTCAAGAAAGGGTCAAGGAAGTCGAGCACGTACTCTATCCAGAGGTAATCGATTTGCTCTGCACCGGCAATATTTCACTGTAGGTCTTCGGGCGTATTTACATTCAGCAGAACCGCAGGGTCCTCAATGAGTATCGAATGTCTAGCTTCTGCGAACTGTACTCGAAGGGGCCTCCTGTCTCCCTCGATTATCTTGAGGACTTCCTTTGTTCGAATCAAAGATAGTAGAGGATGACCCCTATTTCCATCATGGGGCATGATGAGGCTATCGTCTTCCCCAAGCCTCTCTTGGAGGGAGATAAATAGATCTGACGAGACCCAAGGATAGTCCACTGTGGCCAATTGGAGAACTCCATCTTCGCATTTCGGATCCAGCAGGGCCTCTTCTATTGCATCGATTGGACCTGCGTAAGTCATTGAATCAAGAACCCACTCAAGGTCCAGTCCAGTTCCGATGGCAGAACCATATTCCTCCACGTCTTCGGGTTCAGCAACTGCGATTCTAATCGGCTCTAGATTTGCAGCGGCGAGTGCGTTCGCCGCTCGTTCAATCATGGAAAAACCACCAATCTCGATTAGGGCCTTGTCCTGCCCCATCCTAGAAGATCTTCCTCCCGCTAGCAACAGCGAACGCATCCGACTACCTCAGCTCATCCAAACGCCTCAATGCGTGATTAATCTCTTCCATCAGGTCCAATGCCCTGTTAATCAGCATCTCCCTATCTTTTCTTGCAGTGGTTCCTGCAAGCCATTCCATTAGTTGGGTAATATCCTCAGCATCTCTCTTTATCGTCCATTCTAAGACTTCCTCTGCTACCGGGTCATCTGATGGCAGTAACCGCTCGACCATGACTCCCAGAGGGGCTACTGATGGATTAGTGCTATGGTATTCTCGTTGCAACCCTGTCTCTAATCCTGCCTAGGAGAGAATCTCCATCTGGTACCTCTACCAATACTAGTAGATCGATTACATCACTTCCAATCTCTCTTCCCATATTAATGGCTACAAACGCTGAGATGAGTGCTAAGTGAGACTCTACGAGCCTACCATCACACCAAGATTTGAGTAACTCGTTACTTGGGACTTCGTGACCCGCTCTAAAAGACTCCTCGATGCTAAGGAGCAGTGCCTCAGCCGGCTCTCTGGAGTTGATTGAGGAACCTAGAATCTCCCAGGGATTGACCCCGACCCTCTCGTGATCCAAGTTAGCTAGAAGCAACGCTGAGAGTGCAATGTCCTCCCTTCCGTGCCTCTTCCAAAGCAGCGGTATCAGTTTCCACAAGGTTCGTTGATCATCTCCTGCCTCAGTAATCAGCCACGACGCGATCCTCCTCAGGATTTCATCGGGAGTGCCAAGGTGGAAAGAGTACCCAGCGGAGGTACCGAGACGGTCCGTGCTTGACTTCATAATCATCGCAGGAACTCCTATCGGGTAGGCTTCTCGGACAATCTTTGCTAGGCTTCGATGTGATTTGTGTGATTTATGAGGCTGCTCCTCAAGGAATTCGTCCAGAATGCGCTCGCTACTCATCTGAACTACTGCTTCCTAGAGAGTATATTGACACTATCGAAAATCTCGCGTAGATTATCGACTGAGTCATTGAGACGCATCCTGTATTCGTCGATAAAGGACCTGTGCACGATTTCTTCTAATTGACGGTCCAGACTCCTAGCTATCGCCCGGTGCTCGGCATCTTCAATGAGAAACATCCTCCTAAGGTACGCGATTTGTGCCAATACGTCATCCGATCTGTCTGTATGGATTAGCATGGCTTCGAGAACCTGGCCGTATACCAACCTCATCTCACTCTTCTCAATCATGTCTCCTCTAATCTGATCATCCTCACCTGATAGAATCGCATCATAGATTCTTTTGGGTTCATTCTCTCCCAAACTCAATGCATGGGCAAGTTTCACCAGAATTCTCTTCTCTCCATTTGATAACTGCCCATCTCTCAAGGCTAGTCTGGATGCGTTCAAGAAAACCCTCGAACGATCATTCTCAGCCCATGCACCTTGTGCCACGCTCTTCCATGGTCGGCATCCGGCCTTAACGACTAGGTCTTGGCCCAATATCGGTTTTCAAGGCAAACAGGAGCATTCAAGAATCCCCCGTGCCCCGGATAGATTGCTAATCAGCCACTCCCGGGCGTCCTGCGCCCATCCGAACCCCCCCCCGCCAAAATGGCGAAAACGGGGGCAGGGCCCCCGTTTGGGGCCGAGAAGCGAAGGAATTGAACAATATGTCAAATGAAGGAAAATACGTAATACACGCAACAATTAGAGTCGATGGGACCGTAGCACGAAAAGATGTCGTCGGAGCCATATTCGGCCAGACCGAAGGACTCCTGGGAGAGGGTCTCCAACTTAGGAAACTCCAGAGAACAGGAAGAATTGGCCACGTGGATGTCAGTTTGAACAACCACAAGGGCCGCGTACAGGGAACTATCGAAGTCTCATCTTCAATAGACCAAGTAAGCACTGCAGTAATCGGCGCCGCCTTGGAGACGATAGACAGGATTGGACCATGCAAAGCAGTGATCAAGGTTAAGGAAATCGAGAACATCAGGTCCGCCAAGAGAGATCACGTCATCGACAGGGCTAAGCAACTTCTGCTGGGGATAGTAAACTCCGCCTCAGGCGAGTCGAAGAATATCCTCGACGAAGTCAGAGCCGTACTAACTTTGGATACCGAGGTCGACTTCGAGGAGATGACCGCAGGACCAAACGTGAAAAACTCGGATGCAATAATCATCGTCGAGGGCAGGAACGATGTTCGGAATCTATTGAAGTACGGGATTAACAATGCAATTGCCACCATGGGGTCAGGAATCAAACCAGAATTGGCAGAACTAGCCGCCAAGAAGAAGACGGTTACCGCATTCCTGGACGGAGACCGCGGAGGCAAACTCCTGTTGATGGAAATCAGCGGAAAGTTGGGCAAGACCCTAACGCACGTCGCATTCGCTCCTCAGAGCAGGGAAGTCGAGCATCTCGAGGGCAAAGTAGTGACGAAGTGCCTCGGCCAGAAGGAAACCGCTTCGAAGGCTGTCGCTAGAATTCAGACTGAGATACAGAAGGACGACGACAAAGCAGTCGGGAAGGGAAAACCATCATTGGAGGCTCCTGACGAAATCAAGGACTGGGCACCTATGATGGATGGGCTAAAGGCCAATCAAGCAGTAATTGTGCTCGCAGATGGAACAGGATCCGAACCAGTGGGAGCCAAGGCCTTGGAAACTGCTCTAGGTGAGTCCGATGGTGCTCAGGGTCTAGTTTTCTCGGGCAAGGTTACTGACAGGATTCACGAGCTCGCCTCGGGAGCAGGAATCAACGTCGTAGTTGGCAAGACCGTAGGCCCCCAATCCCTGAAGCTTGGAGTACAAGCATACTCGGTAAAGGACCTAGAGTGAGTTTCAGAGACCCGTTTCTGGCAGAGCAAAACCCTGTCAATAATGGCCTTCTGAAGGGTATGCGTAGCAGAAGCCATCAAAAGTCTCTCATGTCCGCTGGGATTGATGCAAGAGACTACCATGGCGATACTATCTCTCTATGGTGCCCTATCTGTTACCCTTCTTGCACTGTGGATCAGGCATAAGTCAGTATTGAGACAGAGGAAGAGACTAGCCTTGAAACTAGGATCAATGAAGGGAAACCTTACCGAGACGTCCGAGAGATTGGACCTCCTCTCAAGGGGAGTGGACACGATACTATCCGACGCCCCCGAAGTTCACGATCTACTAGGTGTACACAAGTCCCTTGAGGCCGCCGAATCCCTTCTCTTCAACCAAGGAATACCAGTTAGCAACAGCGAATCTTGCGCAATTGCTAGCCATGCCGTCAAAGCACTGCTGAGCCACTACCAAGAAGATAGTGCTGAAGAGGAGCGCAGCATTGTCCAGGGACTAAAACCACTCTCGAAGAGGCTCGCTGCCATATTGACCGAAGCAGAGATGAAAGCCGAGGATATCGAACTATCCGCAACCGAGCACCGCCGAGCAGGGGAGCTTTTCCATTCCGTAGAAAGGTTTGACTGGGCAGCAGATTGCTTTCAGAGGGCAAATGACTTGGACCCAGAAGACGAATCGGCACTGAGGTCCCTCTCCGAGATCCAAAGGAAGAATGGTGACCTCGAGTCCCTGGACAGAACCCTAGAGAGGCTGCTGGCAATTGTTCCAGATGACATAGAAGTGCTCAATGAGCAGTCGGTACTACTCGATAGCACGGACGACGAGAGATTCAGCAGAAACAGAAAGAGGCTAGACGCTCTAGGAGTCATTTCAATAGTTCCAGAAGAGGAGGGAGAGTTATCCCAAATAGCACAGAGAGCTCGAGACTCAGGTGTTGATGGTGCCAATCCATCGAACACAGCATCCGGATTAATCGATAAGGCTGCCAAGCAACTCCTGCTCGGAGAATTCAGAGCAGCATTGGAATCGGTTGAGGCTGCAATCGAGAGGGATCAGAACTTCGGACAGGCATGGTTCCTGAAGGCTCGACTCGTCGCTGCTGATGGTGGTGCGATTAAGGACGCCCTGAAGTGCATTAGGCGAGCAAATGCGCTGGGAGAATACACAGTAATTCTGGAGTCCGAGATTCTGGACAACGACGGGAGGACGGATGCCGCGATTGAGGTTCTCCAGGAATATCTGTCCAATACACCAGGGGATGCAGAGGTCAGGGGCAGGCTGAGCCAACTCTGGTTGGCCAGCGGTGCAACCGACTCCGCACAGCAGACACTCAGCGATGCACCCGAGGAATCCTGGGGATCAGCTACTCTGCATGTGATGAAGGGCAGGCTAAGCCTCGTTGAATCGGATAATCATCGTGATGAAACAGGAAAAATCGATCCGATGCCGGTTATCGATGCCCTAGTCTCGTTCGACAGGGCGGTAGAAATAGACAGAGAATCCGGTCTCGCTTGGCTTGGAAGGGCCAGGGCCCTGAGGTATCAGAAGGCCTTCGATGAGGCAGAAGTAGCCCTAGTGCGAGCACGAAGACTGATTCCAGACCATCCATCCATCTCACTCGAAGAAGCACAACTTTTCCTCGAAATGGGAGATTTGGAACAGGCCAACGCCCTAACCCTCGAAGCCACCACTATTCTGAAGGACAGCCCAACGGTCTCGTTCATCCGCGGAATCATCGCGGCGAGAAACGGTCGCATGGAGGAGGCCATGAAACTCTTCTCCTTGTGTCTACAGATTGATCCCAGCCATGCAAGAGCCAGACTAAACAGATCCTCTGCAGCCCTCCTCTGTGACGATTTGGCCATGGCACTAGACGATGCGAACCGATTGGTCGAGGACCGCCCTAATCACGAACTTGGACGACTGAGAAAATCGGAGATACTGATGAACCAAGGGGATTGGACCAATGCCGAGATTGAGTTACGCGAGCTTCTCAAACTGAACAATAACCACTCAATGGGGCTCGTGCATCTGGGAACCTGCATGATTGCGATGGGCAAATCAGAACAGGCAGAAAAGCCACTAAACAAAGCGATAGAGACGAATCCTAATCTATCCGAGGCATGGTATCAGAGAGGTCTGCTGTACTTGGACTTCGGGAGATCAGAGGAGGCAATGTCAGACTTCGAGGGAGCAGTAAGGGCTGCTCCTCAGCATCTGGATGCTAGGCTAAGAATAGCGGCCATCCTCCATGAAGAAAATGACCCCGAGAAGGCAGCATCCGCTTGGAGAAAAGTCCTCGATGTGGATTCCCAGAACAGGCTAGCTAGGAGAAGACTCGAGGAATGCAGAGGGCAAATCATCTCTCGAAGAGAATCCCTCCTTCCAAAGGATTGAACAGCGTTCACTCTGACGAGACGATATGCACTCTCAGCAGATTGTAGAACCGGGCTCAAAGGCACCCGATTTCGAATTACCAAACGCGAACGAAAACTCCGGAGGAGCAATACTCTCCCTCCAAGACGTATTGGGTGAGAACGGGGCCGTGGTCTTCTTCACTTGCAACCATTGTCCATATGTGGTTGGTTCAGAACCAAGGATAGAGAATGCCGCGGAAATAGCCACGAAGAACGGCATCGGGTTCGCGGGAATAAACTCCAACGACCCCGTGAAGTACGAATCCGACTCTTGGGATAACATGGTCAAAAGGGCCAACAAGGGAATGACGTACCCGTATCTCCACGACTCTTCTCAGGCAGTGGCTCTTGCTTACGGAGCCGAGAGAACACCGGAGTTCTACCTATTGAACTCAGATTCTGTCATCGTCTACAGAGGGCGATTGGACGACTCCCCGAGGGATCCCTCTCACGCCACGACTTCCGAACTGGAGGACGCGATAGGGGAACTGACTACTGGAAAGGCAGTCTCCGTCTCTAGGACCGACAGTATTGGTTGCTCGGTAAAGTGGAAAGAATAGGTGCTAATTTGGCAATGGGTTTCCCTGCAAGGGCGTTCTACACCGTAATGCGTCTGGCCCCATCTGGAATCAGGATGCGAATGTGGAGGGGCCTCTACCAGAGGATGGCGCGGTCTCAGACGGATCCAAATTTCCGTTTCATGAACTACGGCTTCACCGATGAGACAGACCTCCAACTCTCCGAAGGAGACGAGGCTGACAGGTTTTTCATCCAACTCTACAACATGAATATCAGAGACGTGGAGATAGAGGGCAAAGAGGTCCTTGAAATCGGATCCGGAAGGGGGGGTGGAGCAAGTTGGATAGCAAGGACGTACAACCCAAAATCCCTGATGGCAGTAGACTACTCCGAAGAGGCGGTGCACCTCTCCCGAGATTGGTTCGCCGAACAGGACAATCTGGAATTCAAGGAAGGCAATGCCCAGAATCTACCCTTACCCGACAAGTCCTTCGACATCGCATACAACGTGGAATCATCCCATTGTTACGCGAACATCCCCGACTTCCTAAGGGAGGTCTTCAGGGTTCTGAGGCCTGGGGGGAAGTTCTGTTGGACGGACATGCGCGACTCAAGGACCATGGAGAAGATGCACGAACAGTTCCTAGAGGTCGGATTCAGCATCGAGTCCAGGGCTGACGTGACCAAGAACGTGGTCGATGCACTGAACCTGATTGACGAGGGACGGAGGGCGATGATCCGACAGAGCGCCCCAGCCTCTCTCAGAAAAAGCTTCGAGACCTTCGGTGGCGTTCCCGGGACGCCTATCTTCGAGGCTCTGAAATCCGGAAAAATTCAGTATTTCCGATATCTCCTCTCCAAACCAAAATAGTTTACCAATCTGGCAACCTGTAATGCGTGGCTAAGCATTACCTAGGCATAACGGATGAATCTAGCCAAGAAAGACTAGCATAAAGCAAGCATTACCCAAGCATAATTCAGAAATCCCGTTTAGCATTACACTCCCTAGTGTCTGTTTCTACTAATCGCCCTTAGATTACCTCATGGGAGGAGCGTACTGCAGTCCGCCCTCGGACTGCAGTGCGTTCAGCGTGCCGCTCCTCGGCATCAGGCAGCCCACCATGTCCTCGGACCCGCTGACGCCGTCGTAGCTGCCGTCGCAGAACGCGTCGTCGTAGGCCTCCCCGTAGTTCCCGACAGCGGCCAGGACCTCCTGCATCCATGTGTTGGGGAGCGGGTTGGCCTCGGTCCCGAGGCCCAGGTTTTCGTTCAGCAGCCTGTCTATCGATGGCACGCTAGTGTCCGCGCTCTGGTAGTTCTGAGACGAGATCCCCAGCTCCTCCGCCGTCACCATCCCAAACCAGACCCAGGAGACGACCTCGTTCCACTCGGAGTCGTAGTCCCTGGTCGCAGATGCCAGCGGCTCCTTAGAGATTATCTCGGGCATTATCGCCATTTCGAAGTCCGCAGCCCCGTTCTCCTCCATCTCCCACTTCATGGATACCAGACTGGACATGTCCCCGGTAACGGCGTCGCACAACTCGTTCGCGAAGTCTGGACCGTCGTTCCACGAGTTCACCGCCTGGTACTCCATACCGTTCTCCTCGAAGTAGTCCGCTATGTTCCCCGCCGAAGTGCTGCCGACCGCGACGCAGATGCTCGCCCCATCCAGGTCCAAGGCGGACTCCGCGTCGGGGAACTCGTCGAGGTTGACCATTATGCCCTGGCCATCGTAGAAGTTGATCGCGCCGAAGTCGGCGTCGAGGGCTGCATCCCTGCTAGTGGTCCACGTAGTCGTGCGAATCAGGACGTCTATACTCCCGTTGGCAAGCAGGTCGAACCTGTTATTCCCCCCTGCCTGGACGTACTCAACGTCAGAGTATGGGTTCATCCCTATCGCTGCGGCGATGGCCATGCAGTAGGAGATGTCGAGCCCCGAGTACTGGCCCGTGGCGTCCTGGTAGCCCATGCCGTACTGGCTGCCCTTGACCCCGCACTTCAGGGATCCGCGTTCCATGACAACGTCTAGGGTGCTTGACCAGTTCACTGTCGGAGGGGGTGCTTCCTCGAGTTCCTCTATCGTCTCGAGGAGTTCGGAGATGGTGGAGTTGAGGGTGGCAGCGAGATCCTGTAGCCCCGATATCTCCGCCGCGGCGTTCTCGTTGGACGTGGTAAGGTCCTGATTGGCGGCAGTCAGCGAGGAGACCTCGGCCTCGAGTGCGTCCATGGCGGTCTCGAGGGAGGATACCTGAGAGGCCAGGGACGACCTGGTGGTCTCCAGTTCCACCACTTCCGACTCCAGCCTTGACTTGGATTCGTTCAGGGCGACTATGACAGAGGATAGATGTGCAATTTCGTCCGTCTTGGATGAGTTCTGCTCGTCAAGGGAGGCGATCTCGGAGATGTGCTGCAAGATCTGGTCGTCCAGCTCCGTGATCCGGGCGTTGAGCGTCTCGATGGAGGCGTTCAGCTGCCCCAAGTCGTCCTCTAGCCCATCCAAGGTCTGGTTGAGTGATGCCATCATCCCCTGGTAGTTTACTGCCTCGGCCTCCAGCTGGTCGACCCTCTCCTCACTATCATCACCAGTGCATCCGCTAATCGAAACAGAGGACAGCAAGATTGCAATCAGTATGGCATATTTCTCATTCATGTGCTTTCTAGGGTCGAATGAGACTTGAATCTTGGCCCGGAACTGATGATAGTAGCGTCTTCGTCCATCAGAGTTAGTACTGTTCTAGGACGAGTTCGGTCTGAGTCGAACTGATGTCCCCCGGAGCCGCGAGCCACATCCGATCCAGCATATCCCTGAGAGCAACAGTATCGTCAACGTGAACCACGGCAACCAAGTCCGCATCACCACTAATCTCGTACACACATTCGACTCCGGACCAACCGGAGAACTCCCCAGCAAGAGAACCAATTTCAGTACCTGGACCTACCTTGAGGCGAATCAGAGCAGTCAGCCCAATTCCCGATTCTCTAACTGTGTAGCCCCTGATTACCCCCTCTTCCTCAAGCCTCTTGATGCGAGTCCTAACCGTCCTTTCGGTGACACCGACACTCTTGGCGATCTCAACGTATGGGGCTCTGGCGGACTCCCTCAGGAAGGACAGGATGGACCTGTCAAGGGAATCGACATCGCTCATCGATTCCTCCGAAAAACGTACAACTTATGGTTATTTCTTGATGTTTTACCAATATTAATTGGACGAAACCTGTTCTTTTCCAGCCATCGGGCGTTCGGAAATTATTGGTTGCGTTCAAATGAGATGGCTTACCCTGCATATTCATGAGTCAGGAGGAAACCATCTCCCAACTCAGGATTCAGGAGTACTTGGATGACGTCTCCGGTCTAGACATCCCTCATTCTCAATCTCAGTGGCATCACATCGATGTCGCATCACTCTTGAACGGTACGAGAATTGAGGGCCACGAACTTGATCCAACCACAGGGTCATCACTGATTTTCCTCTCCAGGAGCGTGATGCTCTGCTGTCCCAAGTCCGGACGGATTCATCACTACCCAAAACATCTCCTGCATTGCTTCGTAGATGACAACCGCTCCAAATCCAATGAGGCAGACGGGGTGCTAATGAGAGCCGAACTATTCTCCATCTCTCCCAATGAGGAGCAACTCTGTTGGGAGTGCTGCTGTAGGTCGGAACTGGAAGTACCGGAGATTCAAAGCAAGGTTTCTCGATGGCTAAGCTGGCTGAACACATAGAGGATTACAGCGCTACCTTGAGAAACCGGGGTCCTCTGGGGTACCCAATGGGTGCCGCTATCAGCGACATCTTTGCTAGGGCGATTCTCGACTCAAGGGGAAACCCAACAGTGGAAGTCGACTGCTATGTCGATGGCTTACTGAGAGGCAGAGCAGCGGTTCCATCTGGAGCGAGCACCGGTTCTCACGAAGCAGTAGAATTGAGAGACGGGGGGGACCAGTGGATGGGCAAAGGAGTCCAAGATGCCATCTACAATGTGAATGGACCGATTCGCGAGGCACTCATTGGGATGGATCCCGCGAACCAGGATGAAATCGATTCACTCCTAATCCAACTGGATGGCTCGGAGAACAAGGGAGTATTGGGCGCCAATGCTACTCTAGGAACCTCCCTATCATGCCTCAGAGCGGCAGCACACGGTGAACTGTGGACCTACATCTGTCAGGATGGCGAACCGAGTCTGCCAGTCCCAATGATGAACATACTGAATGGGGGGGCGCACGCCGAAACAAACGTCGACGTCCAGGAGTTTATGGTTGTCCCACATGGTTTCAACGACTTCTCCGAAGCCCTCCGAGCCGGTGTCGAGATCTATCACGCACTCAAATCCACCCTCAAGCAAGAAGGACTGCTCGGGGGCGTTGGGGACGAAGGTGGTTTTGCACCAAACCTCCCCAGAAACGAAGAGGGCCTCAGGCTGGTCCATGAAGCAATAGTAAGGGCCGGGTACTCCCCTGGACAACAGGTCTCAATTGCATTGGACGTAGCAGCACAGGAGTTCTTTGACGGTGAGCATTACCATTTGGACGGAGAAGCAAAGTCAGGTGCGGAATTAGGTGAAATCTATTCGAAGTGGATTGATAACTACCATATCGTCTCTATCGAGGATCCCTTTGGGGAGGACGACTGGGACTCATGGGTGAACTTCACCTCTAGAGAGGGTCATAGAGTGCAGGTTGTCGGTGATGACCTGTACGTAACTAACCCAACGCGTCTTGAGAAGGGAATCACCCTCGGAGCATCAAATGCGATACTCATCAAACTCAATCAAATTGGAACCTTTACTGAGACAATGGAGGTAATCGAAAAATCTCGTAAAGCAGGGTTTGGAACAATAATCAGCCATCGTTCGGGGGAGACATCAGATGACATAATTGCAGATTTGGCCGTAGGCACCAATTCGATGCAGATTAAGACGGGAGCACCAGCGAGATCCGATAGAACATCGAAGTACAACCAGCTCCTGCGAATCTCTGAAGAAGTGAGAAACTACTCCAACCTATTCCAATGAGGATAGGATTAGCGGCAGAACGATGCTTGCATCCGACTCAATCACGAATTGGGGAGTATCTACTCCCAACTTTCCCCAACTAATCTTCTCAGCAGGAGGGGCCCCGGAATAACCTCCGAAGGAAGGCCTTGACTCTGAGATCTGAGCAAACCACGCCCAAAGGGGAACTTCCACTCCAGCATCCTGTCTAAGCATAGGTACCACTGAGATTGCGAAATCTCCGGATATGCCCCCTCCAACCTGTAACATTCCCGTCGGAGAGTCATCCTCTCGATACCAATCGGCGAGTGACTGCATCGCATCCAAGCCTCCCCTGACGATGGAATTACTCTTCAGTGTGCAGTCAATGACTCTCGCAGTCAGTAGATTCCCAAGCGTTGAGTCCTCCCAACCTGGAGTGAATATCGGAAGATTCGCATCCGCCGCAGCGACCAACCACGACTCCTCGGGAGGCGACGAGAACTCAATATCCCCATGGAGAATCAAATCATACACGTATTCGTGTGGAAAGCGACTGTCTCCCACAGCTTCTGACTCTTCCCATAGGGACATTATCTCCTCTCCGACTTGAGTGAATGCGCTCTCGGGGATAGCAACGTCAGTGACACGATTCATCCCTCTGTCATGGAGTTCGGCGTCGTCCTCCTTGCTATGATGCCTCCAATTTGGGACGCTCTCGTAACCTGATCTGGAGATTAGACTGAACAACTCCTCTTCCAGATTGGCCCCAGTACAGCAAATAGCATGAACCCGCTGTTTCCTAATCGCCGGAGCCAAACTCTTCCCAATCTCCGCTGTCGACATTGCTCCGGCGAGCGTCACGATTAGTCTACCATCGCTATTCAGGAACTCTCTCAGAGAATCGACACATCGAGACAACTCACCCGCGTTGAAGTGACTGTAGTGAGTCTCTATGAAGTCTCGAATACTCATCTAACCACTCCTGAATCGCTCTACTTTCTTCCTGAAGACCAACCTCAATTCAGGGTTCTCGGAGACGAGCCGCTGGTGAATCAAATCTGCCACAGAGTCAGAATCGCTGTCACCACACGTAAAGACGTCAATCGCTAGGAGACCTCTATCCGAGTAGCAGTGAGCAGTAACGTGACTCTCGTCAATCAGGACCACCGCTGCAAACCCCCGGGGACTCTCCGTACCATCAAAGATTTCGACATGCGAGTGGACCTCCTTAACTCCCGATTCGCGAACACATTTCCTCAGAATTCCGAGGATCCAACCCCCGTCTTCCTCCCTAACTCTCTCATAGTCGACATAGTCCAGAAGGACGTGGGAACCTGCAGAATCAGCCTCGGTCACGCTGCCCCAGCCAAGTCACCGAGATTTCAAACTCACTCTTGTCCTAGCCAAGATCTGAGCCTATGCAATCCTTCCTCGATGGCCTCCTCATCAACTGCGTATGAAACTCTCACGAAGCCTTCACCTCCGGTAATTAGAGACGCAGGAATCAACTGAACTCCCGCTTCCAATGCTCCATCGGCAAACTCGATGTCACTCATACCTGTCCCTGTGACATCCGCAAAGACATAGAAAGCCCCCTCCGGTTCTGGGACTCTTATTCCAGAGATGGAAGACAACCCCTCCATCATCATCTGCCTCCTCTTCAGATATTCCCGATTGAATTCCTCCACCGAGTCGTCGCATCCCAGAGCTATCTTTGCTGCATCCATCATGAAAGTCGGAATGTGTGAAGCAGAGTTGGCCTGACTCTTCACTGCAGCCTTCATTGCTTCACTGGGCCCAGTTAGGAACCCAACTCTCATCCCAGTCATTGCCCATGATTTCGACCACCCATTGACAACGATTGTCCTCTCCTTGCCACCAGGGAGGGTTGAGGGAGACACGTGGGGCCAGTCGACCCAAATCATTCGTGCGTATATCTCATCAGAAACAATCCAGAGGTCATTCTCAACAGCGATTTCGACAATTTCACTAATCTCTTCTGGGGTAAAAACCGCCCCAGTTGGGTTACAGGGGGAGTTGATTAGAATCATTCTGGTCTTGTCCGTAATCGCACCTCTAATCGCCGCTAAGTCAGGATGGAAATTCTCCATGTTTACTTTGACATGAACAGGGACAGCGCCGATGAACTCCAGCATCGGCTCATAGGATGCCCATGACGGAGATAGAAGGATTGCCTCGTCACCAGGCATGGTCGTAATCAGGAAAGAGTAGAGGAGAGCTTGCTTTGCCCCGGGGGTTACGACAATTTCTTCTGCAGGGGACTCGATGCCATGATGAGTTCTCAGATAAACAGACACGGCTTCACAGAGACTCAGCGAACCGGGCCCTCTGGTGTACTTCGTCTTCCCTTCTTGGAGGCCTTTGATTGCAGTTTCAATTATGGGCGATGGGGTGTCGAACCCAGGCTCACCCACAGTCCACCTGACGACTCCAGGCTCTGGTGGTTGAAGGTAGGGGGCGAAACCAACACCCAACCCCTCAAAGCGGGAAGATACGCGAGGCACGTCTTTCACACGTGTAGCCACTCAATGAAGGTATGCCGACCCTCGACAGTCTTCAAGAAAGAAAGTTGGTTCGGTAGGATGAAGCACGAGTGGCAGAGCAGCTATGCAATGGACTGCAGATCCATGGACCCGGGTGCAAATCCCGGCTCGTGCTCCACCTATATTCGAAAAGAAACTCTATGGATTGGAGGGGAAAATCTCAGGGTCAACGTTACCCCCACTCAGAATAATCCCAATCGAACCAATACCTTCTTTGGATCTGAACTCATCCTTCAATACCGCAGCCAGAGAGATAGCTCCGCTGGGCTCAACCGCCATCCCAAAAATCTCGTGAATCATGGTCATCGCAATCAAAACTTCTTCATCGCTAACTCTGACAATTTCTTCTACGTGACTCTTGATGATTGGCCATGTGAGTTCTCCCATGCTGGTAAGTAGGCCGTCACAGATTGTTTCTGGACTAATCTGTGGTTGAAATTCGCCCAATTCCAATGATCTGGCGGCGTCGTCAGCACCATCTGGCTCTGCTCCGAACAACAGTGCATCTGGCAGCAATGCCCTAGTGGAAATGCAAGTCCCAGACATCAATCCACCCCCACCAATGGGTGAAAGCACAGCATCGAGTTCCTCGCACTCCTCAATCATCTCCTTTGCAGCGGTGCCCTGTCCAGCAATTACGTTCAGATTGTCAAATGGATGAATGAAAGCCGCCCCGGTCCTATCTAGAACCGAATTTGCTGTAGTTACCCTGGCCTCTAGGTTAGGCTCACAGAGAACCACCTCGGCACCATGGCTTCTAACTCCGTTAATCTTCACCTTCGGTGCAGTATTCGGCATCACGATGTATGCTGGAACTCCCCTCTGTTTCGCTGCCAATGCAACGGCCTGACCGTGATTGCCGCTACTGTGTGTGCAAAGACCAGACTCGGCTTCTTCCCCGAGTATTTTCACAGCATTCGTAGCTCCTCTAAATTTGAACGCCCCGACGTGTTGAAGGTTTTCGCACTTCATGAAAACCCTGCGTCCCGCCATTTCATCAATCACTTGGGAATTGACTACTGGGGTCCTCATAACAACCCCCTCAAGCCTCTTTGAGGCCTCTATTACGTCAGAGAAAAGAATACTCGCCATGTTTGTTCAGGCCTCGCAGGAAAGAGCAATACATCATTACTACGGCACGGACTCGACAATTCATGGGAGACGATAACGATCCTGAGTGGTTTGCCCTTGCATTGGTTTCCGTACTCCTGATTCTCGACTCCGTCGCGTTCGGCGTGGCTCCAAGAGGACCGTGGGATGACACTGGATTCTCCATGGGGTTAGTCGGAATGGTAGGGCTTTCCATGGGATATGTAGCATGGTATCGATACACATTCAAGAGAAGGGGACTAATTCCTTGGATCGATCTTTGGGAGAAGCCGGAGGAATCCGTCAAATGGGTCTTCGCAGCAGCCGTTGTTTCCTTAGCCTTGGCTTGGGTTTCTGGAAATCCTTTGCAACCCTACTTGCCCGATCCAACGGGGTTAGTACTAACCTTGGTAGGTCTTCTCCTAGCCCTCCAGTCCGGATATGTCTATCTTGTAATGGGACCTCTGAAGGAAGACTGAATTATCTCCTTCCTGGTTTCCAGAACTGAAGAGGAAGAGGGGTTTCTCCTTGCATTGCTCGGAATGCAAGATGATCTGCTCGTTCATTCCATCGATGTCCTCTGTGTGCAGGAATGTGTTCCCCACTCAGGCTAATTATTTCTGAAACTTCATCCCACAAATCTCTCACTCTCTGAGCAAGGTTTTGATTGGCTTTCGCTCTCCACAAACCAGAGGCGATGTTCAGTGCGTAGTTCGAATCCCCTCTGATGATTGCACTCTCTATCTCTGATTCGCCCAATAACCACCTGAGCGCATGAGCGATAGCAGAGAGCTCGGCTGTGTTGTTCGACCCGACTTCAGCACCCAAATACCCCTGCTCTTCAGCATTCGTCACCACATCTCCATTCAACTCTGTATGGAGATGCCCCTTTCCATTTCCAGACGCCCCGTCTTCCACGATAACACAAAGGCCCCAACCGGCTCTAGTCTCAGAAGTGACGTTCCGATTCTCACTGCAAGAACCATCAACGTAAATGTGAACTCTTCGAATTTCGCTCATTGTCAGTCTCCGATTAATGCGGAGTAACTGATTGAATCAAGGAGGGCGCTCACATCTACATCAGCATCGGTCTTGATTTTACATATCCATCCTGACCCGTATGGGTCCTCATTTATCTGCTCAGGGGCCTCCTCGAGGGACTCGTTAACATCGATTACGGTACCCGCTACCGGCGCATAGATTTCACTGACCGATTTTACCGACTCGACGCTAGCGAAGGATTCCATCAGCATAACAACTGAATCAACCTCGGGGAGCTCTACCCAGACCACTTCTGTCAGAGCATTCTGCGCGAAGTCAGTAATCCCAATACTAATCTCGTTTCCTTCAACTTTCACCCACTCGTGTTCTTCGGTGTATCTCAAATTACTAGGAACGTCTCCCACGCTACCACCCAACCATTCGTGTCGGGGCGGGGGGGTCAAGGTTTCGCTCCCTACTCCTCACTGTGTTTGGACTCAAGATGCTCCATTTCCATCCTGGCCCATTTTGACCCTATGTCTTGCATACTCGCCTCGTCTCTTTCTCTCTCTAGTCTTGAAAGCATTTCATCCTCAAGTTCTCTGCTTACCCAAGTGTCTGTGACCCAGTCTCCGTGAGTCTTTTTTCCACCAGAAATTATCACAATTAGAAGAATGGCTGCAATTGCCGCAACTAAGGCTGGGAGAACTATCAGGCTGTCTGTGATGGAAACACTATCTTCGTTCAGAATCGAGATGGAAATCATAGCCACTAGGCATAGTATGAATCCAACTAGAAGCCTCACCAATCTGGATGCCGGAGATTCCATGGCATGACGAATTCGACATTTCGCATCAACTTGACCGAAGAATGCCTCACAACTCTTGGATAAGTTTGAAAATCTTGTATGGCAATAGAGATCGGTTTACCGGCGTAACTTCTAGAATCCTCGCATCGTCTCTTCGCCGGATGTCTTGTAATAATGGATGTCTACTCTTCTTGTGGAGAGTTAGAAGGGTGGGCATGTCGTGCTGAAGAGCCAATCTAACTACATTGACGAAATTTTCGCTTTCCACGGTGAATTTACCAACTTCGTCAATTACTAGAATCTCACAATTCCCTATGCTATCCATAATCGCAGGTACGCCAACCCTGTCAATCTCGCTTGGCTCGATTCCAAAACCCAGAATTCTATTCCTCGAGTCAATCTCTCGATGCGCCATCACTCCTTTTTCACCAGTGAGAATGTTGACGCAGGCATACCCTACCCTCACCCCATTCTCGATTACCGGTTCGACCCTCATTCCTCCAACCACATACTCCGGAGGGGAGGGTCCTTTTGTCCTCCTGAAGCCCCCTCCTTCATCGGAGATCATATCCACAACCTTCTGTAGGACAGCAGACTTTCCGGAACGAGGAAGACCAGTGATGCCAATCTTTGGATTGATTCCCATGCTACTCTCCTTTGAATTCCAAGTTGGGAACGTCCTCCGTATGTAAACCAAGGATATTAATCCATTCTCGATATGGGCTATTTTCCGGAACTAGGAAACTGAAATCCGAATTCCTCAGTCAAGATGGTCTTCATTTCTGAATAATGAAAATGTCGCCCCACCTTCTATTATTTCGAACGGGAGCATCTCAATCTCGTAATTGTTCACGTTGTTGTTTGCCGCCCAAGCTTTAGACCAAAGGTCCAATTCTTCGGAATTTAGTTGAGTCGCTAGAAAACTCAAACCATCTTCAAGAGACCCGAATCTTTCCTTCAGGCCTACTGTGACTTCATCTGGAAGGTCAAGATAGCTAACAGAGTTCCCTAATACACATCCTTCGGGGACCACGGCCCATACGAGTCTCCTATCAGATTGTGGATTAACAACCGCTTGGCAAACAATGCGAGCTGGAACAGACATATCTACCGGGCCCTTCCATGCAGAATTTCTAGACTCCAATTCTCTCACGGGTTCTGACTCGAAGGAAGGATGTCGAAGGACACCCATCCCATCTTTGAATACTATGTGGGCAGACCTGATGAATGGAATCAAACCCCTATTCCCAGTCCAGTCACATATTTCCTTTGCCCACATCGATTTCTCTACTTCTCCCACTCTGACCTTGATAGACCTACCACCGGGATTCAGCCCAGTTCCTTCTTCGACTAATCTGGGCTTATCGGCTAGATTTCCTATCGCCGCAAGGGTTCTACTCCTATCAGAAGCATCTCTAGGAATCTTTGGCACTGCCCACGATGCATCGGTCCAAGAGGACCAAGGGCCCCTCTCTAATTCAAAGAAAGGAGCTTCAGAGACGAGACCTCTACCTGGTGAAAAATCATCACTCAACAATGGCCCGAAACTAGTCAGAACGTCAGTCTTTTCCCCAACTGTGACTCCTATTACTGACACTCCTTGAGATCCCCCGAACAGGAGTCTGGAATCTTCGGGGAACGACCAAACTGAATCCCAGTTGTTCGACTCAACGAGCAACTTCCTAAGGGGTAAGCTACTTTTCTCTCTCAGAACAGAGCTCGGAACTACCAGCCTCACTCTCCCCCCCCTCTGAGAAAGTTGTAGCGATCTCTCCATGTAGAGCCTGTATAGATTCACATTCCCCTTTATTGCCGAGAATCTGACCTTTCCATCTGCTCCCTTAAATTGCCTAAGTTCCCTTGAAAGATTCTTTCTTAGAATACTTCCTTCTGGATGACCTCTAAACCTGTCTTTTATCCTTAACCACGGTGGACGAGAAATTAGTAGCATAGGCCCTTCATTCCAAGGCCATTCGCCTCTCAGTGGGTCGATGCACCTGACGTTACTTTCGACAATCATTTCTGCTTCGCTTCGCCCAATCCGCCCATCGTCTCCTTCCCCATCCAAGTCAACTAGGCCAAGCCTTGATAGCACAATCACAATTCTCTTTCTAGCACTGTCAACAGCTACCTCTGAAGTATCGACCAACTGCAATCCTTCTAAGAGCCGAAGGGTATCTTCCCTCCTATCAATTGGTGAATAATCGGCTAGCCTTTCAGCATGAATACGCAAGATTCTTTCTGCAAAGAGTCCAGCACCAACGCAAGGATCTGCAAATGGAATCGGAATACCCGATACTGTCAGGTTTTTCGTCCCTTCATCACTTCCTTCATCGACTACTCCTTCTTCCCGGATGTTCTCGTTGAATTGCTTGGCAAAGGTCCTGAAACTAGGTGGTAGTGCTGCTAAAGAGAGAGTCGCAGGAGGCTCTTTCTTCCTGCTTCTCCCGTGGTGTAACTCATCGTATAGGACAGCATCGACAAACTTAGCTGGAGGTGCATAAATACCCCTAGGAGACCGACCATCCCTTTGGGCATCGAACCTAGCTAGTAGATGATCCAGAACAGATCCAGGGTTACTCAGAAGACCTGCAGGAAGAGTCGGCCAACTCTTCGGTAGGGCCGCAGCAATGGGTTGATTCTTTCTGGTTGCCTCCAACCACGAATCCAGCCAAATCCCAATCTGATTAGTCCTCTCAGGGCACTCGTGATCGAGCCTAGCATACCACCCAGAAGTTTCGCTTGTCATGAGATATTCTATCCGACTCACTCTTCTACTTTCAATGGTTGTATTCTATCCGTCCCGACTTCTTATCCGTCGATTACAAATACGTCTCTTTCAATCTCGATAATTTCCCTTTTCTGAAGTAACCAAGATATCGATTCGTCGATATCCTCAGAGTTAATTCCAGGGGATTCAAGGAGCTGGATGATGTCGTCGAAATGCAAACCCTGTCCCCTTCCATTCGTGTCTTCAATCGCAATCAGTATCTTCTGACTGATGTAAGCCAGCAATAGATCATCTTCAGTAGAAAGTGTTCCAAGGTCAACTAATGGACCCATCTCTGATTCGGAATTGTCAGACGACTCTACTTTACTGGAAGGACCATAGACATCGAACAGATTTCGTTGATTGGGATCAGAAACAGGCGTTCCACCCATGCTCTCCCGCCTCCTCCTCATCTGTTTGGAAAGATTCTCGATTCTATGCAAACGTTGTTCATACCTGAGCTTCTCTCTCCCTAGGTGAGACTCCAAGAGTTCCAACTCCTCGTTTGCCCTATCGTCTAGCCACTTTGCCAAATCCCAGTTGGGATTCTTCCGTAGCATTGACTCCCATAGCAGCGAAACCGAATCGGGTAGAGTTCTGATGTCAATCTTCGGTCCGCCTTGCCCTTCTTCGGAGTTGGTGTCCATACATGTGGTGTTCACTTGACCGTCTATCAATTATCTCCTTAGAAGGTCCAGTTCTTCCCGGGGTTGGATTGATGAATGAAAAGGTTGTGCCGCATTCAATGGCGGCACATCGTTTGACTCTCCTACCGGGTGATGGAACCGGTCGAGACGTGATGGAAGAAGTCAAGCGCGTCCTCTCGGTATTCCAGGAATCGGGAGTCATTCCTCTAGAAGTTACAGAGATCCCCTGTGGGGGCCAGCATTATCTTGATACTGGTGAGGAATGGCCAAATGGCTCTTTCGAGTATTGCCGTGATGAGTCTGATGCTATTGTAGTAGGAGCAGTGGGATGGCCTGGTGCCATTTTACCAAATGGAGATATTGCTGGAGGACAGGCACTACTAGGACTTAGATCTGCTTTGGATCTTTACGCAAATGTGAGGCCAGTAAAACTCTACAAGGGAGTTAAGCACAAGGTTCACGGCAACTTTACAGAAGTATGGAATCATGAACTAGTTGACATCGTCATGGTTAGAGAAAATACAGAGGGACTGTACCACGCTCTTCTCCGAAGGTCTGGAATGGCTGCGAGAGGAGGAGTAAGAGACGAACCACTGGTTATTGATGGATTCCCTGGTCTAGATGGAGAGGTCGGTTGGGATGTTAGACCGATTTCTCGCAAAGGAAGCGAGCGTGTCATACGATTTTCTTTCGAGCTCGCTAAGCGCCGGCAATCCAGAATTGGTACCATCCAGAAGATAACATGTGTGGATAAAAGCAACGTAACTAGGGGTTGCAGACTCTTCAGAGAAGTCTTCAGAGAAGTTGCTTCAGAGTTTGAAGGAGTAGAAACTAACGAGGCCTTCATCGATGCTTTCACAATGTGGCTAGTTAGGAACCCAGAGGATCTCGATGTGGTAGTTCTACCAAACATGTTTGGTGACATCGCAACCGATCTCGCCTCTGTCTTACAAGGTGGAATGGGGATGGCAGCTAGCGCCAATATTGGAGACAATCATATGCTCTTCGAACCCGTTCACGGTTCCAGCCCAAAATATGCTGGCCAGAACAAAGTCAATCCAATTGCATCCATTTCATCTGTACAGTTGATGTTCGATTCGCTAGGATTGCGGAATGACGACGATGTTGCAACAATGTGTGCAGATATACTTGAACGTGCAATCTCAGAGCATATGTCATCGGGGGGTCCCGTGACTTACGATTTGGGCGGACAGGCTTCAACCACCGAGGTGGGCAAGGCAATCTCATCAAGATGTGCCGAAATACTTCTCGAGATGTCCGGCTGACCAACCTATTTCTCATTGAGAGACTCGTTAATCTCTTGAAGGGACTCTCTTAGAGACGATTCATTGTCCCAATCTGTAGAGTCGAAATTGCAATCACTAAGAAGTTCAGACAGAATACCTTCGAAAGCCCTGGAAACCTCATCTACAATTGTAACAGTAGCCATCTTTGCGCTTCTGGAAAGTGGATTAAGATCGATAACTAACACTTCCTTTCCCAGATTAACCAGTGCCTCGCACCGATCCCCGTCTTCAAGAGGTACCAGTATCGAATCGGCACTGCCAATTCCTTCTTCGGTGCAATATGATCGTGGACCTTCCAGGCCTTCAATTCTGAAGTCCGGCAAACCTCCAAGAAGAGAAACCCCCATTACCGCATCAGCCCAGTTTCCTTCAAATTCGTCCGGAGCATTTTCTCTGGATACATTCCTCTTTTGTTCCTCCAATAATGTTAGGAGTCCAGAAATTCTTTCCGGCGTCCTGTAGTAAAGATTCACTTCGATTGAACATCCGAGTACTGCCGCTACTCTCAGTGCCTCCTCTCCTGCAAGCAGAACTGTATTTCCATTAACCGAAATGACCGGATTATTTGCTTCCCCTAGGCGAGCCGCAGACTCACGTATTGCTGCATGGGCCGATTTCGTTGTCTTCTCACCCAAAAGGTAGTCAAACGCTTCTCCTCTTCCATGAGCTATCATTGCTGAATCAGCAAGAAGACCCTTGAAACTTCCTTCGACCATCTTCTGTCTTGATAATAGCGACTTCTTTCTTGGATGACTGTCGGGGATTTCGACCATCAAACATCACCAATTAGCATTGAAATATCGAGTTGCTGCGAACCCATGTTTACCTCGCTTGAAGATATTACATCAACTCCCGAGATGTCCACCCAAGTTTGCAAGTCCACCCTTCTAACTCCCCCGGAGCCCTCGAGAATGCACCATTCCCTTAATCCAATCTTCCTCAGTTCCTCATCTGCCTTCCCACATTCCATTGGTCCCATATTGTCCAACAGTATCACAATCCGTTCAATCCCATTCCTAATTTTCTGAATTTCCGACCAAGCCGTAACTGCTGAAATTGCTTGGGCTGAATCCTGAACCTCTAGCACGGTGAACTTTGCATTAGAGTCAAAATCAATAGAGGCGATCACAGAGGGAATACAAGATTGAGAATCACCATTAGGCTCGATTATGGCCAAGTCGTTTTCCTTTATCATCAATGCATCTTCTCTGCTAAGTCTATGCGTCAATCCTCCTCCGACGTGAACTGCCCATTTGTCCATCAAACCCCACGCCGTCTTTCTAGTACAGGCAATTCTAATTCCTTCGGCCGTCGACACCCATTCAGACGTCAGAGTCGCAATTCCAGACATCCTTCCTAGTATGTTGAGAAGCACTCTTTCACAACTTAGAACACTTGCAGAAGGACCAGTAAGAGACAGGATGCCGTTTCCTTCTGAAACCCTCTCCCCTTCTTCGACAAACCAACTAACTTTGCAAGAGGGAAAATAATCTCTAATCAATTCATCGATGGGGAATTTGCCACAGACCACACCATCTCTTTTCGAATAAGCCACCGCTTCAACAACTTCACCGGTTCCCTCATCAGAGGCCATATCGTCAGAAATGTGTGCATTCAACCATCTAGCGATTGACTCCTGAAACAACTTGGTTGGAATCTTGGGAATCCCTGGTTCACAGAGCCGATGAGCTCGGTCGTGCGGTAGCCTACCCACATACCATCGAATGCAAACCCCCCCTTGAAGGGTCCTAGTTTCCGTCAATCTCATTCTAGCGAGTCGAGCCCTGATTCTGCCGCTGCCAGACAAGCGAGGAGGTCATCGACAGACATCCTTGATTGGCCCAGACCGTCCGAGGAAATGACTATGCTCAACTCCGCAACATCGCCATCCTCCTTCAACTCCGCAATGAAATCTTCCGGGTCATCCGGACAAATGGCCGAAAGGAGAGCCTCTCCCCTTTTCTTTGATCCCTTCCAGACTATGGAGGCGGTAACCTGCCCCATCAGACTCCCCAAAACCGGTTTCCTTGGCCCAATTCATCGTCTTCGGAAAACGATTGCACGATTGTCCTGAGGAGATAATACATCACCATTGACAGAATCGGAAGCCCCCAATCGTCTCCCAATTGGTCGAAAGTGGGAGTATATTGTCCACCAGACGAAATTAGTAGTGTGACGTCAATCGTTGCTGCGATGAAGGTGTAGATTACCACGGCCAATCCGATTAACAGAACGCTTCTGCCCGTGAAACTCCCCTCCTTCCATCTTAGCACACCAAGTGCAAGCAAGAACGACAAAACACCACCAACAATCCACTGAAGAACCTCGTCTAAAAGTCCAACCAGATGCTCGAAATAAGAGGATTGATCTGGCACCGGGTCGTCCCAACTAGCCCATATAGTTGCAATTGCGAGAAACAAACTCACTATCGACATACCCCAAAGAAGTGATGAGAAAAGACCACCGGTTGCATTGTCTCTCATCTCCATCGCCACACGTTCCATTTGTGCTTCCAGACCCAAGCCCTTACCCAATACCCATAATCCAATTAGCAGCGGGAGAGAGCCGATTAGAGCAATCCCGTTTGGAAGAATCAGACCTAGTCCGATAATGATGAGGAAAATTGCTAGTGGCACAAGCAACCTTGATCTGAACCTAGGGTCCTCAATAGCCTTCACGATGTAGTAGTAAGTACCTTCGATTCCCTTCGATTGCCTTACAATCACCTTTTCAACAGTATCCACTCTTACTCTTGAAGTCACTATTGGTAGTGAAGCTTCATCATCAGCACCATCCGTAACTAGCAGAGCCGCATCGGGTTGAAAATCCTGAATAACCTCATCTAATTGGCTTGCAATGGACCTATCACTTCTAGGGCCAACTCTTACGTCTCCTGTCAATATCGCTATCTGTACCTCGTCGCTTGCACTAGCCCCCTCGGCCAACCTATCATGATGATGAAGTGCCCCAAGAATCGCGTTGGTATCCGACTCCTCGGGATCCGCAATCCCCAATCTAAGAGCAGCCGTAAGGCAGGACTTCCTTCCGACCACAGGCCCTCTGATTCCAGATTTAACTCCTAAATCATTGTCTCTGTCAATCGTCAGAACAAGTGTTCGTACTATTCCCACATCCCCCTTGGATAGAGATGGAAAGCACCTGCTTATGAGGAATTGGCCGAAGTGCTAATTGAATCATCATCAACGTCACTTGCTTCCACTCTGTCTGAATTATATCTCCTTCTCTGTTTTGCCCTGATGTACTTCAATGGATGTGTCAGCCATTCTTGGTCGCACAATTGATCTTCTCCAATTTGAATCGGACACCTTGCATTGGTCTTCAGAGCCGAACATCCATGTGGGGTATATTCTCTTTCGTATATCTGATTCACTTGATAGACAGTCGTTTCAGCATTGTAATCCGGTGCGTTTGAAAAGAAGTTGCAGGTCTGTTCTTGCTGTAGGCCTATTGATCGAGAGAATGCCGCGAGGAATACCCGTCCAACGTGATTGACATTAACCCCTTGATTCAATTCTGAAACCGCAGATTCGAAGCACGGCGGCCAATCATCTCTTATGGCTGCGGTCATAGGCATCTCCTCCTTCACTCTTTCAGATAATAGTCCGGCAATCCTCTCAACAGGGTCAGCGAATTTCGCAGCAAACTCATCATCCATCCTAGCCATCCTCTCCTCACAACTCTCTCTCAGACTCTCTCGAATCCTCTCTTTGATTAATCGAGACGCGCGCTCTCTTCCGGATTCTCCCGCTCCGGCATCCAAGCAAACCCATCCTTTCTTCAATGGCCTGTTCACCAACCTCCAATACTTCCCAGAAATCTTGGGACTAAGTTCAATGAAGTCGACCATTGGTATCCAGTACTCTTCCGAACCTTCCGTACCGATTTCGACTACAATCCCAGAAAGGAAGGATGACGAAATCAGTTTGAAGTTGTCAGAGTCCATTCCCAGAAGCTTGTCGGCCCTGCTAGACTCTCCTTCAATCCATCTAGACAGAAGCCTTTCGTCGAATGACGCGCAAACAACCAACATCGCATGTAGGAAAGAGAGTGCTTCAGTCATCCTTCCTACTTCTGTTGTGATATCTATGCTAGAAGAAGCACCAACTCCTTCCTGCTGTAGGACCGAATCTACAAGTCTCAGCGTTCCTCTTACTCTTACATCCTCCAACCAAGGAGCCTCGATTAGGTCCTCAACAGTAATCCCATTCTCCTCTAACATCGATCTGATAAATGACCTTCCCTGTGGTAGGAATGGATAGCGAGCTAGAAGCCCCTTGTCATCGATTTCCGGAACTCTGATGGGCATAGGCACATTCACTAGAGTTCCGCGAGGGTTCTTCAATACTTACCGAGCCCTTCCACTGGAGAGCATGACCCACTCGGAAAACCCTGCTGACTTGTCGCCCTCTTTGCCGGCCCTGATGGATTTGCAAAGTGATGTCAGAGAGTATTTTGGATGGTCCGAGTCCGATGATTTCGAGAGTGCGCAGGAAATGCTTCTCAATGTGGAGAACGCATTCGTGGAAAAATGGTCTAGGCACAATCGAGCAGTTTCACTTTCAAGTCTTTTCCGGAGACTCGTGATTCGGGAGGCAAGAGTGGCTATCCTCGGGGCAGCAATAGAACCCGATGAGTTAGTCCAGATTCTCTCAGAACCAATGCTAATTGTTGCTGCGGATGGCGCCGCCGGCGTGATTTCCGAGATCCCCGAAACGCTGTCCGAAAAGGCCTGGTCCAGAGTGGCTTGCATGGTGAGCGATGGTGACGGCGGAGAAGGGACAAATCAGGCCGTTAGAAGATCAATTCCAATTATTCTTCATGCTCATGGCGATAATCGACAGGATTGGGATTCTCTATTGGAAATGGCAAGAAATCAGGTCAATCCTCCCGAACTGGTACTTACGCACCAGACTACGAGGGAAATTCCTGGAATGCACAACCCGGGTGGTTTCACGGATGGGGATCGTGCAGCTTGCTTCCTCACAGCCCTAGGGGTGAGAAAGAATCAAATCAAAATGCTAGGGACTAGGTCGGATGTAATTGGCAGATGGTCGGGAATTACTCAAGAACAGACCAAAATGAAGAAACTACAGTGGATGAAGAAGATTCTCACCATCCAAGGGTTATGGGCAGACTAGACTTGGAAACTTCCTACTTCTACACTCGAACCATCGGGTTGAATCGTCCCAGAGAACTCCTCGGCTTCTCCACGATTGTTGACAACCAACTTGAATTCTATTTCTCCCGAATCTTCCTCTGTCTCGAAGTGCCGAACAATAACAGAATACGATCCTGCTGGGGGATTCGAGTCCCAACTAATTGATCTCCTTCCAGATTTTGGCTCGAAACCCCCAATGTCAAACAAACCACCTCCAAGACCCTCGGGACTGAAGAAGGACAACTCTTCTCCGTTGGAATCAACAATTGACAACCCTAAGTCACCCTCCCCTTCCCAGTTGAGGTCAACCAAGACACCATCTTGAACCGTCCCGACTCTCTTACGTAGGGTCTCGACGTCCCTAGCTTCTGTGAACACTTCTTTGATTTCTTCAACGGTCTCTTCTGTTACTGTTGGTTGAGGTACCTCACCATCAGGTCCCGCTATTGCAAACTTAGCCACAAATTGTAAGTCATTGCTCTTCACCATCGACCCTTCGTAGAAGCGCTTGCTCTCACCTATGCTCAGACTCACTGTGAAATCTGTAGCATTCTTTCTATGAACTCTGGAAAGGAAAGGAACCCATGAGAAAATCCCTCTTGTATGGATTTTGTAGTGCCTAACTCCAACTCTGTACACCCCAGGAGGGGGAGTCTGCGTCCAAACAATGTTCTCAACGGGAGACTTCGAGGTGGGTTTGAAGTTCATATCGATATCCAATTCCCCTCCACAACTGGAGTTCCTGTTGTCATGGTAGATGTGCTCTCCCGAGGGTGTAATTACGTGAAGATCGAGATCGTTCCAGTTGTCCCACATCAGGCTGATTTGTACGGAACCCCTCTTCGCTCCCTCCCTCTCCAGCCTCTTCTCGAGAGCCGAAGCTCCCTTCGTGGAAATCTCTGCCTCTTGCACACCAGGTCCAATTGCCTCGGATCCCTCACCCAGTGAACCTGCGACCGTGGGACTGTCGGACCTGTCTCTCCCTCTCCCTCTCCTCCTTCTCGAAACCGCTCCCGCCAGTATCTCATCTGGCACGTTTCTCCTTGTGGAGGGAAGTATGGTTCTCCTTGACTGAGAACGCATTATTCTAAACAAGCCATTGAACGTTGCTAGTAGAATAAGCACGATGACAATGATGGATACAGCGTCCGCCACGTGACCGAACTTGAGCAGTGACTTTTCATAACATCGGTCGTATACTGTATGTCGACAGGTTAGACAACAATTTTCCTCCGGTTGTTTCATAATGATGGTTAGTCTCCTCTACGAGGAGGGGAGCGGAAGCAATGGTAACACAAGACGACACAAAACTTCCTTCACCCCGCCATAAAACCACAGATAGGGCCAGCAAGGCGGCGATTCTCGTAGCGCTGTTATTCCTATCCCCATTGTTAGCGGCCATCCCGACAACCCCGGTAGAAGACAAGGCAATGATGACCTCGGGGAGGTCATTGGACCCTGACGTGGCAGTAACCGATCTCCACGTCACCACACCCTCTGTGATGGTCGGAGGAGTACCAACCCTCGCTCCTCAGAATCATATCATTAGAGTGGGAATTATGAATATCGGTGGAACTGTTGCGGAAGGAAACGTCACTCTGAATGTTGATGGGGTGCTAGTTGACAACAGGACTGTAACAATTAACCCAGGATCGGGTTCAAACCACATACTCTACTGGGACGCCTCGTCGGTAATTGATTCCGGATTGGAATTAACCGCCACCTGGGAGGTGGCCTCGACTTCTTCTGACTCAAATTCTAGCAATGACGTGATGTCTCTCAGCAACGTCAATGTTGTAGCCGTTGAAGACGCAACGGATATCGCAGACTCACTTCCAGAGGATGGGACCTCGTTAGCTAGGGCACAATGGGTCGGCGCCATCACGGCTGTGAACACCGGAAACCAACCCGTAGACGTAACCGCCCAACTTACCCTGACTCCCTCTCTGGGAGGCCCTAGCGTCTCTCTCTCTTCAACCACAGAGGAATTGTTGCCCGGAAGCCTAGCGAACCCACCAGAACCCCAAAACATCACCATATCGTTCGATGGATCAAACTTGGAGGGCGATTACACATTGGGTGGTAGCCTACTAGTTTCCGGGGTCTTCCAGCAGACAGTAACTATCGACTCCAGAATCGTGAACTTCGTTGCACTTAGGGCTTCCCTCCTTCCAGCAAATAACAGGAATGTCGACCCTGGATCCCAGACAATCCTGAACTTTATCCTGCAGAACTCAGGAACCGTAAGCGATGACTTCACAGTGACCCAGTCAAACAACTCTGCACCGAGTAACTACTGGGTGAACACCTCTGGGACAATATACTCTCAGTCTTCCCCTCTTACGGTCGCCGCTGGGGATGCAGAGGCAATCCAGATTCCCGTTGACATCCCGGCTAACGCCGCAAACGGTGACGCGGTGATAGTAACGGTTTCAATCCAAAGCCACACTGCAGGATATGTATTGGATGCTAGCACTATGGTAATGGCCGGAGGCACCTACTCGTCGGAGATTTTCCAGAACCATAGCCATGATTCGGGCCTAAACTTTGCAAATATTACCCCAGGAACGCCCAGAACTCTGGAGTACACCCTCAAGAACACGGGAACCGCCCCAGCCCAGTACCAGATAGATGTTGGAGCCACGGAATCTGTACCATTCTGGAACATAGACTCGCCGGTCACCATCACTGACGTACTATTGCCCAACGAGACTAGAGCAATCCCAGTTACGATTACAACCCCGAAACTTCAGATGCCTCTGAACCCATCTTGGAAGGTATCATCGATAGAACAAGTAGATCTCATTATACAGGCTATCCCTATGGAAGGCGGCGTACCTGCTACGAACCAAACCACTCTGTTGATAGACAGCATTGTTGAACTAGATATTACATTGACAGGAGGTGCCAACGACATCACAGTAGACGACATAATCGCGGGAAATTTCAACAGATGGGTTGACTTCGAGGTCACAATCGTCCATAATCTCGGTTCGAACGATACCTTGGCCCAAGTCTCCTTGACCCCCACATCCACCGGAGGTGGCAGCGGATTGGACTTCGCACAGGATACCCCTCTGCAAGGCTCCAGTGCGGCCGAACTACAGAGATGGATTGCCACTGCAGCACCCTCTACAATGGAACTTGAGCCAGGAGAGGTTGGTTTCGGAAAAGTCGGATTTTCATTCAACGCGAATCCAGTAGAGTTCCCCTATCCCTCTGCAGGAACGCTTTCATTCTCCTTCACTGCGACTTCTGACTGGGGGACATTCCCAGGCACAATTTCTCGCAATGCCACTGCCTCTGTCTCACTGACCATTGAGGAGATTTGGTCCGCCGAGATGATTTCCTCGGGCGTTTCTGTGGGGGACCCTTCCACCTCAATTACTTCCAATCTGACCCTCAAGAACACAGGCAACGATGTTGCAAACTTCACTCTGGGCTTCGTCTCAAAACCGGACTGGTCAATTTCTCTTGCGAGCATAGCAGCGAACTTGCTCCAGTCCAGAACCAACCTCTTTCCAGACAATGGAACGGATGTCAGCGGGAATCCGAGTGGCACAGCTCTCCAAGACCAGTTCAACATCGTAGTTACAGCAATCCCTCCCGCCACAGCTAGTGCCGATGAGATTCACGAGATATGGGTATACGCCAACTCCACTGAAACCGGAGAACTACTAGCCTACGCTCCGGCATTGATTAGGCTAACCGAGGTCGTGTCGGCCGAGTTCTACCCGAGCAAATCGACAGCGATTATCGCTTCCTCCGAGGGAGAAGACCTCTCAGAAACCAATAGGGTGGGTCAGAAAACAATCATCACAGTGCTCAACAATACTGGCAACACCAACATCACCTACGACCTCTTCCTTGAGAACATTGATATCGATAAGATTCAAGTCTCCTTCGCAGAGGACAGCGAAGTCAACTCCACGTCCCAGTTGGTCCCCCCAGGCTCCCAGGCAATTGTGAGAGTTTATGCTATGGCTAGCCAACTCGCTAGGGCGGATGTTGGCCAGAATTTCAGTTTAACAGCATTCTACAATGGCACACTATTGGCCACAAGCGAATGGAACGTACAAGTTGCACCGGATCACCGTGTCGACTTCATCGTCCCCACTCGATGGGAAGTTGCTCCGGGGAACTCCATAGATTTGGAAATCACGATGATCAACAGGGGGAACCTAATGGAGACGCTGAACTTGACTGCAGACTTCGGATCCTCGGATAACTGGACATACACTGTAAACGAATCAGGATTCATGATCGACCCGGAAGCAAGTCACAAGGTAATGCTGACAATCACACTCCCCGGATTGAATGAGGGAGGTCAGATTCTCGAGGCCTACGTCGTCCACAACATCACCCTCAGGGCCGTAAATATCACAGATCCATACCCCACATGGCCTTCGACACAGTTGGTCAATGGAACCCAACAGAATGTTGCCATGGGAGAGAGGATTGCCATAGGAGGAGGAGTCCCCGCTGGCTCCAAGGTTCTGGAGATCGAGGTCCTCCCGGTGTTTGATGTGCAATTGGTCGAAGCACCAGACAGGATTGCCATTGTTCCGGGTGTAGAACGTACAGTACACTACGTCATGGAGAACAAGGGCAACGCCGAGATGCAATTAAGCGTCCAATGGGAGACCACAGACATTGACCCGACCATGGATAGGTTCAGGGTCGACAACAGCATTGGCTCGACCAGCCTCACTTTGAGTGTGGGCCAGACCAGCTCGTTCACATTCTCATTCAGCACGCTACAAGGCGACCACTACAATGGCGAGGTCGGGACCTTCACCCTAACTCGCACACCCATAGGAATCGATGTCGACGCACAGCAAGACGTCACTCCAATAGTAGTGGTCAGAGCGCAGACCGATGATGAATACCTCCTCAGTGCGGACACTCCGGGAGAACTCGTCTGCGACGGAGACGCAAGCGAAAACTGCAGGCAGATAGAGATCCCCTGGGTGAACATCAACTCAGTTGGAAGTACATTCTCTCAAGAGAAATCCTACACTCTGGCCATGAATGGCCAACTAAACCCGTATGACCAAGCCGCAGATCTCCCCGAGCGACTCGTCAACTCGAACTTCTGGCCAAATACCGAATGGGGCATGAGCATCGATTACGACCCCTCTTCCGGACTGGGAATGTGCATACTTACGGATCAAGGCGGTGCTGGAATCATGGCTACCCCGGCAACGATGGCGACATGCAACACAGCATGGGAATTCGATCTGACGACTCCCTATGATGGAGGGTCCATGGATGGCCACGGAGGGACCATAATCCTCCAGATTATTATCCCCGACAAGAAGAACCTCGCCCCAGGTGATGGATGGGATATTTTCCTACAAATCAGGGACCCAGAGGAGGCCATCTCCACCCAATACTCCACTGACCTAGTGGTCAAGTTGAGGATGTCTGAATCGACTGACCCGCTCATCGACAGCGTGTCCTTCAGGGGCGAAGGAGTGGAGGGGGAACGAACATGGATTGATGTTGCAGTGATTAACGCCGGCAACGCAATGATGCCATCCGATGTGGATGTCATGCTCAACTGCGGGGCCACTCCGTACGCAACAATCACTAATTCGTTTTCCCCATACAAGTTGCCTGCGCTTGGCCCGGGTGAGAATTCCACTGCATCGTGGGTCGTCCAACTGAACTCCATACCGTGGTTTTCCTCCTCCGAGGCACTTGTCTGCACTGCTTCTCTGGTGTTCCCATCAGAAATATTGAATCAGGGGGGAGTCTTCGGCAATGTGGAAGAAAACGACGTCTCCCAGGTGTCCCTATCGATAAAGACATGGTCGACCCCGAGCATCACCCTCTCGGGGGTTTCCATTCCGTCCGCTGCATTGGTAGCGTTAGCCATCCTCTTCGGGGCCCTCTCTCTCCTCCGACAGGGGATGGACGAGTCAGAGGGACGCCTCCACGCATCCGCCTACGTGGCAGCAATGGGATTCGGCATGCTCTCTCTATCTGGCATCTCTACATGGCTCACCGTCATCTGCGCTCTCTTCACAGTCGCATCCTCGGGCTTCGTCGCATGGCTCTCCTCGAGCGAGTTACAGGCAATACACGATGACAGGAAGAAGTCCAGAATTGGTTCTTTGTCCCATCTGGAAGATCATGACAAGGAGCAAGCAAACACCAGAAAGGAGCTACGAGCCATTATCTCATGCGCCCCATACGCCTTCCTGCCTTTCGTCCTTATCACTCCCTCATTGGCAATAGACATGGGGACGAACTCACTAATCACGATTCTAGTTTACATGGCGGTCTCACCCATACTGGTCCACATGATCTTGAGGTTCCTCGATAGGTCATACGACACACTCTACAGCGATCTCGCTGACATCGAGCTGCGTGCAATCCGAATCAAGAAGATACTGGGAAGAGCAGGGAAGAAGCCAGAAGGGGGCAACTAAGTTGGCAAGGAAACAAGCACAGTCTGGACATGGAGGGGCCGAGGCGACCCTCAAGAAAATTGACTACATTGAGGAAGAGGCCGAGAATATCCAGTTTGCAATCTGGGCAAACAGGCCATTAAGCGCCAAGAAGATGATCAAGTCCCTGTCAAAGGAGGTCGATGACGCCGAAGGCCAAATCATGGACCTGTACAGGGCACTCTCCTCGTTGGAGAGATCGCTCGAGGAACTCGAGGAAATGACAGAGGAAGATCGCAACGCCTGGGACCTCACGATACTGGGTCTCCAACACCTCAGAGAGGGGAATTGGGGGGCAGCCGCCGATTGCGTGGAAGGAGCAGTCGCATCGATGGGTAGAGATGGCCTAGAACGTTCCCTCAACACACTGGGAAGGCACCTCAACGAGATGGGCGAACTCAGTGATATCGAGGAGATAGCACTGACTCTGGTCAACCAGGGCAAGAAAAACATCGACTCAGACCTGTCATCCGCTTCCAAGGCCTTCGAGGATGCCATCAGCGCACTCGGCCCGATCGCTGTCCACGAGGCGACCAGCCCCTTCCTTGTGAACAGCTTCTTCCTATCGATTGGAACTACTTGGCCAGAGGGGAAGGACCACGCCCTCATGGTAATCACTCTGGAGAACACAGGTGAGAACAACATCTCCACCATGAGGCTGGCACCACCCATCCCGTACGGGTGGTCCTCCACGCCGAAGATGTGCGAGATTCCCGAGATTCCGCCAGAGGGATTCATCGAGATAGGGATAGAGATTCGACCCTCCGGGTCGTTCCCTCAGACGGCTCTGTTGGGAAGCAGCCTGAACATCACCACCGGATATCATGCCGATTACGGCGATCTCAAGGTCCAGACCCGGATAGAGAACAGGACTCCGAACCCGATGCAGGGTCTCCTCCTAGACCCATGGATGCCAGACGGCTTCGAGACACTGAGGCTACCACTGGTCGAGAATCTGTCTCCAGGGGACATCGTACACGTTCCTATCGAGGTACTGAACCTACGGGAAGCAGTCGGGATAGGAAGTTAGTTTCCAACCCTAAACTGGAAAAAAGCACACATTTTCCAGTAATATCATAAATGATTAGCATCCACAGGGGGGCACGGGTGAACACGCAATGAGCGAAGAATACCAGACAGTAGAAAGAAACCGAGAGGAAGGCTCCATCGGTATCGGTGCGATGATTGTTTTCATCGCCCTGATCCTAGTTGCCGCTGTGGCCTCGACGATCATCATCAAGACCGCCGAGGAACTTCAG
>Ga0208522_1000018_pt1 | contig 98802 bp, 87 predicted proteins | sample ETNtaG_25_FD_185763 | JGI IMG/M metagenome (GOLD analysis project Ga0208522, IMG submission 185763) | Marine microbial and viral communities from oxygen minimum zone, Eastern Pacific Ocean - ETNP201302SV86 (SPAdes) (version 2) | ecosystem: Environmental > Aquatic > Marine > Oceanic ... | reverse complement strand
CTCCGGGCAATGTCTCCCAACACCCGTACGCGTTGATGGCTAGAGGGTACTTTACACCCCCTACAACCTGATACGGCGCAGGCCCATCCTATGCCGCCGAAGCTTTGATCCACTCACCGTTCCAGGCGTAGTGGACTATTGGGCATTATTCTCAGTTTCCCGAGGTTATTCCCAAGCATAGGGCAGGTTACCCACGTGTTACTGAGCGGTACGCAAAGAATCTGATTTCTTTCTACTCGCATGGCTTAATCGAACTCCAATAGCGGTAGCCTCCGGCAGGATCAACCGGATTTCGCGTGAAGCGGAATCACCGATCCTTTCAGAGTCTGTTTGTCACAAGTGTCACTAATTGGTTATTGGCGCAGGTGCACTTCATTCGTTTTCAATGAAATACCCTGCTCTTGCACCCCCTGTTCAGGGGGCCAAGTCATAATTGTGGTTAACCTCCTAAACCACGAAAAGTCTCGTGGCCGCACTTCCTCGGCAGCGCCCGGCCTGATGGAAGACGTCATGGCACCTTGGTGCTCGGTCTCCAACGCCAGCTGGACGCAGCGTCTCGCCGACTTTCATGCGGTATAAGAACGTGACGAGAGGAGCGGCGGAGGCGCTGCAGGGACGGAGGACTAATCCGCCCCGAAGAACTCCCGTAGAACGGGGTGCATCTCCATTGCCTGCTCCTTCTGTATCTGCTCGTATGTCCTCAGAATTATTCCCACTGCCAGCAACAGCCCGGTCCCTGTTGCATTTCCCACGGTCCCCAGGAGGTCGGCCCCGGCCGCTAGCAGTCCCACGAAGGCTCCCGAGAACAGGGTTACTGGGGGGATGTACCTCTCCAGGATCCTCTCCAGGACTACCGGGTTCTTGCGGAATCCGGGAATCTGCATCCCCGTCCTCTCGATCTGCTTGGCCACGTCCTTGGCACTCATGTTGGTAGTCTCGATCCAGAACTTCGCGAAGACCGTGGAGCCCGCCGTCATGAAGAAGACGTAGACGAACACGTGAGTCATGATCTGTGCAAGCGAGTGCCCGTAGGCGTCGCCTGACTGGTTCAGGAGTGGTATCAACCAGTCCCCCACCCCTCCCACCATGGAGGCATACCAGGCGAATCCGTCGTGAGGGGTGGTGGAACCCTGTTGGTATGACCCGAACCACTCGGACTTGCTCCACATGCCCTCTGAGCCCAGGATGGGTACAGTCTGCAATGTGGGGTGACTGTGGAAAAGTAGCGTGAACATGTTGATGTTGGCTAGGAGAGCTGCCATTAGAATCACGGGAATGTTGCTGGCGTAGACGAGCCTGATGGGGTATTGGCCCCTATGGCCCCTGACCTTCCCATGCGTTAGCGGGAGCTCTAGCTTGCTGGACTCGGCGTAGGCGACCACGAGGAACACGATGATGCTGGAAATCAGGGCTACTATCGGATTGGCGTGGTTGAGTAGCATCATCTCGAAGCCGTTGTCTCGGACGAGTTGCATGTTGCTAGCGGTGCGAAGGGTGTAGAAAATCATCGGCAGGGTCCCTGAAGGAGGATTGTCGAAAGAGAGTGGCGAGCCCTCCACGGTCGGCAGTGGTGAGAGAGTCCCAACGAAGGTCGACTGGGCGACACCCGCAGCGATGAAGAGGGAGATTCCGCTGCCTATACCCCACTTGCTAACCAGCTCATCTAGGAGGAACACGAGTAGCGAACCCAGGAACAGCTGGAATACGATGATGCCCTGCGCCCACCCCGAGCCGTAGTCCAGAATCAGGGTCTCCGAGGGATCGAGGAAACCGAACACCTGGGGGATTGACTCCACTGGAATCATGATCAGGACAAGTATCTTCTGGACGCCTTGGTAGAGCTGCTTGTCCGCGGAGTCCTGGAGGTCGAGCTGTATGATCTTGGCCCCCGAGAATAGCTGCATGATGATCGAGCCGGTCACTATCGGGCCAATTCCGAGGTGCATTATCGAGCCGGAAGCCCCGGCCATGATAGCCCTGAATGAGGAGAAGACGTCCAGAGTCGTTTCAGAAAGCCCATATATCATCACGTTGGTCATCACGAAGTAGATGATCAGGACGAGGGTTGTGGTCCACAGCTTCTGATTGAATCGGACGTGGCCGTCTGGCTTTGAGATGCTCGGATAGACGTCCACCAGTCTCTTGAGGCCGTAAAGTCGGCTGGCCTCCTCGCCGGAGTAAAGGAGGCATGACATCGCCAATCCCGCAGCAAGGCCGAACAGTGCGACGCAGACCATCAGGAAACCGAACGCAGTCGTGTCTAACCACCCCCATACGCACAGTGATATCACGATTGCGAGCCATGTGTAGAGCTTGGCGTACTTTCCGATTAGCGGGATTTTGCTGATCGATTCCGGAGTATCGAACATGGTCCCGGCAATGACGAAAGCGACATAAGGAACGGAAGTGAGGAATAGGATTACGGCCTGGTTCTGTTCGTCCGTGACGCTGGAGGAGAAGTCATCCTTCAGCCAGTAGTAGAGGGCCCCCCAATAGATGGCGGCTACAGCGATAAAACCAGGGATGAAGGGTTTCTTTGCCATATTCTAGCCTCCTTCGTGGGAGCTACTCCTCTTCCCACTCACTCCGTTCCACGTCATCGGCCGTCGTTTCGACGGACCCTCCGGCTGCCTCGACCTTCTGGACGGCCTTCGCGCTGGCTTCGCGGACGGTAATCTTCAGCGCCCTGCCTATTGAACCGCGGCCAAGTAGCTTGTCGAACCCCATCTCTGTGAGGTCGATCGAGTCTCCCTCGGCAATCTCTGCGACTCGTCCGAGGTTGATTGAGGCGTTTACCACACGGAGACCGGGGTGTCGGTTGAAACCGTGCATGCCCCAGTGCCCTGGCATGTACTTGATCCGCGTCATTACCTTGTGCTTGTTCAAACCGGCGTTGCCGCGGCCTCCTCGCTTCCCGGCGCCCCTTCCGGCCTTCTTGCCACGACCGTGGTAGCGGCTCCTTCCCCTGAATTTGTTAGTCCTCGAAACCATTGCAATCCCTCAGAACATCCTCTCTGCAAGAGGTCCTATCGCCTCACCTCTGAAGCCAAGGGCGCCTCCAACCGAGTAGGCTCGCTTGACGCCCCCCCATCCCTTTGGCCCCCTTGGTGGGTGGAGCCTGAATACGGGCTTCATTCCCTCCACGTCCTTGGTGGTCGCTTCGCCGGAGGCAATAGCCTTGGAGAGCGCCTTGATCGATGAGTGGGTGCTTGATTCCTTGACGCCGTTGTCGGTGACTGGCCTGTCTCCTGTCATTCGGCCACGCTCCGTGATAAGGGTGCTTATCGTCCCTGCATCTGCCTCTCCCCATGTGACGTAGTCCTTGACCTTCCTCAGCATTCCTTCGTAGCTGTCGGTCTTAGGAACAAGTACTGCGTGATTGACCCTAGTCAGGTTGAGCATGGCCATGGTGTCACGGATCTTCTTGGTGACCCCGCGGTCGCTCCTTACTCGGATTACTAAGAATGTCATGCGTTTCGCCTCCCCTCGGTGATGTGGAGTCTCTGCCTGACTTCCTCACTAACCCTAGTTCGGCCAAGTTCCTCCAGGGCATTGAAAGTGGCCCTTGCGAAGTTGATAGTTGATCTGGTCTGTCCGGAGGAGCGGGACCATACATCGCTGACACCTGCCAGCGTTAGGACCCTCCTCCCATAGTCCCCAATTACTAGTCCCTTTCCAGAGGGAGCGGGGAGTAGGGTAATTCTGGTTGAGCCCGAACGCCCTGTCGCCTTGAATGGGATGCTGTTACCGGGCCCCTCTTCTGACTCCCACGAGCCGTTGCCCCTGTAAACTGGGATTAGATTCAGCTTGGCCTGGGAAATTGCCTTCTGGATGGTGCTGGCGACTTCCTTTCCCTTGCAAACCGAAATCCCCACGTAGCCGTCCCCATTCCCTACTGCGCACAGGACATTGAATCTTACCCTGCGACCTGAGTCGGTCATCCTCTGGATCATGTTGACGCTGAGGACGTCATCCTCGATCTCTGGCATTAGCGCGTCGACGATCTCGACCTCGCGGATTGGGTAACCGGTCTCGAGAGCCTGTTCGTAGGTCAGAATCTCTCCGCTCATCACCATTCGACCCAAACGAGTCCGGGGCTCCCACGATCTTAGTGCAGCGAGTGGGTCGGGACCACGTCGCCTCGGGGCGTCATCCTGGCTTGCCGGTGGCGAAAGGGCCATAGCGAGTCCTGGGGCCAATGGAGGGGCTTCCTGCACCTTTTCTTCCTCCTCGCTCATCACTTACCCCCCTCTATGGACTTCTTTGTTTTCGCGACAGACTTGTCCATTCCATCTTCAATGTGAGAGCCGTTAACCCTGTCTTCGGAAGGGAGGACGTCATCGGAGTGTGGGATTTCCATCCCTGCTTCGACCATGCCCTTGAGTGCGGCGTAGACACGCCCACCTTTCGAGGAGGCCGAAAGGCCGATGTCAAGGATTGCTTCCTTGTGCCCGCCGTCTATTGCTGATTTGGCCATCGCCATTCCAGCCAGGTAGCACGCTGGGACTGATTTCCTGGAGGCGTCGGCTGGCCACTTGTGATTGTCGACCAAGTTCTTTCCAGTGGCAGAGGCGAGTACACGGTCGCCGTCAGGCTGGTATGAAACCAGCTGGCAAATGACTTGGGTGTTGGAAACCCTGACTACCGCCCTTGGGGAGTCCCCCTTCAGCATACGCATTCTCCTGTGGTAGTCCGTCTCTGCGGTTCTTCTGCGCTTGAAGCGGAGCCTCTGGTTTCTGCCCTTTGCCATCACTTGTCGCCCCCTAGTGAGATTCCCTCGAGTTCGATGTTGCTCTTCATGTGCGCTACCGAGCGGTACGAGCCTCCCTTTGCCTTCAGGTAGAAGTGCCGGTACTGGGTTGCTGAAATCTCCTCGTCTTCCCTTAGCTCCTTCAGAGCTCTCCTCTGGGCCCTTATCTTGGACATCCATCGTTGCTTCCTGGGGTGCCTTGAGTTCGCGCTGCCGCTTCTCGAGCCCTGGCCCTTTCTGCGACCCTTGGACTTCTGAATAGCGGCCTTTCGGGCTCTTGACCTGCTAGTCCCCTGGATCGGCTTGACCTTGATTATGCCGTCCTCGATGAGTCCGCGGACGTCGGCCTTCTGCACGGCGTCGGCGACCTCGCTGAGGTAGTTCGGATCGATCCAGACTCTGTGAATTCCCACAGTGCGGCCCTCCTTCCTAGAGAGGATCTCGGCGGCCATCCGCTTCTGGTTGGAGATTATCATCTTATGTCCCCCTTCCTGTCTATCGGGCGCCTGTTCAGGACCCTGAGCCCAAGATCGTCTGCTCTGTCGTGGATCCTGGTCCTCTTCCTGTTTCCGACCGAGCCACCGATCCTGACCGCCTGCCTTTCCGGGTCCAACCCGTCAAGCTGGTCAAGAGTGTGCACGAGTACTTCCTCGAATCCCGATGGATGCAGTCCCCTGGCTGTAGCGACCTTCCCGTAGCCAACCCTAGCCATTGGGGAACGGTACTTCCGGTTCATCCTCATCTTCGAGTCCTTGCCCTTTGGCTTCCTGTATCCAGTCTTGGATAGCCTTCGGTACCTGAACCACTCCTGCCTCCGGAATGCCGGTTGCTTCTTGGCCTGCGAGGCTCGCATTGCCAGGGCTGCCTTGGTGGATTCGTCAAGCACGGGCTTCTGCCTGGCAGTGTGGAACTCGTCCCACTCCTCGAAGTCACCCTCATCCTCGTAGGAATCTTCGTCGGCCTCAGTGTCTGCATCGACATCTTCGTCTGGCTCCTCGGCTTCCTCCGCTTCCGGGACTTCCGTAGTCTCCTCCGGTGGTACGTCCTTGGCGGGGGGGGCTGAATCGTTTAGGCGGGCTATCAGATCTGCCTTCTTCCCGGACACGGGCAGTCCCTTCTCCCTGAGAACGTCCTTCAGTTCGGCTACAGTCATGTCCTCGTACGCCATCCTCATGCCCCCTTGGAAGTAATGTAAACGCCATCTTGGAAGACCCTCGGGTCCCTTTTCTTGACCTTGCAGGCTCGCTCGATGTTTGCTGCTGTCTGGCCGACCTTCTCGCGGTCGGCACCCGAGACCACCACATCGGACTTGTTCTCTATCTTGACATGCACCTCGGCAGGGGTCCATGGCAGCTTTGCCACCCTGGGGACCTTCTCCCCGAGCATGTTGGTAATCGTGAATTTGTTGCCATCCACCTTCAGTGACATTGGGAAGTGGCTGAAAACAGCCTTGAGTTTGTATTCGAAGCCCTCGTCGAGGCCCTTTGACATGTTCCTCAGGTGTGCTGCCCATGTTCCTGCTATTGCCTTCTCTGATCTCCTAGGTAGTGAGCAGAACACCTCCAGGGATCCCTCGTGCTGGCGAACGGACACGCTGTTGTGGGTGAAGGTCCGGCTCAGCGAGTTGCCGTCCTTCGACAAAGTTACCTTGTCCCCCTCAATGTTGGCACTTAGTCCATCGGCGAGTGGGATTTTGTGCGAAACCTTTGCTACTCTCGGCATCCTTATCCCTCCTAGAAAACGTATGCGAGCAGCCTGCCGCCCACTCTCTCCTTCTTCGCCTCGAAGTGGTTCATTATCCCCTGGTTGGTTGTCAGGATGAGCAGGCCGAAGTCCCTTGCTGGCAGGTACCTCGACTCCCACTTGTCGAAATCTGATCTCTTTACGGAGTGCCTGGGCTTGATTACTCCACACCTGTTTATCGCGCCTATTAGCTCGATTCGGTAGGCTCCGCCGCGTCCATCGTCAAGAAGCTCATACTCGCCCAAGTATCCCGAGCTCTGCATTATTGAGAGCATGCTTCCCAGCAGCTTGCTGGCTGGCCTCACTGTAACCTCGTACTTTCCTGCGTGCTCTGCGTTGTAAATCGTCGTGAAGGCATCATTTAATGGATCGAATTGCATTTTTTCACCTCATGAGTATTTCTTGAATCCTATATCCGGGGCTACGTCTCGGAAGCACTGCCTGCAAAGCCGCAGGCCGTGGCGCCTGACCATGCCTCTCTTTCGACCGCAGCGCCGGCATCCGACGCTCCTGCCAATCCTCTCTCCGTGGTCACGTGCCATACTTCACTCCTCCACGATGTTCAGTCCGAATCTCTCTGCGAACCATTCCTTGGACTCCCCTCTTCCCACTCTGTGGGACACGGCGACCCTCGACTTCCGTCGCCGTCGCCTGGAAACTCTGTGGCCGGGCCTCTCGAGGACTACGTTGATGTCCATCCCAAAAATCCCGATGTCTGGGTCATACTTCTGCTTGGGGAAGTCAGTGTAGTCGGAAATCCCGAACGAAAGGTTGCCCTGTGAATCGAAGTTGTAGCCGGGCAGAGTATGGTCCCTGACCCAGAACGCGTCCTTCAGGAAGGACTCGACTGTTTCGGGATTGCGCATTGTCACTTTGCAGCCTATTGGGGCGCCCTTCCTGGTTCCAAGATCCCTGTTGGTCTTCGTAGAAAGGGTCCTCATGGGCTTCATACCGGTGAGGACCTCGAGGACCCTCTCGGCCAGTTGGAGTCTCTGACCGCCCTCGCCGACCCCGATGTTTACGGTCACCTTTGTGATTCCAGGAGACAGCATGGGATTGGAGGACTCGCTCATGACTCTCCCTCCAGTGGTAGATCGGACTCCTTGCCAATGATGAAGACGTAGTCAGTGACGGTGCCGAAGTTCTCGAAGGAGGTTTCATTTGGTTTGGATGACCGCTTCACCTCCTGCTCTTTGATCGTGGCTGTCTCTCCGATGTGGCTACCGCCCGTCAGGTATGCCAGGGCTCCTTTCTTCATGGCCAGATGTTTGGACACAGACTGGTCGGGTAGCGAGATTAGGAGGGAGTCGCCAGACTTGTATGCAGTGGCGTCGGCCACGACCATGTTCCTTCCGTCATGCAGGTGGACTTGTGTTTGGCCGCCCTTTATGGTGGTCTTGCCCATGACCTTGCATATCTTGGAGGAAGCCGCCTTCTTGGCTATGGTTCGATATCGGAGTTTCCCGTTTGTGTCAATCACGCACCTGTAGTTTTCCTCGCCGACAGTGAGTACGTCCATCAGACCGACGCCGCGGGCCCTGTCCTTCTCAATTCGGCCATCCACCATGACTTTGCGGGAATGGAGGATTCTCTTTGCCTCCCTCATGTTGTGCGCAACTCCCAGAACGTCCCTCAGGATGATTCCTAGGGGCATGCACATGTCGGTGCTATGGCCACCGGGGTTGGGCTTCTGGACCCAGATGTTAGTCTTCCTGGGAAGGGGCCAGCTCCTGGGCATCACCAGTCTCTTGTGGTGGCTCCTGCTCATTCAGGGCCACCTCCTCTGGTTCTGTCGACGATTCTCTTGATTCTAACTGGATCTCCCTCGTAGAGCTTAGTCACTATTACGTTCGATGGTTTGACTGGTACTGCCTCTTCCTTTCCATCGGCGGTGGTCTGCGTAAGGCCATCCACGAAGATGAAGCCGTTCTTCGAATCGACCGAAGCAATCTTTGCCTTCACGCCGGCCCTTCCCCTCGACTGGCCTAGCCTCTTGCCCCTGGTATCCGCCTTCACGCTGTTGGGGTGGCTGAAGTCTCCCCTGGTTACCTCGACCTCGTCGCCGACCCTGATGGTCACAGAGCGCACGTGCTTGAGATCCGGATCTTCGGAAACTAGTCTGGCCCGCATTCTCTTCCTGCGTGTGTGAATGGGTGCATCCCGCTGTGAAATCCGCTGCTTTCCTGCTTTCTTGCTCGTCATTTTATCACCCTCATACTATCTGCTTGGCCGTCGCAGCAATCCTAGGCCACCTCTCAGCAGCTTCCCTGCTGACTGGGCCCTTGATGTCGGAACCCTGGACGTCGCCACGGTCATTTGTGATCACGCATGCGTTGTCCTCGAATTGCACCCATGTTCCGTCGACCCTTCTGAAGGGCCTTGCCTGACGAACTATCACTGCATTGAATATTTGGCGTCGCGTCTCGGGAGTTCCTCTCCTTACCGTGACTCTGATCATGTCTCCTACACCTGCGGATGGATATCTCCTGGCGACGCCTCCCTTCTTGAGGACGGTAATCAACTGGACCACCTTGGCGCCGGTGTTATCGACGCATTCCAAGCGTGCCTGTGTGGGCAGGCCGGAGGTCACGCGGCCGGGAATTCCCTTCATTCGTTGGCCTCCTTCTCGATAACGCAGAACTTGACTGTCTTGGACAGCGGACGGCACTCCATGATTCGGACACTGTCCCCTGGGTTCAGCTCACCGATGCAGCTTGGCAGGTGTGCAGAGTATCTCCTTGTTCGCTTCTCGTAGCGCTCGAACTTCTTCATGTACCGCGTGGTCTGCCTCTCGATGACCACTGTGTCTTGCATCCCCTCTGAGGAGACGGTGCCGTTGATTATCTGCCCTCGGAGCCTCAAGCTGCCGTAGAAGGGGCAGTTGTCACTTCCGTCCCACTCTCCCCCAGGTTCCTTCACGTCAACTCCTATGTCACGCATCTTACTGCCCCCTGAATCTCTTTCCGACCCTGTCTTCGGGCCTCTGACAGACCCTCTTGCCGTCTATCTCTACCTCGTCGATCTTGAATCGGATGGTGTCCTTGGCCATGATCTTGGATCCTCTCAATGTCTTCACTGTGATGGTTCGACGAGTCTCGTCCTGGATCGTTCCCGAGACTCCCAATAGGGTGGGATCGGTGGAGTCGATGACCTCGATGTTACGAGCTAGCCATGGCAATTGCATCATTCCAGCCATTCAGCGCACCTCCACCTGGTATCCATTTTGTTCGAGAACCTTGGCCGCCTTCTTCTTGTGATCTCCCTGTAGTTCGATCGTTCGGCCCTTTACCGTGCCACCGCTCGCACATGCACCCTTGAGTATCTTAGCCAGTTGGCCTATGTCAATAGCGGTGTCTTCTATTCCCTCGACCATCGTTACCATCTTTCCATACCTCCTCCTGACCACTGAAATGACTGCTTTCTGCTGCTCCTTCGCAATCTCCTGGCAAATGCACAGCTCATCGGGAAGGCCACAAAGGTTGCAAATGCCTGCCAAATCATCCCTCCTTTTCCTGTTTCATCTTAGTTAGAAGCCTTGCAATGCTCCTTCTAGTCTGCTTGTAGGCGCCCGCATTTGATGAGGACCCACCCAGTGCCTGCTGGGCCCTAAGTTGGAGCATCTCGTCCCTCAGGTCTATGAGAGTCGTTTCCCTCTGCTCCTGGTTCATCTCGTCGATCTCCTTTGAGCTTACGTGGGACATTTCACTCCTCCTCCTTCGAAGCCTTTTCCAGAGCCTCTTCGAGCTCTAGCGGTACGAATCCTGATGCCTCGACCAACTCAGGGAGGCCGGACTCGCTGCGGGAATGTATCGAAATCTCGTGAGGAAGCTTGGTTCCGGGCCTCATGATCCGGACGGTGCATCCAACGGTTCCGAGCTTCTTAACCGCAGTTGAGAAACCTACGTCCATGAACTGGAGAGCAGGCTCCCCGCAGAACTTAATGTGGCCCTTCTGGAACTTCTCGACTCGATGCCTGGCTCCGGTAATCTTTCCACTGAGAATCACGATGCAACCCCTTGCTCCGGCATCCATGATATTCTGGACTGTGCTGTGGCCGGCGCGTCGGAAGAACCAACCCCTCTCCAGGGAACTGGCCAGACGACTGGCCATAACCTGGGCATTGATCCGAGAGTCCTCAATCTCCTCGACCTCTAACTGGGGATTGGTGAGGTTGAAGTCTTCCTGGAGGTGCCTTTGGAGGTCATGTATGACCTTGCCCCTCCTGCCGATGACTCTGCCGACTTGCTCTGCGCTGAGAGTTACCTTGGTCCCCTCGGGGGTCCTGTTGAATACGAGTCCTCCGAAACCGGCCCTCTCCGTCTCCTTGAGCAGGTACTCACGCACTAACTGCCTCTCGACGTTGCGGCCGATGATGTTCCGAATCGTGTTCTGCTTCATCTCTTCACCTCAGAAATCTCCTTCTCCTGATTCCCCGTCTTCCTCATCGAAATACTCTATGAAAATCTCCAAGTTTACCTGATAGTGATTGCTTGGTGTGGCCCTGCCCCTTGCACGGGGGCGCCAGTTGGTGGAAACCTGTCCCCTGTGTGCGGCAACGTGGGTGATGACCATGTCCTCGGGATCGATTGTATCGAAGCGCTGTCTGGCGTTGTCCATTGCGCTGTTAATCAACTTGATGAATTCCTTCGATGCCTTGTTTGGGAACTTCCCTGGGCCCATCTTCCCTTTCCTGTGGCCGGCCATCGTGTTGCCGCCTCGGCCCTTTCGCGACCTGCGCTGGTAGGGTATTGCCCGCTTCTTATCTACGACGTCCTCAAGGTAATTTATTGCAGTCTCGACGTTCATGCCCCTTATCGCCTTGGCGATGTGATAGCAGTGCTTGTGGTGGCAGTCGAGGTTCACAGCTCGAGCAGAGACAAGATTGGAGCCTTCGAGCAGTTGAGTGTACCCGCTCTGTGAACTACCTTGTTTTCTACTCATCTCAATCACCTTACTTCAATGCCACGTGCTGGGAAGATCTGGTAGCACCGACACCCGGTCCGGTATGGGTCACAGATTTCCTCGTCTTTGCGAATTCACCCAGGGAGTGGCCAATCATATGGGGGGTTATCTCGACCTTGACGAAATTCTTCCCATCATGGACCCCGATCGTAGTTCCTACCATCTCTGGGAGGACATACATGCCTCGGCAGTGTGTCCTAACAACCCCGCCGTTGCTTTTCCTGACACTGTCCAGGAGTTTCTCGCACTCAAGGCTGAGGCCTCTAGCGAGTGTTCTCTTGACCCTGGAGGGCATTAGAGTGGCTATCGATACAGCATCGGGATCGTCTTCGGGTGGGTAAAGCGGCATTGCCTGCAATTCCTCCAGGGAGTAGCCCCGCCAGCGGAATTCTTTCTTACGGCGCTCCGATATCTTGGATCGCCTCTTTCTGGCCTGGCGTCTGGCCATCTTTGCCGATCTGAACACTCTTCTCTTCCTAGCCATCCTAACCTACTCCTTCTTCGATCTTCCCCGTCCGGTTCTGCGTGGAGCGATGTTTCCGACCTTCTGTCCGGGAGGTGCGTGCCTGCTAACAGAGCTTGGTCCGTGGACTGCCTGGTGGTTTCCACCACCATGAGGGTGATCGACCGGATTCATAGCGACGCCACTCACAGTTGGATACATCTTACCCCGTGCCTTGGCCCTGTGGTGTGCCGCACCGGCCTTCATCAGGGGCTTCTCCGTCCGGCCATGGCCTCCGAGTACCCCGATTGTGGCTCTGCACTTTGCGGGGAGGTCCTTCGTGCGTCCGCTCGGCAACTGGATTCTGACGTAATCCCCCATCCTGGTGTCAATCATTGCTGAGTTACCCCCTGAACGAGCTATCTTCCCACCATCGCCGGGTCTTGTCTCGACATTGCAAATCTGGGTTCCCTCTGGAATCTGATCAAGTGTAGTGACGTTTCCTGGCCTCATCGTGACCTTGTCGCCGAAGGCAACACTCTGGCCTACTGCGACGCCCTCGGGGGCCCCCAGATGGGCAATGGAACCATCCTCAAACTTAACCTTGGCCAGAGGGGCTGTATGAGCTGGGCTGTGAACGAGGTCGATGACTTCGGCTATCTCTCCGCTAACCCTGGGAAGCCTGTTTGCAGCTGGGAAACGATGGCTTGAAACCCGATTCTTGGGGCTTGAGCCCTTTCTCTGGGAGCGCGTCCTCTTACCCATGAAATCACCTCAGAACGCTCCTAGCTTGAGCGCTGCCTCCTCAGCATCGAATCCGGCCTGAAGACGGATGCTAGCGTGCTTGCCAGTCCTGTTGATCCTGACGTTGACCTTTGCGACCTTGACTTCTAGGAGTGCTTCTATTGCCTCCTTAATGTCCTTCTTCGTCGCTTCCCTCCGGACGATGAACTCGATCCTGTTGTTGTTTTCCCTGTGACCCCCCTCCGGGTCAGCGACGCGCCTAGCTTCCAGAGTCTTCTCTGTAATCCAAGGCATGATTATGACGTCGTACGGGTCCATTATAATCACTCCAGGGCCTCTATTGCTGACTTAGTCCAGACCGTGAGTCGCCCCAAGTCCCCTCCCGGTGCAAGATCTTCAGCACTCAGGTCCTTCACTGTGACAACGTCGACCCCGGGTAGGTTGCGGGCTGCCTTATCGAGTCCGCCCTTCTCAGAAATTACCAGAAGTATGCTCTTCGGGGTCTTGTACTTTCGTCCCCTCATGGTCCCCTTTCCAGCCCTAATGCTTCGTCCTGTCTTGGAACGACCGAGGTCAGAACCCAGCCCAAGTCCGTCCATCATTGCCACGAACTTGCGAGTAGAGTACTGAAGCGGGATCGCCTCGACATCATACTTCTCGTCTTTGCCCTCTCTGGACTCTATGTAGCCATCGATGATTATGGGGAACCTGGTTCCATCCTCAAATCTATGACCTCGAGAAGACACCATGGAGGAATCACAGGTGGCGGCAATAGCGGAATTCCTGGCTATCCTGCGTTCCTTAGAGTTTAGTTTCTGAGACCAGTCCTTGTCGACCTTCGGGCCATGTGCCCTCCGCCCCCCCCTTGTGTGGGGGTTCTGGGCACCTGTCCGCTGCCCTGTCTTCCTCATTATTCGAGAGACGCCTCGGCCCTTGCCCCACCACTCGACGGAGTGCTTCATTCCCGGCTGGGGCGCTTTCTTACCATCGTGCTCCCTGTGTCCATATGATTGCCTCCTATTTGCTCTAGACGCATGGACTGCAGAACGGACGATGTCCTCACGGATTTGTGATGAAAATGCATCGGGCAGGGTGATTGCCTTGCCGTCCTTTGCCTCTACCTGGTATGTCTCGGTCAATAGCCCTGCATCCATTTCCTCCTGGACAACCGAATTGACGAGATTGTAGGATTTTGTCTTCAAAGTATCACACTCCCTGCTTGCTGGACGTACTCACGTACGTAACATCCACTTCTCCGGAAATCTTCCGAGGCCTTGTTGCATCGCGGAATCTAATCATGCGCTTTGCTGGACCGGGTAGGCTTCCTTGCACAATCATGTACGGATTCTTGACCTCCCCATAGTTGAGGAAGCCTCCTGCAGGAGTAATCTCGGACTCATCCGGAGTGGAAATCCTGAGGATTCTCTTGTTTAGTTCGGTTCTCTTGTGGTAACCAACTTGACCGGCCTGACGAATTGTCTTACGCACGTATGCAGTTCCGAAGTCGCCCATGTTCCCACCTTGGCGTCGACGCTTGCTGTTCTTGTGGCTCAATAGCTTAAGCCCGAATCTTTTGATCGAACCCTGCCATCCCTTGCCCTTTGTGACTCCAACAACGTCCACTTCCTGGCCGGATTGGTAAACATCCTCCAGTCCTATTTGGCCGCCTAGGCGCTCCTGTGCCCAGTCTAGTTTCTCACTAGCGTCACCCCCTACGAGACCGATCTCCATGATTTCTGGAGTCTTCGAAGGGATGCTTCGGACCAGTTGAGGCTGGGTGCTAACTATCAAGCGGACCTCACAGAGATCTTGCTCACGGAGGGATTTGAGTGCATCCTCTGTTGAGGCCTCAGACCTCCTGGGAATTCGGCCGCCCCTCTTAGCGGGCTTCCTACCTTCTTCCAAGTCCCTCTCGCCCCTTGTTTGGTTGGCAAAACGGGGGAATAGGTTCTCTGGGGAGTCCTGTGAGACATCGGCCCATGCTTCACCGGCAGTCTGCATCCCATAGGGAGTCATCCGATAGCCCCGGACCGCGAGGATATTCATCGGTGGAGTCTCTACCACCGTTACGGCTTTGCGGACCTCTTGCCCGGCGGATGTCGACTTCGGGTTGGAGTCTCGCATCAAAATGTGAGTCATTCCCGCCTTCCAGCCAGCGAATCCTTGAACCCTGACTTCAGATGCTTCCGAGTCGGGCCAGGATGTGATTCGAGGGAATTGTCGGACGGCCCGCTTCCGAGGGCTATAGCCCATGCTACCTCGACGGGGTCGGTGTCGGTCTGCCATTGCAATTCCTCCGTAATTACCGATTTAGGGCCGCGAACGGCCTTTGACCGGGCCTTCAGCGCTAGGGGGGGACCGTGACACCGGACTGGGGCCGCGAATGCGGACCGAGTTTCAGGGATGATTTTCAGAGCCCTTTGATGTCTGGTACCTCACGCTGTGAGCGGGCTTGCGACTAACATACCCTATTTGAACGAATCGGGATTGATATTGTGCACCCCTATGGGGTGTATTTCTGATTTTGGCGGATGCAACGATTTTGAACCCTGACTTCGGAGGTCTCGGTCCATGGAGCCATTCGTAAGCCATCCCGGGCTCAGTTCTGGAGTTGTCGAGGCACGGCCATATCAGCTTCTGGCACTGGATGAGGCGATGTCGGGATCCATGCTACTGGTGCTTCCAACGGCAGCTGGGAAGACTGCGGTAGCCTGGATGGCTATAGCAGAGAGGCTCGAGACGACTGGGGGCTGGGCACTGGTTGTGGCTCCAACAGTTGCTCTGGCAAAGCAGCATCTTGAGAGTGCGAAACCGGTGATTTCCAACGGGGAGGAACTCAACCCGATTACACTTAGTGGCCAACAGACGGCTCAAAGGAGACCGGAGCTGTGGGCTTCCTCGAGGCTTGTTTTTGCGACGCCACAAGTTGTCAGGAACGATGTCAATCGTGGAGTCCTATCGCTGGAGGGGTGCACGCTCATGGTCGTTGATGAGGCGCACCACTGCACTGGAGAACATGCCATGGCTGAGGCATCCGATCTATACATCGCTCAGTCCCAGAATCCACTGATTCTAGCTACCACGGCGAGTCCGGGCTCAAGAAGGGAACAGGTAGAGGAAGTGTGCAGGAGACTGGGCGTGCAGAGGATTCATCTCAGGACACCAGATGATCCAATGATCTCCGAGTACATCTCTGAACTCGAGGTGACCGAGATGAAGGTAGAGGTCCCAAGTGAGATTAGAGTCCTTGCAGGACCATTCACCATCTGGCAAGAGGGCATCGTCGACAGCGAAAAGCGCTTTGGGAGGTATGTTATGCCCGGTCCGATTAGCCAAGCTGGTCTTTCAAACGCAATGGAGAGAGCCCAAGAGGCGATTTCACGGAAGGACACGAGCGGCTACCGCTCATCGTCCCAGATTGCCACGGCAATGAGGTTGCACCACCTGATTAATCACCTTCTCTGCCAGGGCATTGCTGCTTCCAGGCATTTTCTCAGAAGAATGGAATCGGAAGAGGGGAAGAGCCGCTCTGCTAGGGACTTCCTAAGGGATCCCCGAGTCAGGAGGCTTGCGGAGAGTTTGGGCAATATGGATGAAGTGCACTCTAAGGTCGGTGCTGTAAGAAGATTGGTCAGGGAGAGGATTCGCCGTGATGAGGAAAGCAGGGTAATCGTGTTCGCAAACTACAGGGACACCGTGGATGCCCTGGAGTCTGCTCTTTCTGAACTAGATGGCGTGAGGCCCGTGCAATTCATCGGGCAATCTAGCAGGGGGGGAGTGGGAGGTCTAACTGCAAAACAGCAGATTCAGAGACTTGGGGACTTCAGAGCTGGAAGTTCCAATGTTCTCGTAGCGACATCAGTGGGAGAGGAGGGGCTTGACATTCCGAGCGCCGATCTAGTGGTGTTCTATGAGCCCGTGTCCAGTGAGATTAGGACCATACAGCGTAGGGGTAGGACGGGCCGAAGGAGGGAGGGGGAGGTAGTGGTGCTGGTTGCTGAGGGAACTCGAGATGAGGGGGCGAAGGAGTCTTCCAGGAGGAAGGAGGAATTCATGCATAAGTCGGTTAGGAGGGTTGCGAGAGGTCTTGCGAGGAACCCTCACAGGGATCTCTCCAACCTAGTTAGGTTCGGAGTGGATGAAGGGGGAGTTTCGATGTCTGCGGCAGAATTCGTCACCGAAGCCCGGGAGAGAAACAAGAGGGAGCTATCAGAGGTCGATGCATCGCCCCTGAAGGGGGGGACGGTTACTTCGCAGGAACCGGTTCCACCCCAGAACTTCAGGCCCGAGGGGCAGACGGGGTTGGAGAACTACTAGGCCTAATCGCCGATGACGGCAACCCTTGTCCTAAGTTGGGCTAGTCGGTTGTTGTGATGCCCGAATGCGAAGGAGAGGAGCTCTGTGAGGTGAATCACGGGGATGTTGGTCGAGAGACCCGTGGACCTGCTGGCCTTGCCTTGGTATACGTCGAGAATGGCATGAGACAAGGTGCAAGCGCTGACTATCATGTCCGCTCCCTCCGACTTGGCGTCCGAGATCGCGGCTGCGGCCTGCCTGAGAACGGTGGGCTCCTCCGAGAATAACCCCGGAACTCCGACGCTCTGCGTTCTACTGGCCCACTCCACCGGGACCCCTCCCAAGACCTCAATCAGCTGCTCCATGTAATTCGGGTCGTAAACGTCGTCGTCACCACATATTCCTGGTTGCTGCATGTTTGGCCCATAGAATCCCGCAATCCTGAACCCCATTGGGTTGCGGAGCTTGGCGGCTACTTTCTCTAGGCCGATCTCATCGACCATGACGTGAAGGAGGTGTTGAACGCCGACGTCCCCCGTCAGCGTCAACCCGGACGTTCGCTCTAGCACGTCGTTCGTCTTTGCTAGAAGAATTGGGTCTTCCCTCAGCTGCATCAGATCCTCGTGTAACGTCCCGGCAGTGGTGGCGCAGGGAGTGATGACGTCCATTCCCATTGACTCGGCCATGGCTAGAGTCCGAGCATTGAGTGTGATCTGTAGAAGGTCGTTCGCCTGTCTAATGATTCCTGCCCCACAGCTGGTTGCCCCGTCTATAGCATGGAGTTCGATTCCCAGAGTTCGGGCTGTTGTAGGCATGGTGTCCATTACCTCGGGAGCGCTGCTGTGAGCGACGTTGCCGGGGTGGTAGGCGTACTTCAGGGCCATCAAAACCTACCATCCAGTTCGTTGAAGATTGCAATGACTTCGTGATGTTTGTCTACTGAGGAGTTGAATTGCTTGGGCATCTTTCCTATGCCTGCCGGAGGCGCGATCATCCCCAGCATTCCATTGAACATGTTTCCGCCTGTCCTTGTGAAGCCGAGTACCATCCTTGCCGTGACACCCGAGAAGAGATTCCCGAGAAGGCCGGCTGGACCCAGGGCCTGCCTGTATATCACGGTGTCATTCACTCTTCCGCTGCTCTTCACTGTCCAAGTGTACCACCAGACGTGTTTGCCATGGCGGCCGTTGAATGCATCCAAAGTTAGGACGTGATTCTTAGCCTCCAGTAGTGCTCTGGAAACTGCAGGAGGATTGGAGGACTGCCTCCTAATCGGGACCAGGTCCGTTTCTGCCTTGATCCCATTGGGTGATCGGAGTAGCGAGTCGATGACCTCCCTCTTGGAGGGTGCGGTTCGCGGATCGGAACGTCGCGCCCACGACCGGGCTATGATCGCGGGCCCAAGGTAGCCATTGGCATGGGGGACGGCATCTGAGCTGGAGTGGAGCAAGTTTGGACTCTGGAAGTTGGAAATCGAATGGAGCTGGGCTGCGATTTCCGGTTCCATCGTCCCAATCGGCCCCTGAGGCGTCGATTCCCCCTCCCTGGTTGCCGCTACCATCCACGGTTCGCTGGACTCCCTCTTCCTCTCGAGGGACCAGGGGTCGACGACGAGGTCACGGATAACGTCGAATCCCGCCAACGGCTCGATGCGGATTCTCAGAGAGCCGTCGCCGGTAGTGGAGAATGAGTCGATCCTAGTAAACCCGGGAATCACCAAGCGGCCATTTACCGAAATTGCAGTATTGGGGTCTCCGGCGGGTCCGTCCCTGAAAGTAAGTGAGCCGTCTTGGCTTTCCTTCAGTGCCCTCAAGGATTCCATTACCGAGATGCTGCCCGGGAGGGCACAAATCCAAGTGTCAGTTCCCGTACTGGAATCCATTGGATCATATCGAAACACGGTAATTTCGACTTGGATGACTTCGGCGGAGAGCTCAGGTACCGAGAATCCGTCTTCTCCCTCGGCTTCAACTGGGGAGCCACTGGCGAACTGCTTTATCGGGTCAACCATGTCCTCGTGGAACTTCCCGGTGCTGTCAACCGCTGCCAGAGTCGGTAGGGCCTCGAGGGCCCACTGTTCAGCAGGGACATCGTAATCGACGTCGCAGTCGACGCGGTCAATGACTCGGGTCGCCCCTAGGTCCTCGAGTCGCCCATCCCAGTCCTTTCCTGACTGGCAGAAGAACTCGTAGCTGGTGTCGCCGAGGGCACAAATCGCGAAGTGTACACCTTCCAGCTTACTGGCCGAGTCTGAGATAGCGAACTGCCAAAGCTCCTCGGCGTTGTCTGGCATCTCCCCTTCCCCCCATGTGGAACAGACAATCAGGACTCTCTTCTTGCTGGATAGAGAGTTGAAGTCGAAGCCATCCATGTCATGTACCTCGCCCTCAAGGCCATAGGACTTCGCCTGCTTGGAGAACTTGGCCGCTAGGTCCTCGGAGTTTCCCGACTGGGAGCCGAAGAGAAGGACTAGCGACCTGTCGCCAGATTTCAGAAGCTCCTCTACGCCCTCTCCGACCAATACCACTTCCTCTGCTGCATTTGTTTCCTCGGAATCCGAGGATGGAACGGCGATAGAGTCGGATGCTTGGGCCTGTTCGACCATCGAAGGGTCGTATGAGCCATCGGCTCCCACAGAAGCGAAGTGCGCAAGAGCCTGAGAAGTGAACTCTGCTGCTGGCTTGTCGTATTCTACGTCGCAATCCAACCGGTCCACCAGTCGGTTGGCACCTTGCTTCTCGAACCAACCGTCCCAGTCCTTCCCGGACTCACAGAAGAACTCGTACGAAGAGTCGCCCAAGGAACATACTGCGAAGTGGCAACCGGACAACGAGGGAGGTGAATCGCCATTTGCGGCTTGCCACAGATCCTCGGCGTTGTCTGGCATCTCTCCTTCTCCCCAAGTACTGCAGAATATCAGTACACGTTGGGTTCCTGATAGATCTCCAATCTCAATCTCATCCATTCCCTTGATCGTAGAGGACAGGCCGAACGAGTTGCCCAGCTTGGCTGCACTGGCTGCTAGGTCCTCAGCGTTCCCAGATTGTGAACCGAAGAGAATCAACAGAGGAAGTCCGTCGGACAAATCAAATCACCTACCCAGCCTTAGGCTGGGTAATCCTCTCGACCTGTTTCCGATTATTGAACATGTGCATCTTCGAGTATGACGGGGATGTGGAATGTTGGTTAATTCCTTCACATATCCATTGCATCGAAGTCCTCGGGACCCATTGGTCCCGAGCTCTTGCTAGAAATTACATCGTCGATCCTAAGGATCATTACGGCAGTCTCTGAGGCGCTCTGAATGGCTTGCTCTACTACACGGCTTGGCTCGTAAACCTTGGCCTTCGCCATGTCCACAACACCTCCTTTGAACACATTGACGCCATGACTTGACTTCCCCTCGGAATGAGCCTTCCGCAGATCGATGATTGTATTGACAGGGTCAAGTCCGGCATTCTCGGCCAGAGTCCTTGGAATGACCTCAAGGGCGCTGGAGAAAGCCTCGATTGCCATCTGCTCCCTTCCTCCTTCTCCTTCGGCGAAAGACCTTAGGTCGCGGCTCAGTGCCGCGATTACTGAGCCTCCGCCTGTTAGTACGGAGCCATCTTCGTGCGCGACGGCTACAACGCCTATCGCGTCCTCGAACGCTCGCTTGACTTCGTCCACCACGTGCTCAGTGCCCCCTCTAAGTAGTACGGAGACGCTCTTTGCCTCGGGACATCCTTCGACGAAGACCATATCGGAATCGCCAATCTTCCTCTCGTCGACCTTGGCGGCAGAGCCGAGATCGCTCTCCGAGAGATCGTCCAGGTTCGTTACGATTCGCCCTCCAGTAGCCTTTGAAAGGGCCTCCATGTCACTCTTCTTGGCACGTCGGATAGCAAAAATGCCTTCCTTGGCCATGTAGTGCTGGGCAAGATCATCTATTCCCTTCTGGCAAATTACCGTGTTAGCTCCACTAGACTGGATTTTCTCTACGAGGGAACGGAGGTATTGCTCCTCCTCGTCCAGGAACTGGGACAGCATGTTGGGATCCGTAATCTGGATTTTCGCATCGACCTCGGTCTTCTTGACCTCGATAGCGGAGTTGACGAGAGCTATCTTAGCTTGGGAAACTGATCTCGGCATCCCGCTGTGGACTCTCTCCTTGTCGAGAATTATCCCATCCACGAGAGTGCTATCCCTGATGGATCCGCCCTGCTTCTTCTGGACCTTGATGTCACCCAGATCAACGACGAAGCCTTCGTCGTCCTCCTGGGCGACGGAAAGGACTGCCTTCACGCTGATGTCAGACAGGAACTCCTTGACTGCTCCCGTGCTCTTCCCAGTAAGGGCCGTTTTGGCCACCTCGGAGAGCATCTTCTCGTTTACACCAACCCCGTGGGTCTCGATGAGTTCAACTGCTTTGTCGGAGGCAAGTCGGAATCCCTCACAGATGACTGTGGGATGGACATTCTGTTCGACTAGGTCCTCGCTTCGCTTTAGCAGCTCGCCGGCAATGACTACTGCAGTCGTAGTTCCATCGAAGCAGTGCTGTTCCTGGGTCTTGGCTATCTCAATAATCATCTTAGCTGCTGGATGTTCGATCTCCATCTCCTTCAGAATTGTGGCACCATCGTTCGTAATTACGACGTCCCCCATGGAGTCAACTAACATCTTGTCCATTCCCTTTGGACCCAATGTAGAGCGAACTGCATCTGCTACTGCCTTTGCAGCTGCGATGTTGTTACTCTGGGCTCCCTTGCCACTAGTCCTTGTTGTCCCCTCCTTGAGGATGAAAATTGGCTGCTGTCCATTGTACATTTCAATCTAGCTCCTATTATAGCGAGCGGGCCACCAGAGGGGAGGTCATAAGGCCTCCCAATCATGGAGTGCGGGGATATTGGGCACTACTATTCCTTTTGGCTGTCCAGCCATTGTTGGCCATAGTGCTGCCACTGTTCCATTGTCCATCCCTCTGGTATGCCGGAATCGGGAATGGGTGGGGAGCTGGTTTCATCGGGATTGGGGGGCGGTGTTGATGTGGTGGAAGATGGTCGTGAATCATCATCTAGCGGGACACTCTGGATGTCAGGTGGAGGCTGTTCGAACAGTTCTTGGGAGCCCCCGTACATCGAGTTGGCTATTTCGTCCGCTGAGGGAAGGGTGCCCTCGGCTGACTTTGCGCCATCCCATCCATCGACCGTCATCCTGTAATCCCCGAGAGAAGAGAATTCCTCCAGAGGCGCCCGGGCGTCCTTGAATATCCTGAAGGCTGCAAGTAAGACTGCGCACATTATTGCTACCCCCACTGCAATCAGGAGGTAGTTTGTCCCCCTCCATGCCAGATTCTCCACGTCGGGCCCCTCGGGAACCGGGTCAGGCTTGAACAGGGTGATGGTGGTGGTCTTCGAAGTTGTATCCAAGTCGCTAATGATTACGAGCGTGATGTTAAAGTCAACGGAGTTGGCGATTAGGGCTTCGAGATGCTCGTCTCGTAGTTCAAGGTGGATGGTGACGTTTCTACTCTCGCCAGCCTGTAAGACGAAGTCCCGATCCTCTTCGGCCACACGTGCGTCGTAAATCGTCCAGAGGTCCTCGAGCTCGACCTCGGTCCTGATTTGCTGGTCCAGTTCTGGGTGGGCGCTTCTAATTGGGAGAACGATGATGTAGTCATCGCCTGGTTCGTATATCTCAATCGCATTAGATGAAGAGGAGGGGGGGAGGACCAACAGGTACCCAACAGTACCAACATCGAATCTTGCTTCGCCCTCGCTGGAGACTCCTGATTCGGTACTTGTTGCCTGTAGTTTGATGATCCTGGCTCCGTCTACTCCTGCGTCGAAAGAGTAGCTCACACTGAGGTTGTAAGACGAACCCGCTGGAATGTATGGCGTTCTGAAACTAGTTCTGCCCTCGACCCTCGCAGTCACGTCGGATGGGAAATCAAGTTCCACATCGTACGCATCGTCTTGGTTTCCATTATTCCAAATCTCCCACTTCAGCGTTCTTGGATCCGTTCCGGCAGCAAAAACCTCGTCTGACAGATCTCTATCTGATACTGATACTAGGTATGTCTTCGGTACTGTGAGATAGAAATTAGACATGGACTGAAAGGACTGGTCCGACTGACTCGTGGCGATGATGGAAACTTGGTATGTCCCGTTTTCGACCCCCATGGGCATTGGCAGTATTAGTGACAGGGTTGTCTGGCCTCCGTTTGCTTCCAAGGTCACGGTATGGGAGCTGATGTCAGCGAGAAGCTTCCAGTTGGTGGTAACGACTCTGACATCGAAGGTCTCTTCCGTGTTGCCGTAATTGAACAGGAAGACCTGGACAATGTTCTGCTCACCATTGGCAGGGGCCATCATAGCGTTCCTGACCGGGGCGATTGCGAGTTCGTGATAAACTGGGACCTCGATGTAGACTTTGGACGAAGCTTGGAATGTGTTCGGCATCCTCGGGTTGGCCAAGAGATCGAGCTCGTATAGGCCCGGATCGAGGCCTTCGGGAATCGAGATCTCGGCGTTCAGGGTGATTTCCTCGACTGGGGTCAAATTCAGAACGGTAACTTCGGCCCCATCCGTGTCGTACCACTTGAGGTTGTCAGCAGCTGTTAGTCGGATATCGGGGAATATCCCCCCCATGTTCCATGAGGAATACTGGTTTCCGGTGTTCTTGAGATCCATGGTGATCATTGCCTTTCCACCTGGCATTATGGTAGCAGCAGGGTTGGCCAGAGTCTTTTGCTTCAGAGTCATCCTGTACGTCGATTGTACGCTTACAGGGAGCTCGACGTAGTACTTTATTCCTGAACCGTCTCCCGACTTATTCACTATCCCATCGTTAATCCAAGTGTACCAATTTAGGTCCTGAACGGGCGCCCCGTCGGGAATCGAGAGATTGAACCAGGTGTCGGTGTATGTCCTGGCCTTGACGACCCCGGACTTGACGAAATTATCATGATCGAAATTGGGATTGTTGGAGTCAATTCTCAAAGGATAGCTAGACATCCAAGACCAGTTGGAAACCTCGGTGTAGTACCAAAGGGTGGTGTCCACGTAACCCCTGTTGAAGATGTGGCAATGGAGGGAGGGGGGATCAGGGTCGGCCGCTTCGACGAGGATTGTATTTCCACCTTCAGATTCGGGGTCGTATTCCATGGTTCCTCCGAAATTGTCAGGGAAAGTACACCTTGCATCCAAGGTGTACTCCTCGCCCCTCTCGATAGCGAAAATGATGAATGAGTCCAAGTGAATTCCCTCGTCTGCAAAGGAAGAGTCGGACCTGAAGAGGAAAGAGGTGGTGAAGCCTTCGTTCTGATGCAAACCAGTCGCATTCCAGACTAGCCTTGTCCAATCCCCTTCTGTCGAAGAGAGGTTGATTGATGTGTAGTTCAGATATTCGGTGCTCCCTGCTGAGCCAGAATCTGTCTCCAGCATTATTGTGTCTCCATCGGCCATCTGGCCCCAAGCATCGGTAGCAATCTGCACGGAGTATAGGAGTGGGCTGTTTAGCTTGACCATGCAGAGGTTTGCGCCATGTATCGAGGAGACAGTGGAGTCGTATTCACCATAGCCGAGACCATGGCTGTAGCCATTGCCCCATACCCCATCTGAACACCCGTCCTGGCTGTTTATTCTCTGCCATGCCCATCGGAGCCTGTCAAATCTATTTGACGCATAGTTGTCATTGGCACCGGAAACCTTCCAATGCCACTCCCCGGTTGCACTGGAGACGTTCTCCATCCTCCAGGTCCCGGTGGGGAAATCGGTGTCAGCCTGGTAACCATCAGTGTATCCGGCAGCGTACCATGTTGGTACTCCGAAGGGAACGGCGGTGTTTGTGCAATACTTCCCTTCGAAAGCCTCATCGTTGCAGAATCCATTCTCCATTGGATCATACCAGAGGGCCACGGGTACATCGCGATCGAGTAGGTCGTTGGTGTCGTCCCCATCAATTCCGATTCCAGCGAAAACAGTTCCTCTGAATGTTACTCCCCCACTTAGCCAGCCATCATCAGAAAGTGTACTGTGAGCGATAGAGGGAGTCCAGATGAATGGGACCCTGACGGATTGCCCTGCTGCCAGTGTGATGTTGAATGTCCACTCCTGGATGATTATCCCGATAGGATGCCAAATCTCCAGTTTGGCATCAGCAGTAATCGGGGACGGGTCGACTCCACCTTGGAAGAAGGTAACATTGATCTGAATTGTTTCTGACTTTGTCATGTACTCCATAATCGAGGAGTCTGGCTGGACCCATGTCTTTGGAGAAAGAGTGTTATTTCCCACTTCTATTCCAGTAACCTCGAAATCTACCGGATTGTTCCTTGGGGAGACTAGGGCAGTTTCTTGGGGGTCCTCAGAAAAGTGCACCGGGGCACTCGAAAAGCCTACTGCGATTAGCAAGGAGGAGAGTAGTAGTGCGCGAAATGTTCCCATGAGCATCAAATTGCGAAAATCTCCCGTGTAAGAAGGTTGGGGAGTCAAGTTCCATAGGAGCACATGGCCCGTTGCTCCGGAAGCAGTATTGGAATGGCCGATACTGGTCCAGGACTAATGAAGGCCTTATGGTATCGGCAATGGGCGTGGAGCCGTGGTCGAACGTTCACTAATACTGAAAAGGCTGCTTCTGGTTCTAGTGGTGGTCGGACAGGTCACTCTGGCGCCCATTGTTCTGTTCTCCCTAACTTACCTCCCCGAAATTAACTACGAAGAAACCTCAATCGGAATCAGAACGAGCCTGATACATTGGGTAGTAATTGCTGGAGTTTCATATGGTATGATTTCCATCGTTTTGGCCCTAGTTGTGGGGGGTTTCAGGCCATTCTTCGTTGCCAATCAAGGAGGTCTGCTAGCATTCCTAAGACTCAGTTCCAGGAGGGGGGACCCCGAGTTAGTGGACAGAGCCAGATTGAGTCTACAAGCTAGCCCCTATGGCAGGATGGCTAGGCTTGTCAGTAACAAAACAAAGGATGGAGAACATGGCCTTATGGCCATCCATGGCGGGCTCCAACTGCTTGCCGTTCCTATGCAGGTAATTCTGATTGCCATTCCACTGGCGATTATGGAATGGGTCCCAGACTACATGGTAAAGTCAGGGAGGGCTTTCGACCTAGGAATGGCCGGCTACATCATCGCTCTTTGGATAGCAGTCAGAATCCATCCGATCATCTCGTGGCAACTTGTGGGAATAGCCGCCATGTTCAGGAATGTAGTATGGCGGGTCTCAAAATTATCTTGGATACTGCCAATCTTCCTCTACTGGCTAGTTGCAAGACTTGTGTTATTGATCTCTTTGGATTGGCTAGGGGTGAACTACGCCCAGTGGCACGAGATGCAGTTAGAGAGGGTGATCCTACAGGCCGTAGCCCCGGAGGCCGAGGTTCCTCCTACCGCCATTTTGGACTATATTGTGGCAATCTCTGTCCTCCCCATGGCCACTTTCACCACAATCTCTGTTCTAGGTGGTTCACAGGAGATGCCGGAATGGATGAATGGGCAGGAAGACGTACTCGAGTCATTGAGGGGGGGGCAACTGAAGGAGAGTTTCGAAGAAGAGGGGGTCACTGAGGAAGCTTCGTTGGAAAAGGTGGAGATTGGCGAGGAAGACGAAGAAGGCGATGATGGCGAAGGGAGTGGGAGTGGGAGGATGATTGACCTGCCATTCAACCTCTTCGAGGACGACTAGTCGACATCAATCCGATCGGCCATTTCATTCAGGAGCACCCAGCCAGAACCCAAGAATGCGCCAAAGGCGATGACGTTTGGCCCCCACAGGTATAAGGCGACACCTGAAGCACCAAGAATGCAGGCAGCTAATTCTCGCTTCACTGAGAAGTATTTCGAAGGGAGCCAGAATGAAATTACGAATGAAGCAGCCCCAGAGAGCACGTTGACTGTGAAATTCAGCGACTCAGCCCCTAAGTTCCCTCAGTACCTTCTCAACTCGATCCATCCCCCTCGAGATGTCATCTCTTCCGATAGTGTATGCGAACCGAAGATGGCCCTCACCAGCTTTGCCGAAGGCAGTACCTGGGGAGCAAAGAACCCCTCCCTCGAGAAGCTTGATTGCAATCTCTTCACTTGTCATTCCCGGTACCTCGACCTTGGGGAAGACGTAGAAGGCCCCCGTTGGAACGTGGCATGTGACTCCTGGGATTGAGTTCAGCCGTTCGCAAATCAGATTCCTTCGTTCCTTGAACTCCTGGCACATCTTCTCCGGATAGTTTGGTGCCTTCTCCAATGCTTCCAGCACTGCGTACTGCATAGCGTCGTTGGAACAAGCCGTGACGTAGTACTGCATCTTCGTCAGCTCCTGCATTAGCTCTTCGTCCGGGGAAAGTAAGTACCCAATTCTCCATCCGGTCATGGCGAATGTCTTGGAGAACGACTGAACCATCACCATCTTGTCGTATCCTGCTCCCAAGAAGGAGACGTGCGGGGCATCGTAGACAATCCTGTCATAGACTTCGTCGGTGATCAGCCATAGGTCATGGCTTCGTGCGAATTCAACCAGCTGATCCCTTTGATTCTCATTCACGTTACCGCCCGTGGGATTACTCGGGAAGTTGTAGAGGATCGCAACGGTGTTTTCATCGACCAGCTCTTCCAAATCAGAAATTGTTGGGACGAATCCATTGTCGAATCGGCAGGGATACAGCCTGGGTTCGCCTCCACAAATTACAACATCCGAGGGATATAGGGGGAAGTATGGCTCAGGGATCAAGACATTGTCATCGGGGTTTACGATTGCCAGGAAGATGTCCAGAAGTCCGTTTGTGCCACTCATTGTGATGCAAACATTGGATTCGTCAAGGCTCGGAACCAAGTGATGCCACATTTCGGAGATTTTTCTCCGAAGCGACGGGAGTCCCGCAGTTGTGGTGTACTTGTTCCTTCCCTCCTGCATCGCCCTAGTAAATGCCTCCACTGCAATATCGGGGGGTTGAAAGTCTGGCTCCCCCAAACCGAACTGGATCGCATCGTCACTAGCCATGTCAAACATCCTCCTGACCCCGGTTGGGCGGATGCTCTTGGCGCGGTCGGAGAATCGCACCATGTGCTGTGGACTAACGTTCTATGATTTGAACAAGGCGGCTCAGTGCTCAATATTGGTTCTAGTAGTATCGTTGTAATCCCCCAATATTTCGGCTTCGATGACTTGACCCTTTGAATTACCCAGAGAAGAAATTATGCCTTCGATCTCGACATCTGTTCTGAGTCGAACTAGTACCAGGGATGCGCACCATGCGAAGAAGACTAAGGCAACCAATCCGATTACTGACGGTGGGACCGAGAATTCAGAGTCCCCTTCACTGGTGCCATGCACTGTCGCAAAGGACGGGAGTGATTGAGAGGAGCCTGAGATAGCTCTTACTTCGAATTCCATCCCCCCCAGGGGTAATTCTGTTGGATCTAGGATTACCTGCCAATTGAAGGGAGTGAGGGGGCCAATCTCACTCGGTGAAGATTGGTATGAAACCTCTATCCATGGCCCCGCGCCCAGCCTGAATTCAACCCTTTCTACGCTACCCATTTGACCCCATGCATGCCCAGTAATGTTGATTGTTCCGGAGGATTGGTTGACGTTGATCAAATGGTTCTGAATACTTACATCGAAATCCCGGGCCTCATGGGTTTCGGCTAGCCTCTGAGCAAAGCTGACTGCTGCGAGGGCATCCACCATTCCATAACCAAATTCACGGTTCCAGTATGGGTCAACCTCCGGTGCACTGGCTTCCCCCTTCCTCTCCGCGGTGTGTTTGAGGACTTCTTTGATCTCTAGAGGGGCGAGCTGTCCGTTTGCTTCGATGACAAGTGCGATGACTCCAGAGACCGTTGGGGTGGCGTAAGAAGTGCCACTACCTCTGCCGGTGTAGGTGTTCCCGGAGGCATCGCCACCGAGGAAATTGTTGCAACCGCCGCTGGAGACACAACCCTCCGCCTGAACAATGTTTGTGCCCGGGGCGCTAATCTCTGGAATCAGCTCATTCACAGGGTTGCCATCCCCATTGTCCCTCCTAGGCCCTCGAGATGAATAAGAGGCGATGGTATCATCATCTCTGTTCACCGTATTCTGGTCATCAGTTGCCGCAACCGTGATCGAAAGCGAGGAGGCGCTCATCCCAGAAAGTCCATCGTTGTCTGGGCCGGAGTTGCCTGCTGCATTGGAGACCGTGATCCCAGCTAGCATGGCATCGTCAAGTATTCTGCTATGCATGTCGGAGCCATCGGATTCACCTTCCTCGTGACTAGTGATGCCCCATGATAGGGAAATAATGTCGATTCCATGATTTCCCTCGTCAACTCCCGGCCAAGCATCATCCTTGTGATCGATAATCCACTGGAGGCCATTCATCGCCGACTCGTAGAACTCTTGCTCAAGCAGGTAGTTCTCGAACGGACCCGCTCCGACGTCAGTTCCAATTCTGACATCAATTAGGGAAGCGTTTGGAGCGGAGCCGTAGAAGTCTGACTGACTTCCATCGGGTTCAACACCTGTTGCACTGGCCATACCCATGCATGCAGTGCCATGCTGGTTGCCGTCATCTGGATCAAATGACCCATCGTCCTCCCTACCGCCAGAAAGTATGCACTGGGGGTCGGAGTGGACGAAGCAAACTGCGTCGTATCCGGCGACGAACTTCCCCGAAAGCCCCGGGTGCTCGTTATCGACTCCGGTGTCTGTGAGGGCTATGTTGACACCCTGCCCACTGACTCCTAAGTTCCAAGCTCCAATGGGGTATTCGGAAGAGTTTCTGGCCTTCACAGAAGGTGTCTGTATGTCCCCATAAAATACCAGAGAGCCGTATCTCTCGACCATTACGACGCCATCTATGTTTGATAATCCAACGACTTCTGAAGAATCAACTGGGCCGATTAGAACCGCATCGATGGCAGGAAGGTGTACTGTGATTTCGAATCCCATTTCTGCCAATATGACCCTGTCTTCACCAGTCACTGGACGACCGTAGGATAGGCCAACGTTTACCGGACCGATGGAATCCTGCAAGGAGTCGTGGATTCGATTTCTGTCGGAGTCCAAGGCCGTCCAAGACCACCAGGGACCTGGGTCCAACCAAGTAACGGGCGATTGTTCGGGGACTGTGTCGGAAAGTTCTGGGATTTCCATTAGAAAGGAAGGATCAGCCTTAGAATTATCTTGCAGTGGAGAAATGGTTCCGGCCAGAGGCAGCAGCAGCAGAACGCATAGCAACGCACCGGCATGTTTGTCACACATCGTGCCTGCGAAATATGCGGACCCCTTCAAACCAACCTCTGTAGGTTTGAATGGAAGCATGAAATTAGATCAAACCCCTGGTGGGGGCACTGGGATTTGAACCCAGATCAGCGGGTATCTTCCGCTTAGCGTGCACCCGGCAAGCGCACGCTCTCGGGTTGCGACGGGTCGGTGCTCCAGTTGGTCATCAAAGCCATCAGAAAACCTACTCGTCGTCATTCCCGTGCAACTGGAGCCCGCGGTACTACCAGGTTATACTATACCCCCAAGGGTGTGTCAGAGAGAGAACGGTCGCTTATGATGCTCTCGGTTAGACATTGTGCTCACCGGGAAGCCAACAGGGGCCCGACAATGATGCTAACTAGTACCCATAAACCCATTGTTGCTGCAACTAGCCCCCATGCTCTGGGCCTGACTCCAACGCTAATCAGTCCTAAAATCCTGGAATTTTTTCCAGGAAGTAGGGCCACCGAACGAATTACGACTACGGCCACCCCGGCACATATTGCGAAGCCGATGAGCAAGAGTGGAGATAACATGGCACCCAATAACCCAGTTCGAGCTACCGAACCGACTCCCTGAGGAACCATTGAAGGATCCCTGAGCCATACAAGCCATGCCATCCAAAGGCCCAAGTAAACATCTTCTGAAAATCTACGACTCCCGCGCCATTCCCTGTACTGCACTGGAAGTCTAGAATGGGCAAAGAATGAGGACTTCTCAATTTCCCAAACCCGCCCTCGAATTAGCATAGATGCCCCATGGTATACTAGAGCGGCAGCAAGTACTAACTCGACATAAAGCCAGTATGCCCCAAGTCCTAGTCCCGAACATATTGAGACGGGAAGCGCCAAAACCAGGAATCCCAGCGAAGAAGCGAAGATGGTCATCATGCCGCCAACGCCAGGAATTAGCGCCTCCTTGGGAGATTCGTATCTCCTCTCACTTGGCATTGCAAGAATCAACAAAGGTAGGAATGCCGTTCCAATCAGCATGGAAAAGACACCTAGTGGGCTTTTTCCAGAGCCCATAGAGGCCTCATTTGCTGCCACCTGGATATCCGCTGGGGACATTGTCCCGGGATTCCAATCCGAAACGAACCCAGCTGAGTCGACAACTATGACGGCATCGGTTGCCCCGCTTGGCAGTGCTCTACCCACCGTTGAATCGTCCAATAACAAGGGCCAAGAGCCATTCAAATCATTGGAGTACTCATCCAGGTTGAATGCCTGGAGCCCCTCGCCCGTGGCAATCTGAACAAAGGAGGGCTCTATTCCGTCTTGATCGAGTAGTACCGAAGCTGTTTCGAAGTCTCCCTTTTGTCTCATTGCATTAGGAGACCCCGATGTGAATAACCCAATTACCACAACATCCGAATCCTGAAGCAAATCGGATAGCGATATCGCACCAACTTCGGGATCGTGGGAGAGTAGTAGGAAGGAGGGGGCCGCGCCGTCTTCACGAAGGGCCGCGTTTTCGATGTCGGGAAGGGATGCAGCAGGGCCTATGCTAGCTAGCGCGAGTAGCAGTACTACTCCGAATGCTGGCAGTGGAAGGGTGGTTCCCTTCAGGGAAGTTGCAATCCAACCCAAAACGAACAGAGGGACAAGGAAAGCAGCCACACTCGAGCTTAACAACGGAGGGGAATCAGGTGGGACGGCGAATCGGAGGAGGGCCCACGAATCACAAGATTCACCGGGATCTTGGTCGGTAACAGTGAAGCATGCGTCAACCATGTAGTTGCCAGGTTTCAGTGGTCTTTCGGTTGACCATGTTAGGACGGTTCTGTTGGACTCGCCCTTCGAGAATCCGTGGGGAAGTTCGAAGTGGTCCTGCCAGATGTCCTCCTCATGGTAACCATGCCTCATCTCATCCCATTCTATCGGGCCGATTAGCTCAATAGCCTGAGCTGAGAAGTCATCTGGTCCCCATGGGGAAATTGGAGTAAACTCAAACCTAGCCATCCTATTCTGATCCAGTATAACGTTGAGTCTTGTCTCGATAATGTCACCATCAAAGATGACCCCGGAACGGGCGTCGTACGTCCCCCACCACAAGGTCCCGGAGATTGCGCACTCATGCTTGACTTGGATCGAGAGGCTGATTTCGTCGCCCGAATTCATTGAAACATTGACATTTGTTGCTCTAGCTTCGAATATATGAGGGTCGGTCCTATCCTTCTTCATCACTATTGATTCTGTTTGAACTCCAGAAAGAGCCTCTATCCCGCCCATCGAAAGGGTGACGAAGAATTGGGTTTCCGAACCAAGTGCTGTGCCTCCGACAAGATTGGTTACGGAACAGGCCTCGCTGGTGGTTTCCAAGGAGGCATAGAGTTGTACGGTGATGTTTCCCTCGAATCGGAAGGGTTCCTGGAGGGGGGGTGCGCTAGAGTCAATTATTGTTGGATTTGATAGTGAGCTTGTCTTGGAGAATGAAGCACTGCCCGTAGGGAGTCCCGTAACTGTTGTCCAATTCCTGTCAAGAAATTGGTAATCTTCATCGCCCTTCAGGAAAAGTCGGTGTTCTTCAGGATACGAGAAGTCGAAGCCTGGACCATCATAGGCAACTTGGTTCTGGCCCGAGGCGATCGTAGATGAGCACAGTAAAAGCAATACGGGAAAGGCCAAGATCAAAACGCCAAGACTCCGGTCCGTCAACAGAATTCCCCGAGAACCTCCATCGTTTGAGACCTTCAAACCCTTCGCCCCCATTCAAAGGAACCTCGTAGCTGCCCCGAGAGCGATAATGGTGCCGGCCGCTGTGGATAGGAAGTTAACGCTGTGCTTTCCGAGAAAACCGCGGTTTTCCAATAGGGCACCCAGAAGAGAGTCGATTTGGCAGCCGATCCATCCTATCGCCACCAAGGAGGAGAAGAAGAAGACTGTTGGGGTGCGGTCGCCATTAACCGCACCCAGCACCGAAGCGACGAGGGAAATAAGAAGGGCCCCATAGAATGCTGCTAGAGTTCCAGTTGGTGACATGCCTCCGTTGGTCCCTGCGGGAACTGCCTCAAGCGTGGTAATTATCCTAGTTCGAGGATCAAGGCTACCAATCTCGGACGCTAGTGTGTCAGATGAGGCAACCGAAATCGCAGAACATAGGAGGTAGTATGACCATTCGTGGCCTCCTGTGTAATAGTGAGATAATGCTACGATACTGGCCATTCCGCCATTTGCCAGGACATTCTTCCAACCCCGGACACCATCGTTGGCCTCCTCGGCAGAAATCTTGGCTTTCTCCTCAAATCTCCACTTAGTGGCCATTGATCCGACAATTAGGAACGTCATCAGAACCGCCAACCATGTCCAGTGGCCGAGGAGGGAGACTACCATGCCAACAAAAAGGGCTGCAATTATGCCCCCTCTGTCCAAAAGGTCCCTTGACATAGAGACTAACAGCAGAAGAGAGACTAGAACCAGAGAGATGATTTGGTCTTCGCTCAATTCAACCATGTTCTCGGGCTGGCGTCAGTATAGGCGGTCAAGAACGATTCGGCATTGGGGGAGCGATGCGGTACAATAGGCTGTTAGAAATCAGATTCCAGAGTCGCCATTCCCCTCAATAGCCCCCTGGCCACTGAAATGACTACGGCAATCAATATCACGATCCAACCTAACATGAGCAATGTGCCCGTTCCTTCACTCATTCCAGCCTCCTCGGATGTGACCATACCCACTAGAAAGGAAGACCCGTTCCAGAAAGAATGCCCCATGATTGCAATTGCCAATGCTGATGAGACGTTTCTAGGGGTAGAAAGGCCTCGCAATTTCCGGATTTCGGGATTCTTGCTGTAAGTTAATGAGTAACCCGCTATTTCTATCGGTTTGGGTGGCGTGGGATTTGATTTTTCAGATGGGTTGGAATTCAATATCCATGAATCGGTGGACTTGTCGGAATCCAAAGTAGCGGATTCGATAGCCTCCTCTAGGGTCTGTCTCGAACCATCAAATCCCGATAGGTCGCCGTCTCCGTCGGTATCTAAACCCAGGCTCTCGGCCATATCAATAGCAGATATTGCAATGTTTTTTGCCCGCCATTCCAATTTTGCCTTGAATTCTTTATCGGTTGCCATCCAACCTATCGCAGTTCCGGAAATTGCCGTCCAAATTGCATGGCCCGGTATTGATCCTATTCCTCGAATTAGAATAGTCATCGTTACTGAGACTGGCCCGCCAATCAGTGAGAGGCCGATGTATTGGAAGTTCTCAATCAGCGCAAACCCCAGGCCGACAGTGAAACCCACTTGGAATCCTTGTTTTGGGCCCTTAATTGCTGGTAAGAACAATGCAACTGCTAACGCCTTGGAAATCTCCTCGCATACAGGCGCTCCGATTGCTAGCAATGATAGATCACCAGCCCAAGCAGGGAATGATGAGGGGATTAGTTCAGGTGCTAATAGGCTGTTAATTATGAAGGCGGGAAAGGCCGATGCCATTCCGGCCATCAGCCATGCCTCTGCATCTCTCCTCCTAGTGGGCAGTCCCAACTGTGAAGTGGAGGTACCCCACCAAGCGAGGACTGGGAGTGAAAATCCGACTAACCAAAGAGGAATCGCGAACAAGAGGAAGAGTGTGATTCCTGCTATCTGCCAACCGCTTGAGCTTTGATAGAACAGAACAGCAATTGAAATTCCAGCGAGTAGAATCAATGCAAATATCGACCAAAGTTGCTTGCTCGGGGGTGTTTCCAAGACAGAGTCATCTTTCAGAAGGAATCTGGAGAAAGTTGTTTTCACGGGAGTCCTAAGTGAACCGCCCTCAGGAAGGGCATGCGTTCCGGACCCCCCGGTATCTGGAACTGCCAGCCTGACGTGAACGAGTTTGGGGCGGTGGAGCCGGAAGATTCCCAATATTAGAGGCAGGCTGCACAGACCGGAAGAGAGCACCATGATAGGATCAAGACTCACTACGCCTAGAATCAGAAACAGAGAGGTGTACATCAAGAAGAATGCGGGAAGAACGGTTCCGAGCATATTGAAGTAAGTCTTCCAGGGCCTGCTAGTTCGTGAAATCCTGAGGTTTGGGGGTGGTTCGCTTAGCCTGGCTGGAGGCAATATTCGGAATCTCCGACCAAGGTTATCGAAAAATATTCTGTCCCCTTCAAACATATTATCACCGGTGCCACTCAGATCGCCCATCACTCTGGATACCCGGTGTACCCGGTGCGGTTCCTCATCACTGTGGCGTTCGTCGGGCGAGGTAGTCGATTTTGGGCTTTGGCGTCAAAGGATTGCCCCACAGGACCTGCAGAACAGTTCATTCTTCGTGTTATCTTTCTGCATGGTCCACTTCCCACATGCTGGACATGGGGGCAGCCCCCGAACTTTGGACCCTGCACTTGGGGTGGTTTTGGGACGTCTTTTCTTGGCGACGAACCAGCCCTTTTTCGGGCGCTTGACCTTGGGCATGATAATTCCAAGATGGTCATCGCTCAAGAGTTTGACTCGGAAGTGAGATCCGACAATCGACGCTATCATGAATGATGACACTATGGAATGCACGTGAGATGCACCATAATCGGGGCTGGAGTTTCCGGATTGACATGTGCGATTAGACTACTGGAGGATGGCCATGAAGTCAGAGTTGTTTCGGACAAATTTAGCCCCGAAACTGTCTCCGATGTAGCCGCAGCGTTATGGTATCCCTTCTTGACCGCCCCGGCGGCGAGAGCCGACGAATGGGGTAAGATCACTTACCAAGTGCTGGAGAGATTATCTGTTGAGAACCCAGAGTCTGGAGTAACAATCAGGGATGGGAGAGAATACCTGAGAGAAGAAGTTGATGTTCCATCGTGGAAGGATTACATTTCCCACTTCAGAATCTTGGAACCTAGTGAGATTCCTGATGATTATGCCTATGGGTGGGAATTCAGATCTCCAATAATTGAGATGCCCAAGTACATGCCATGGCTCAGGGAAGGGGTTGAACAGGGTGGCGGGGTTATTGCGCAGCGTTTCGTTACCGAACTAAGTGAGATAGATGGGGATTGGATAGTAAATTGCGTTGGACTTGGGGCTCGGGAATTATGTGATGATGAGGATGTTAGGCCGGCAAGGGGGCAGATTCTGTTCATCGAACAGGATCCAGGGATCGGGCATTACGATCAGCAACCAGAAACTCTGACCTACACTATCCCAAGGAGCGATGTGACCGTCCTGGGGGGAACTGCGCAAATCGATGACTGGGGACTTGAAATAAGGGATGAGGACAATGAAATGATCCTGAAGAAGGTCGAAGCGATATGGCCAGAGGTCGATAGGAATCGGATCGTCGGAGGCACAGTTGGTCTGAGGCCATCAAGGTCGGAGGTCAGACTCGAGGTCGAAGTCATGGGCAATAGGCGTGTAGTGCACAACTATGGCCACGGCGGGGCCGGGGTAACGCTATCTTGGGGCTGTGCAGAAGAGGTAGCGAGAATTATCAGTCAATCTGAATGACCGACCCATGCAGCCTCCGCATGTAGCATCTTGGACTTCACTGGAATTATCTTCCTATAGGCATCAGATGGGCTGATGACCTCTCCGTCTATTGTTAACAGTCTCTGAAGTGTGATTCCAAAATGTTCCTCGTTCCTTTGCAAGACTGGTTCGACGACCTTCCAGTCATCCTCGGTCATCGGCACAAAGGCCCCTCCATTCAATTGAGACTCCGAGAGTCGGCAATTGGGGTCTCTGACGTAAATTGCCCCGCCGCTGGCAAGAGAGAATAGGTTCCCTCCAGGATAGGGAGTCTCGAGCCTGACAAGTTCGCCACTCGCGTTGTACTCCATCCCATTGATCACAACGAAGCCCCCTCCATCAAGTGGGTCCCCGGCCATGAAAGACTCAGCGAGGTAATCGAGCGCAGTACCGTTGATTACTAGCTTGGGACTTCCTACAGAATTTATCATCGGTCGCCCCGCAGCATTTCCGAGAACGAACATCGATCCACCCTTGGCTCCATAGCCATAGCATTGGCCAACGTCTCCATGAACGACAATCTCCCCACTCTTGTGAATCTGGGCTACTTGGTCCTGAGCATTGCCATGCATGTGGACTTCCATCCCATCATTCCCGCTTCCTAGGTAATCTCCAACGGCCCCCATAACATCAATGCGGATTCCGGATGAGTCCGGGCCAAACCCGTTGCCAATGAAGCGATGGCCCCGGCAATTGATGACAATGAAACGCTTCCAGCCGGCATCCTTCAACGAGACGAGTTCCAGGGCTAGGGACTCCGTCCCCTCTGGGGGATAGGGGCGAGCATCGACCACTATTCGCTGCAAGTCTGATGATGGGGATGGGTGGTGGCCGGGCGTTAGTTGCCCTTGGAAGGACTCGCAAGGAGAGTGAGTGGAAGAAGATAGGACTCTGCTCAGCGTGGCTTCTACCTCGTCGAGCCAGCGGCTACGACGTAGTTTCCCCAAATTGTACCTTCTATCAAGTAACCTGGTTAGCAATTCCCAGGCCCATTCTCTTCCAAGCCCAGAAGCATCCCCCTCTACATGGTTCAGAATTGATTTGGCTGAGGACCAGCCAATATGGGGGATGGATTCGGTGACGGCCAAGAAAGCAGATTCAGGATCGAGGGCAGAGAGTGCCATCGGGGGTTCCTCGTCTGGATTGGCCGATCGGAAATCACCCGGTGGATGTGTGTCGACAATGTCTCCGAACTTATTGGACAACACGAGTTCCTTTCCGCCGGACGGTCTCGGATTTATGTCGAAGATGAAAGCCCCTCCGTCGGTGTATGACCCGCCTCTAGCATTCCAGTATTCATCTGCTCGTCTCCAGAATCTCTTGTCTTCGGAAGATAGGCTATTCAGGACTGCATCTATGACCTGCTTCTCAGAACCGCAGAATGCAATTGCAACCTCTCCCCTTTGGTAGGCAAATACCTGCGGGCGGAGCATGCTGGTATCTGTGATGCCGACCAATCTATGGGATGGGCCATCAGACTGGGCGATGATGAAAAACCACGGCCCGTCGGGGCTTCCGTGAATGTGGGTTCTCTGAATGGCCGAGTAGATTTCTTTCTTGTCATCGGGAAGCATGATGTAGTCCAATTCACTGGTTGGCGCTAGGCTCTCAATGACATGCTCCATCTTGTATCCGTATACCCTTCGATGTAGGTCAAATGCTAATGCTCCCACCTCTGTATCGGTGAAGAAGAGCGGTTCCATCCCCCTCTGTGCCAAGTAGTCCTTCACGGAGACATAGTTTGAGAAATCCCCATTGTGAACCAATGCACAGTCTATTCCTTGTCCAAATGGATGCGCACCGCCGGGATGAGTGACCCTTCCCCTCGTTGGATAACGATGGTGCCCTATCCAAACATGGGCCGTGATATTCTCAAGGCAGTAATACCGAATCACGTCCTCTGCGTATCCTACAATCTTCAGAATCAGCATGTCTCTGCCGTGACTCAGCACGAAGGCATCGGTTCTGCCGTCTTTAGCGTAAAACTCGACATTGAGGGAGTGCGTAGTCTGAAAAACAAACTCCTGGGTTGCTGCCTCCCGGTCTTTAGGATCTATCACAGCCCCCAGGCGCTCATCTATGAAGCGATCCACTTCCTCTTCCCTGGGGGTAACGAAGTAGCAAACAACGTCTGGAGGTCTCGTGTCCAGTGACATCAGATTTGTTTTCCATGACTCCAATGTTGGCATCTCGTGTACGTGACTGACTGTGAAATTCGGATGAATGAAGCTCTCTTCTACTGCTTCTCTGTGCTCGTTATTTAGGTATGCAATTGCGTAAAGATAGGATTCGGACATTGTTTTCGCGTCCACGCCAAACTGTTCTGGTTCGAGGCCCACCATTGCGACTCCCCCGCCCTTACCATTTCCTCTGTTCCTCATCTGTTCTAGGGAGGCGAAGAGGTGCCTTCCTGCTACCGGGACCTCGGATGCTAGTCCAACGACACCACATCCCCCCTCGGCAGCATCCTCTTCCTTTCTCTCGAACTTCGGAAATCCCCTATTCATCTCCCTCCTAGAATCGAGGATTGTTCGGGGATCTATCATGAGTTTCCCTCGGTTGTAATGTATCTGAGCAGGTCTGTCCTGCCCCTAAGTTCACGTACGCTGCTCATTCCAAGCTTTCGGAGAATGTCCCTTACCCTCCATTGCATGGCCCCATACAAGTTTTCTAGTCTCAACGCGCCCCAATCCTGATCAACCCACTCTTGCAGTTCGACATCGGTGGTAGTTAGGCCCCACGGGCATCCCCTACCAGAGGGGCCTCCCTCACAGTTGGCGCACCTAGTGCAACCCATCCCCACCAAATCGGTTGTTCCAAGAACGCATCCGTCGGCGCCCAGAGCAATCGATTTGGCGATATCATCTGCTGTCCTGATACCGCCGCTAGCAATCAACGTGACCTGATCTCTAACTCCTTCCTTCTCGAGGAACTTGTGTACCTTTGGGATGGCCAATTCAATCGGCATGGCGATGTTCTTCTTCGCGATCTCTGGGGCTGCTCCGGTTCCCCCATAGCTACCATCCAAGTGGATGATGTGCGCTCCCGCATAGAATGAGCCGACCGCCACCATGTCCACATCATGAGGAGTACTGACCTTGACCGAGAGAAGGGCGTTCGGATTTACTGTCTCTATCCAATCAAGATGTTTAGAGTGGTCCTCAACTGAATAAGTTGAATGGAAGGGGAAGGGGCTGAACAGACTAACAAATGGAACGGAGCCTCTGAGCTTTGACACCTCCTCGCCGGCCTTGGCAGCGAGAAGGTGGCCTCCGAGGCCAGGCTTCGCACCTTGGGCATACTTGAATTCTACAATAGGGGTGGCCTTGATAGAATTCTCGTCGACTCCAAAGTAGCCAGTTGCGACTTGGGTGATTACGCTGTCGCTGTACTCGAACAACTCAGGGGGATAGCCCCCCTCCCCGGTTGACATGAATGAATTCCATTTCTTTGCATTCTTTGCCCGGGACATCATTACGTTGACTGATACCGAACCATATGACATTCCGCCCCCATACCAGGGAATGTCGATGTCGATCTTGTTCTTATTGTCCCCTCGCCTGTTTAGGGTCAGGCTTGTGTCGATGTCGTCTGAATGGGGCAACCACGAGCTCTCGTCAATGTAGCCGAATTCTAGTCTGTCGAATCCTCCGCCACTCTTTCCGGTCTTGAAATTGATATCGGCAGGAATTTTTCCCGTCTCGGCCATGTACCAAGTTGATAGGATAAGTTCGTCAGTCCACCTAGCGTCCCCCAATGCCTCTGGCGCCCTATATTCACCAAAAGCATGGGCATTCATTCCTTCCCTCATTAGCTGGGTTGTCTTGTGGATTAGTGTCTCGCTGGGTTTTGCAATTGTCATCAGGAACCACCTCCGGGATATCCGGCAATTCCTTCGAAAGCCTCGTCCTCCAGGTTTTTGACGATCATCGATCTTCCAAACTCTCCCCTTAGTCTCCTAACTTCCCTGATTCCCATTGCCCCCAGTATCTCAAGCAATTGGTCCCGCCAAGATCCACAGAGGTTGGCGAGTCTCTGCACTGACCAAGAGTGGTTGAACTTCTTGGGAAGGGTCCCCCGCACTTCATCTCGATTCTTCAGAGGGGCATTGGCTCGACCCTGGATTGCAAAAATGACAGGCAGATCCAAGGCCACCGCATCCATCCCCGAAATTATGGCCTTGGGAACGTGGTCTGCACCAACAATCCCCCCGCTTCCAATCAGGGTTACAGCATCTCGCCTACCCTGCTCGATTAGCATCAGATGGGCCTCCTTGAAGAGATCAGAAACAAACGAGCCCCCGGGATCTCGTCCGTGAAGATCTGCAAGGAAGTGAATTACCTTGACCCCGGACTCTACTGCATCTGTTAGCCGCCCCTGCCACCCTTCTCTGAACTCCATGCGGATTCCGACGATTGCCGCGGTGGATAGTCGGGCTTCCTCAAATGCGACGATATCCCATGATTCTAATTCGATGAGCCTAGAGTTTCTGAATTCACTGATTCGACAGGCATCGGAAGACCGCAACACGGGGACTACGTGGGGCAAATCCAGCCCCAATCTAGTGACAGAGTCAGCATCAATGCAGGCCAGAGTATCAATGGTCCTGCTTGTTTCTTCGACAACTTTTGAGAGTTTATCGGACATAAAATCACCCGGAGGAAGGTCAAAAATGAATGGTACCTGAATTGTAAACATATCCGGAGAAGCCTCGGAAAGCCTACCGTCTTCGTTGAAAGATAGATGCATTGGCTTGCTCCCAATGTCCACAGCAGTTCCGATTAGCTCGCGCCCATGAATTCCGTCTCTGCTGGGACGAACGATCTCAGACATGTCAGTCAGCATCCCATCGAATCCGGGACCTCCAAAACGACCCCTATACCCTTGCCCCCTAACTGGGACCATGCCTTTCCTCGCTTCCTCATCTATTGCTGTAATGTGACCATGTGTGGTATACGAATCTCCTAGTTTGAAGAGCTCTGGATTGTGGAGCACTTCGACAAAATCAGGGTGCTGAACAGTGCAACGCAGACATCCGACGCAAAGTTCTGGACGGGGGGAGAAGCCCCCTAAAGGGCCGGAGAACACGCCATAAGTACAGGGTCGTGAAAGAATAACGTCGAACTTAGGGAAATAGGTCACTAGCTCCTTGACCAGCAACTTTGCGAGGCCAAATTTGCCAACCTTGACTAGGAATCGGTGCGGTAGAGGGTCGACATCTTTGACCTCGTGCACATGAATGTGATACCTCTCATAGCTGTCAGCAATCTCTCTGCCAATCCTAGCAGATTCAGCACCAAATTCCCTCAAAGTTTGGCTCTTCGAAGAAACGCCAATATCGGCATCTGTTTGACTCTGCAGTATTGCCCCACTACCCATGCGAACGGTCGGGCGAAATAATGCTATAATATTTGGGTCTAGTGTACAATAAAATTCTAATAAATTGATTGAATTATCAATAATTAGAAGATTATCTGTACATATGTATATTAATTCATTATAATTATATTCAAATGAATAAAGTGTTATCTAAGTAAATGACGTTCTCGTTCAATCGAACAATTTTCCCATGGGTCGGATAGTCGTGAGTGGGGATTAACGTAGGCCCGATACAAGATCGTCGATAATTGCTTGTTTCCTATCTGCAACCAATGAAAGATGCCCATGTCCAGGTTCCAATCTCGGTTTGGATGTTGGAATGTGCTTCAGGAGCCACTTGCCATGGGAAAATGGAACCATGAGATCCAAGTCACCTTGCCAAACAGTAACGGGAACCGTAATTTCGGAGGGCTCGAATCCCCAGTGTTTGCAAAACGCCAAATCATCGTCTATCCACCCATCCCATCCATTCGTAAAGCAACGCCTCATGCTCTTTGCCCAGATTTTCGCGAGGCCCTGGTCATTCAGAGCAAACACGTCTATCTCGGGAACAAGTCCTCCGAGTGCTGCGGCTAACTGGTCGCCGTCGATTGTTCTGTAGGGAGGCGCATTTTTCTCCATCCATTCTCGTAAAGGAGTTTCGCCCTCTAATGCAATTCCAAATTCTTCAACATTCTCCGGTCCCATTCCCTCTAGGAAATCTAGATCTGGTTCCCCATAGGGACCGACCCCCGCTAACGAAGAGATGGCCTTGCATCGGTTAGGCATCAGGGCACCACATGCCAAGGCGTGGGGACCCCCTCCCGACCAGCCAACAGTCAAGAACTCAGCAATGCCGAGGGCATCAAGAACGTCTTCGACGTCCTCGGCAACATTGGATACCTGTCGATCGATTCTTCTTTCGGAGAGTCCGTAGCCTGGTCTTGAAATGGAGACCAGTGCTAATCCATTCTCAAGGGCTATCGCGTGCCAATCTGACCAAATTGTCGCATCACTTGGTGTCCCGTGGTGGCAGACAAGAGCAGTATTGGAGTAAATTTCCCCACCGACCAAGGAATCGAGATTGCGCCCATCCCTAGCTTCGAAGGCACGTATCATGGCCCGCACATTTGGAAGTAACAAATGAAGGCGTCGCTTAACGATGATTCTTCTGTGAATCTGTGTTGCCGGAAGTGTGTAGGATGGAACCCCTCTCCGAGACCGATGAATAAGGTTCAGCGTGTCTGGAGCAAATGGTTGAAAATGGGTCAGGTCGACAAGGGAATAGAAGTTCTTGAGGCGTACCCATTGGGACGTACTGACTCTGACGAGATTCATCTGGGGCTGGGAATCCTTCATATGAAGCAAGGTAGAAGTGAATTATCTGAGGAGTTTTTCAATACGGCGCTGGCAATGGCAGATGAGAATGAAAATTATTGGATTTCAGCAACGTGCCTCTCAATGCTTTCTAGAATATGCGCAGATAGGGAAAATTTCGATTCGGCTCTATCTTTCGCGGATGGTGCTTGTAAGAAATCAACAGAAAATTGCCTCCCATATGGGAGGGCCTTGGCCTTGCATGCTCGTGCTTACTGCCTGCGTCTCTCAGGGGATTTCGATGGTGCAATTGAAGAGTACAAGATGGCCATTCAGATATATCGAAATGAGGAGGACGAAGAGGGTTTGAGGGCTGAAAGCAGAAACATGGCAACAGCATTATTCCTGAAAGGGGAAATCGATGAAGCCGCCAAATTGTTGAGGGATGTGAAGGAGAAGATAAACCCCGGAATTCCATATTTTGATGCTTATTCTCATGTGGATAAGGCCATTCTTTCGTTTGTAGGGGGGAGATTTGAAGTGGCCCGATATGAGATTGAGGAAGCGCGGAGGGCAATCAACTCCTGTGAGCAGATTCTGGATCCCGATGAGGAGATGATACTAGATTACATCATTGATGGAATGGGGCAGGAATGACGGCCTAGGGAGTTATTGTTACAAGTAGAATCACTACCCAAAATCATGGCTTGGAGACCCATGGAACCACCCGCCGATGAAAAAGGGGCGCTGCAAGATAATCTTGAGTCTTGGAATGATTTAGCAAACTTGCATGCTCAGGGTAGCGGTTCACGATTCTATAGGATTGAACAATGGCTTGCTGGAGAGACGAAATTAGCGCCATGGGAGATCGAAGAGATTGGTCCTGTGGTGGGAAAATCACTTCTCCACCTTCAGTGCCACATCGGGACTGATACGCTATCTTGGTCTCGCGAAGGAGCGAAAGTAACAGGCCTCGACTTCTCCCCAAATGCAGTGAAAGAAGCCGTTAGGTTTGCTCGATTATTGGAAATTGAAGATGCGCGATTCGTTGTTTCTAGTGTAAGTGATGCTATTGGGGCGCTCGGGGAGGAGCGCTTCGATATTGTCTATACGGGGAGGGGGGCACTATGCTGGCTTCCGGATATCAGAGAATGGGCATCAATCTGCAGCCACTTGGTAAAGAGTGGTGGGATTCTATATCTCGAAGAGTCGACTCCGATGCTGAATTCACTGGAGCCAATGGACATTGCAAACGACACAGTATTCGGGCTGAAGTATGACTTGTACAATTCTAATCCAGTATCCGAGATGGGAGAAGGAAGTTATGCAGATCCCGAATGGCCAGGGGAAAGGAAAACTCATTGTTGGGAGTATCGTTATGACACGATAATCAACGCCCTAATTGAAAACGGATTTAGAATTGACCTGCTGAACGAACGTGACGAGATTTTCTTCGAACCCCATCCCGGACAGTTCATTGAATCGAGAAAGAACTACTGGACCTTCAAGGAGGGGGATTTGAGATTCCCACTTTCATTCACTCTCAAAGCCACACGGCTGTGACGAAATAACTGATCAACGTTCGTGAATTGGCTAGTGACAAAGGCATCTTGAATAGAGTTGGGGCGAGCCATGACCCATGGGGATGAGGGAAGCTTGGGAGATTGTCGAATTCCGACGTCTGCTTATTGGCAACGCAGTAAACATGCTCGGTGGTTCTATCTTCATTATCGGAATGGGGTGGACTGTAGCTGAGATCGGGGGACCGAAGGCCTATGGATTAATTTTCACGGCTTATTTCCTGGGCCACTTACCTCTACTCTTGTATGGGGGAATGGTAGTTGATAGGATGCCTAGGAGGACCGTGGCCCTAGTTGCAGACATTTCCCAGGCCATACTAGTCACTCTTGCGGCCATTTTTCTTATTGTTGGATTCGGAGAGATTGAGACTCTTCTTGTGGTCACTTTCCTCACGGGTGGAGCAGGGGCATTTTCGATCCCAGCAATTGGTGCCCTTGTGCCCGACCTAGTGGAGGAGGAACTACTGCCGCAGGCCAATGCAATGAGGGGCGTAGCGATGACTGCTGCTTGGATGATCGGGCCCCTTATTGGGGGTTTCACAGTTGCTATTTGGGGAATCGAGGCATGCCTGATTATTGATGCTATCACATTCGTTTTCAGTGGCGTAGTTCTTTGGAGCATTTCTGAAATCCCGGTTGAACGGGACGAAGAGGGAAATCTGAGGGAGGAAGTATCTGAGGCATGGGAATTCGTAAAGACTCAGCCATGGCTTTTCGCGGGCATTGCAATGTTCATGATATGGCATATCGGAGACTCTGCTATCGAAATCGGGATCCCATTCATCATTGAGAGCAAGGGATTGGGTTCGAGGGAATTCGGGGTTTTCGGAGCAGTGGGGGCTGGTGGAGCTATGCTTGGATCTCTACTCGGAGGGATTAGGCCAATCCCAAAGGAGGTCCGTGGACTGATATTCTATGTCCTGATTGGAGGGATTGCTTGGTGCATGCTGATGTGGGCGATGCCGATTCCATTCATGTTTATTCTAGTGTTCGTACTACTGGAGGGGATCATGGGCGGGACCCTGGGGGTAATTTGGAGGACAACGATGTCGGACAGCGTCGACCAGCACCTGAGAGGGAGGGTGAATTCATTGGATGCTATTGGGTCGCTAATCTTCATCCCACTAGCACCACTTATGGGTGGGTGGATGATTGAGGAGACCAACGTACTCACAACATTCTCAATCGCAGTTTCATTCATGGTTCTCGCTACAATGGCAGGCCTAATTGTGCCCTCTTTCAGACGATTCGAACGAATACCAACTGAGCGATTTCCGGTAGAGGGAGTTGCTACCGATTAGTCGAGTAGGCTTAGATCTAGTGCGAACCACTTGGCATAGAGATTTCGCTGAATCATAATCGCGCATCCGAGGACCACAAAGAAGGCAGACCAAGCAAAGACGGTCCCGGCCAGCCTGACAATTATCTCAGTCAGCACTAGCCCATCGAACAAGATGCAGCCCGACAGGTAAACCACCCTACCCACCGTCGTGAACAGACTCTCTCCCTCTTGGGCCAGAATCCTGTCCCTACTAGCTCTCCGGCGGGAGTCGGCTTTCTGCGCTAGCCTCTTCAGAGCGAGATTTCTCTGCTCACTTTTCGTGAGGAACTCTTCCTGGGCCAAACTCTCGATTCCAGGGTCCCTTCCTGTCGACGGAGATATGGCGGGCATAACTAATGCGGATGTATGGCTCTACATCATATCTGCGCCGAATCAGTCGACGACAGGCAGGCTCGCCCCATCGGACAGCGGGAAATGGCACGAGACGAAATGCCCCGGGGAGAACTCTCTCAGTTCGGGGACCTCGACATCGCACTTTCCTTCTTCGGCTATCGGGCAGCGTGTGTGGAAGCGGCATCCCGGTGGCGGTGCGACCGGACTAGGTACATCTCCCTCCAGCACGACCTTCTGCTTTTCCCGTTGCGTAGTCGCCTCGGGAATTGCCGATAGTAGTGCATGAGTGTAGGGATGTAGAGGTTCGTCGAACAGAGTATCGGTCTCGGCTAGTTCGACTATTTTTCCAAGGTACATCACCGCAACTCTGTCACTGATATGATGAACGACGTTGAGCGCGTGCGTGATGAAGACGTAGGTCAGGCCGAACTCCTCTTGGAGCTCCTCTAGTAGATTCAGAACCTGTGCTTGGATGCTGACATCCAAAGCGCTTGTTGGCTCGTCAAGCATTATGAAGTCGGGGTTGAGAGCAAGGGCTCGGGCGATTGCCAGCCTCTGTTTCTGGCCTCCAGAAAACTCGTGGGGTAGACGGTGGAGGTTATCTGGCTTCATGCCAACGATTTCGAGTAATTCTGTAACCCTGTTGGTTAATTCCTGACCTCGAGAAATGTTGAACACAGTCAATGGCTCACCTACTGCGGTCTTGATGGTCATTCGAGGATTTATCGAACCACCTGGATCTTGGAACACCATCTGCATCTTGCGCCTGAGTTGCTCTCTGGAGATGGAGTCAATCCTGTCACCCTCGATTAGAATTTCTCCTGCAGTCGGCTCTATCAGCCCCATCATCATACGACCAAGGGTCGTCTTCCCGCATCCTGATTCGCCAACGATTCCAAGTGTCTCTCCTCGCAATACATGGAGTGTGACGCCGTCAACTGCTCTGACGTAGTTCTGAATCCTGCCCAGAAGTCCCCCCTTTAGTGGGAAGTATTTCTGAACATCCTGCATTACTATCATTGCATCTTGAGTTTTAGGCAAGAGTCTCACCTCCTTTGGATTCCAATTCCTCTACGAATCTGTCGAAGGCGTCCTGAACTTCACTCATTTCAGTGGTCTTTTCCAAGTGGTGGCAACTGGCCACGTGACCCCCTCCAAGATCCACCGCTGGTGGATATTCAGAAACACACTTTGCATCGGCAAATGGGCATCGCGGGTGGAATTTACATCCCGATGGAAGATTAATTGGGTCGGGAACTTGCCCCGGTATTATCGGGAGTGCTTCCCGGGTATCCCTGATTCTTGGAATACTGTGCATCAGGCCGATGGTATAGGGCATCCTCGGTGAATTTAGAATCTCGTCTATAGTGCCCTGTTCGACTATTGATCCCGCGTACATCACCCCTACCTTCTCACACATCTCAGCCACCAACCCAATATCGTGCGTAATCAGCAGGATTGCGGTACCCTTCGTCTTTCGCAGATCCTTCATCAGTTCTACAATCTGAGACTGAATGGTGACGTCTAGAGCTGTTGTCGGCTCATCTGCAATCAGCAGTTTGGGCTCGCATGCCATCATCATGGCTATCATTACCCTCTGCCGCATTCCACCGGAAAGCTCGTGAGGGTACATCTTTGCTACAGCGGACGGATTAGGTATCCTCACATCTCTGAGTCTTTCCACGATTACATCATGGTGTACTGAATCCAGAGTGTTCATCGAAGACAATAGCCATGCAGCCAATAGGAATGCTATTGCGAATATAGAAAATATCGGGGCCTTTGATAGGAGGAGCCATGCAGTGAATAACATGAAAATTGCAAGTATATCATTCCCATTTGGCCTGTATTCCGTGGGATTGGAGGCTATGCTATGAAGTTTTGAGAATGGCCTTGCTAAGCTGGATCTCATTCCAATGTACATCCTCTCTACAGCCCCCCTATCAGCAGGAGGAAGTTTGTCATGCAGGCTCATTACCTCGTGAATCTGCTTCTCTACCGTGTATAGTGGATTGAGTGCAGTCATCGGCTCTTGGAAAATCATACTGATGTCATTGCCTCGGAGATCCCTCATCCTCTCTTCGGAAGCCGATATCAACTCCTCTCCTTCGAAGAAAATCTCGCCGTTGTCGATTTTGCCTGTGGATAGGCCAATTACTGTTAATGAAGTGACTGATTTTCCTGAACCTGATTCTCCAACTAAACCGAAAATCTCGCCCTCCCCTATGTCAAAGGTGACTGACTCCAGAGCTCGGACGTCGCCCTCGTCAGTGGGGAAATGCAGCTTTAGATCAGTTACTTGCAGAAGCGGAGTGGTGCTCATGATTTCGATCTCCTCTGCTTGGGATCGAAGACATCGCGGAGGCCATCTCCTAGTAGATTGAATCCTAGAGTTGTAATCAGTATGGCGATTCCGGGGAAAGTGACCATCCACCAATGGACGGGGAAGAATGCGCGGCCGTCTGCAATCATCTTACCCCATTCTGCAGATAGTGCATCCGCACCTAGGCCGATGAAAGATAGACCGGCGGCTGTGAGAATGGTCCCACCGATATCCAATGACACAGCGACCAGCATGGGGGCCCACGCGTTAGGTAACACATGTCTGAATAGAATTCTGAAATCGCTCGAGCCGACGCTCTTAGCAGCCTCAACGTAAGTATGCTCCTTGACGTACAGGACTTGCCCTCTGATTAATCTGGAATAACCTGGCCAACCTGTGAAAACTAGGGCTATCATTATCTTCTCAAGACGATCTAATTTGACGTCTGGCATTCCTATTCTACCGAGGTCGTGGATATTGTACATCGCTGCCACCACGGCCATTGCCAAAATTAGCCCAGGAACCGCAAAGAAGACATCAGCGATTCGCATTATCACCTCATCCACCCATCGGCCGTAATAACCACTAATTCCGCCAACCACTAGGCCTAGGAAACATGTTATCAACGCCACAGTGAAACCAACTCTGAGGGATTTCCTAGAACCATACAGTATCTTGCTCATCATGTCGCTTCCAGTGTGGGTCGTTCCGAACGGGCACAACTCGTAGCCCTCTGGCATCCAGTCATATGAATAGAAGTCAGGGCAACCGTTATCCAAGCGGCTTGAATCGAAATCTGCACCAAGCTCGGTGTACAGGAATAGGTTGTAGTCAGACCCCGATTCAACGGAAAGGTCGGCAGCCATCTCAGCGTCCTTGGGAACTTCTAACGCAAACCACTCGTCATCGGGGTCATCTGGGGGATTGGAGAATGGGTTCGTTACGATTGGAGGCTCATTCAATGCGGCTATCGAGATGTTGATATGAGACTCAGAGATTTGCCCTGACGCATTTGAATGCTGTATAGGGAAGTTTTCCACCCAAATCCCAGAGAATTCTGAGAATGAAGGCGAGTTAGTGCTGGGGTCGTCATTGGATGTAAGTATCCACTGGTAGCCATTTGTGATTCCTTCCTCAATCCAAACATATAGTCCAGATGTAGTGTAGATTGATGTATAGTCAAGGCGAAACCATGACCCCGAAGTTACGACATATATGCCATTGTCAGATAGGTCATTTTGGTCCTTTACAAGAACTCTATCTCCTGACTTTATCGATACTCCGTCGATGGACATCTCTCGATGAAGATTCTCATTGTCTGGCAATGCTACTGCGATATTTCCGGTCAGATTAATCTGGGTTGCAGTTACCGTCTCTATTGTGCCAACTACAATTCCTGAACTGTCATACAACCTGTCGTTGGCAGCAAACATGGTTGTTGCATCTACAGAATCTACGGGAATAACCGTCTGTCCCCGATGAAGATTCTCATTATCTGGCAATGCTACTGCGATATTTCCGGTCAGATTAATCTGGGTTGCAGTTACCGTCGCTATTGTTCCAATTAGATTTCCTGAACTGTCATACACTCTTTCATCAACTGCAAACATGGTTGTTGCATCTACAGAATCTACGGGAATAACCGTCTGGCCCCTTCGTAGATCTTCATTTTCTTGTAATGAAACTGCGATATTACCGGAGAAAATAATTTCATTTGGAGTAACTCTTTCTATTATGCCAACTTCAATTCCTGAACTGTCATACACATTGTCATTGGCCTCAAACATGGTTGTTGCATCTACAGAATGTAAGGCAATTGAAGATGTGTTGTCTCGGACATAAGTTCCAGTGACCAATACGCCAGTGGCTTCTATGGTATCGTATGCTCCATCAGTCAATACGTCAGTTGGAACTAAGGTATCATATTCTCCATAGGTCAATACCCCAGTTGGTTCTAAGAAACCGCTGAGAGCGATACTCGAAGTTGTGGCAACACTAACCGCGTTAGTGACTGTTGACATTCCATAGTTCCAGTAACCTGTTTCTTCGTCGATTGCAAAGGAGCCATGGGTTCCTTCAATTTCACCAGAGACACATCCCGTGCAATCCCAACTTCCCCCCTCAGAGTCGACAAAAACGGAGAAGATTTGGATGTTGAGATAACTCGGATCTGCCCCTGTGTCGTGATGGATTCTCAGGTAAGTCGTCGAGTCGCTGGCGCTTCCGCCCACGCACTCCTGTATGCCGTCGTTGTTGCTGTCATAGATGTCAGTCAATGGGTCGTCGTCGGAAACCTCGTCGTAGTCAGGGATCCCGTCCCCATCGTCATCCAGATCTGCCCAGTCTGGCCCGCAGTACATACCTGTGCTGTTGTCGAACCAGATGTTCGAATCGCAGGTCGCCGTACCGTCCTCATCGAAGTCATTCGGGAACATGAAATCTTGGAAATCAAGGATCCCGTCGTTATCGTCATCCATATCGTAGAAGTTTGTGACCAGATCGCCATCGTTGTCGTCGTCGCCATTAGCGGTCTGCACATCAAGTTGGAGTTTCTGATCCTCATCAGAAGGAGCGGATGTTACCGAGTCAACCTTGGGGCCCTCAAAGGGTGGGAGTTTCTTGTACGCGTAGGTCACTACTGGCTCGGCTGTCTCAGGGTCGTCAACATAAATCGGCCAAAGTTCTTGACCGCTCAAGGTTTCCTGCTGGTGTTCCTGAGCGATGTGGTCAGCGAACAGAGAGATGTCGATAACCAGTACAACCATAAGTAGACCAACTACTGATAATAGGCTCCTCCTGAACCCTTTCCAAGCATCTCTGAATGTCTGCATGGAACTGCTGAATCTGGTGGCGAGGTCATCCGAGTCAGGGACAAACGAGACTATGTCGAAGGCTGGAGAAAACGCACCCCATGCCCTTTCAATCAGTTTGTGTCGTTCTGGGATTATAATGGAAAGCAACAGGATAATCGAAACCGAGAGTGCTGTAATCTCCCTGTTCCAGTATACTATCATGATAATCAGAACTGAGACTACTAATCTAAGCAGGTCTCTCAAAGTCAACTCTCTGAAAACACTGCCAATCATACTATCACCCGAGCCTTACTCTTGGGTCGATCCAAGCATAGGCGATGTCGACCACTAGATTCGATATCAGGAAAATTACCGAAGTGATAATGGTGATTCCCATGATCACTGAGAAATCCAGCAGGATGATTGCCCTAACGGCCGCCATCCCCATGCCAGGTAGCGAGAAGATTGTCTCCGTCAATACGGCACCGCCCAGAATTCCACCTAGCATGAAACCCAAAATGGTGACGATAGGGATCAGGGCGTTCCTAACGCCGTGCTTGAAAATCACGGTCCTCTCATCTAGTCCCTTGGCTCTAGCGGTCCTGATGTAGTCCTCGTTCATCACCTCCAGAAGGCTTGATCGCATGTACCTAAGGAGCCCTCCGGCTGTGGCGAGTGAGAGGCATACGATTGGCAGTGTCAGGAACTTGAGCGACTGCACGAACAAGCCTATCCTAGTCTTGTCCTCGGGAACCGGGTTGGCTATCAGTGAATCAAGAGTATAGAGTCCTGTAGCCTCGTACTCGGAGATGACGATTGGTTCCATACTGGACCAAGGTGGGTACAGCAGTAACAAAGCCGACAGTAGAACGCATACGGCGATGGTAAAGACGGCTATCTTGTCCCGTATGGTCTCTGGGCCTTTAATCTTAGAAAGTCTTCCATCGACCTTCATGTCGAAGGCGGCTACTGAGGCGAATAATAGAAACATCGCCGACAATCCAACATTACCCAAATCAATAACGCCGTTCTCGGTGGGAAAATCAGAACCGGGAGGCTTGCGACCGAACTGTGGAAAGCACCCCCCTTCTGTTCCAAAGAGTGGGTCACAGATTCCGAACTGGGTTGCGAGTAGCCACTGGAACATCAGAGCCAGCCAGAATATTGGAAGGCTGACGAAGGCGATTGCAATGAATCGAGTAACGTGATCTAACCACCTGTCTTGGTATACTGCGCTCAGGATACCTAGGAATATTCCCAGCGGTGCTCCGAATAGAATAGCTCCGAATGACATCTCTAAAGTGACCGGAACGGCCTGTTCGAGGACTTCGACTACAGGTTTTTTGTAAGCTAGGGAATAGCCCCAATTTCCATCCAATAGACCTCCACTGTCGAAGTCCATACCGAAGAAGGATGAGCCTTGATCGGATGAGCCAAGGTTAGTGTCCGCGTCGAAGAATGGATTTCCATCACCGTCCTCATCGGTTAGGCCCATGTACCAACTATACTGATTCCAAACCGGCTCTTCGTTGCCATATTCATCGGTGAAATGGAGGTTGAGTTTGATCTGCTCGAGTGTCTCCTCGGGGCACTTGAGGCCGCAGAAAGCTCGAGCGGGGTCAGCCGGGACGAGATGGGAAATTCCGAATGTCAGTATAGACACCCCTATCATCACGGGAATGAGGAGAAACAACCTCCTGACAATATATTCCCACAACTGCATGATTCATTCCCCAAGTCATCCAGGCATCCGGGCGACTCTTCGAGGGAAGATGGGCTTATCATCCCTATCTGAGAAACGACTCTCGAACCCTTAGGGTTCGAGAGTCGAAGAGGGGTGGATAACTCTCATCTATTCAGATTATTCAATCTAGAAAAATCTGGATGGGGGATGATGCGGTACACCGGCAGCGGCTCGGAGCCGCTGCTGGTGACCTTACGTATTCACGTGTGTTTACCAGATGCTCAGGTCTTGTCCACGTTGAACCACGGTATCGTGGCCGGTGGGACTTCCGATGGCATGCTAACACGGTCCGAGTGGACGTGGTAGCTTAGGTACTGGCACATGAAGATCAACGAAGGCTCCTCCATGAAGAGGTCGTGTGCCTGCTCGTATAGAGCCGCGCGCGCAGTGTAGTCAGTCTCTGTCTTCGCTGCTAGTAGAAGCGCGTCGATGTCATCGTTGTCATACTGCGTGTTGTACACGTCACCATGCTCATCAGCTCCTGCAACAAACGGGAACCAGTAGTTGTCCGGATCGTTGTAGTCAGGGGCCCAGCCTAGGAACATGAAATCCCAGTTGGCCGTACCGAACATCCTGCCCAGCATGTTGCCCCAAGGCTCGCCGATGACCTCGTTGGCGATACCAACGGCGTCAAGGTTCTGCGCTAGCAGGTTGGCGTTGGCCTCACGGTTGACGTTTCCATCGTTGTAGAACACGCGGATAGCGTCGCCGCTGAATCGCTGGCAGGGGGTGTTTGTGTCGCTGTCGTGGTCTTCACAGGTGTAGCCTGCTGCATCGAGGATGCTAGCAGCCATATTTAGATCGAACGAGAACGTCGGGTGCTGCGTCTCAACGTACGGCATCCCCAGGGGGATGGGTCCGTGCAGTGGGATTGCAAATCCGTCGTAGATGTCCGATATCGCTGTGTCGTAGTCATAGATGTAAGAGAGTGCCTTGCGGACCTCTCCGTCAGCCATGAACTGATTGCATGCAACATCGTCACCGCCAGCTGCGTCCTCGCAGGTGGGGTTGGTGTTCATGATGCCCAGAGCGACAGTTAGCGAGTTCTCGGGACCGCAGTCGGTTCCAAGATCCGGGTTCCCGGTGATGGCAGTGGGTGTGTCGGTGTTCAGGCAAACCTCGGCCAGGTTACCGGTCGGGATGCTGCCAAAGTCGACTTCACCGTCCTTCAGTGCGTTAACGCGAGTTGCTTCCTCGGCGACCTCTGTCCTGGTAATCTTGTTCAGGTTGAAGTTGCCCTCCTCCCAGTACAGCCAGTTCGGGGTCAGGACAATCTCGGACTCCGGTGTGTAACTGCCTAGGACGTATGCGTTAGTACCAATTGGGTTAGAATGCAGGTACGCGTTGCAGTGGTCGTCGGTGACAACGGTTCCGTTCTCGTCGGTCGTTATGACGCGGTTGGCTTCGCAGGTTCCTGCGTCCGTGACAGCGCCAATCCAGAACGCGATGGTCGGGATGAAAGCCGAATAGGCAACCTCGAGGGTAGCCGAAAAGGTGTAGTCATCCACAGCAACGAGTCCGTCACAGGTGGACATAGTCTCGTACATAATCCAAGCGACACCAGAGTCGGGGCTTCCGTACTCTATGACGCGGCACCACGAGTAGCGGACGTCCTCAGCAGTGAAGGCCTCTCCGTTGGAGAAGAAAACGCCCTCACGCAGAGTGAAGGTGTATGTCAGACCGTCTTCGCTGATTGAGTAGCCGGTAGCCAGACGGGGCACCAATACAGGTGTTCCATCAGCAGATGGCTCGTAGCGGTACAGAGTGTCATAGACATTCTCGATGATTGCTCCAGAGGACGTGTCGTACGCGTCAGCTGGGTCCATCATCGGAGGATCGATGTCAGATGTGACAGCGACGATCTCGCAAGCAGAAGATACACCTGAAAGTGAGTCCTCCTTGCACATTCTTAGGTTCTCAAGGTGTTCTTGAGTCACTGCAAGGGACATATCGCCACTGGCGTACTTGCCCAAGTAGTAAGCTTGGTCGTATGAGCAAGAGCCATCGTTGTAGGTTGCGCCGGCATCAAAATTGGTGGCTTCAGAGTCATCGCATCCACCGACGACGCATTCTCCCGCAACGTTCGCTGCAGAGTTATAGTTGTCAGCTGCAGCGTCCATGCAACCGACGATGTCGGTCACAGTCGTTGTCACTTCCTTGACACAAACATTGTGGTCAGCGTCAAGAGTGTATCCATCTCCAATCGCGTCGCAGTCAGCCTGCTCCAGGGTCTTGATCACTTCAACATCATCCCCAGCGCATCCCGCTAGGGTTGATGCAATCATTAGTATGCATAATAGAAGAGCATTCGCTTTAGTCTTCATCAGGCCTATTGAGGGAATGTGGGGTATTTAGTATGAACCCGAAAATCGGCTATTTTGGCCGTTCAGGAGATAATTTGATGTAAATAATGCATCGAAAATCAATTGTTTGCCCTATAGATTGGCATACTGTTTCGTTGAAGATATTGTTGGTGGACGTGCCGAGATTTGAACTCGGGGCCTCTTCCATGCCAAGGAAGCGCGCTTCCAAGCTGCGCCACACGCCCAGTGCGTCGGCCACCCTCGACGCCCATTTAAGGGAGTGGGGACGGAGGGAATACAATGCAGGGACCGGGGACAGAGGAGGGGGGGCTTCCAGAAATCCCCACAGGGATGATTGATGATTTAATCGCGGAGCTGGAAGGTGAAGACGCCCCATTCCTCAAGCACCTGGAAAGGGAGCTGTCTTTGGAATGGCTCCCTAAGGAGGAGGGGAGATTGGGAATTACCAGATTCGAGTGCGACCACCATGAACTGTACCGCAGGAGACGTTTGGGTGCCCCTCCTGGTCCGGTGACAATTGCCCTCAATCCAATTCTGAAAGGGGACCAGGCACTATACAGGCACACCATTGCTCACGAATTACTGCATGCTGCCGGACTTCTGGATCACGATGGCCGTCATTCGGAGATAGCCAAAACGGTAGCACCGGCGCCCAAGTTGAGGGATTCTCCGGTTCTTCGCGAACTCAGGCAGAATGTGCTAGAAGGATTACCGGAGGGGCAGTGGATATGCAGTAAGTGCGGGCACGCGTGGGAGAGGCGCAGAGTGACTCGCCCTGTTCGGTGCCCTAAGTGCGCGAGCAGGTTCGAGGCGGAGTGAGGGTTCATCTAAGTGTGGCCTCCGGAATGAGTCGGGCGATTGGTGTAGTCTGGATATCATGCCGGCCTTCTAAGCCGGTGACACGGGTTCGAATCCTGTATCGCCCACCACCGAATGAGGTAGTGGCGCGAATCGCTCATATACGCGAAGCAGGTCGGAAGGCCTCGTACCATTGGGGCTGATTAACTAATGAAGAGAGGTTCCCGTGCTTGGAAAAAGCAGGGGAAGCAGCGATGGAAGTGGCGAAAGAAGAAATTACGGCGCCGGAAGGCTGCTAGAAAGCGGGCCAAGCAGCGATAGGATGGGTCAGCGTGAATAGGGGCCACCTTATCTCACAGCCATGAACGAGCAGGATGCAATTGATGCAGAGCTGCTCGAAGATGAGTATTCATGGCCGGCCCGGAGAATTGCAAGTCAAAATGGAATAATTGGGGCCGCTGGGGCGATTCTGGTTGTGGTCATTCTTGTGGCTGCAGGATACCAATCCATCGTGAAATCAGGTAATGGTTCGACGGCTGGCGAAGATTCAGGTGGAGGGGTTAGCATAGAATGGGGCGAGAGCCGGTACATGCCGAGGCATGAAGAGTGCATCGACGAAGGAAATGGCCAGGACATGCCGGAGTTCGGAATAGGATATGAGCCCAGTATCTCCATTACCAGCAATGGAAACATGTTCATCACGGCCCATAAGGATCTGAGATGGGGCGGGGAGGATTCCCCCATACCGATTATCTTGGATCCAGACGATCCGGGGCCATGGTGGGCCTGCACGGAAGGGCAAGATACCAGTTGGGATTATTGGGCATCGTGGTTCTGGGCTTCTTACGACAACGGGACGTCCTGGGATCACGGTGAGAACTTTGGGCCCACGCCCGGCAACATGCTATTCGCAAACTATCTTGCTGGCGGTTCTGAGTGCCTTGGGGACGAGGGGGACATTTCGGTAGATGCGATGGACACAGTGTACTATCTCGATACCACCCTTGAGGACAACTGGTGGCACACGCTGACCGACCAAGGAACCGAATACGCAACTGGCATCTGCCAGAGGATGAATACGATGGCTGCGGATGACAGGCCCTGGGTGGCCGCTCAGGCTGACGGCGTTATCCACTACCTGGGGAACTCTGGGGCGCCACCGCCCGAATGCACGGGTGACTCGGGAAGGTACTGGTACTACCACTCGGAAAACGGTGGAGCAACCTTCTCACAGTGCTATTCCGTTCCAGGGGGGTGGAGCACCATCGCTAGTCAGAGGCATGGCCCCTACGTGTACATAGCCCAGGAAAACGCGGACACGCAATCCGGTTCAGTGATCGTTAGAATCAGTGACGATCATGGGAGGGGTACCGGGTTCGGCGATGGGACTTGGGCATCTCCGGTCGAAGTGGGAATAAGGGAGGGAAACTGCCCAGAAGGCTATCCAGTGGTAAACACGAACGAGAACGGCACGGTGGCCGTCGTTTGGGCAGATTGCCCCAACGGAAGTACTGATTCCTGGGAAATCAGATTCGCAATCTCGTACGACCACGGGACCAATTGGTCGACTTGGAACGTCTCACATATCAATGGCATCCAGATGTACCCCTTCGTGAGCATCAGTGATGACAATTTGGTGGCGCTAGCATTCTACGGTCTGGACTTCGATGATGGGGATCTCGAGGGGGGCTACGTCGAGGGAGAGGAGTGGTTCCTCTACGCGGGGGTTCTTCAAACCCCCATGGAAGGGGACACGTGGGTCTTCTCCATCGCTGATCCAAATCCCCTGCACATCGTCACCGCATACGAGCATCAAGAAGGGGACGTCCATGCCCTCCACGACTTCTTCGAGACTGTACTAAGCCCCGATGGAGAGTGGATGGGGATTGCTTATCAACAGAACATAGGGTTGCATCCGTTCGAGGAAAACGAGGAGCAGCGATACATCAAGTTCGTCAGGGGAAACTTGTCAACCACCTGAGGAAACGATGACCAACTCGATGGCCAAGTCATCGCTGATGACGGAGGTGTGGGGTACAATCGTTCCATCGTGGACCGCGAGAACTGTTGAGGGGTGAATCTCGAGCCTGCTCAGCACGTCGCTGATAGATATCGGCTCGTCCGAATCCACGAAATTGACCAGGCCATGGTGCTCCACTGCTATCCTCACGCCCCCTTGGGGCCGAGTCAGCCTTATGTCTGATTCGCAGGTGGCCGTCTCGCTGCCGAGATCGCATAGCCCGGTATTGCGGTGGATTCGAAATCCACTGTCCGTTGGACGCGGGGGTTCAAATCCCTCTCTCGGCGCCAACCTTGGGGCATCTTCATGGATAGTCCGTGTCCTCGATTTCCCACCAGTTCTCTTTCTCGACATCATCGTTTCCTTCGACAATATCAGTGGGCTCGGGGAGTGGCACATCGGGGTCGTTGGAATCCCGGTTTGGTTCTCTGTTGTGGTAATCCCCCGTTCCATCCTTATCGAGGTCATTCCTTGCATCCTCCCTATTAGCCCTGGGTGCAAGGCGCCATAATACGCCCAAAGTTACCAAGTCAATGCTCGATAGGATGAGGAAATTTGTCAGGGCGCCAGTGCCAATGGCGAATCCAGTTAGCAGGACGGAGCTCTCTGGATCTGCTGGGTCGACAGAGACAGTGATTACGGCACCGCGGGGGTTGTTCCTCATGAAATCAACTTTCCAATCCAGACTAGAGTCCGAGCCCCAGTCAACCAGGGAAATCTCACTGCTGTAGTAGGCCCGTTCATCGACAACGTACCTGTATCTTACATTGAGTTCGTGAGTACACCCATCCTCGTCACATGAATCAATAATTTCGATGTGCTGAATCGAGCCCTCGAACTTGTCCCATTTCCTGGTTTGCCACTGTTCGTAGTGAGCTTCGAATGCGAATGCGTTTACTGATAGCAGTGCAATGAATATTGTGGCCGATACTACCTGTGCCTGTGCCCGGTTCATTGTCACGGGTTTTTCTCCATCTGCTTTCGTATTATTGCCGTTACGGAAGGGAGGCAAGCGATTAGAATCCTGGAGTGTCGTCAGCATGACGGAGTATCACGACTCTTGTGCCGGGGCCAATCCTAACCTGAGGTCTGCCGGCCCACTCCCCGACTTCGCCATTCAGTATCGCTATGTCATCACCACGAGTGATGGAAGCAGCAGAAACCGGAATGAACTGCTTAAATGCTACCGAAGCGGCTGAACCCGTCTGATCCATTATTGTGATTGACCAACGAGTAACGTCTACCCCATTGGGGAATGCATCCACCGACCATACCCTGCCGACGACGCTGACTCTCGTCTCGACCTCCACGACAGGGGCCTCGTCGCCCTCATCAGCAATCGAAACCGAAGATTTCCCATCGATATCTATCTGGAGTTGCCCCCTCCACATGGAAGGAACGCCATTTTCGACTTTCACCCTTGAGCCCTCGGAAATAGATCTAGTCACGTCCCTCGGAAAGCCCTGCCTAGAAGGTCTTATCCTAGCTCTGTCGTAACCGTCCTGGAGGGTGAATTCGAGGCTAATTCCCCCATCGCCCTGCAACTCTGGGCCCTGGAGTCCGACGACCTCTCCGACTACATTGGTCCTTGTCACCACCTCGGCGATTGGGGTAACTGGCCAGGCATGTCCGAATCTCTCAATCCTATTCTCCAAGGGGAGGCGTATTTCGTGGTCTGAACCCTCGCAAAACCCCCTGTAGTCGCAGTATGTGCAACGAGCCCTCTCGCTTGGATGGGTTGGTGGGTTGGAGGGTATGCCTCCAGCGTCAAAGTACCTCAGTGGGGAGGGGTTGGTGGGGCACTCGGATATTTCGGGGTCTCTTGCATGGATTGCCTGGTACAGCTGCTCGAGCTCCGAGCCCATCTCAAGCATCTCTTCTTCGCTTGGAATGTTGACTTCCTTGATCGAGCCAGTGCCCAGATACCAAATCTCCAAGGAAAGCGGGATCTCCTCCCTGGAGTGAGTCTCCCACCACAGCCATCCGTACATCCGGAGTTGATCCAAGTAACCACCGGATCGGTCCCCCTTCCCAATGGACGCCTTCAGATCGACAATTAGGGGAGTTCCAGACCATCTGTAAACCAAGTCGTACTCACCTTGGAACCACTCTCCGGGATGGGCGCTGGTCTGCGTGAACGACTTTGCATCGGGATCGACGAACCAAGGGCGGGCGAACTCCCATGCCTCGGACCATGATATCGTGCCGGTTCCCACGGAAGGATGTGGGCTTTCCCAAGAACGCGGGAAGCCGTCTGGTGCTGGCCAGTTCTCCCTCTCTCCGGATCTCCATTGTTCGAATCCGGGACCTCCTCCTGCTTTGATGCAGGCCTCGACCTGATCGAGATGGAGGCGTATCGCGGATTCCACCATCTCCCTACCTTCATCTGGGTCAATATCGGACGAAGAGCCAACCCTGTTCGGACTCGCCTCCCAGTCTTCTATTGCACGATCCCAGCAACCCTGGAAGTGTACATCGGCCCGAGAGGTCGCCCACATGTGAAGGGACTCTCGATCTGTAGGCCGAAGTGATTCCGCGACGGTATTGAGACCCGGGCCGACCCAATAGTCCGGATTGTCCAAATCGGGGGACCCATCATCGGCCAGAGGCGACCTCAATGATGCCTTTGAGTCGGCGGCGATCAGCGAAGGGGAGTCACGTAGAACCCGGCAGACGCACTCTTCAACAGCGTTTCCGCGGAGGACCGGCGGGGGTAGGGGGGACTTCAGCTTGGATATCCACCCGTAGTACCAAAGCCGGGGGCAGTTCTTCCAAGCTATCACCTGTGATGCAGAAAGGCGGCGATATGGATTGACTGTATGGTTTTCGGGGTCTGTCCTTCTGACCGGCATGGCACACCTTTGAAATCGAAGTCATATGAACTTGCGCAGTGGGGAAGAAATCATTGAAATCCGTTAAGCCGCACCATGGTTACTTCTATCCTCTCATGGGTGGGCAACACTTCGACCATTGAAACTGGGGCATCCACTTCATCAGCGATTGCCTCTGCAACTACCAGGGGCATCTCGATTCGACTGGTCTCGGGGTCCCACAGCAAGAATCTCTCCGGTAGTCCCGTCACTCGCGTAATCTCCGACATCCAGGAGTCCTTGGAACTCCCATCTGCATCTATCGCTCCGAAAACCAGGGTCCCGTCTTCTGTCAGAATCTCATGGGGGGAAATTGTGGCCTCCCCCCTTCTTAGGAACCTGCGTCGCAGTTGCCCCGCATCTTTGTATACCGCAGTGCAAAACTTGAGGTGAAAGCCATAGGGTTCACGGTTTTCACCGTCGAATGGGTCGGGATCGCCCCTTTCGGCCGCGAAGACCCGGTCCCTCATGATCATCGCAAGTTCCGAAGAGCCCGAAGCTCCGGCGGTGATCTCGGTGGATAGGTTGAAACCTCTGAGCTCCATGTTGTCGTGGTTTCCCACTGTGATTTCCAGCTCGTTGATGTTGAGGAAAGAAATCTCGAAGTCCCTGAGATCCTCGAGCAGGGCAAGTAGTTCATCTTCCTTGTCTGGCTCACAGGGAATCTCGATTCCGGTCAGTATCCCTGCTTGTGCACACGCAGAAATCGATTCCCCGTATCTCTGTGAGTCCAAGTCTAATAGGTGGAATCGTATCTCATCGAGTCCGGCATTTGCAAAATCTGATGCCCATTCCGCCCTGAAGGGTATACTTGTGTACATGTGAAGGTGGAATCCGGGACCGAATTCCTCCTTCAGCCTAGAAATCCCCTCGAGTGTCCTCTCTCTGGCCATAAGGGGGTCTCCCCCGGTGATTCCTGCGCCCGTTGCCCTCATAGCCCTGGCCTCCTCGATCACCTCGTCGAACGAGTCGCAACGCCTCTCGTTAGCGAACATCCAATCAATGTCCCGCCTAGTCTCAGAGAGGGGGCAGTAGTCGCACTGCCAATGGCAGTTGCCAGTGACAAAGAGCACGAGCTTGCTCCCCATCTGGCATTGGATGCAGCCCTCGGTATCGGATTCGTCGGGAGCTTCTGCGAGTTCGGGCACCTGTGGGAGTTCGATCATGCTATCAGCTCATTTCCAATGATTTTGCAGTTTCAAGAAGCCAGACATGGAACCCGGGGTCGGGGGACAGTTCGGGGTGGAATGTCAGTGCGACCCTATTGGCGGTCCGAACTCCGACTATCTCATCGCCAATGGTAGCTGCGGTCTGCCCGTCGGGACCGATTCCTGTGAACCTAGGGGCGCGAATGAAGACCCCGGGGAATTCCCTCTCCAACTCGATGGCATACAGGGAAGCCTGGAACGAGTCCGTCTGGGTGCCGAATGCATTTCGGTCAATCCCTACATCGACGAGGGGACTGCCTCCGTCTTCTGGTTCTGCGAGAAGAATCGCACCCGCGCATGTTCCGAGCACTGGCCTCGATGGATTTTCCCTCATCCAACCGAATAGGGCAGGTAAGAGGGATGAAGCCGGGTCGTTGCCAGTTAGCCTCATCGTGGTCGACTCGCCGCCTGGCATTACAATCCCATGGGGATCCGCAGATAGGAGGTCAGTGGCCTTGCGTAACTCGTGAACGGCGATTTCGATGGCTGACTCTTCTGAGGCCTTTCTCAATGAGGCGATGTGCGAGTGCCGGGCACCTTGCAGCATCACTAGGCCAATGCGTAGCATGGCATTGCGGCAAGTCTGAGAGAAATGAACCCTGTGTGTGCTTCCGATGGCCTGAAAGACCGACAACGAGCCCGGGCATCCGTGGAGACATCCAGTCGCATCCACAACTTCGGTGCGGGCCCTGCAGTCCTCCCATTGGAAGTTGTAGAGGAGTTCGCGGAAACGCTCCCCAATCTCGGCGACAGCGGATTTGGGTTACTAGAGGTGTCACACAGAAGCGAGGCTTTCCAAGAAGTAATCGACTCAGCCATGGCTAGGCTGCGTAGCATCCTAAGCGTGCCCGTCGGCTACGAAGTTCTGTTCCTACAAGGTGGGGCCTCAACTCAGTTCTACATGACTGCACTCAACCTTCTGGAAGCGGGGGAGAAGGCGGACTTCCTAGTGACTGGGGGTTGGTCTCAGAAGGCGATGGAAGAGGCAAGTAGGGTCGGGGACGTTTTCGCTGCTTGGGATGATTCGGATAACGGCTTCAGTTCAGTCCCCACGGACGGATCATATGCCATCAGGGAAGATGCGCAGTACGTCCACTACACGTCAAATAACACACTGTTCGGGACTCAGTTCCACCATCTCCCGGACAGTCGGGGAAAGCCCAGAGTTGTCGATGCAAGCTCTGACATCTGTGGCGTGCCACTCGAAGTCTCTGAACACGATGTAATCTACGCTGGTGCCCAGAAGAATCTCGGCCCCAGTGGGGTCACAGTTGTGATCCTCTCACCATGGGCAATGGGAAGGGCGAAGGCCGGGTTACCGACTATGCTGGACTACCACACCCACATTGCAAAGGGTTCGATGTTCAACACCCCCAACACATCTGGAATTTTCGTCCTTGACAGGGTCTTAGCATGGGTGGAGAGGAATGGCGGCTTAGATGGGGCAATAGGGAGGAATCGGGAGAAGGCGTCGCTCCTCTATGGTTTGCTAGACAGCAGCGATTTCTGGAAGCCGCACGCGTCCGAGGGATCTCGATCCGTGATGAACGTGACGTGGAGACTTGCAGACGAAGAACTCGAGCCGATTTTCCTAGAAGAGGCTGGGGGCGCCGGGATGGGCGGCTTGAAGGGTCACAGGAGCGTGGGTGGAATCAGGGCCAGCATGTACAACGGCTGCCCACTTGAGAGCGTAGAGGCCCTGGCCTCATTCATGAGTGACTTCGAGAGTCGCCACGGCTGAGTGATCAAATGGAATCGAGGGGTATCCTCGAACTGCTGGACCTGACGCTGCTGGACCACGAAGCAGGAGATGAGGCCTTGGAGGAGCTGTGTGAGAAGGCCAACCAGTTTCGTCCCGCGGCAGTCTGCGTTTTCAGCAAGCACGCACCATTTGTCGGCAGCGGGCTGGATGATGGGGTGGCCCTAGCAGTTGTTGCCGCTGGGTTCCCAGTTGGTAGCGAATCACCGGAGGAGATAGCGAATGAAATCAGGGAAGCCGTAGCCATGGGGGCCGAGGAGATAGATTGCGTCCTGGAGCCGAGGGACGAGAGGGGATTTCCTGATGAGCGGGAGCTTGCAAAGCTGATTGCGATGAGAGAGGCTTCCCAGGGATGCCGACTGAAGGTAATAGTCGAGGCCCCTCTGATTGACGAACGCCGCCTTAGGGCAGTGACCAGGATGGTCCTCGCTTCGGGAGCTGACTTCGTCAAGACGTGCACAGGAAAGCGCGGGACATGCAGCGACGAGGCAGCACGCGTGATTTCCGCAGAGATCCACAGGCACTGCCTTTCGTTCGAGGGGAGGCCCGGAGTCAAGTTGTCGGGAGGCATAAGGTCCAAGGAAGAGGCTGAGAGGTTGATTGACATCGTCATTGAGCAGGATGATTCGATTTCGGGTAGGGGGCGTCTCAGGATCGGCGCATCCTCCCTGTTCGAGGAACTGATCGAGTGATGGTGGGCTCGGCAGGAATTGAACCTGCGATCTTCGCCGTGTGAAGGCGACGTCATAACCCCTAGACCACGAGCCCGGCCTGTTTGCCAGCCAACTCCCCCGAATAAGATTGGTGACAAGGGGGTGCAAGTTCCCGCCGGTGTCAAAAGTGCTCGATGTCTCCGAAACCCGTGGCAGACGGATTAGATCTAGCATCTTTGCGGGAGAAGGACACCTGGAAGGCCTTTGGAATCGGGATTGTGTTGTTCTGCGTCATCGCATACACATCACTGGCAATTTTCGGGGTTTCGTCCTCTCTGTACGGCGTTTCCGACCGTGTGGAGGCGGTTCCAGACTTCGAAGCAATGACCATGAACAGGACGGGTATTGACGACTCGGTTTCAGACGATTCGGGAATGTTCAGGCTTTCCAGCCTTCGTGGGAGTGTGGTCGTTCTAGACTTCATGTCCATAGATTGTACCAACTGCCACTTAGTGCAGGCCCACATTGAGGACAATCTGGATTCCTGGCACGAATCTGGGGGAGAATACCCAGTGGTGGTTATATCGGTAGCGACGTGGTACAACTTCGATTCGTACGACAAGATCAATGAGACGTTCGGCGATCCGGAATCCGAACGGCACATGAGCTGGCCGATCGTGAACGGCGCGTCGGACTCCGTCATTCTTGAAAACGGGGAAAGGGGGGACCTGACAGAGCACTACTCCACCCAGAGCCTACCTCTTGCCCTGGTTATCGACCATGAAGGGTACGTAGTGGCCAAGGAGGGGACTGGCAGCCCCCTCGATGGGTGGGTTTCCTTTGACGGGGCGGTCGAGAAGGCAATTGATGGCGAGGCGGGGAACCTTCGCTTTGGGGTAGAAAAAGTCGATAGGTCCCTTATGGGTGTTTTCTTGGTGGGACTCTTCCTAGGCGTGCTGGTTTACTTCTCACCCTGCGCTTTCCCGGTGCTCCCTTCCTACATCAGCTACTGCCTGACCCTGGGTGTCAGGGAGGACGAGTTGCGTGAGGCCGGGAAGATCGAGGGGTCTGTTCCCGGCTCACTGGAGATTGGGGGGTTCGCTGCCCTGGGGCAACTGACGTTCTTTGGATTGGTTGGTCTGGCGATCTACGGTCTTGACGGAATCGTGAGCCTTTCCGGATACCTGTATGACATAGCTGTGGCCATAGCCCTGATTCTAGTGTTTCTGGGAACTCTGATGCTACTGGGATGGACGTCGAACATGCTTTCATGGGTACAGAAACTGATTGACAAGCATATGACTTCGGAGGACGACGAGATTTTCTCCCCTCGAAGGAACATGTACCTGTGGGGCATTGGTTACAGCGCTGCATCCGTTGACTGCACGGCAGCGGCGGTCTTCCCGTTCATGGCCTGGTTGGCAGTGGTCGGAAAGGGAACTCTGATCATGGGGATGTCGGGGCTAATGATATCGGTATCGTTCCTAATGGTAGCGGTCACCGTCCTTGTCGGGATGGGGAGGGGCGCGATGATCGAGTCCCTTCGAAGCTACTCCGCTATCGTCAAGGCCACCGGTGCGTGGATGATGATCTTCGCAGGATTCGGCCTGCTCACCTATCTGACACAACCCGGCCTAGTCACAGTTGTTCTGGCTTAGTTTTCGCTGATTGGTTGGAGCATTCCCTCCACCACAGGGTTCACTGAATCCCAAATTTTGTCATGAACCTGTTCCACTGTGAGTCTAGTGGGGATTAGGGTCGCGCCAATCTTCTTGCCCGCGTCTTGGAATTGTTGACGGAGCATCTTCTGGTACTGGAGGAATGATGAGGTTATTGAGGTGGAAAGCGCGAGATCCATCCCTGCCTCGAAGTGGTTCAGAGCCTCGAGCCTCTCCCCGAACATTATCCTGTTGAGCAGACGACGGGGGCCTGCGTGAAGGACCACGACTGCGTCGGGTTCGGGAATATCGGAGTATAGTGCCGAAATCCACTTGCCATCACCACCCCGGACCTGCTCTCTAATCCTTGGAGTAAGCGTATAGCGATCTGCGATGACAACGAAGCCGGCATTCAAGAGAGGCTCGACCTCGTGCTTAATCTGGTCATGCAAGTCGGTTGCGTAGAGAAGGGATCTTGTCCTCCAGTTCAACTGATGGATGTCCGCTGTGTGGGACTTGACCAAGGGGCCCATCAGTTCGGAGCGCGCGAGGCCTATTGTGTGGGTTGCGATGCCATTGGCCTTCAACCTAGCAGAAAGCAGCCGCGCGTGCAGGGTCCTGCCGACGTGATCGGGACCTTCGATAACTATCAATTTCCCAGGATGGCTCATTCCCCATCACCTCCTCCGGAATAGGTCAGCCAGTCAATGTCCGACTCGCTTAGGTTCTGGGCAAGCCTATCTGAATGGTCGATGATCTCAATAGAGGAGAGGTCGATGTGATTGTCGAACACCTCCCTGACCCTAGACTGCACCTCTGCTACCGTGCCCTGAGCATCCAAGCGAACTATTCGGTCACTTTCTACTAGACCGGCATATATCTCTGAGACCTTTCCCTGGAAAATCCTGTACGACTCGAACGGATCAGGTGTCCAGGCCATGTCCATTCCAGCCTCATAGAACTTCAACTTCGGCCTGCCCTTGGCAATCCTGTCGAAGCTAATGTCCACTGGCACATCGAAATAGAGTGTGAGGTCGGGCTCGCGGGCGAATGAGTAGGTCGCCTCAATCACCCCCTGGGGAACGTCTCGAGAACCGTCTCTGGCCATTGCCGTGTACTTGTAGCGGTCGCAAATCACTATTCCACCAATCTCCAGAACAGGCTCGATCTGTTGTGCCCATCTGTCGGCGAAGTCCGCAGCATGAATCATGTGGAAGGTGATTGGGAGGAGCCGCCGTGTGTTCTTGCCAATCTTAGTTGCCTCCTTCACGATCTTGCTGGAATTCCATTCGGTATGGTAGACTGGGAGGCCCTTTGCCCTAAGCCAATGGTAGAGGAGTTTGGCTTGGGTGCTCTTTCCGGAGCCATCCATTCCCTCGACAGCTACTAGTATGCCCTTTTTCGACAATTTTCCACCCCTTCGGCCTAACTTAGTTGCAGGTTGCGAAGGGTCGCAGCCGAACGTGACGTATTAGGGTGAGGGGGTTCAAAATCTTCGGATTGAGTCGTAAGCCAGCATATTCAGTAGTATCTCGCCGAAATCCCTAGCGTAGGCACATAGCCTGCGTGCCGACTCAGAAATCCGATCCTCGAAGAGCAGTGGAGCGGCCTTTCCTTTGCCTGTCCAGAGACCCTCCTCATGCTTCTCTAGTTCTAGTTGGGCCGCTTTGAGGGAGTTTCTTGCAGACTCAATCTCGTGGGTGTCACGCTCCCTCAGGTTGATCATCAGTGACTTGAGCGAATCCAACCAATCGGGGAGGACTGCGAGAGGCAGGTCTTGGGGATCTAGCTTTGGGAGGGGTTCGGTGTCCAGGGTCAGTTTGGCCATCTGGTCGGCATGGTCCATCATCCTCTCCAGGGAACGAGCAAGGTTGGCGTGCTCGACCCCTTGCTTGCGACTAAGGCCAAGGGACTTGACAATCTGCGAGGAAGCCAGCATAGATCCGACTTGCCTCTCGATTAGGTATTGTAGCCCATCGACCTCCTTCTCGCGTTCCTCGTGATCCGAAATCATTTCCTCGTCCCCTCCCTTTAGGACATCTACGATATCCCTCACGAGAGAGGACAGAAGAAGGTACATCCTGTTCAGGCTGGCATTGAGGGGGAGGTCTCCCGCATTCAGAAGGCTAATCAGACGGGCACTGGACTCATCCTGTTCGCCAATTTCGAAGCCTCTGGTCGAACGGAGGAAACGCCGTATCTCGCTACGCGTCTTTCGGTCAAAAGGACTCAAGCTTTGGATGAGAATCTCCTGGACACCTGAAATGTAGGCGCCCATGAGGTGATCGTATAGTGCACCCTTTGGGAGGCCGTCCATTTCGATTATGATCTCCGTCCTCCTTTCTTCGGCATCATCCAAAGGAGAGAGCATCAGTTCACCACTTGTCCGCCAATCGACGCGAAGACCGTCGCGGGCAGAGAGGTTGTTCGCAGTCACCCATGGTTTGGGCAAGCTCAGAGTGTACGTCGCCCCCCCAGTAAGTTGCAATCTACGGACATCTTGTTCCCCGGGGCCAATGGGCATGCCACTGCGATTCTAATTATTGCTATATAGATTACCAAAGTTCTCTATCAAATACTCCTGCGGAGTCGCGACACCTTGTGGAACTCACTGGATTGATGTGGCTCGTACTGTTTGTTTCGCTCCTGGTTTGTGCCTACATGGCATGGAACATTGGTGCCAACGATGTTGCTAATGCCATGGGAACTTCCGTCGGCTCTCGGGCCCTAACCCTGAAACAGGCAGTAGTCATTGCAGCCATATTCGAATTCGCTGGTGCAATGATTGCAGGTGATGCGGTCACTGACACGGTCCGCAAAGGGATACTGGTTGTTGATTTCAATAATCAGGAAATGGTTGATGCGATTTCTGATGATTTGATGTACGGCTTCATAGCGGCCATGATGGCAGCGGCCCTATGGCTTACCACAGCCACTAGATACGGACTTCCAGTTTCGACGACTCATAGCATCATTGGTGGAATTGTCGGAGTCGGGCTCGTTTTAGAGGTCCAACATGGGACCTCTCTAATTGACTGGGAAGTGGTAGAGAAAGTGGCAATGTCTTGGGTTGCCAGCCCTTTCATGGGGGGTTTGTTTGCATTCTTCACTTTCTGGATTATCCGAGAGACAATTCTGGAGGCGGTGGACCCCGAGGCGCGGGCCCGTTGGATGGCCCCGATTCTTGCCATACCGACCTTCTTCGTACTTGGTTTGGCACTCCAGTTCAAGGCCCTAAAGGGGATGTTCACCAGACTCGATAGATCGGGATTCCTCGAAGAGGGAGATTGGCTTCCGGCCAAGGATAACGGCGTCTGGAACCCTCTGGAAGCAAATGCTTGGTTCCCAATAAACAGCCTGATACTTGCAGTAATTGTATCAATCATCTCTTCGGCGATTCTAGCCTACATTCTAAGAAACTATGACTTCAAGGGAGAGAAGGAAGGATTCCATGGAGTAGAGAGGATATTCGTTTGGTTACAAGTCATTGCGGCAGCCTACGTCGCCTTCGCCCATGGGGCTAACGACAGGTCCAATGCCATTGGCCCGATGGCCGCGGTTTACCAGGTTCTGTCTAGCGACGGGCAGCTCGGAGCGGTGGCTCCTGTGCCAACTTGGCTCGTACTTCTTGGAAGCGCCGGGATAGCCATCGGGGTGGTAACCTGGGGGTGGAGGGTAATGGAGACAATTGGTAGCAAGATTACCGACATCACGCCCACTCGGGGTTTCGCAGCGACGTTTGGCGGTGCGACGACCGTCCTAATTTTCTCAATGCCTTTCCTAGCAGTTCCGGTTTCCACGACCCATACCTTGGTCGGTGCAGTTGTTGGGGTTGGGCTGGCGGGCGGTGCAAAGGCCGTTGATTTCAGGGTATTCGGCAAGATAATCGCCTCTTGGCTGGCGAGCCTTCCTGCGGCAGGGTTTGGCTCAATAGTGTTCTACGTAGCAGTAGGCTCGGATCCAATAAAATTGCTCATAGTCATCCCCATCGCACTGGGCGTAGTAGGATATGTGATATGGAATACGCGTGATGGGGAGATTTTCGTAGAAGACGCGTTATCCGATGCCGGTAGCGTTGACGGGGGCGCCCCAACTCACTTCGAACTGTTCCACTCCCACGCTTTGGCCGTGGAAGAGACGGTCGGACACATGCTCAGTGCCGTCAATGCGGCTGCGGACGGCAAAGACCCTGCAAGCCACATCAAATCCACTGTCGAGGCTGAGCTCAGGGCAGATGAAATCAAGAACGACATTCGCAAGAGGATGGGGTCTGGACAGATTTCAGTCCTCCAAGGAAAGGACGAGCTGCTTCACATGCTTTCAAGGCAGGACCGGATAGCAGACTACGCTCAGAACGTCGCGGAGCAGCTCTCCTTCAGGGCGCTATTCGATGACGAAGAAGCGCTGTCGATGCTAAAGGAGATGGCGCAAGCGGTCGCCAAGACCACCGCACTCTACGAGGATGCGGTATCCCATCTCAAGGACGTCGCGCTCTCCGGATACACGAAGGCGGGCCGGGATAGGCTAGGTCAGTTGATCGACGAGGTCAATCTTGCAGAGCACGAGGCCGACCTGGTAGAGAGCAAGGCTGCTGCCTACGTGTTCAGCCATGGTGAAGATGCACCGCTAGCGGCGATTCACATGTACCGAGTTCTACAGAGGATGGATGACGTCGCAAATGCCTGCGAGAAGGCGGCGAACGCCCTGTTGCCAATCGTGTACAACTAGCCGTTCCAACCGTGTTCCTCTGCGAAGGTCAGGGGTCCGATGTCGTCGATCTCCTCCAAGGAACCCTGTGACGCGATCCAGACTAAGTGGGCCACTGCGATCCCCGAGAACAGGTCGAAGACATAGTGCTGCTTCGTGGTCATGATGCTTATGCAGAGAAGTACCCACTCCAGCCATAGTACAGCCAAGAAGATCTGCCATGGCCTGGAATCCTGATGCTTCCTAGACACCCACAAAGTCATCAGACGGGCAAGCAGGTACGAGTGGATGATGTGCAGGCTAGGCCACGCATTCCATGGGTTGTCGGAGAAGTGGATGAACTCGAACAGGATAAGCTCCCATCCGCTCAGAGAGTCCCAGTCAATCTGGTCTCTGAGATCTATCTCTGCTGGAAGGACGAGGAAGATGACACAGCAGAACGCGGTGACCAAAATCAGCGTCTGTGTGCCAATGGCGAGCTCCGCATGACCCCTGTCATCCCTTGGGCACAGAAGAAGGGTGACTGGGTAGAAAAGGTACAATAGGGCATAGGGGAGGATCATCCAGTTAACAACAGGAATCTTCCGGTCGAGGCCTATCTCAGGGTCCCACACCGTTTCCAGGTAGAGGTTTGCGATGTTGTTCGAAGAGAAGTAGGGAACAACGACAAGGACCAGCCCCAGCAGGAAGATCTCGAGAGGGAACTGCCTCCCTCCCAATCCCTTCCTCCGTGACCATGGCCCAACCCAGAAGCGTCCCCAAGGACTGAAGGCTGCGACCATGCCGCTACTCGTTGGGCAGAGCGTAAGAACCTGCCACCGTGACCAAACCAGACCCGGCCAATGCACATACGAAGACCCAGAGATTGGTTAGCCCGCCATCGACGGGGGAGATTGCGCCCCCACTGATGGGATCCATAGTGGGGTATACGATGTACATGACATACTGCTGAACCCCGTCATAGCTCGTCGCGGGCTCAAGTATTCCGTATACGACTACGGACAGGATGCCGCAAATCGCGCCCGCCAGTGAAGCCCTGGGGTTCACCCCATCCCAAAGAGAGAGAAGGACGGGCAAGACGGTAGCGGCAGCAAGCAAATCGGCGAAGAGGAAGATTGCAAAGACGCTGTATCCGTTGTCCACCCCCCACAGAGAGAGGTAAATCGCAAAGGGGATTATGGCGATAGTAGAAATTCGGGCAGCAGTCAGATCCATTCTCCCGTCGGATAGGTCGCGACTAATTGAAGCCGCAATCGCATTCTGCAGTGTGTCGGAGCTCGAGCAAACCAGGGCAATCCCAAGCACCACGAAGAGTGCAATGATGAGATCGTTAGCATCATCGATCAGGTAGAAGAATGCCGCCGAGGGATCGTCGACTGCGCCTTGCCCGGCGACCACAGTTCCGAGGAGGCCCATGATGAACATCAATGGGAAAACCAGGGCAGCTGCGAACCAAGCACCCCTCTTGATGGCCTCGTCGTCTTCAGCGGCGTGAGTTCGCTGCCAGTTACCCTGAGAGAACATCTCAGCTGCCGTGATGGCGAGAACGAGTGCTACCCCAGCTTCGAATGAAGTCCTGTTGAAATCGGAAATGCTGCCGTGTTCCCAATTCCATTCGTCGTTTGTGAGATGCTCGGGCGTGTGTGCCTTGGCCTGTTCGAACATCGTACCGATGTCGCTGCCGAAGACTATCAGCAGTAGGGCGATGAGTAGCCAGAGGGCAAGCCACCCTTGCCACCGATCGGTTCGCAGGGATGCGGGGAGGCCCCCATAGCTGGTGTAAGCTGCCGTGATGGAGGCCACGAGTAGTATCGGATAGAGGGGATCCATTCCTGCGAGCAGGCCCATGGCCCTTCCTATTGCTGTGAATTCGGCAAACAAGAAAGTGAACATGTAGAGGACGGAGATTATGCCGACATAGACTTGCATCGGTCGACCGAGACGAATGCGGACGAAGTCCGCCAGAGTCACGCCATCGGGTAATTTCCCCCTAACCATAGGTCCGACATATGCCAGTAGGATGAAGGGTGTTGAAGCGGAAATTGCATACCCCAGGACCTCCCAGAAGCCACCGTAATACCCAACTTCGGCTGGAAGGAACATTAGCCAAATCCCCATTCCTGAGGCGAATAGGCTCAAGCCTATCCTCTGCCAATTCTGAGTGCCTCGAGCAGCGAGGTAGCTGTCCTCGTCGATTTCCCTCTCGGTGGTTGCTTGGAATCCGACGTAAGCGAAGAACCCAAGTGTTGCAAGCAACAGTCCGTATGCGAAATTTGTGTCCATTTTTCTTCCTCCGCTGGCATTACCCAGTTCAGGTCAGTGGGTCGTCACCTTGGGTGACCTCTCAGCAAATTGCTCCCCAGTTGGATTCACGTGGGGAGTGAAACAGTTCAACGTTTCTAGGCTCTCACTCGGGCTGCATGAATGGGTATCTCCAATCCTGCGGTACGTCGAGCGTTCGCTTAACCGACCTTGGACTGATCCATCGCAACAGGTTAAGGGGGCCTCCAGCCTTGTCGTTTGTTCCGCTGGCCCTAGCCCCGCCGAATGGTTGCTGGGCCACTACCGCACCAGTGGGCTTGTCGTTGATGTAGAAATTGCCAGCAGTGAACCGGAGTGCAGCGAAGGCCTTCTGGACATCGGCTTCGTTGCTCGCGAAGATTGAGCCCGTCAGGGCATAGGGCGAGGCCTCGTCACACAGACGAAGCACCCCGTCGAAGTCATCGTCGTCATAGACGTGAACCGTTAGAACCGGGCCGAAAATCTCCTCAACCATAGTCTCGGATACGGGATCGGAAGTCTCGATGATGGTTGGTTCGACGAACCACCCAGTGCTGCCATCGGAGCCACCACCGACGATAATCTTGCAAGAGTCCCGGTCACGGGCACGGTCAATGTACCCAGTTATCTTGTCGAAGGCTCGTTGGTCAATCACCGCTGTCATGAAGTTGGTGAAATCCCTCGCGTCACCCATCTTGATCTTGCCGATCTCAGAGCACAGGTCATCCCTTATCGCCTCCCAGACCGAGGTTGGCACATATGCTCTGCTGGCTGCGCTACATTTCTGGCCCTGATACTCGAAAGCCCCTCTCAGAAGAGCCACGAGGAGCCCCTGCCTGTCGCACTCGGGATGTGCGACGACAAAGTCCTTGCCGCCAGTCTCTCCGACTATTCGCGGATATGAGCGTAGGTTCGGCAGGGCCCTACCGATTTCCTGCCATAGGCCCTGGAAAGTTGCGGTTGACCCAGTGAAGTGGAGTCCGGCAAAGTCGGGGTTCGCTAGTGCTGCCTGGGTTATCTCGGCTCCCGAGCCAGGGAGGAAGTTGATTACCCCTGGAGGGAGCCCTGCTTCCATCATCAACTGCATCAGGACGAAGTTCGAGTGGTACGAGTTCCTGCTGGGCTTCCATACAGAAGTGCAGCCGAGTACGGCGGGGGCGCTGGGAAGGTTTCCGGCGATGCTGGTGAAGTTGAAGGGTGTGATTGCGAGGACGAATCCCTCCAGCGGGCGAATCTCAGTGGAGTTCGCGACCCCCTTGGGGGAAATCAGGGGCTGAAAGTCGTCGTGGAAGCCGCGTGCATAGTGACAGTTGAACCTCCAAAAATCGATGAGTTCGCAAGCTGAGTCTATCTCCGCCTGAAATGCGGTCTTGGACTGGTTGAGCATGGTCGAAGCGTTGACTCTCATGCGCCACTCGCCGGCAAGCAGGTCTGCACAACGCTCGAATATCTCACAGCGTCCCTCGAGGCCGATATCGATCCAGTCAGACTGAGCATCCACTGCTGCTTGGCATGCGGCTTGCATCTCCTCCGATCCTGCGAGGTGGACGTTGGCCAAGACGTGGCCATGGTTGTGGGGGATTACCTGTTGGGTCGTGTTTCCGGTGAAGACCTCTTCACCGTTGATGACGCAAGGAATCTCGACGACCTCAGACATCTGCCGATCTATCTCTGACTGAAGTTTGGTTCTTTCTGGGCTTCCCGGTGCGAATCCTAGGATGGGCTCGTTACTTGGATGGACTGCCATGGCCATTCGGAATGGATTGAAACTAACATTGTTGCGGAGGCCTTTCCTCCGGCTACTCCCACTCTTTGGGCTCGCCCTTCTTCTCCTTCTTCCACGTCCTGTAGCATGGCTTGCACAGTGATATCTTCCGGATCTTTTTGGAAATGCCAGATGACCCCCAGACTTCGACGGCTCGATCATATGCCATTTTCCGACCGCCGACTCCCTTGTCCGCCCAGTTCTCACACCCCTTGATGTCGCACCTGAGCACCCCCTCGTACTCTTTCTCCGAACCTTCTGAGTCATCCCCGTTGGCCGAAGACGCGTCGGTGCGTCTCTTGTGGGCACGTGACTTGAATCCCATGGGCAGCCGGGAAAGGGGGGTGATTAGAACGTTGCTTTGTCGAGATGCACGTCGAAGGGCCCTCCAGTAGAGGCGACCGATGCCATTCGGTCCGGGCCGACTCCGACGCTGACCACTGGAACTCCAACATGTTGCTCGATCATCGAGATGTATTCCTTGACGGTCCCGGGGAGGGATTCGATTCCGCTACCCTTCCTAGATTCGTCGGCTAGGGATATCCACTCATCCAAACCGAGGGATGGGAAGCCTGGGTGGTCCACGTATACTGGCTCGCACCTAGAGAGGTCGTCTGTGGAGGCTGGCAGGTGGTGTATCTTCTTGCCGTCCAGCTCGTAAGCTATGCAAACCCTCAATTCATCCAGACCCCCGAGAACATCGAGTTTCGTCATCACTAGCCCAGTGTATCCATTCAACCTCTGACTATCCTTCAGCGCCACGAGATCGAGCCATCCGGTTCTCCTAGGCCTCCCCGTCGTGGTTCCGAACTCATGGCCGAGCTCAGACATCTGCTTTCCGGGGCCTTCGTCGAGAGAGAGTTCTGTGGGGAATGGTCCGTTGCCGACCCTTGTGGTGTACGCCTTCGTGATTCCAAAGCACTCCTCGATGTGTCCAGGGTGGATTCCTGCTCCGTGAGTGGCATTTGCCCTGCAGGTTATCGAGGAGGTCACGAACGGGTATGTCCCCTGGTCGATATCTAGCATTGCGCCCTGGGCTCCCTCTAGGAGAACGTTCTCGCCCCTGCTCAATGCCGCGTCGAGCATCGGACCGGTCGACTTGATCGCTTTAGAAAAGCGGTCGACTATCCAGGAGAGCTCAGATTGTAGTTGCTGCGGGTCTATTGATTCCTCGACTCCGACGGTTTCGAGCTGTCGGTTCATCCTGTCTACCATGGAATCTATTTCCGTGGGATCTTCGAGAGCCCTTTCGACATCGACGAACCGGAGACCGACCCTCTCCGTCCGATCCCGGTAGGCAGGCCCAATGCCTCGTCCGGTTGTCCCGACGACCTTGTCTGCAGAGTCATAGAGCCGGTGGAAAGGAAGGATTACGGCAGCTCTCTCGCTGATGAACAGCCGCTCTCCCTCGGGCCTCTCCCCAGTCAGTTCGGCCCACTCTTTGAGCTCACGATCGAGGACCCATGGGTCGACGACCATTCCGCACCCTAGAACAAGCTTGCAATCTCGGGAGGTGATTCCGGAGGGTAGCAAGTGCATCTTGAGAGTCATGTCACCCAGGACAATCGTATGACCTGCGTTGTTTCCGCCTTGGAACCTTACAGCCCAGTCAGAGTGGGCTGCGAGTTGGTCTATGGCCTTGCCCTTGCCTTCGTCTCCCCACTGGGCTCCGAGCACTACGTTGGCAGGCAACGTGTCCCGTAACACAGCCGGACGTGTTTGAATGCTTTGGAAGTAGACCTCGGGGTGCCAGTTGGGGGTTTGGGAAGCGGTTATGAAGGTCGGGCAGGTCGCGGGTCAACATGGCACAGAGGCACCCTGAGGCTGAGGCACGCATACTCAAGAAGTGGATTTGCATGAATTGTTCCGCCACCCACAGGGCCCATGCTGGCATCAAGCCGCCCCGTTCATGTCGGAAGTGCGGTTACTCCAACCTCAGGAAGAAGGCTGCAGAACGCAGGAAGACGTGAGCTTGAACTTCTTTTCGGCGGGACTCGAGGGATTCGCTCTCAGCTTGGGGCTAATCTTGGCACTAGGGCCCCAGAATGCTTTCGTGATGCGTCAGGGGCTGATGCGTTCACACGTGTTCGCAACCTGCCTAATTTGCTCCCTTGCAGATGCGAGCTTGATTGCAGCTGGAGTAATCGGAGTGGGTTCCATCATATCTAGCATCGAAGGGGTCGAACCATGGATAGCCCTAGGTGCGGCAATCTTCATGATTGGCTACGGGATTCTCAGGATTATGTCTTCAATGGACCCAGTGGGAATTGACCTGGGAGGGGTGGGGGAAAGTGGGCTATTGCCGACAATCGGTGCAGCTCTTGCATTCACGTTCCTTAATCCCCACGTTTACTTCGACACACTTCTCCTGATTGGGGGGGCCTCGAGCAGCTTCATCGGAGAGGAGAGGCTGGCATTCGCAATCGGGGCAGGCTTCGCGTCTTTTGTGTTCTTCTTCTCGCTAGGATTTGGTGCCAAGAGGCTCTCTGACGTGCTCAATAAGCCCGGAGCATGGAGAATCATAGACAGGGGGATTGCACTGGTGATGTTCGTGATCGCAGGAGTTCTCCTAGGGCCATACCTATGACAGTATTAGTCTCAAAGCGTCGAAGAGTTCGGCAATCTCCCTAGCTTCGTTGTCTATGTGAGGCGAGACCCTAAGCAAGCCTGCCCTGCTGGTCACGAGGATGGAGTGGGCGTCCTGTAGATGCCGAGCAACCTCAGAGCTGTTGACGCCATCAGGCAGACGCAGGCTCACGATAGCGCTCCTCTGCAGGTCGTCTAGAGGGGAGGCGACCTCTGCCCCAATATCCCTAGCTGCCCTCACTATCGAGTCAGCTAGGTCACGGTCATGCCTCCAGACTTCCTCGATACCGATGTCATTGAGCTCTTCCACTGCGGCAGCGAGCCCCAGTGCTGCTCCGAAGTGAATCGTTGTGTACTCGAACCTGCTAGCATCGGAGGGGAGTTCGAGCCTATCCGCACGTAGATCCCAGAGGTCCGAATGACTCCTGAAGCCGACTAGCCCTGGGTTCAGTTGGTCCCTTACGACCGGGGAGATGTATGCGACGGCAGCACCATAGGTGCCACGAAGCCACTTGTATCCAGAAGAGACGAGTGCGTCTGCTCCCGACGAACCGGCATTGATGGGAATCATCCCCATGGACTGCGTCGCATCCACTATCAGCAGGGCCCCGACCGAATGAGCAGCATCGGCGAACATGGGCAGATCATACCTCTGTCCGTTCGAGTACTCCACGTGTGAAAGGGTGACCACTGACGTGTTCTCGTCAATAAGGGATAGTATCGCATCTGGTTCCGTGTAGAGGTTGTCATCGTGCTCGGCTAGCCTGATATCGGCTCCGTTCGCTTCCGCTACCCTTGCCCAGGGGTAGACGGTAGAGGGGAAGGAGGCGCGCGTTGAAACGACGTTTCTGCCCTTCTCAGGCGATACCGCCCATGCTAGTGAGCATAGAAGTGCCGTGGCACTGGAACCCACGCATACATCATCGATTTCGCATGACAGGAGGCGCGCGGTTGCTGACCTCAGCGGGAGCATGGCTCCCTTCTCGGCTTCGGCGTCGAACTCAGCGGCTCCGCCCCTAGCCAGAGAATCAGCCCATTCCAAGGCGATTCGGTGAGCTGTTGGAGAAGTGGTAGCGACATTTGCATAGGAGAGGTTTGTCCATCCCATCGGCTTTCCCCGGAGCAACTGCGACATGGTGGACGCACTTCAAGGCTCAGGAGCGGCTGACTTCATTGAGCATCGTCTCCAGAGCTGCCTGTATCTGCAGGCAGAGGGGGCCATAATGCCCTGGGAGATTCGGGTCGTTGAATATCTCGTCGAGGATGGAGGCAGTCATGCCCAGCCTCACGTCCATGTCCTTGTCATTGTTCAGCAGCCACTTCTCAACGGCGTCCTTTGAGGATGTCCTGATGTTACGGGGGACTTGTGAATCGTCTAGCTGTCCGAGAACTTGTGCAATCTGTTGAATGCGCGATTCCATATCAGACACGACGTCATCTCCGGGGCTGGCCAACCAAGACCCCTCCTTAAGCGCATCCCCGAGGATTGCGACTATTCGGCACACCACGTTGCCCATGGCATGTTGGTTCGGTTGGACAGGCCCACTCCTGAGCCTTCAGGTCCAAGTGCGATTATGCCCACCTCGGCGTCGTTCTCGATTGCCTCGTCCAATCCCCATTGCATCGCCTCGCCAATCTTTGACCCGTTGGAGATTCGTTCGGCCACACGATAGCTGAGGAGTGCCCTGGTGATCACCTCCCCTATTCCGGTTGCTCCGACCCCGACTCCTTCTTGCACCCAGAAGCCACAACCAGGGAGCGGGACGTCGCCAACCCTTCCAGGCGGTCTGTTACTGCACCCACCGGTGCTGGTAGCGCATACTATTGCCCCGGTCTTGTCTCTGGCAACGACCCCAACGGTGTCGCTAACCTCGTCGTGCGGAGGACGGCCCTCTACGGCGGCCCTAACGAATCCCTTCTGATCTGCCCAGAGCCGGGCACCTTCGCTAGTTAGCCCGTTGATTCTCTCATCCAAGAGATCAGCTGCCACTCTGATTGGGTTCGGCGTCTCTTCCATTGCAATTACGAATCCCATCCGACCATCAGAAGTCTGTATAGAGGCGTCGAGGAGTACCGACCCGTCAGTCCGGAACACCGAACCGGTGCCTGCATTGAAGACGGGATCATCCTCCAGGATGACGCAGGCCTCGACTGCTGCCTCAATGGCGGAACCTCCCGAGTCCAGAATCTCGGCTGCTCTGGCGACAGCTGCCTCGATGTTGGGTTGCCTCTCAGGACCGGCGCCGGCGCCCCCATGGGCAACTGCTGCGGGTTTGGTCATTCAAGCCCCTCCAGCTCGGTTCCCCGCAGCATCCTTTGACCTCAAGCCCACTTGGAGTAAAAGCGCTGCTAGGAAGACGACTCCGGCTACTCGGAAGCAGGTGTGGTAAGTCCACATTCCCGTTCCCTCCACCGTGATGGACCAGATGTAAGCAGCGAGGAAGGGCCCGATAATCCGAGCCAATGCCCCAGAGCCCTCCTGAGCACCCATCACCATTCCTAGTTCGTGCCCCCCATCCCTCGTCTCGAAGGTCAGCAGGGAGCTCTGTGTTGGTGAGAACAGCCCGTTCCCTATCGCCAGTCCGGCACATGAGCCGAAAATCAGCCAACTGGCCTCGGAGGGTGCGTACGGGATGCTGGAGACCCCGAGACCGGCGCACGCGGTTCCAACTATCATCAAGCTCCTGAGCCCGAAGCGACTAGTCAGTGGTCCCATGAGGCCCCCTTGGATAATGACCCCTAGAACCCCAATGAACGCGAAGACCCACCCATTGTCCCTCTCGCTCCATCCAAGACCGCCGCTCTCAGGGCCCATTGAAGTGAAGAGGATGAATGTACCATGCATCATGGTGAAGCCCAGTAGGAAAAGGAAGTTAATCACAACTAGAGATGAGATGGTGGGCATCCTAAGTACGGAAGAGATGCTGCGGACTGTCCCCCCTAGTTGAGCGAATGGAGATGATTCGGTCGATGTTCTGGATTCTGGAGGTAGGCTCTCAGGAAGCTTGGAGAAGGCTATCAGGAAGGCTATTGACGAGAGGGCACTGGAGAATAGGCACGGGAGCAAGTATGGGTAATCTGCCCAGAACTGAGTTTCGAAAATCCCTCCAATTCCATTGGCGGGGTCAGATAGGAGCCCTCCCACGAATGGCCCGATCATGAATCCGAGGCCAAATGCGGCCCCAATCATCCCCATCCTCTTCGCGACGTCCTCGTGTTCGCTGATGTCACCAACATACGCCCTAGTGACTGCGATGTTTCCATTACCCGCACCCGCTAAGAAACGGGCGACTATAGCCATTGTCAAGCTCCCTGAGAGTCCGAACACAATGAAGAAGATGGAGTTGGAAAGTAGTCCGAACATTAGCACCGGCTTTCTCCCTAGGCGGTCCGAAAGGGAGCCGAGGATCGGGGTGAATAGGAACTGAGCAAGAGAGTAGGTGGCAATCACAATACCTACCCACAAGTCCCGCGCCCCTCTGTCGACGATACCCTCGGCAGAGGCAAGGTCCTGTACGAAATACGTCAGGAAGGGAATTACCAGAGTGAGCCCAAGCATGTCCACTAGTACTACGAGGAATAGTATCCCCATCGGTGAGCGGTCGCCCGAGTCCATTTGTCCCGGCACTGCTGACAGGGGCTAGATATGAAGGGTTGCCAAGTCATGCCGACGGCTGCTTCTCGGTTCCTGAGGAGAAGGTGTCAATCACGCTGGCCAGCCTCTCGACGAGGCTTACTTTGTCCTCCTTGCCGACTAGTGCGTATTCCAGTACCTCGTCGAGTGAATCCACACTCAGAATCTCCACCTTACTCTCGTACTTCTCGTCTATCAGAACATCGTTCATGTTTGACTTGGGAATGATGACCTTGGATATCCCCGACTTGACTGCTGCCTCGATCTTAGCGGATACTCCCCCAATCGGAAGGACCTCCCCCCTTACCGTCAGGGATCCGGTCATAGCCAGGTTCTGCTCTATCGGGACGCCCTCAAACGCACTTATGATGGCAGTTGCCATAGTGATTGATGCGCTGTCCCCGTCGACGTTGTGGGTGCCCGGGAACTGGACATGGAGGTCGAAATCCTTGATGTCCTTGCCAGTTAGCTTCTTCACGACGGCGCTGATGTTGATCACGCTCTCCTTTGCGAGGTCGGAGAGACCTCCCGTGGCGATGACCTGCCCGGATCTACCTTGCGCGGGCGTGACCATGGCCTCGACAGGGAGTACTACGCCGGAGTAGTCGGATAGGCCGGTGTCGGCGCCAAGAACGGCCAGTCCATTGACGCGACCCACACGATGGCCCTTGTTGACCAGCATGGCATACTCCGACTGCCTCTCTAGGTATCTGTCAGCGACCTGCTGCTCCAGTGGCTTGGCAATCATTCTGGCCCTCACTACGTGCTTAGAGCCCACTAGTTGGGAGTCGTCCTCTGCTGCTAGGTCCCCGGCAATCCTAACGAGGCCCCCCAGCTCACGAAGTCTCAGGGATAGTTTGCCCCTCCGTCCGCTCCTTCGCTGGGCCTCCTTCAGTATCAGTGCGATGGCTGGCTTTTCGAAGTGTGGAATCGCCCTTCCGGAGTCCTTTGACATCTCGTTCCTCACCTCTTGGGCGATGAATCTTATCAGACGGCGTCGGTTCCTCTCCGTATCCTTCATGTCGGTGTTGACGTATACCTCGTATCCATAGCCCCTGATTCGACTCCTTAGGGCAGGGTGCATGTTCTGGATGCTGTCCAGATTGCCGGCTGCTACTAGGATGAAGTCCGTGGGGACTGGTTCGGATTTGGTCAGGGCCCCGGAAGATCGCTCGGACCTTCCGCTGATCGATAGTTCCTTCTCTTGCATGGCGACAAGTAGAGCCTGCTGCTCCTCCATCCGGAGCATCCTAATCTCGTCTATGTAGAGGACGCCCTTGTTCGCTCGGTGTACCGCCCCGGGCTCCACCCTCTCGTGAGCGGGAGTCGCCAGATCGGCGCCAGATTGGAAGGGATCGTGTCGTACATCCCCGAGCAGTGCCCCTGCTAGGGTACCAGTTGCATCCACGAACGGGGGCTCCTCCCCCCTCTCGTGCTTGATCAGTAGTTTTGGGATGTTGGACTCGTCCCCGGCAGTAAGCCTAGTTCTGAGGAAGAAGTATCCGAAAACTAGGAGGAACGAGCCGAAGATGAAGGTGAGAATCTCCCCTGATGAAATGGTGGCCAGAAGAAGGGCAGCCCCTACGACCATAGCAATGAACAGAAGGGTCCTGTTGGTCCTCTCCCTCTGCTGCCGGACATGAGCTCTCCTCTCCGCGATTAGCCTGGATCCCCTGCCTGCTGGGACTGTGCGAACCTTTGGCTCGTTCTCGTCCTCGTGGTTGCGGTATAGGAGAACGTCCTCCAACTGCTCCTTTGGAAGGAACTCTGTCATCGAGCGGGCTAGCATCGACTTTCCCGTACCTGGTTCGCCTACCATAATCATGTGCCTTCGTTGTTCGGAGGCCTTCCTGACTACTATTGATGCAGCCTCTTGCCCTATCACTTGGTCCACAAGCCTGTCTGGAATTGGAACATTTTCTGTGGAGTTGATATCTAGGGCTTCAATCCATTCTTCCACTGGCGTCTCGCAAATCGGATCATTGTCCTCAGACACGCCAAAGGCCGATGCGTCCTCCCAAGACTCGAGGGGGTCCTCCGGAGGTGATTCGGCGTCTTCGGCAATGGATTCCTCGTCTGTCACAGTGCCCCCCCGGGCCTCTTCCTGCCTATGGCACCTTCTTGAAGGTGCGTCTACGGCGGTAGAGGGCTAATCTAGGCTAAGAGTTCCTCTTGAGCCATTCCTCGCCGTAATATTGCCATTGGGCCATAGTCCATCCCTCGGGCAGTCCCCCTTCTGGCAGAGGGAGGTGAGTAGGACCTGGAGTCTCGGACTCGGGTTCGCTCTCTTCGAAGTCAATGGTTTCCTGCTCGGGCTCTGGACTGTTCTGATGGAAATTTTCCGGGCCCTTCACATCAGAAGTGGGTCTGGAATGTGGCGGGCCTCCGTTGCCGAAAGAGCCTGAGAGGTAAAGGCCGACGAGAGTTCCGCCCCCGATGAAAACAACAAGGACGAGGATTCCGGCAACTATCTGCAAATTGCTGAATCCTGAATCTGAAGAGCCCCCTGCGGAGTTCTGCATCGGCTCCTGCTCATCTTCCTCGAGTGGATCCTCCAATTCCTCCTGGACCTCCTCGTGTCCACTTACCGGGAGTTTGAGGGTCTCGACGGACTCCCGGTCCCAGCCATCCCCGTCTGTGGCTCTGACAAATAGCGTCAGGTAGTCTCCGACTGCCATGCCGTTACCCGACGAGGGGGGAGTGGTGAATGGGCCCAGGTCGTCGCTCAAGCCCGATGAATGACAAATTCCAACTATGCTGTTGCAGATGGTCCACTGGACCCGAATCTGGTTCAGCTCCACGGAACCTATGTTGGCGATTGTAACAGTGGGGTTCTCGCCCACGGTCGGACCGTCAATCTGTACCTGCAAGTCCCCATCGGAGGAGTCGGTGCTCCATGTGAGGGGTTTGGAGTCGAGAACGGTGACTGTGAATTGGGATTTGCTCCAGTCCCCGTGGCTGTCGATCAGAGTCAGGTCGACATCGTGAGTTCCGGGCTCCTCCCACATCATGTTCAGAATCCCATTGACGTAGTCATACTGTACGGCCCCAGGAATCTGAGAGACTGCATCGAGCCAGATTTCGTCACTAGGATCATCTATATCCGACATGATCGCCAGAACGTCCAAAGAAAACTGCTCATTGGACTTTAGAGTGACTTCTGTCATGCTGGATAGGTCAATTGTTGGGGCATCGTTGACGTTGATTACGAAGAAGACAACGGAGGTGTCTGAAGACTTAGCCCCATCATCTGCTCGGACGATGGCTTCCACCACCCCGTTCGAGTCGTCGTCCACGGTCAGGGCAACGATTGTGTGCCCATCGATGTATACTTCCAGTAGATCCTCATTGCTGTTGGAAACTAGAGACAGGACCAAACCGGATGCTGGAAGTGGGTTGCCGTCGTCATCAGAATCGGACAGGAACGAGGTCAGACTGGTGCTGGCCGACCCTCCCTCGAACACTGGTTGAGTGGGTACGGGAGACCATCTTGGAGCTCCATTCTCGATGACGTTGAATATTAGCATCCCATTATTCACGTCCTCGCCATCATCTATCGAAATGAATACCCCTTGGGGTATGGGGTTTCCCGAAGGGTCTGTCTCGATCGTGTCAAACTGGACAGAGAGGGAGGCAGAAGCCGGATCCCAGCCCTGGAACTCTGGGTCGTCACTATGGATTGCTAGCATGGATAGGGGGGTCTCTGCATCCCTGACCAATCCCGATAGTGGGACTGATGTGAGGGTGTCGATCTTGACGGTTGGAGTTCCTGCGAAACCTGGGTCGTCGCTGGATAGTACCCTGGGAAGGGCGTTGCGCAATTCGAATGCTGGAGTGGTCTCAAGCCATTCGCTCTCTAGGCCATAGGAGTCCGTCCACTTCACCCTGATGTCATAGTCTCCAGAGTCAGCAGTGGGGGGAGTCTGTATCGTATGGACGTAAACTGCATTCCCTCCTGAGCCAACTAGCTCGGAATTGGCTACCCATGAGTCATCCCAATTCCCCGAGCCGGACTTGGAATACTCCATGGTTGGGAACATGGTTGACATGTCGTCTATCAGGTCGTTGGGAAGGGCGCTGGACTCGAACTGCACAGCATCGCCTCTTTCGAATGAGGTGCTGCCGATGGCAGAGGGTTGAGATGCGGTCGGCGCTAGGTCGTGAAGAGCGACGGTGTCGTCCATGTTGTTTGTTGAATTTCGATCGCTGCCCATATCGGTCAACTTGGCCCTGAATGTGGTTACCCCGGATGGGACGGTAGTGATGCCGGAAGTATCGAACTGCAGATCCAATGACTGCGTCCCTGCTACTCCAAGGCTCCCTATCTGCTCACCCCCTATGTATATCTCATCGGAACCACTGATTACGTAGACTCCGACATCCCCGCCTTCTGAATACTGCTCCACTCCGTTGTTGGTTACTTCAAGGGAAATGTCGAGAAGGTCACCGGGCACAAAGCCAACGTGTTGGTTGCTGTTCTCTACATCGAAGTCTGATATTCCTACGTCGATCAGGGGCCCCATTTCAGGGTCCACGGCTGCATAGATGGAATTGTAGCTCGATGCTGGGCCATCCATAAGGGCTAGGACGGGCCAGAAGTTTTCCCATTGTGTGTACCCGCCGGCGGCTCTGACGAGGTTGAGTGATGCGGTCCAGGAGTGCTCCGCTGTGATGTCCTTGAACAGAGTTATCTGCTCAAATCCCGTGTTTGTACCATCCAACAACCAGCCCCTCCAGTTGTGATGTGGCCTGACTCCGTTGTCATAGGCATCGGCACCGATGTGCTCGGTAACTGCGCCGTACAAATATACGTCAAGAGTTGCCTGGGAGCCGGTGTAGGTTGTCTCCAGGGCGATAGTGACCTCTTCGGAGGAGGAGTTTAGGGACATCGACAACTCGAGAGTGAAATCCGCCGAGTTGCTGCTCATGCATCCCCCACTTGTGAAATCCGAGTCGTAGTAGTTGGTCCCCCCAGCCCCCACCTTGTAGCAAGTTCCGGATTGCTGGTCTGCGAAAGAGAAGGTCGGATAACCGTCGGACGCGGCCATAATGTGGTCCGTCCTATCAATCGGGGAGTCATTTGGCCATCCGCCACTGCTGGACTCGAAGAATGAGACGAATGTGAACTCCTCCGGGTTGGACGCCTTCAGATTGGCGAGAGAGGGCGATGCGCTGTCCATACAGGGAGGGCACCAATGCGCACCAACGTACTCCCCGAAAACGGTGTGTCCAGGGCTTGATGCGTACAGAGGAACCGTCTTCTGCTCGAGCTCAATCCTGCTTTCAGAGTCATCTTGAGCAAAATCCAGAACCGGGGAAAGTGGAGTTGCCAATAGCACCAAGCATGCCCAAATCGCGGGATTTAGGAACTGCCTAAAGGCCCTCTTCATCGATAATTGAGAAGGTGCCCGTCGTATAATCATGCTGTCGCCCGTAGGGCGAATCCAATCTTTACTGCTCAGTGACTTGAAAGGTGCCGGTACCCCCCAGTGAGGCATGCGAGAAGGAAGAGGGAGTGATTGGGTCGCCCTCAGGGAAGACGATGGGAGGGCCTACTTGCTCAGGAGGGCACCGGGGGAAGTCAAGGTGAAGGGGCTGGGGAGGTTCGATGCCCGGGCCCTGCTCGAGGGATTTTCGATCGGGGACCGGATTACCGTGGGGCAGAAGTCACTATCCATAGTTGACCCCGCGCTACCTGAGGCCAGAAGGAACATGTCCAGGAGGGCACAAGTAATCGGTGCCAAGGATGCTGGGTTCCTGATTTCTTGGATGGGCATAGGAGTGGGTTCGAGAGTGCTCGAAGGCGGGCATGGTTCAGCAGGACTGGCCATGCATCTTGCGAACGTCCTTGGCTCGTCTGGTGTTCTAATTTCCGTCGAGTCCCGACCCGAGCATTCAGAGGTAGGAAGAGCGAACATGGAGAGGATGGAGCAGATACTCCCAGAATTCCCTCAATGGCACCTCATCGAGGGGGACTTGGCCGATGTGAGTGACGCGGTGCAGGAGGTTTGTGGTTCCCTAGATGCGGCGATCATCGATGTAGCGGAGCCTTGGAGCTTGGTCCCAACGATTGCGCCATTGCTAAGAACGGGCGGACGCATTGCATGCTACTGCCCGACAACAATCCAACTTGAGAAATCGTGGGATTCCTGCAAGGAAGAGGGGTTGGTAATCGAGTGGGCGGGCGAGGTGATTGAGCGCAAGTGGGTGAAGGCCAGCAAGGGCGGCGTCAGACCGGGGAACCAGCCTATCGGCCATACTGCGTTCCTACTAATTTCAGCAAAGGTCGCCGCGGATGAAGAGGAGTGACTCCTCAAACCATTCAAAACCACCTGCCGCCACGTGAAGCCATGAGGGACAGCGAAGGCTGGAAGCCGACCGCATATCGCTCTCACACCATCGGGCAAGTCGTTTCGAATGGCGAGGAGCTAGTGGGCTCAGAGGTCACTGTTGCCGGTTACGCCGAGACGGTCAGGGGCAGGGGTGCAATCTGCTTCCTGATGCTAAGAGACGGTACTGGTCAGATACAGGCCTTCCTGAAGAAGGACAACATGGAAGAGGACCTCTTCGATTCCATCCAGTCGGCAACAAGGGAGTCTACAATCCAAGTTACTGGCAAGGTGGCAATGAAGCGCCCCCCGAAAGCTGCAGACGGAGAGCCGGTGCCTCCTCCCGAATTCGAGGTGAGCGTTGAGTCGGGGGCTATTCTGGCCAGTGCCGACGCCCCACTTCCGGTAGGAGTTACAGACGAGGTCAACGTTGGCCTGGATGTGAGGCTGGACAACAGGCACCTTGACGTCCGCAGGGCTCATGTAAATGCAATGTTCCAACTGAGGAGCAAGGTTCTGCAATACGGACGGGAGCACCTGATATCCGAGGGCTTCCAAGAGATCAATTCGCCGAAGATTATCGCTGCTGCTGCGGAGGGCGGGACTAACCTCTTCCCAATGAAGTACTTCGATACCGACGCATACCTTTCCCAGAGCCCCCAGTTGTACAAGCAGTTGGCGGTGCTGGGGGGACTTGAGCGGGTCTTCGAGATTGGGGCCGCCTTTAGGGCCGAGAAGCACGACACATACAGGCATCTGAACGAGTTCGTCTCCTTCGACATCGAGGGTGCTTGGATGGACGACGAAGACGTGATGGGAGTCCAAGAGAGAATGATCCACCACATATGGGGGAAGGTCGCGGAGAACGACCAGGGCCTGATTGATGTCGTAAACGAGTACCGGGCCAGTCAGGGGAGTGATCCAGTGACTGTCGAGGCTCCTGAGATGCCATTCCCTCGCATTCCGTACTGCGATGCAATAGACATCGTGAAGGAGGGCGGCGGAGAAATCGAGTGGGGCGACGACATAGAGAGCCACCACTGCGACATCATCGCCGCGAGGCACCCAGGATTCCACTTCATCCCAAGATGGCCCATGTCGATGAAGCCCTTCTACATCCACCACAAGACGGAGGAGAAGGGGTCCACCGGAGGTCAGCTTAGCAGGGGGTTCGACCTCAACTACGGGAGGGACGAGATGACCAGCGGGGGTGCGAGGGAGCATCGGGTCGACGTCCTTGAGGAGAACCTCAGGGACATGGGCCTCGAACCTGCGGATTTCACATTCTACACGGATGGCTTCCGGTACGGGGCTCCTCCCCATGCCGGTTGGGGGTTGGGGGTGGCGCGCTTGCTGATGGTCCTCACTGGCGCGGGTAACGTACGAGAGGTGGTCCTCTTCCCACGTGACAGAAGCAGAGTCACCCCCTGAATACCACGTGCCAAGAAATGCAGTCGCACGGTTTCAAGGGTCTAGCATTCAGAGTAGGGCTGTTCCGGGTTACGTGATTGGGACGAACCTTGCAGAGCGTCCGCTAGGGGGTTATTTCGAAGAATCCTAACACTGACTCAGAAGTCGCTTGCGCGTACGGTCTTGCGGCCGTTAGCCTTGGCTCTGGCCGTTGCACCGGACACCGCGGCATCAGCAACGGCGTTCATTGCGCCCATTGCGTCTCCACCAGTGTTGCAGCCGTGGGCCTTGAAGGCCTCCTTGACCCTGCTGGCGACTACTAGGCCCGATCCCGAGCTGCCCCCACCAATGTCGTGCGCGCGGATGGTCTTTCGACCGTTTGAACCGCAGCGGGCAACCGCAGCTGCTACTGCAGCCTCTACGGCACCGTTGAGAGCGCCCGAGGCGTCTCCAGCCGTATTGCATCCACCAGACTTTATTGCTTCCTTCATCTTGCTGTTATATACCATTGACATAGCAAGCCACGCGAAACAAAACCCCATTTTGAACATTGGGGCGGAATAATCCCTTTCAGGGGGGTCAGAACTGCATATTATAGGCGAATTAGGAGAAAATAGGAAAATCCGGTGCAACCGAAAATAACGGGTATGAATGGCCCCTCCCGAAGACGATATAATGGCAAAGCCGAGATTCGCATACCTGTTGCTCAGGGAACACCCCTACGGCAGAGAGATGCTAAGCCAGATTTTGTCCGAGGGCTTCGTACCGGAGATAATAATCGAAGAGGACTCTGAAGTGGGCGACGAGGAAAGGGAAAAGTTCCTGAAGAGGATAGAGGGAAACCCGATAGCTCCCTCTATCGCCGAACAATCCTCGGAGCACGGTATCCCGATTGTCACAGTTCCCGTCCACAAGTCCCCCGAGGTGATGCCCCACCTAGAAGGAAGGGACTTGGACCTGATAGTATTCGGCGGAACTAGGATCATCAGGGGGGAAATTCTGGATTTCCCGAGGGACGGGGTAATCAACTCCCATCCCGGACTGCTGCCGGATTGTCGGGGCTCGGCCTCGCCGGCATGGTCAGTCTACCATGACATCCCCATAGGCTCGTCAACGCACTTCTGCGACAACGGCGTTGACACGGGCGAGCTGCTGATGCGAAGGGAGGTCCCCGTGAAGAGGGGGATGACGTACGAGGACCTATGCTACGAGACGCTTGTTCTAGCCGGCGCCCTCATGAAGGAGGCATTAATTGCCTACGAAGAGGGCAGGTGGGACGAGATGAGGCGGCCCCAGGGGGAAAGTGAGCACCCGACATTCAGGAATGCGTCGGAAGAGGTGCTCGAAATTGTCCATCAGAAACTAAGAGGGCAGACATACGCGCACTACGTGGACTAGGTGAGGAAATGGGCGAGGAACTGCTTGAGGATGATTTTCCGTTCGCCGATGGCGTCCTGGAGGGTCGGGCGGCACTGGTCTGCGGGGCTTCGAGGGGCATCGGGCGTGCTTGTGCGCTAATGCTTGCCCGAGCCGGAGCCAAGGTAGTCGTCTGTGCACGTTCGACCGAGGACCTGCACGAATTGGTGCAGGAGATGCATGGGGGTGGTCATGAAGCGTTCGCCCTCGACCTCGAGGACACCCCCGCGGTGGAGTCCTTCGCTGCCGGACTGGGGGAAATCCACATCCTGGTAAACAATTCTGGAGGCCCTCCCGGGGGGGCGCTTCTAGACAACGACGTCAGAGACTTCGATGGGCCGTTGCGGAGGCATTTGTTCGCATCCCACACGATTACCCAAGCACTGGTCCCGGGAATGAAGGAGGCAGGGATTGGCAGGATAGTCAACATCATCTCTACCTCCGTGAGGGAGCCGATAGACAACATTGGACTTTCGAACACCCTTCGTGGGGCCATGGCATCGTGGTCGAAGTCCCTTTCCAGAGAGCTCCCGGAATGCATCACGATCAACAACATACTGCCCGGCTTCACTGACACGGACAGGCTTAGGTCCCTATCTGACTCGATTTCGGAGAGGACGGGCAAGCCGGCAGACGAGGTTCGCGAGGAGTGGATGAGGGGCGTGCCCATTCAACGATTGATCGACCCACTGGAGACCGCGGTGGCGGTGACTTGGCTATGCCTCCCCAGCAGTGGGTCCGTTCGTGGCGTCAGTCTCGCTGTGGATGGCGGCAGGATGCGTTCCATCTGAGGGATTCGATGGATTTCGACATCTTCTTCTCCATCTCCCAGACTCCCGATGCCTTGGGGGCCGCCCCATCGGAAGGCGAGATGTATTCCAGCTTCTTCGAGCAAGTCGAGTTGGCGGATTCGCTGGGTTTCGGGGTCGGATGGGTTGCTCAGGCTCACCTCTCAACGGAGGTGCAAAAGGGGAACAAGAATCCAGTAGTCCCCCATTATCCCGGTGAAGTCGGGCTTTGCACGGACTTCTTCCAGGTGGCACGGGAGATGTTTGCGAGGACAGAGAGGATGGACGTCGGAAGCGCGGTAATGTCGATCCTTGCATCAGGGGGGCCAATAGCCCAAGCCGAGAGGGTGGGGGCATTCCTTGCACTGCATGGGCTTGACCCGAACGAGAGCAGGAGGCTGCACGTCGGGTTCTCCGCTGGTCGCTTCGAATTCATGGCTAGACCATACGGAATAGTCCCTCGAGATGAGTTGGAGGAAGCGGCCTGGCCTGCACTGAGAGGGCAGATTTTCACGGAGGCGACGGAGATTTTCCTGCGCCTTCTAAACGGGGAGATCGTGTCAAGCGACAGGATCAAACCGACTGTCCTGACGAGGGGAAGCTTCCGCTCAGACGAAGACTGGGCGAACGTGCAGGAAGCCGCGGCTCGGATGCTTGGCCTGGGCTCCATGCCAGAGGAGGTCGAGATAGGAAACAGGTACCTTTTCGAGGACATCAAGATCATTCCGCAGGAATGGAACAGGGGGCTCCTAAACCTCGTACTCGGGAGCCACGACCCGAATCTCCAGATCAAGGCAAACGAACTCATGCCCGTCCAGATATTCAACCTGAGCATCACCCCGCCCCACGTAATCGAAGAAGCGCACGTCAGGATGTCCGAAAACTACCACAAAGACGGTGGCGCGTGGAAGAGGGGAATGATGCCCAGAACGGTGATGGTGTTCGTAAACGACGAAGAAGGCCTGAGCCCAGAAGAGCAGGACGAGGCGGCCATGGAGGAGGCAAGGGGTGCGCTCGCGACCTACTGGAATGCACTAGAGGGCACCATCGACCCCGCGAAGATCGAGCGGGCTACGGAGAACGCGGTAATTGGAAATGCGGATAGCGTGAGCGAGCAGATTCTCGAGAGGTTCCATCCAGAGGATCGTCTAATGTGTTGGTTCGACTTCTTCAACCACGACAACGAGAGGGTAAAGAGGAATATGGCGGCATTCATGACCAAGGTCGCGCCGCAGGTGAATGGGGGGAAGTAGTTGACAGATGACATAAGAGGGCCGCCATCCAGCGTTTCACCGGGCAGACCGGGCTCTTCCATATACCCAACAAACCCGCTGGGCGAGAAGTTCGAGGGGATAGCGACCGGTCGTGATGTCGAGTGGGAGCCCCTGGTGGACTTCAGAAGGCTGGATGTGTCCGAGAACACGATACACGGGGCCATATCATGGGCACATGGGACGGAAATCGTCCATTCCTTCGGTGGGAATGTGCTGGTCTATGGAAGATCGATGATGAAGCCGCTAATGATGAAGACGTTCGTGAATGAGCTGGGAGGGGATCTGAGCTGGGAGCAGAAGGCGATTGCTTGCTCGTCCCACAACGGCGACACGGAGCACGTCGCAGCTGCACAATCAATCCTGTCTGAGTCCGAATGGGGGCTGATGCAGTGTCCCCTCGACGTTCCCCTGATCCAGTTCGGAAGGCAGGTCCGGAGGCCCCGTCGGTGGTTCCACACCTGCTCCGGGGAGCATGCTGCGATCCTAAAGGCGATGCGCAGGATGGGGATTAGCCGGGCGGGCTACACGCTACCCAACTCGCCTTGGTTCCCCCTCTACCTGGACGTACTCAGGAGGATGATGGGCAAGCCCGACTGGGAGCCGAAGAGGGTTGCGAAGGATGGGTGCGGGCTCCCGACCGTCTCCAACACGGTGGACGAGCTGGCGATTATGTTCGCGGGCATCTGCAGGGACAGGGACGAGGACTGGATCTGGGAGGCCATGAACAGGCATCCCGACCTAATAGGGGGCTTCAACCGCCTTGACTCGACGTGCTTGAAGGCAGGTGGGGGCAATCTGATCGCCAAGGAGGGGGCAGACGGGCTTCTCGGTCTATCGGTGGTCCATCCGGACTGGCCGAACGGTCTAGGGATCGTGATCAAGATCGCCCATGGGTGGAACTCGCAGGCAACATGGTACGTTGCAAGGGCCGTCCTGGGGGTGCTGGGCATTGAGCTGCGAAACCCGTACCCCCTGCACAGGCAGAAGGCATTCATCGTCCCGCGCGTGGTCCCGGAGAACTACCTGGAGAGGCTGGAGCGGGTCGTCACATGGGACGAATGGGATCCCAACAGGGACGGATTCTCCCTCGACTGGAGGGAGTACTCCGCAGCCATGACCAGGTCAGACCCATTTGCAAACGAGGGTTCGTAGATGGCTTCGGAAGCGGTCCTGGACTTGATGAACTACATCGGCGGGGAATTCGTCGGCCATTCCACGGGAAAGTGGCTAGACGTCCTAGAGCCCTCGACGGGACTGGGTTTCGCCAGAGTGCCCCTCTCTGGGCAAGAAGACGTGGGGGCTGCAGTGGAGGCGGCACATTCTGCCGGTTCCGATTGGGGTTCGCTCTCCCACGCCGAGAGGTCGGCATGGCTCGACAGGATCGCCGATGCGCTCGAGGAGAGGCACGAGGAGATAGCCGCCTTGGAGAGCAGGGACACCGGGAAGCCGATTTCACTGGCCAGAGCGATAGACGCCGAACGCTCGGTGGCAAACTTCCGCTTCTTCGCCGGACTCGTGGGGGAGCACGGGGAGGAGCTGTTCGAGATGGACGATGCCACCAATTACGTCGTCAGCAAGCCAGTGGGCGTTGGCGCGTTGATAACCCCCTGGAACCTACCGCTGTACCTATTGTCGTGGAAGGTCGCTCCGGCGATCGGCATGGGGAACACGGTAGTGTGCAAACCCAGCGAACTGACCCCCATGACGGCTGACCTTCTGATGAGGGTGATCGACGAGGTCGGGCTCCCCCCCGGGGTTGTCAACCTGGTCCATGGGGACGGGGCAGGGGCGGGGGCACCGCTCGTGGCACACCCGGAGGTTCGGCTGGTCTCCTTCACAGGCGGCACGTCGACCGGGGAGCGGGTGGCTGCCTCGGCCGCACCCGCATTCAAGAAGCTCAGCCTCGAGCTCGGTGGCAAGAACGCAAGCATAGTTTTCGCTGACTGCGACATGGGTAAGACCGTCCCGGGAGTTGTTCGAGCTGGCTTCCTCAACCAGGGACAGGTGTGCCTCTGCGGCTCGAGAATACTAATCGAGGACTCCGCGTACGAGGAGTTCAGAGACCGTTTCATAGAGGAAGTAGAGGGGATGAGGGTCGGCGACCCGTCAGACGTCTCCACGGACCTCGGTGCCCTGATCTCCGAACAGCATCGGGAGAAGGTGCTGGGATACGTCGACCTTGCCAGGGAAGAAGGCGGCCGGGTCCTCACGGGAGGGTCGCCCTGCCTGCCATCCGGCTTCGAGAACGGCTTCTGGATGGCGCCGACGGTCATCGAGGGCCTGGATATCGGTTCACGGTGCGCTACCGAGGAGATTTTCGGGCCGGTGGTGACCCTGCACAGGTTCTCGTCCGAGGAAGAAGCGGTTGCGATGGCGAACAACACGCGCTACGGGCTCGCGGGCAGCGTCTGGACGAGCGACCTCGAGAGGGGGAGGAGGGTTTGCGAGGCGATGGACACCGGAATGGCATGGGTAAACGCCTGGCTCCACAGGGACCTCAGGGTCCCATTCGGCGGCGTGAAGGACAGCGGCGTCGGCAGAGAGGGAGGCAGGTGGAGCCTGGGTTTCTTCTCCGAGCCGATGAACGTCTGTGTAAAGCACGAGTGATGCAGGAAGAGTGAAAGTCCGCTCAACGGCGAAACGGCACGATGCCACCTGCTGGGATAGCCGGCCTCGGATCGCACGTCCCGTCCCGAGTGATGACGAACGAGGACTGGGCGGGGCTGGTGGAAACCAGCGACGAGTGGATAACCACGAAGACGGGAATCAAGGAGAGGAGAATCGCAGACGAGGGGGTCTGCACGAGCGACCTCGCTGTGATCGCCTGTCAGGGGGCGCTCGACGAGGCAGGGGTCCAGCCCAGCGACGTGGACATGCTCATCCTAGCTACGAGCAGCCCGGACGTGCCCCTGTCGTCTACTGCCGGCATCACCCAGCACAAGCTGGGCTGCGACTCCTCGGCCGCGTTCGACATCAATGCCGTCTGCGCCGGTTGGGTCCACGCATTGGACGTCGGTTCGCGTTTCGTGGGAACTCCCGGGTACGACAACGTGCTCGTGGTCGGGGCGGAGGTATACAGCCGGATCCTGAATTGGGAGGACCGCGGTACATGCGTGCTATTCGGTGACGGCGCTGGAGCAGCGCTCCTGCAGGAAGTCGGAGACGGCAGGGGCTTACTGGGGAGTTGGATGATGTCGGACGGGTCTGGCTCGGGAGTGATCGAGATCCCAGCAGGAGGGGTCAGGACCCCCATCCCATCGAATGGATTCGAGGAAGGCGACCAGTACTTCCAGATGGACGGACGTGCGGTCTGGAGGTTCGCAATCGAGGCCTTCCCCCAGGCAGTAAGGGGAGTGCTCGACAGGATCGGCAGGGACCTCTCCGAGGTCGACCTGATAATCCCCCACCAGGCCAACCTGAGGATAGTGGAGGCAGGCATGGAGAGCCTCGGGCTGCCGATGGAGAAGACGTTCACCAACCTGCAGAAGTACGGAAACACGGCCGGGGCCAGCGTGCCGATAGCACTGCGCGAGGCCGTGGACAACGGGCTGGTTAGCAGTGGCGACCTCGTAGTCACAGCGGCCTTCGGAGGCGGCCTGGCATGGGGCGCGAACGCATTCGTCTGGTGAAATGTCCAGACAAAGAACGAAATCCTAGTGCCGGGATGGAGTGGCATGCAGGACCCGCAGGACCTATCTGGCGGGGGGTTTGGGAAGATAGTGTATCCCTCCTCCAGCCCGTTCGAGATGCATCACATCCTATGCAAGCTGGACGATGCGGTGGAGCACCCGGTCTTCGGCTCGCTGCTTGTTCCGGAGAATCAGAGGGAGGGCCCGATGCCATGCGTGGTCGCGGTTCACGGCAGCCTCAACTGGGGAGGTCATCACCACGAGCACATCGTTCGCTGGCTGGAAGCAGGCATCTGCGTGTTCAGGGTCCACTCGTTCGACTCCAGGTCGGTGTACTCGGTCGTAGAGGACCAGATGCAAGTCACGCACGCGATGATGCTCGCTGACTGCTACCAGGCCCTCAGGATGCTCTCCACTCACCCGGGCATAGACTCGCGGAGGATCGGGATAGCCGGATGGAGCCTAGGTGGGACCGTGGCGCTGTACTCGGCATGGGAACCGTTGGCGGAGTCCCTGGCCCCGTCGGGGGAGAGGTTCGCAGCGCACTTGTCATTCTACCCGGCAGCGCACATGCGGACAGAGGTGCAGAGGTGGTCGAAGAGCCCGATTCTGGTCCTCCACGGGAGCGCGGATGACTGGGTCCCGCTGAAGCTACTGGAGGGACTCGTCGAGGACATAACCCCGCACGGCGCCGACATCAGGGTGCAAGTGTACGATGGGGCCCCGCACTCCTTCGACTCTGTCGAGCCCGTTGGCTTCATCCCCACGGCCATAAGGCTGGACGATCACAGGACCGTAACGATAGACTCCGAGGGGAGCATGTGGGGGGAGATAGAGCCGGGGACTTTGATGCCACTGAACGAGCCGACGGAGAGGCTGGCCGCCTTCCAGGCGGTGGGGAACCTCGGCGTGCACAGAGGAGTGGACTGGGAGGCCAGGAGACATTCGTTCGGGCTTGCTGCTGATTTCCTAGAAGGGTCCCTTGGCGAGTGATTTGGGGTGCCCGGTAAATCGATTTCTCCAAGGTAGGCTTTTATCCGTACCACAGGGGGGACGGATGATGAAGCGTGCAGCAGTATTACTTGTAATACTGATGCTGACCTCTGTTCCGGCTTCGATGATCCAGGGTGACTGGCTGGACGCCAGCCAGCCCCGGATGGGCAGCTCTTCGGGGGCCGACTGCTCCAACCAGACCCATTCTGGCGGTGCCTTCTACGCTGACTTCTCGGCCGGCAACGACTCTTGGAACGGGACCCAAGACTGCCCCACATCCTCCATCCAGGCCGCTGTAGACCTGGCTTCGGAGAACGACACGGTGATCGTCAGGGAGGGGGTCTACCACGAGGTCATCACGCTGGACGAGCAGGGCATGAGGCTGAGGGCAGCCGATGGTGAGAGGGTGATCCTCGATGGAAGCCGGAGCGTCACAGGCGACCTCGGTGGGTCTTGGTCGGTGCATGACTCCTCGTCGACGGAGGGAGTCGTCTGGAAGGCCGATCTGTCCCAGGACGCATGGCAGCTCTTCGTCGACTACGAGGAGGAGATGCCGGCCAGGTGGCCCAACGCGAACTTCTCCGACGGGACAGCCCTGAACGACGACGAGTACTGGGCGCACGGCAGCGTGGACGTGGACGACTACGAGACGAACTCGACCGCTACCTGCAACGATGGCATGGCGAAGTACCAGAGCGGCAGCAAGTACTACTGCCTGAACTACCTCAATGGGGAGCTCGAGGACGACAACGCATCATACCCAGGTCACAGCGGCCTAATGGACAGCGGCGTGAACGCCACCGGTGCGATAGCGGTCCTGAACATCGGCTCGTTCAGGACCTGGAGCAGGAACGTGACGTCCCACAACACGAGCAACGGCTCCTTCACCTTCCAGGAGGTTCCCAGCGGCGAGTGGAAGTACAAGCACCACATGTACTTCCTCACCCAGAAGCTCGAGCTGCTGGACGTGCCAGGGGAGTGGTTCTTCGACCACGAGTCGCCGGCCAACACAGTCTACTACATGCCCAGGGACGGCAGCGACCCCAACGACCTGGACATCAGGATGAAGACCCAGCCGTACGCCATACTGTGCTCGGACGACGATGGGGTGGTGGTCGAGGGCTTCGACTACTTCGCCACCACATTCAGCCTCGATGACTGCGACGGCTCAGAGATCAGGAACTCCACTCTCCTATACCCCAGCACCTCGAAGAGGTCCCTCGGCCATGCCGGGGAGGACATGGACAACAGGCACGTCTCCAGGGTCGACGACTGCATTGGCTGCCTC